>Ga0209370_1001990_pt1 | contig 16048 bp, 12 predicted proteins | sample AgamicAtPrz_FD_187164 | JGI IMG/M metagenome (GOLD analysis project Ga0209370, IMG submission 187164) | Agave microbial communities from Guanajuato, Mexico - At.P.rz (SPAdes) (version 2) | ecosystem: Host-associated > Plants > Phyllosphere > Phylloplane/Leaf | place: Guanajuato, Mexico... | reverse complement strand
CCGATTTCGCCGAGCAGGTGGAAAAATCCGGTTTCGCCTTCATCGGCCCGAAAGCCGACACCATTCGCCTGATGGGCGACAAGGTTTCGGCCAAGGACGCGATGATCAAGTCGGGCGTACCGACCGTACCGGGCTCCGATGGCCCGCTGCCGGAAGACGAAGAAGTCGCCCTGGCGATTGCCCGTGACGTCGGCTACCCGGTGATCATCAAGGCCGCCGGTGGCGGCGGTGGTCGCGGCATGCGCGTGGTGCACAAGGAAGAGGACCTGATCGCCTCGGCCAAGCTCACCCGTACCGAAGCCGGTGCTGCCTTCGGCAACCCGATGGTCTACCTGGAGAAGTTCCTGACCAACCCACGCCACGTGGAAGTGCAGGTCCTGTCCGACGGCCAGGGCAACGCCGTGCACCTGGGCGACCGTGACTGCTCGCTGCAGCGCCGTCACCAGAAGGTACTGGAAGAAGCGCCAGCCCCGGGCATCGATGAAAAAGCCCGTCAGGAAGTGTTCAAGCGCTGTGTCGATGCGTGCATCGAGATCGGCTACCGTGGTGCCGGTACCTTCGAGTTCCTGTACGAGAACGGCCGCTTCTACTTCATCGAGATGAACACCCGTGTGCAGGTTGAGCACCCGGTGTCGGAGATGGTGACCGGTATCGACATCGTCAAGGAGATGCTCAGCATCGCCGCTGGCAACAAGCTGTCGTTCCGCCAGGAAGACGTGGTTATTCGTGGCCACGCGCTGGAATGCCGTATCAACGCCGAAGACCCGAAGAAGTTCATCCCGAGCCCTGGCAAGGTGAAGCACTTCCACGCCCCGGGTGGCAACGGCGTACGCGTCGATTCGCACCTGTACAGCGGTTACTCGGTTCCGCCGAACTACGACTCGCTGATCGGCAAGCTGATCACCTACGGCAAGGACCGCGACGAAGCCATGGCGCGCATGCGCAATGCCCTGGACGAGATCGTCGTCGACGGCATCAAGACCAACATCCCGCTGCACCGCGACCTGGTGCGTGATGAAGGTTTCTGCAAAGGCGGCGTCAACATTCACTACCTCGAGCACAAACTGGCCAACCAGGAGTGATCGTGTAGTGTGATGCAGCGAAACCCCGGACTTGTTCCGGGGTTTTTTATTGCCCGCCAGGGCCTTCGTCGCTGAGGCCCTGGCCCTTCATCCGCGGCATCTCGATGCGATGTTCATGCACCCGCCGGTACAAGGTCGCCCGCGAAATTCCCAGTGCCCGCGCCGCATCGGCCGGCTTCCAGCGATGGCGGATCAGCGCATCCAGCAACAGCTGCCGGGCCGGGCAGGACACCACGTTGTCAGCGCAAGCGACCGCATCGCCGCGCACCTCTTGCGGCAAGTCCTGCAGTTGCACCTGGCCGCCTTCGCTCACTGCACAGGCATAACGCAGCACCTGCCGCAGCTGGCGCAGGTTACCCGGCCAGCGGTACAGCAACAGCCCCTGCAGGGCATCATCCGCCAGTACCACCTCGACCCCGCACGCCGCAGCTTCCTCAGCCAGCAGCTGGTGGATCAACCCCAGCCGGTCCTCGCGCTCTCGCAACGGTGGCAACTCGAAGCGGGCATTGGCCAGGCGGAAGTAGAGGTCCTCACGGAAACGCCCCTCCTTGACCATCGCCGCCAGGTCACGATGGGTCGCGCAGATCACCTGGATGTCCACCCGCTCCCGCCGCGCAGCGCCCAGCGGTGCAACTTCGCCTTCGGCCAGTACGCGCAACAGGCGGGTCTGCAGGTTCACTGGCATGTCGCCAATCTCGTCGAGGAACAACGTGCCACCGTCGGCCTGCTGCAACAGCCCTTGCATGCCCTTGCTGGAAGCCCCGGTGAACGCCCCGGCGACATACCCGAACAGTTCGCTCTCGATCAGGCTTTCCGGAATGGCCGCGCAGTTGAGGGTGACGAACGGGCCGTCACGGCGCTGGCTCTGCTGGTGCAACTGGCGGGCGAATACCTCCTTGCCAGCCCCGGTCTCGCCCTGCACCAGCACCGCCAGGTTGCAGTCCTTGACCCGTGTGGCCAGGCGCAGGTGCTGCTCGATGCGGGCGTCCTGGGCCTGGCGCAAGGGCTGTGGGCGCGGGCGCTGCTGTGGCGCGCTGACCCGACCATACAGCCCACCCAGCCCCGGCAGGCGCTGGGCCGATGCGCCATTGACCCGGCGCAACTGGTCGATGTCGAACAACTCGCCAATGTGCTCGGGCAACCGCCCCAGGCGCTGCACCAGGCGTTGCCGTGCCAGGCTGTTGATGGCCTGCAGGCGGCCATCGGCATCCCAGGCCAGCAGGTAGTCGGGCTGGCTTTCCACATACCCCGGCGTGCCATGGGCGCGCATCACCCAATGGCCCTGGGCACTGTGCATGAAGAAGGCGTTTTCGATCTCGCGCGCGGTCTGCTCGACCAACTGGCGGATCAGGTGCTGGCTGCGGCGATCGTCCGGTGACTGCAAGGCCGACACATCGACCACGCCCAGCAGCTCGCCCAGCGGGTCGAATACCGGCGCCGCGGTGCAGGTGAGGCCGATGAACGCAGCGCGGAAATGGTCACGCTTGTGCACCGTGACCGGCGCCTTGCTGGTGAGCACCGCCGCCACCCCGCAAGTGCCCTCCTCGCCCTCGGACCAGCAAGTGCCCAGGTACAACCCGGCCTTGCGGCAGTCGTTGCGGATGCCCGACTCGACCCGGTAGTCGATGGTGCGCCCCTGGGCGTCGGTGAGCAGTACGCAGTAATCGGCCCCGCGCACCCGCTCATGCAGGCGCGCAACGGCATCGCTGGCGATGCGCAGGAACAGCTCGGCCCGTTCGCGGCACTCGTTGAGCAGGCTCTGGGAAAGAATACGCGGCCCCTGCTGGGAAGCGGGGTCGAGACGGTACAGCTCCATGGAACGGCGCCATGAATCGAGGATCAGCGGTGGCACCGGCGCCTGCGGCAGGCGATCGGCATTCTTCAGTACCCTGCTGACGCAATCGACATGGGCTCGGGAGTTCGCGGCAAGCATTCAGGCCCTCCGGTTCTCGTTGCTGTTTTTATCGTTGTGCGGCCATTAAGCGCCTCCGGGCATGCCCCGACAAGCACTGAGTGATTACCGGCCGGCCTGAGACGCAGCGTCTCAGCGTCTCGCCCGGGCCATTGCGCGGCTGGCACCCGGCGTCTCGCCGGCGCGGCCATGCACGCCGGCCTTGGCGGGACGAAACTGCTCTGGCCCGGCCATTCCAGGCAACTTCAAGAAAACTGGCACCGCGCTTGCTCCGGCACTGGCAAACAAGAAACGAGGTGCGCCATGCCGCTACCCGCCCCGACTGTCGGGATCATTGCCAACCCTGCCTCTGGCCGCGACCTGCGCCGCCTGACTGCCAATGCCGGGCTCTATTCGAGCACCGACAAGGCCTCGGCGATCCAGCGCCTGCTCGCCGCCTTCGGTGCCACCGGTATCGGCCAGGTGCTGCTGTCCAGCGACATGACCGGCATCGCCGCTGCCGTGCTCAAGGCCAGCCAGGGCCCGGTCGCCCTTGACCAGCACTGGCCCACCCTCGAGATCCTCGACCTGCCGCTGACCCAGACCGTTGCCGATACCCGCCTGGCCACGCGACACATGGTCGACCGCGGCGTAGCGATGATCGCCGTGCTCGGCGGCGATGGCACGCACAAGGCGGTCGCCGCCGAAGCCGGCGACGTGCCGCTGCTGACCCTGTCCACCGGCACCAACAATGCCTTCCCCGAGCTGCGCGAAGCCACCAGTGCCGGCCTGGCCGGCGGCCTGCTCGCCAGCGGCCGGGTGCCCGCCAGCATCGGCCTGCGCCGCAACAAGCGCCTGCTGGTGAAAGTGCCCGAACAACGGCTTGCCGAATGGGCCCTGGTGGAAGTGGCGGTGTCGCCCCAGCGTTTCATCGGCGCCCGCGCGCTCAGCCGCAGCGAAGACCTGAGCGAAGTGTTCGCCTGTTTCGCCGAGCCGCATGCCATCGGCCTCTCGGCGCTGTGTGGCCTGTGGTGCCCGGTTTCCCGCCGGGAGCCACACGGCGCCTGGGTCCGCCTGAACCCCGGTGCCGACCAGGCCCTGCTGGCACCGTTGGCGCCCGGCCTGCTGCAAGGCTGTGGCATCACCGCCAGCGGCACCCTGACGCCCGGTGTCGCCCACCGCCTGAGCCTGGCCAGCGGCACCCTGGCCCTGGACGGCGAGCGCGAGATCGAATTCGCCGAGCACGACAGCCCCACCATCACCCTCGACCACCAAGGCCCATTGAGCGTGGACGTCGAGGCGGTACTGGCGCACGCCGCCCGCCATCACCTGCTGGCGGTGCCCCGTGGCCACCGGCTGCACCCTGCAAACCCGTGTTGAGACAACCCCGGAGAACAACAAGATGTCCAATCAACTCAGTACCGAACAACTGCTGCATGCCTATGAAGTGATGCGCACCATCCGTGCCTTCGAAGAACGCCTGCACGTCGAGTTCGCCACCGGCGAAATCCCTGGTTTCGTGCACCTGTACGCTGGCGAAGAGGCGTCCGCCGCCGGGGTCATGGCCCACCTGCGCGACAGCGACTGCATCGCCTCGACCCACCGCGGCCACGGCCACTGCATCGCCAAGGGCGTGGACGTGTACGGCATGATGGCCGAGATCTACGGCAAGAAGACCGGCGTGTGCGGCGGCAAGGGCGGCTCGATGCACATCGCCGACCTGGAAAAAGGCATGCTCGGCGCCAACGGCATCGTCGGTGCCGGCGCACCGCTGGTGGCCGGGGCGGCGCTGGCGGCCAAGATCAAGGGCCGCGACGATGTCTCGGTGGCCTTCTTCGGTGATGGCGCCTCCAACGAAGGTGCGGTGTTCGAGGCCATGAACATGGCGTCGATCATGAACCTGCCATGCATCTTCGTGGCCGAGAACAACGGCTACGCCGAAGCCACCGCCTCCAACTGGTCGGTGGCCTGCGACCATATTGCCGACCGCGCCGCCGGCTTCGGCATGCCCGGTGTCACCATCGACGGTTTTGACTTCTTCGCCGTGTACGAGGCCGCCGGTGCCGCCGTCGAGCGCGCCCGTTCCGGGCAAGGCCCGTCGTTGATCGAGGTCAAGCTCAGCCGCTACTACGGCCACTTCGAGGGCGATGCGCAAACCTATCGCGCCCCCGATGAAGTGAAGAACCTGCGCGAAACCCGCGACTGCCTCATGCAGTTCCGCAACAAGACCACCCGTGCCGGCCTGCTCACGGCCGCGCAACTGGACGCCATCGACGCCCGCGTCGAGGACCTGATCGAAGACGCCGTGCGCCGCGCCAAGTCCGATCCCAAGCCACAGCCCGCCGACCTGCTCAGCGACGTCTACGTCGCCTACCCCTGAGCTGCGGATTACAAGAACAACAGGAGAACCACCATGGCAAGAAAGATCAGCTACCAGCAGGCCATCAACGAAGCCCTGGCCCAGGAAATGCGCCGCGATGACAGCGTGTTCATCATTGGCGAAGACGTGGCCGGCGGTGCCGGCGCACCGGGCGAGGACGACGCCTGGGGTGGCGTGCTGGGCGTGACCAAGGGCCTGTATCACCAGTTTCCGGGGCGCGTGCTCGACGCCCCGCTGTCGGAAATCGGCTACGTCGGTGCCGCCGTCGGCGCGGCCACCCAGGGCCTGCGCCCGGTGTGCGAACTGATGTTCGTCGACTTCGCCGGCTGCTGCCTGGACCAGATCCTCAACCAGGCAGCCAAGTTCCGCTACATGTTCGGCGGCAAGGCGGTCACCCCGTTGGTGATGCGCACCATGTACGGTGCCGGCCTGCGCGCGGCAGCCCAGCACTCGCAGATGCTCACCTCGCTGTGGACCCACATCCCCGGCCTGAAGGTGGTGTGCCCGTCCTCGCCATACGATGCCAAGGGCCTGCTGATCCAGGCGATCCGCGACAACGACCCGGTGATCTTCTGCGAGCACAAGCTGCTCTACGGCATGCAGGGCGAGGTGCCGGAAGAGGTGTATACCGTGCCGTTCGGTGAGGCCAACTTCCTGCGCGATGGCGACGACGTGACCTTGGTCACCTATGGCCGCATGGTGCACGTGGCGCTGGAAGCCGCCAACAACCTGGCCCGCCAGGGCATCGATTGCGAGGTGCTGGACCTGCGCACCACCAGCCCGCTGGACGAAGCCAGCATTCTGGAAAGCGTGGAAAAGACCGGCCGCCTGGTAGTGATCGACGAAGCCAACCCGCGCTGCTCCATGGCCACCGACATCAGCGCCCTGGTCGCGCAGAAGGCCTTCGCCGCGCTCAAGGGGCCGATCGAAATGGTCACCGCGCCGCACACCCCCGTGCCGTTCTCCGACGCCCTGGAAGACCTGTACATCCCTGACGCGGCGAAGATCGAGGCCGCCGTGCGCAAAGTGATCGAAGCTGCAAGGAGTGCCGCATGAGCCAGATCCATACCCTGACCATGCCCAAGTGGGGCCTGTCGATGACCGAAGGCCGGGTGGACGCCTGGCTCAAGCAGGAAGGTGACACGATCAACAAGGGTGACGAGGTGCTGGACGTCGAGACCGACAAGATCAGCAGCAGCGTCGAGGCCCCGTTCAGCGGCGTGCTGCGCCGCCAGGTGGCCAGGCCCGATGAAACCCTGCCGGTCGGTGCGCTGCTGGCGGTGGTGGTGGAAGGCGAAGCCGAGGAAGCCGAGATCGATGCGCTGGTGCAACGCTTCCAGGCCGAGTTCGTCGCCGACGGTGGCGCCGAGCAAGCCCAGGGCCCGGCTCCGCAGAAGGCAGAAGTGGCTGGCCGGCAACTGCGCTGGTTCGAGCTGGGTGAAGGCGGCACACCGCTGGTGCTGGTGCATGGCTTCGGTGGCGACCTCAACAACTGGCTGTTCAACCACCCGGCGCTGGCTGCCGAGCGCCGGGTAATCGCCCTCGACCTGCCAGGGCATGGCGAGTCGGCCAAGGCGCTGCAGCGCGGCGACCTGGATGAGCTGAGCGAAACCGTGCTGGCCCTGCTCGACCACCTGGATATCGCCAAGGCCCACCTGGCCGGCCACTCCATGGGTGGCGCGGTCAGCCTGAACGTCGCGCGCCTGGCACCGCAGCGGGTCGCCAGCCTGAGCCTGCTGGCCAGTGCCGGCCTGGGCGAAGCGATCAACGGCCAGTACCTGCAAGGTTTCGTCGCCGCCGCCAACCGCAACGCGCTGAAGCCGCAAATGGTGCAGCTGTTTGCCGACCCGGCGCTGGTCACCCGCCAGATGCTCGACGACATGCTCAAGTTCAAGCGCCTGGAAGGGGTGGACCAGGCCCTGCAGCAGCTGGCGGCGGCGCTCGCTGACGGCGACCGCCAGCGCCACGACCTGCGCGGGGTGCTGGGGCAGCATCCGGCCCTGGTGGTGTGGGGCGGCAAGGACGCGATCATCCCGGCCAGCCATGCCGAAGGGCTGGAAGCCGAAGTGCTGGTGCTGCCGGAAGCCGGCCACATGGTGCAGATGGAGGCGGCCGAACAGGTCAACCAGCAACTGCTCGCGTTCCTGCGCAAGCACTGAGCCCTTTCCGTGAGCCTGGAGACAGACACAATGAACGACCTGAGCCACACCCACATGCGCGCGGCCGTCTGGCATGGCCGCAACGATATCCGCGTCGAACAGGTACCCCTGCCGGCCGACCCGGCACCCGGTTGGGTGCAGATCAAGGTGGACTGGTGCGGCATCTGCGGCTCCGACCTGCACGAGTACGTCGCCGGCCCGGTGTTCATCCCGGTCGCGGCACCGCACCCACTCACCGGCATCCAGGGCCAGTGCATCCTCGGCCACGAGTTCTGCGGCCAGATCGCCAAGCTGGGCGAAGGCGTGCAAGGCTTCGCCGTCGGTGACCCAGTGGCGGCGGACGCCTGCCAGCATTGCGGTACCTGCTACTACTGCACCCATGGCCTGTACAACATCTGCGAACGCCTGGCCTTCACCGGCCTGATGAACAACGGCGCCTTTGCCGAGCGGGTCAACGTCCCGGCCAACTTGCTGTACCGGCTACCGCAGGGTTTCCCGGCCGAAGCCGGGGCGCTGATCGAGCCGCTGGCGGTGGGCATGCATGCGGTGAAAAAGGCCGGCAGCCTGCTGGGCCAGACGGTGGTGGTGGTCGGCGCCGGGACCATCGGCCTGTGCACCATCATGTGCGCCAGGGCGGCCGGTGCAGCGCAGGTGATCGCCCTGGAAATGTCTTCGGCGCGCAAGGCCAAGGCCAAGGAAGTCGGTGCCAGCGTGGTGCTCGACCCCAGCCAGTGCGACGCCCTGGCGGAGATCCGCGCACTGACCGCCGGGCTGGGTGCGGATGTGAGTTTCGAGTGCATCGGCAACAAGCACACCGCCAAGCTGGCCATCGACACCATCCGCAAGGCCGGCAAATGCGTGATGGTGGGCATCTTCGAAGAGCCCAGCGAGTTCAACTTCTTCGAGCTGGTGTCCACCGAGAAGCAGGTGCTGGGGGCGCTGGCCTACAACGGCGAATTCGCTGATGTGATTGCCTTCATCGCCGACGGCAGGCTGGACATCCGCCCGCTGGTAACCGGGCGGATCGGGCTGGAGCAGATCGTCGAGCTGGGCTTCGAGGAGTTGGTGAACAACAAGGAGGAGAACGTGAAGATCATCGTTTCGCCGGGCCTGCGCTGAGCCGCACAGGCAGCGCACAACCCTGTGGGAGCGGGCGCGCCCGCGAAGCAGGCGACTCGGTGCATGGCACCGGCTTCGCCGGTGTTCGCGGCTAAAGCCGCTCCCACAGGTATCGCGCAAAGCTGAAGTCCCTGCGGAACCTGTGGGAGCGGGCGTGCCCGCGAATCAAGCGACTCGGTGGATGACACCGGCTTCGCCGGTGTTCGCGGGCATGCCCGCTCCCACAGGGATCGCGCTCGCTGTTTCAGGATCCCATTCTGCGGCATACTCGGCAGACCTATTGCCCGGTCTTCGCCATGCGTCTACTGCTCCCCCTCTCCCTGGTCCTGCTACTCGCCGCCTGTGGCGATGGCGAATCGCTGCTACCCCCCGACGCGCGCTTGCCTGACGGCGGACGCTACCGGGGGCAGGTAGTCGATGGCCTGCTGCAAGGCGAGGGCCGTATCGACTACCCCAACGGCAGCTGGTACGCCGGCGGCTTCAAGGACGGCCAATGGCATGGCCAGGGCGAATGGCACGGCCAGAATGGCGAGGTCTACCGTGGCCAGTTCGCCGCCGGGCTGTTCCAGGGGCTGGGCGAGCTGACTACCCCGGGCAGCCACTATTCCGGCACCTTCCGCCAAGGCCGGCGCGACGGCGAAGGCACGCTCAAGCAGGCCGACCAGACCTACCGCGGCCAGTTCAAGGACGACCTGTACGACGGCGCCGGCGAACTGGAACTGGCCGACGGCAGCCGCTACCAGGGCCTGTTCGCCAAAGGCAAGCCCAATGGCGCGGGGGTGCGCAGCGATGCCAGCGGCAACCAGTTCAGCGGCCGCTTCGTCAATGGCCTGCTGCAAGGCGCCGGCACCTACGACAGCGTCGACGGCGAGCAATACATCGGCGAATTCAAGGACAACCGCCTGGAAGGCCGTGGCCGCTATGAAAATGCCGATGGCGATGTGTGGATCGGCCAGTTCAAGGATGGCGTACTGGTCGGCGAAGGCGAACTGCTGGGCAGCGATGGCAGCCACTACAAGGGCACTTTCAGCGAGTGGCGCCTGTCAGGCCAGGGCAGCCTGCAACTGGCCGATGGCAGCAAGTACATCGGCGGTTTCCTCGACGATGCCTACCATGGGCAGGGTCGGCTGATCCTGCCCAGCGGCAAGGTGCTGAGCGGCACCTGGGCCAACGGGGTGCGTGTGCGCGACCAGAATGGCAAGCTGCTGCCCGACCCGCTGGACCTGGCCTTGCTCAACCAGGGTCGGCTGCTGGAGCAGGCGCTGGCCCGTGTGCCACCCTCGGCGCCGTCTGTCCAGCTGTACAGCCTGGTGGTAGCCGGCGATGGCCAGCAGAGCGTGTTCCTGCGCGAAGCCGACTACGTCAGCAACATGCTCAAGGTACGTTTCGGGGCTTCGGGCCAGGTCACCCTGGTCAACCACCGCGACCAGATGGCCAGCCGCCCCATGGCCACCCGCGAGAGCCTCACCCGTGCCGCCCGCACCCTGGCCGAGCGCAGCGGCCCCGAGGACCTGGTGTTCATCTACCTCACCAGCCACGGCAGCCAGGACCACCAACTGGTGCTCGACCAGCCACGCCTGCAACTGGCCGACCTGTCCGCCGACGAGCTGGCCAGCGCCCTGGCACCGCTGAAGAACCGCGACAAAGTGATTGTCATATCCGCCTGCTATTCAGGGGGCTACATCGCCCCGCTCAAGGATGAGCGCACGCTCATCATGACGGCCGCGCGGGCCGACCGGGTGTCCTTCGGCTGCTCGGAAGAAGCGGATTTCACCTACTTTGGCGACGCGTTGTTCGCCGAGGCGCTGAACCAGACCGACGACCTGAAACAGGCGTTTGAACTGGCCCGCAACAGTGTTGCCGAAAGAGAACAAAGGGAAGGTTTCGAGGCCTCCGAACCGCAGCTGTGGGCACCGCCGGCGGTACTCGCACGCTGGCAGCAGCTGCGTCGGCAACAGGCCGAAGAAGCATTGCGTAACGCCGCCCAGGCCAACGTGGGGGCACAGGCAGAAACGCCTGGCAGCCACTAAGCTTGTGTGTAACAAGGGAGAGACATCATGTATTTGACGCCTCAGCATGTCCTGCTTGCCGGTGCCACGGGTCTGACAGGTGAGCACCTGCTCGACCGCCTGCTCAACGAGCCCACCATCACCCGCGTACTGGCTCCAACCCGCCGGCCACTGGCCGAGCACCCGCACCTGGAAAACCCGGTAGGCGACCCGGCGATATTTCTTCCGCAGCTGGCCGGGCGCGTGGATATCGCTTTCTGCTGCCTGGGCACCACGTTGAAGCAGGCCGGCTCCGAATCGGCCTTCCGTGCGGTCGACCTGGACATGGTGCTGGCCTTCAGCAAGCGTGCCCGGGAGATGGGCGCGCGGCACCTGCTGGTAGTCAGTGCGCTGGGGGCCGACCCGAAATCGTCGATTTTCTACAACCGGGTCAAAGGCGAGATGGAAGAGGCGCTCAAGGCCCAGGACTGGCCGCAGTTGACCATCGTGCGGCCATCATTGCTGCTGGGCGAGCGGATCGAGCCGCGGCTGGGCGAGCAGCTGATTTCGCCGTTCTCCAAGCTGATACCCGGGAAGTATCGGGGTATCGAGGCCTGCACCCTGGCGCGGGCGCTGTGGCGGCTGGCGCTGGAGGAAGAGGACGGGGTACGGATTGTGGAGTCGGATGAGTTGCGCAGGTTGGGTAAGAAGTAGGCTTTACCTGGCAGGGCCTCTTCGCGGGTGAACCCGCTCCCACAGGACTCGCACCGATCTCAGACCTGGTGCAGTAACTGTGGGAGCGGGTTTACCCGCGAAAGGGCCATCACAGGCCACCGGTGGCCTGGAAGCCTACACCGGCCGCTGTCAGCAAGGACAATGGCAGCAGCAGGGTATCGAGCAGCATGCTCCCGGGCAGGTCCAGCCCCGGATACGCCGGGGCATCGGCCCCGTAATGATCGCGCGGGCAACAGCCGCCATTCATGACATACAAATCCAACCGGGTACCGGCATACACCACCGGCGCCCCAGGCTTGTTGGCATCCAGCGTCCGCACCGTGGCGCAACCACTCAGCAGCCCCAGCGCCAGCACGCCGCACACCAGGCGCTTCAATCATCCACTCCGTAGTGGTGCTCGCCCCAACGCGGCAACATGTCCTGGGGAATGTTCAGCAGGTTGAGAATGCGCGCCACGACAAAGTCGACCAGGTCGTCGATGGTCTGCGGCTGGTGGTAGAAGCCCGGCGCGGCCGGCAGGATGATTGCGCCCATCTGCGACAGCTTGAGCATGTTCTCCAGGTGAATGGTGGAGAACGGCGCCTCGCGCGGCACCAGGATCAGCTGACGACGCTCCTTGAGGGTAACGTCGGCAGCACGCTCGATCAGGTTGTTGCAGGCACCGGTGGCAATCGCCGACAGGGTGCCGGTGGAACAGGGCACCACCACCATCGCCGCTGGCGCGCCGGAGCCCGAGGCTACCGGCGACATCCAGTCTTCCTTGCCATATACCCGGATCTGCCCGTCGGCGGCACCGGTGTATTCGGTAAGGAACGTCTGCATTGCCTGGGGTTTGGCCGGCAGCACCACGTCGGTCTCGGTGGCCATCACCAGTTGCGCGGCCTTGGAGATCAGAAAGTGCACCTCGCGATCCTCGCGCACCAGGCAATCGAGCAGGCGCAGGCCATACTGGACGCCCGACGCCCCGGTCATCGCCAGTGTGATGCGTTCCGGCCCGTTCACTGCAAGGCCTCGGCCAGCTTGCCGTGCAGGCCACCGAAACCGCCGTTGCTCATGATCACTACATGGGTGCCCGGGCGCGCCTGGCCCTTGACCCGCTCGATGATCGCCTCGAGGCTGTCGGCCACCACGCTCGGCACCCTGCACTGCGCGGCAGTCGCGGCCAGGTCCCAGCCGAGGTTGGCCGGGGCGTACCAGATCACCTGGTCGGCGTCGTTGACGCTTTCCGGCAAGCCATCACGGTGGGCACCGAGCTTCATCGAATTGGAGCGCGGCTCGATCACGGCGATGACCGGGGCCTCGCCAACGCGCTTGCGCAGGCCGTCGAGGGTGGTAGCGATGGCGGTCGGGTGGTGGGCGAAATCATCGTAGATGGTCACCCCTTGCACCTCGGCGACCTTCTCCATGCGCCGCTTGACGCTCTTGAATGCGCTCAGGCCTTCGATGCCCATGGCTGGCACCACGCCGACGTGGCGGGCCGCTGCCAGGGTGGCCAGGGCATTGGCGACGTTGTGCTGACCGGTCAGCGCCCAGTCCACCACACCCTGCACTTCACCCTCGAACAACACTTCGAAGCGCGAGCCGTCAGGGCTGAGCAGGCGGGCCTGCCACTGGCCACCTTCGCCGGTGGTCTGCACCGGTGTCCAGCAGCCCATGCCGATCACCCGTTCCAACGCCTGCTCGGTGGTCGGGTGGATCACCAGGCCTTCGCTGGGGATGGTGCGTACCAAGTGATGGAACTGCCGCTCGATGGACGCCAGGTCGGGGAAGATGTCCGCGTGGTCGAACTCGAGGTTGTTTAGGATCGCGGTGCGCGGGTGGTAGTGGACGAACTTCGAGCGCTTGTCGAAGAAAGCGCTGTCGTACTCATCGGCCTCGACCACGAAGAACGGCGTATTGCCCAGGCGCGCCGACACCGAGAAGTTCTGCGGTACACCGCCAATCAGGAAACCCGGGCTCATGCCGGCGTGCTCCAGCACCCAGGCCAGCATGCTGCTGGTGGTGGTCTTGCCATGGGTACCGGCAACAGCCAGCACCCAGCGGCCTTGCAGCACATGGTCGGCCAGCCACTGCGGGCCGGACACATACGGCAGGCCTTTGTTCAGCACGTACTCTACCGCCGGGTTGCCACGCGACATGGCATTACCGATCACCACCAGGTCCGGTGCCGGCTCCAGCTGGGCCGGGTCATAGCCTTGGGTCAGCTCGATGCCCTGGGCTTCGAGCTGGGTGCTCATCGGGGGATAGACGTTGGCGTCAGAGCCGGTGACACGGTGGCCAAGTTCCTTGGCCAGCACCGCCAGCGAGCCCATGAAAGTGCCGCAAATACCGAGAATGTGAATATGCATGGTCGACCTCGCAAAACATCGAGGCAGGGTAGCGTAGGGCGAGAAAAATCGCACACGATGTTTCGCTCAATCGGCCCTGGTGATCCCATGCTTGCGCAGTTTTCGATATAAGGTATTGCGGCTGATGCCCAAGTGCTCGGCGACCCGAGTGAGGTGCCAGTGTTTCGCCTCCAGGGTTTCCAGGAGTGCTTGCCGTTCCGCATCTTGCAGAAGCGGCCTTGTGTCGCGATCAGGCTGCGACGCAGCCTCTGCCATCTGGGTAGCGGTGTTGAGATCCCGGGGCCGCTCTGCGGCCGCTTCGCGACACAAGGCCGCTCCCACAGGGACTGTGCTGCTGCGGAAGATGGCAGGGAGGTCCGCGAGTTCGATGCAACCGTTTTCACACAGCGCCACCAGCGTGCGCAGCACGTTGCGCATTTGCCGCACGTTGCCGGGCCAGGCAAAGTCGAGTAGCGCCTGCCGCGCCCTGGGTTCGATGTCGATCAACTGCCCTTGTGCTTCCTGGCGCAGCAGGATGTCCAGCAACTGCGCCTTGTCACTGCGCTCGCGCACCGCCGGCAGCGCCACCTCCAGGCCATTGAGGCGGTAATACAGGTCTTCACGGAAACTACCCTGCGCCACCCGCTCCAGCAGGTCGCGGTGGGTAGCACTGACGATGCGCACGTCAACCGCCTGCGGCTCGCCACCGATCGGCACCACCTGGCGCTCTTCAAGTACCCGCAGCAGGCGGGTTTGCAGGGCCAGCGGCATGTCGCCGATCTCGTCCAGGAGCAAGGTGCCACCGTCGGCCTGCAACAGCTTGCCGCGCATGCCTTCCTTGCGCGCGCCGGTAAAACTGCCGCCGCGATAGCCGAACAGCTCGCTCTCGATCAGGCTCTCCGGGATCGACGCGCAGTTGATGGCAACGAACGGCTTGCCGCGCCGCTCGCTGGCCTGGTGCACGGCCTGGGCGAAGGCCTCCTTGCCGCAACCGGTCTCGCCGCGCAGCAGCAATGGCACGTCGCGCTCGAATACGCGCACGCTGCGCCGGAAGTCGTTCTGCAAGGCCGGGTCGAGCAGGCAGACAAGCGGCTCGACCTCGCGCGCCGGGCGCGGCTGGGCGGCCGGCACCGACCACACCGGCGCACGGGCCTGGCCACGCAGGCTGGCGAACACCTGGCGCCCGTCCAGGGTATGCAGCGGCCAGGCCGTGCTGCCGGTGGGCGTGGCCCGGCTGAACAGTTCGTCGTGGCTGCAGGCGAAGAAGCGCTCCAGCGGTTTGCCCAGCACGCCACCACGCACCGTGCCCAACAGGTTCAGTGCGCTCTGGTTGGCCGCGCAGATGCGTCCGTCGCCATCAAAGGCCAGCAGGCCTTCGCTGAACAGGCCGACCGATTCCGCCTGCAGGTGAAAACGCAGCAGCCATTGCTGCTCGAAATGACGCAGGAAATAACAGCTCTCGATCATCTTCGCCGACAGGTTGACCAGGGCCATGGTGTGGAACTGGCTTTGCCGGGAAACATCGGGCCGGGCCGAAGACACGTCCAGCACCGCCAGCAACTCGCCATGCGGGTCGAACACCGGGCTGGCCGAGCAGGTCAGGCCGGTGTGGCGGCCGCGAAAGTGCTCGTTCTGGTGAATGGTCAGCGCCTGGCGCTCGACCAGGCACGTGCCGATGCCGTTGGTACCTTCGCGGGCTTCGCTCCAGTCGGCGCCCAGCCACAGGCCGGCGCGCTCGAAGCTGCGCCGCTCGGTCGGTGCGCTGACGCAGTTGAGGATGACCCCGCGCGCATCGGTCAGCAGCACCGCGTGGCCCGCCCCGGAAAGCTGCTGGTGCAGGCTGTTCATCTCATGGTCGGCAATCTGCAGCACCTGGCGCAGGCGCTCGCGGCTTTCCAGCAGGCGCCCATGCTCGAGCACCACCGGCGCCTCGATCAGCGCCGGGTCGAGGTGATAATCCTCCAGGCAGCGCAGCCAGGAGCGGGCGATGGAAGGGTCACTGCCCTCCCCGGCCCCGCCATGGGCGACGGTGTGGACTTGCTGGGCATGACGACTGAAGTGATTGCTCTGCATTGTTGTAGTTCTCCGCAGATGGAGCGTCCCGCCAGCATCCTCCACCCGGGTGGCCTTTGCAATGCATCCCCGGGTTACGTGTCGCAAATGGCACAAAGTGTCACCCCGGTGCGTACCGGCACTGGCACAACGGCGCTGGCCCAGGCCCTGAAAAGCAGGCCAAACCCTTGATTTGCCTGGCACTGGCAACGCTGGCCCAACCTTTGCTCTACGCTTTTCAACTCCCTAACAAGCACAATAGCCAGGAGACACACCATGCGTTACGCACATCCCGGTACCGAAGGCGCGAAGGTT
>Ga0209370_1001989_pt1 | contig 16051 bp, 15 predicted proteins | sample AgamicAtPrz_FD_187164 | JGI IMG/M metagenome (GOLD analysis project Ga0209370, IMG submission 187164) | Agave microbial communities from Guanajuato, Mexico - At.P.rz (SPAdes) (version 2) | ecosystem: Host-associated > Plants > Phyllosphere > Phylloplane/Leaf | place: Guanajuato, Mexico... | reverse complement strand
CTTGCCTTCCAACGCAGCCCAAAAGCCGGCACGCTCGTTTTTCTTCATGACGGCACTCCTTCACGAACGCAAAAGGAGGACGGGTGCTGCGCAACATCAAGCGCAGAACGCAAAACAAAACGACCGGATTCAAACAGAGCTGGCATGACCGATATGATGCCACTGCTATGACCGACGCCCTCTCGCCCCAAGCCGCCGAAAACACTTCTTCACCAATCCAGCAGCCCGGCTCCGATGTGGCCGCCACGCGCTGGCTGGCCGTGGGCAGCCTGCTGGCACTGATGCTGCTGTGCGTGGCCTGGGAGTTGTGGCTGGCACCGCTGCGCGAAGGCGGCACCTGGCTGTTTCTCAAAGCCCTGCCGCTGGCGTTCGCCGTGATCGGCCTGCTCAAGCGCCGCATGTACACCTATCGCTGGCTCAGCCTGCTGGTGTGGCTGTACTTCACCGAAGGCGTGGTGCGGGCCTGGAGCGATGCCGCGCCCAGCCGCTGGCTGGCGCTGGCAGAGGTGGCGCTGTGCGTGCTGCTCTTTATCGCCTGCGCAGCCCATGTGCGCCTGCGCCAGCGTGCCGTCAAGGCGGCCCGGCTCAATCAGGCGTGATGCCTTCAAACTGCGCCAGCGTCCGCACCTGCGCCGCCAGCGCATCGAACAGCAGCTGCGCGGCCGGCGACAGCGCACGGCGCGGGCGCTGAATCAGCAGCGTGCGGCGCAGAATGCGCGGCTCGTCCAGCAGGCGAAAGCCCAGATCGCCCTGCAGGCCCAGCGAAGGGTGACGCGCCGTCAGCGCCGGAACGATGCTGACGCCCAGGCCCAGACTCACGGCCTCGAACAGCAATTGCGGATTGGACAGACGCAGCGGTGTCTGCAGCAGGTTCTGCGGCATGCCCGGGGCCGAAGCCAGCAGCTGGCTGATGGCGGTATCGGTGGTCAGGCCCACAAAAGCCAGATGGGGCAACCGGGCCAGATCGGCCGCCGTCAGCCGCCCCGCCTGCAGCAGAGGTTCATCGAGCCTGGCCACCAGTCCCATGGCATCGCTGATCAGCGGCTGGGTCAGCAAATCGCCGCCGGCCGGATGTGCCGCTCCCACGCCGAAATCCACACTGCCGGCCTGCACACGCTGGGCGATGCCCTCTGCGCTGTCCTCGATCAGGTCTACCTCGATGCCCGGATGACGGGTGCGCAAGGCCGGCAGCACCGGCAGCAGCAACACCGCCAGCACCGACGGAGCGGCAGCAATGCGCACCTTGCCGCGGCGCAGTGCGGCCAGATCGCCAAGGTTCTGAAAGCCCTGCTCCAGGGTCTCGAAGGCCTGGCGCACATCGAGCAAAAAGGCCTGGCCGGCAGCCGTCAGCCCCACGGTTCGCGTGGTGCGATCAAACAGCCGCAGGCCCAGGGCATCTTCCAGCTGGCGAATGGATTCGGACAGGGCCGACTGCGTCAGGCACAGTTCGCGTGCCGCGGGGGCAAACGCGCCCTGGCGCGCCACCTCGTCAAAGGCACGCAATTGGCGCAGGCTGACATTATTCGGAAAAACTGGCATAACCAAGCAATTTATTTCGATTGCCCCGTAGTCTGCCATGCTCTACGCTTGCGGCTTCATGGTTTTCCGGTCGCAGCGCTGTGCGTGGCTTAGGATTTCCGTCTGTCTCCCCTCTCTGCCGCCCCTGCTGCGGCCTGCTTGTCATGACTTCCACCGCTTTGCTCGAATCCCTGCGCCAGATTGTGGGCGCTCCCCATGTGCTGACCGACGGCGACCTCAGCGCCTACGAACAGGACTGGCGCAAGCGCGTGCACGGCAAGTCCCTGGCCGTGGTACGCCCCGGCAACACGGCCGAAGTGGCCGGCGTGGTCAAGGCCTGCGCCGCAGCCGGCGTGCAGATCGTGCCCCAGGGCGGCAATACCGGGCTTTCCGTAGGCTCCACCCCCGACGACAGCGGCCGGCAGGTCGTGCTCAGCCTGACGCGCCTGAACGCCGTGCGCCATATCGACAAGGACAATCTGACCTTCACCGTCGAAGCCGGCTGCATTTTGCAGAACCTGCAGGAGCTGGCCGATCAGCAAGGCCTGCTGTTCCCGCTGTCGCTGGCCGCCGAAGGCAGTTGCACGATCGGCGGCAATCTGGGCACCAACGCGGGCGGCACACAGGTGGTGCGCTATGGCAACACCCGCGATCTGTGCCTGGGCCTGGAAGTGGTGACGCCTCAGGGCGAAATCTGGGACGGCCTCAAGGGCCTGCGCAAGGACAACACCGGCTATGACCTGCGCGATCTGTTCATTGGCAGCGAAGGCACGCTGGGCATCATCACCGCCGCCACCATGAAGCTGTTCCCGCAGCCGGCCGCCCAGCTCACGGCCTTTGCCGCCGTGCCCTCCATGGAAGCCGCCGTGCGCCTGCTGGGCCTCGCGCACCAGCACCTGGGTGCGGGACTCACGGGCTTTGAAGTCATGGGCCAGTTCGCACTGAGCCTGGTCGTCAAGCACATGCCGCAGCTGCGCGTGCCCTTTGCCGACATGGGCGACGAAGCCCCTTATTGCGTGCTGCTGGAGAACAGCGACAGCGAGTCCGAGCAGCATGCGCGCCTGCGCTTCGAGCACTTGCTGGAGCTGGCCTTTGAGGACGGCTGCGTGGTCAACGCCGTGGTGGCGGAGAGCCTGACCCAGGCCCATGACCTGTGGCATATCCGCGAGAGCATTCCTCTGGCCCAGGCCGAGGAAGGCCTGAACATCAAGCACGATATCTCGGTCGCAGCCTCGCGCATTCCGGCATTTGTCGAGCATGCCGACGCCGTGCTCAAGCGCGAGATTCCCGGCGTGCGTCTGGTCAACTTCGGCCATCTGGGCGACGGCAATCTGCACTACAACGTGCAAGTACCCGAGGGCGAGGACGGCAAGGCCTTTCTGCGCGACAAGGAAGCCCTGGTCAACCATCTGGTCTACGAGGCCGTGGACGCCTTCGGCGGCTCGTTCTCGGCCGAACATGGCGTGGGCGCACTCAAGACGGACAAGCTCGAAAAATACCAGTCCCCCGTTGCGCTGCAGATGATGCGCGCCATCAAGAATGCGCTGGATCCCCAGGGCCTCATGAACCCCGGCGTGGTGCTGACGCGCGGCTGATCCTGGCATCGCCGACAAAAAAGCCCTGCATTGCTGTGCAGGGCTTTTTGCATTGACCAGGGCTTTAGCGAGAGGCCACGATATTGCGCAGCATGTTCTCAACCGCGCTGGGCCAGGGGATGTCTGCGCCATCCACATCGGTGAACACGGTCTGCCTGCCCTCGCTGAGCAACCAGACACGCAAGCCGTTGCGCACAGGATCAATCACCACGGCTGCCATTTCCTCGCCCCCTTGATGCTGGCGATTTCCCATCACATAGAGCAGCCCTGCAGAGGGCTCCAGCGGGCCCAGGGCCTGCAGATTCTTGAGCAGCGTCTCGTACTGACTGCCGCCCATCAGCGTCTTCAGCCGCTGGGCCAGCACGCCGTCCTTCACATAGTCCACGCCATCCCAGCGGTACTTGCCCTGCAGCGGCTTGAGGCTGTCCAGGCTTGGCTCGCCGTCCTTGACCACATGGGGAACGCGTACTTCCTCGATGGAGACCGTGGCCGCCTCCTCGATCTGCGCCGTGGCAGCGGACTCTTGGGTCTGGGGCATGGCATCGGGCGGGGCGGCAGCCGCAGCGGCCGCTGCCCGGGCATCCGCTGCAGCGGCGGTGGGAGATGGTGCCTTGGTCTTGTCGCAGGCAGCCATCAAGGCCGCAATCGCCAGCGCAACAGCCGCAGTGCTCACAAAATTGCGTGACATGAACTCACTCTCCTTGTTCGGCTCGGTTGTTTTCCATGACATTGTGAAGCCAGCTGCGGCAGATTTGAGACTGACAGGGCCGCAGGACGGGTCATTGACAGCGGGCAACTCGGCATGCTCCGGCACGTGGCACACTTCGGCTATCGCGGCCCTCGGGGCCCACCCTCTTCAAGAGCTGCGGCACCTTGTGTACGCTGCCAGCACAGCCAGTCTTTGCCAGTCTTTGACCGCTTTTTGCACCATGAACTCCAGCACCTGCACCCTGCGCCCCGTGCGCTGCCAGTACGAAACCTTTATGCGCCATGTGTACGAGCACGGCGCGTCCAAGACCGACCGCACGGGCACGGGCACGCGCAGCGTTTTCGGCTACCAGATGCGCTTCAACCTCAATGAAGGCTTCCCCCTGGTCACCACCAAGAAGGTGCATCTGAAATCCATCATTCTGGAGCTGCTGTGGTTTCTGCGCGGCGACAGCAATGTGAAGTGGCTGCAGGAACGCGGCTGCACCATCTGGGACGAGTGGGCCGACAAGCAAACCGGCGACCTGGGCCCGGTGTATGGCGTGCAATGGCGCAGCTGGCCCAAGGCCGACGGCACGCATGTCGACCAGATTGCCGAAGTCGTCAAGCAGCTCAAGAGCAATCCCGACAGCCGCCGCATCATCGTCAGCGCCTGGAACGTGGCCGAGCTGGACCAGATGGCGCTCATGCCCTGCCACTCCTTCTTCCAGTTCTATGTGGCCGACGGCAAGCTCAGCTGCCAGCTCTACCAGCGCAGCGCCGACATCTTCCTGGGCGTGCCCTTCAACATCGCCAGCTATGCGCTGCTGACCCATATGCTGGCCCAGCAATGCGGCCTGGAAGTGGGCGACTTCATCTGGACCGGCGGCGACTGCCATATCTACAACAACCACTTCGAGCAGGTGCAGACCCAGCTGTCTCGACAGCCCTTCGCCTATCCGACGCTGAACATCAAGCGCAAGCCCGCATCCATCTTCGACTACGAGTACGAAGACTTCGAAGTGCTGGACTATCAGCACCATGCCGGCATCAAGGCGCCTGTGGCGGTCTGAGCTGCGCCCTCCGGATCACTATAAAAATCAAAGCTGCTTGCGCTTGCCATCCTGCGATTTCAAATACTTTCATATCTGAAGTCAATGAATAACAAGCGCCAGCAGCTTCTTTATTGATAGCTATGGCCATTCAACTCATTTACGCCCGCGCAGCCAACGGCGTCATCGGCAAGGACAACACCATGCCCTGGCATCTGCCCGAAGACATGGCGCATTTCAAGGAACTGACCCGGGGCTGCGCCGTCATCATGGGCCGCAAGACCTGGGACTCGCTGCCGCCGCGCTTTCGCCCCCTGCCGGGCCGCAGCAATATCGTCGTCACCCGCCAGGCCGACTGGCAAGCCGAGCCAGCGTCCGATCAGGTCCTGCGCGCCACCAGCCTGCCAGAAGCGCTGGAGCTGGGCCACAAGCTCTCGCAAGACGTCTGGGTCATCGGCGGCGCGCAGATCTATGCCCAGGCTCTGCCGCTGGCCGATGCCGTGGAAGTGACCGAAATCGGCCGCGACTTCGAAGGCGATGCCTTTGCCCCCGAACTGGGCGAGCAGTGGCAAGCCGTGAGCCGCAGCGAGCATGTCTCCGCCAATGGCCTTCCCTACTGCTTTGTGCGCTTCGAGCGCCGGGGCTGACCCTCGTCTCGTGCCGTGCGGGATCGCATCCGCACGGGGCGGCCAGCAGTCCGGCAAGAGACAAAACTCTCTTGCCTTCGCGGTGTTGCGTTGCAACAATTGTCAGCTTCATTGCATGACTGCCGTATGACAATGGCAAGGCAGCCTGCTGCAGCCTGAGCCCTCCAAACCCGCAAGCCTATCGACCTTCATCATGAGCCTAGTCCAGCCCCTGCCTCCTGGCGCCCTCGATATCGTCGGCGATATCCACGGCGAATACGCCGCGCTGGTGCAATTGCTGGGCCATCTGGGCTACGACCTGCAGGGCAATCACCCCGAAGGACGGCGACTGGTGTTTGTCGGCGACTTCTGCGACCGCGGGCCGGACAGCCCTTCCGTGCTCGCGCTGGTCGGCGCCATGCTGGCCTCGGGCACGGCCCATGCGGTGCTGGGCAACCACGAAATCAATCTGCTGCGCGAAGATGCCAAGGATGGCTCGGGCTGGTTCTTCGACAGCCGCATCGACTCCGACCAGCCCAAGTACGCGCCTTTTGCACGCATGCCGGCCGAGCAGATTCCCGCCATGCTCGAGCGGCTCGGCCAGTTGCCGATCGCACTGGAGCGTGAGGATCTGCGCATTGTTCACGCCGCCTGGAGGCCCGAACAGATCGCCATGATTCGCCAGCTGCCCAGCGGCAGCGCACGCGCCGCCTACGACCACTTCGAGACAATTGCCGAAGAACAGTCCGTCGCTCAATGCGTGGCCGAACGCATGCGCCAGGAAGAACTGAGCTGGCCCTACAGCCTGGAAGACTATCGCCACGAGCCACCATTTTTGCAAGCGCACAGCGAGAACGAACTCAACAAGGCCATGGTCAACCCTTTGAAGGTGCTGACGGCCGGCGTGGAGCGCGAATGCCGCAACCCCTTTTACGCGGGCGGCAAATGGCGTTTTGTCGAACGCGTGGGCTGGTGGAATGAATATGAAGAAGCGCCCGCCGTCATCGTCGGCCACTATTGGCGCCGCCTGCGCCCGGCTGACGCACCGGCGCATGGCTCGCAGTTTGAAAACCTGTTTGGCGCAACGCCCCCGCTGTCATGGCACGGCCTGCGCGGCAATGTGTTCTGCGTGGACTATTCGGTAGGAGCGCGCTGGCTGGACCGCCTGCGCGGCGACAACCCCGTGCAGCGCAGCAAGCTCGCCGCCATGCGCTGGCCCGAGCGCGTACTGGTCTTTGACGACGGCACACAGGCAATATCGGAAAATTTCGAGCACTCCGTGGTGCTGCGCGATTGAAGCCAGCTTCCAGGCCTCGCGGCATCAAGGCAGCTCTGGCCTGAGCAGCGTCCTGCCACTGCCTGAAGCCAGGTCTGGGCCTAGACCTATTTCGCGGGCGGCTGCCGCGCGTGCTGCACCCATTCCTCAAAAGCAGAGCCGTCAGGCAGCACGCAGGTATTTCGATCAGCATCCGCCCCCTTCTCGGTGCGCAGCACGCCGCCCTGCTTTTTGCAGTTGGCTTCCGAGGGGTTGCCAAAATTGACCGAGACCGACTGCGCGCAGCCACCGGCTGCCGCCACGACGATCATCATCCCTGCCAGGCTTGAAGCATGTTTCATGGGTTCAATGTAGCAAACCCCTGCACACCCGCTTGTGAGCAATTTGCTTTTCGAAGGCATCAAGAAAGACCATGTTCCTTCGGAAAGTCCAGCCTCCCGAAGCCCTGAATGGGATCGCTGCAGACAACCTTGTCTGCACCAGATCTTGATCTGCTGCCAGCCCACAGGCTGAACCAGGTTTGGATCGTCAAAGCCCCCGTGGACAGCTGGCAGGCTCGCCTGTCGGGTGGTTGGAGAAGTGGTTAGATCGCGTGAGTTTCGCAGCGGGGGAACATGCCCGAACTCACCATTTGCGTGCACAGCATTAATGCGCCAGGTGCCTATTCTGGTGTACTCCCACTCCCACTCCTGCATCTGCGGCCCTCGCTATCGACCAGGGCCCCTCTATCCTTCGTCTTTTAGCTGTTTTAGCTGTGAAAGAACTGCTTGAGCCTTTCATAGAGGAAATCATTGAGCAACTTGATGCGCCGGGGCGTGTGTTCGCGCTGGGGAATGAAAACATGCACGTCCAGACGAGGGCCGCTGTAGCCAAGGGGGAGCTCTACCAGCGCTCCGCTGGCTATGAGAGGTCGCACAAAGTAATCTGTCAGTTGGCCGATGCCTGCCCCCTGCAGCACGAGCTGCCGCTGTACGGCAGGGTCCTGCGTGATGAAGGAAAACGGCGGCTCCAGCATCGTCTGCCGGCGGGCCGATTGAAAGGTCCAGGGCCAGATGCGGTTGGTGCGTGGGTGCCTCAGGCCGATGCAGCAGTGCTGCAGCAGTTCCTGCGGGCTCTTGGGTGTCCCCTTGGCGGCCAGATAGGCAGGCGCGGCGCAGAGCATGTGAGTGAAGCGCCCGACTCTGCGCGCGACCAGCGATACGTTGAGCAGTGGCCCGCCGATCACACCGATATCCATGCCCAGGTCCACCGTGTCGGGCCAGGGGTTCTGCGTCACGAGTTCGATGCGGATATCGGGATAGCTTTCATTGAACTGTGCCAGCAGTGGCGCCACCAGCAACTGCCCGAGACTCAGGCTTGAGGCCACCTTGATCGAGCCGGTGATGCCGCTTGCGCGGTCGCGCAACTCGCGCTCGCCCTGGTCGATCGACTGAAGACCGACACGGCAACGTTCATAGAACACACGGCCGTCTTCCGTCAATGCCATGCGGCGCGTGGAGCGGTGGAACAGGCGCACGCCCAACCACGATTCGAGCTGTGATATTTGCAGACTCACAGCCTGTGGCGTCAGGTGCAGCGATTGCGCGGCACGGCTGAAATTCTCCGCCTCAGCCACGTTCATGAATGTGGTGATGAGTCTAAGCCTGTCCATGGATTTACAAATTTTGCTTGAAGCTGTTTCAATCTTGCACCCACTGTGACAGCACGCGGGCGCTAAGTAAAGTTTGGCAAACATTCAAAATCGCCGGAGACACACAGATGCCCCACCTGCTTGGACAACTATTACTTCCCCTTTGCCTCGGCCTCGGTGGGGCAGCTTGGGGCGCGGCCGCGCAAACCGGCATGCCCACACATCCGGACAGGCCCATCACCTTGGTCGTCTCGTTCCCGCCAGGAGGAGCTCCCGACCAGATAGCGCGCCTGTTGGCGCCCCAGCTTCAAGCCCGCTGGAAAAATCCCGTCATCGTGGTGAACAGGGCGGGAGCGTCGGGCAACCTGGGCAACGACTCCGTAGCCCGCGCCGAGGCCGACGGCCACACCCTGCTGGTGACACCGAATACCTTCACCATGGTCCCTCACGTGCTGCCGGCGGGCGGGCAGCATGCCGATGTCGTCAAGGACTACACTCCGATCGCTCTGCTCTCATCAGCCTCCATGCTGATGCTCGCCAACCCCAGACTCGGTGCAAAAACGGCGGGCGATGTGGCCCGGATAGCGAAGACACAGCCCGACCTGGGCTACGCCACCTCGGGCAATGGGTCTCCCATGCATATCGTGGGAGAACTCTTCAACAAGGTAGCTCGCGTGCAATTGCGCCATGTGCCCTACAAAGGCACGACACCGGCGATCAATGACGTGCTGGGCAGCCATGTGATGCTGACCTTCCTCGGCATGCCTGTTGCCAAGCCCCTGATCGATGCGGGGCGCCTGGTACCGCTGGCCGTGGCAGACAAGGCCCGCAGCTCTTTTCTGCCCAGCTTGCCAACCATGCAGGAACAAGGCTTTGCAGGGGTGGAGGTCGACATTTCCTTCGGCGTCTATGGCCCCCGCAACATGGACCCGGCGCTGGCTGACGATATCAACAAGACCTTGCGCGAGATTCTGGCCAAGCCCGAGGTCGCAGCCCAGTTCAGAAACCTGTACCAGAGCGTGGAAAACCAGCCACGCAGCGCTTTCGCCGAAAAGACCCGCGCCGACTACAAGCGCTACGGCAAGCTTGTGAAAGAACTTGGCATCACTGCCGACTGAAAGCCGGCCTCATGACGAACAAGACTCCCAACGTGCTGCTGATCGTCACCGACCAGCAGCGTGCCGACCACCTGGGCTGCGCGGGCAACACGCTGCTGAGGACGCCGAACATCGACCGCCTGGCCCGCACCGGCGTACGCGCCAGTAACTTCCATGCGGCCAGCACCACCTGCATGTCCAATCGCGCCACGCTGATGACCGGACGGCTGCCATCGCTGCATGGCGTGGTGCACAACGGCATCAGCCTCTCGCGCGATCACACTACCTTTGTGGAACTGCTGCGCGCAGGAGGCTATGCCACGGCACTCATAGGCAAGTCTCACCTGCAGTCTTTTGGCTATGACGGCCCGGCACGCCGTCGCTGGAGCCAGGGTGACCAAGGTGTCGCGCCGCCGCTCGATCTACTGGACGCACGAAAGCGCCAGCGTGACGGCGACGGGTATTTGAACGAATGGACGCCCGATTGGCGCAGTGGCAAGCGCATGGCGGTGACCACCCCTTACTACGGTTTCGAACATGTGGAGCTGGCTACGTTCCACGGCGACCAGGTTGAAGGTGACTATGCCCGCTGGCTGGCCCAGCGCCATCCGGCTCCCGACAGTCTGCGCGGCCGTGCCAACGCCCTGCCTTCACCAGGCTACAGCGCGCCGCAGGCATGGCGCACGGCCATGCCCGAGGCGCTGTATCCCTCGACCTGGGTGGGGGAGCGCGGCTGCAACTGGCTCAGAAAACATGTGCAGGGCTCACCCGGCAAGCCGTTCTTTCTCAACCTGTCCTTTCCTGATCCGCACCATCCATTCACTCCTCCGGGACGGTTCTGGGATATGTACCAGCCTGAGGACATGCCATTGCCGCCCAGCTTCGGCAAGCCCGGCAACTCTCAACTGCTGGTCGACGTTCATCGCTACACCAGAGAGGGAGGCTCCCGCGAGGGTTACGGCGCCTACGCCGTAACCAGCCGTGAATGCCAGGAAACGCTGGCCCTGACCTACGGCATGGTCAGCATGATCGACGAGCAGGTCGGGCAGTTGCTCCAGACTCTTCAGGAGTTGGGCATAGAGGACGACACGGTCATCATCTTCACCAGCGACCACGGCGACATGATGGGCGACCATGGCATCGTGCTCAAGGGCGCCATGCATTTCAGTGGGCTCACGCGCGTACCCTTCATCTGGAAGGACCCATGCAGCCGGGCCGCTCCTCCAGTCCTGGAGCTGCCATCCGGAACCATCGACATTGCCAAGACCGTGCTGGCGCGCTGCGGGCTCGCCCCCTACAACGGGATCCAGGGACTCAATCTGCTGCCCTGGCTGGACGGGCAATCGCAAACAGTCCCATCGCGCCCTGGTGTCATTGTCGAAAGCGAGCCCGTGGTGCTGCCGCACGGAAGAACGCGCCGCTACCGCCTTCGCAGCCTCGTCAGCGAAGAATGGCGCCTGACCTTGAGCAACTTGCCCGAGCTGTGCGAGCTCTACGACCTGCACGCCGATCCGCTCGAGCAACACAACCTGTGGCATGAGCGCGCTGCCGAGCGCGGACAGTTGTGTATGCAGTTGCTGATGGAGCTCAGCGAACAGGCTGATTGCTCGCCACTGCCGACGGCTATCGCCTGAGGTACGTGCGGAAGTTGGACCGCAATGCTGGAGGAGACCCCGATGAACAAGCAATTTTTCTGTGCCGCTGCATTCCTGTGGTTGGGAGGCGCCTGTCATGCCCAACCAAGCATCACGATCTATGGATTGCTCGACACCGCTGTCGAGCACATCAACCATGTGGGCGCCACTGGTTCTGGGCTCACGCGCATCCCCAGCAATGCGGGCAACATTCCATCCAGGCTGGGATTTCGTGGCCGTGAAGATTTGGGTGGCGGAATAAGTGCCCAGTTCGTTCTCGAAATGGGCATCGCACCTGATTCGGGCGTCTTGAACCAAGGTGGGCGCGGGTTTGGGCGACAGTCGTTTGTTGGCCTGAACGGCCCCTGGGGTCAGGTTGGCCTGGGCCGGCAGTACACGATGCTGTTTTGGTCGATGCATGACGCCGATGTCATCGGGCCGGGTATGCACAGCATTGCGAACTTCGACAGCTATTTTCCGAATGCACGCGCCGACAACGCCATCTCCTACAAGGGCACATTCTCAGGACTGACCGTGGGCATGACTTACAGCTTTGGGCGCGATACGGTCAATGCTGGCCCTAGCCCCGCCGGCACAAATTGTGCCGGCGAGAGTGGCACCGACAGGAACGCTTGCCGCGAATGGTCGATGTTGCTCAAGTACGACTCCGCCAGTTGGGGGACTGCGCTGGCTCATGACGTGCTCAAAGGAGGCTCAGGTGCATTTGGTGGTCTAAGCCAAAGCGGCATGAGTGACAAGCGCACCATGCTCAACGGCTATGTGAAATTCAACGGAATCAAGATTGGAGCGGGATTTCTGCGCCGCGACAACGATGGCTACAAGGTCTCCCCCCGCAGCGACCTGTGGTTCGTCGGCCTTTCGTATCCCGCAGGAGCATGGACTTTCGACACCCAGTACTACCGGCTCCAGTACAAGTCCAATAGCGACAAAGGCCAGTTCATGGTGCTGCGTGGCACCTACCACTTCTCCAAACGAACCGCCGCCTACGCGTCACTGGGACACATGAAGAACAGCGGCAATGCCACATTCAGCGCTAGCAGCGGCCAGGCTGGCAGCCTGCCGGTCGCCGGAATCAACCAGACAGGCTTCGGCGTCGGTATAAGTCATATGTTTTAGCCAATGGCACTCGCCCAAATACGAGCCTGACGGAGATGCCGAACCAGCCTTGTTGCTGTGACATGGCTCAACCACCTCGCTGATACAAGCCGTCAAGGCCCTGGAGCGTGTGCGTAGCCTGATCGCACTCTGGCTGTAACACCGGCACATGCACGTGCAGGTGATGCCACATGTGCGACGGCTCAAAGGCATGTTCATCACTCATAGGCTTGCGACTGCAACTTGGCCACCTTATTCCAAAACGCGCTCGCTCAGCGGGAACTATGTGGCTGATACGATAGAAGGAGCTGAAAGCACGACCATCTTTTGAACACCTTTTTTGGGTAGCTAGAGCTAGAAACCTAAAAATCAGATACGCAACCCATTGAAATCAAGTGGGCTTATATGACAATGAAAATTGCCACCTGGAATGTGAACTCCTTGTCCGTACGACTGCCGCAGGTGCTGGACTGGCTTGCCGCCAACCCCGTCGATGCGCTGGGACTGCAGGAGCTCAAGCTCACCGACGACAAGTTCCCGCACATGGCGTTCGAGGAAGCCGGCTACAAGGCAGTCAGCCACGGCCAGAAGACCTATAACGGCGTGGCCTGGATCACGCGCGACACGGGGCGCGATGTGGTGCGCAACATCCCTGGGCTTGACGACGAACAGGCCCGCATCATTGCCACGACCATAGACTCGCCGAACGGTGAAATTCGTCTGATCAACGGCTACTTCGTCAACGGCCAGGAACCTGGCTCGGAAAAATTTGCCTACAAGATGCGCTGGCTGCAGGCGCTGCAAGACTGGGTCAAGGAACAGATGGCCTTGCATCCGCGCCTGGTGCTGGTGGGGGACTTCAACGTGGCTCCCGAAGATCGCGACTCCTACGACCCCGTCGGCCTCAAGGACACGATCCACCACACAGTGGAAGAGCGCGACCATTTCCAGCGCCTGCTGCAGCTGGGCTTGAGCGATGCCTTCCGCATGTTCGAGCAGCCGGAAAAAAGCTACTCCTGGTGGGATTACCGCATGCTGGGCTTTCAGAAGAATCGCGGCCTGCGCATCGACCATATTCTGGTCAGCGAGGCTCTCAAGAGCAAGGTCAGCGCCTGCAGCGTGGACCGCGCTCCGCGCAAGAACAAACAGCCCAGCGACCACGCCCCCGTGGTTGTCACACTAGACTGAGGCGGGACGCGGATCAGGCGGCGCCATGGCTCAGCCACTGCAAGGCCTGCAGCTGGCCACGCAACAGCATCACATGGCGTTTGAGCAGCTTGGCGACTTTGACCGGCAAATCCAGCTGAACAGTGTGCTCGGTGCGCTCCAGCCAGGTCTGCAAGCGCCGCAGCACATCCAGCCAGGTTTCGGCCACCGTTTCTCCCAGATAGTCAAGCCAGGTCTTGCGCACCCGCTCCAGCAGACCGCCCTCATCCAAGGCCATGGATAGCGGGGCCGCCGGAACACCATCAAGCAGCTCCTCCAGCTCGGAAACCAGCTTGTGTGAATCCTGCGAGAAGCGGCGCAGGGCATCAACAGCCATGCTGGCGTCCGCAGTCGTCAAAAACAGTCTGGAGCTTTGCGCGAAACGCAGTCCTGCCTGCAACGCCAGAGCAAGACTGTTCTTCGCCATCTGGCCCAGTACGGCCTCCGCGCAAGGCTTGGACGCGGGTGGAACAATCGCACGGCGCCAGGCTGCCTTGACGGCTGCTCTGACCTGAGACCAGTCCAACAGGCTGCCCCCGCAATGCAGCGACCAATGCTGGCGCAGCTCGGCCTCCAGGGATTCGAAACTCCTGCTCCCCCCCGAAGCCGTCTGCCGAGCCCGATATCTGCCGGCCTGCCAGCCCAGCAGATAGGCGGGGTAATACTGATCAAAGCTACGCCCTGGGACAAAGTAAGGCTCGCACATATAGCGCTCGTGCCAGAAGGCCTCCTCGGCCTCCGGCATCTGCAGCAATGGCGACAAGGCGTTCGCATCCCGCGGAAAAGACTCCGGTGCAGGTGGGAAAGAGATGGATAAAGGCAAGGCAGACAACGCAAACAGTCCAATCAACAAAAGGCCTGTTGATTTTTACCCCTGCGCCATCTGCCTCATGTCGTCAACCGTGATTGCACCATGTAGGACGGATAAAACCCACCGCGAGAGCGAGTGGCCACTGCACTGCTTCAGTCGAAATTCTCGTTTTCCAATCCCAGCTCCTGCAGTTTCCGGGTGATGGTGTTGCGGCCAATCCCCAGCCGGCTGGCAGCTTCCACTCTGCGACCATGCGTGGCTGCCAGAGCCGTTCGCAGCAACTGTGCCTCGAACTGATGGGACAGCTGATCCCATACATCGTGGTGGCCTTGCGACAACAGTTCCTCGGCCTGCTTGCCCAACCCTTCCAGCCAGCCCTCGGTCAATGTCGGAGCTTCGGTCAAAGGAGCTGCCGCAGTGCCAGGCACGGACATGGACGCCGCCTCTGGCAGGTTTACCTTGGACTGGTCAAGGCCCACACCACTGCTCAATGCGCCGGCAAAGACTGCTGTGCTCACCGATGCAGAGCTGCCTAGCACTTCGGGCGGCAAGTCCTTGAGTGCAATCTGCTGGGCCGGAGCCATGACGGTCAACCAGTGGCAGATGTTTTCCAGCTGGCGCACATTGCCCGGGAAGTTGAAGGCCTGCAGGCGGCTCATGGCGGCCGTGCTCATGCGTTTGGGCTCAACCCCCAGCTGACGCGCGCTTTGCTGCAGGAAATGCTGGGTCAGCATGGGCACGTCTTCCTTGCGCTCGCGCAATGCAGGCAGGCGCAGGCGGATCACATTCAGGCGATGGAACAAGTCCTCGCGGAAAGCACCGTCCTTGACGCGCAGCTCCAGATCCTGGTGCGTCGCCGCAATCACACGCACATGGGCCTTGACGGCCTGATGTCCGCCAACCCGGTAGAAATGACCGTCGGAGAGCACCCGCAGCAGACGCGTCTGCAGCTCGAACGGCATGTCGCCGATTTCATCGAGAAACAGCGTACCGCCTTCGGCCTGCTCGAAACGCCCCCTGCGCTGGGTCTGCGCACCGGTAAAGGCGCCGCGCTCGTGGCCGAACAGCTCGGACTCCAGCAGATCTTTCGGAATGGCAGCGGTATTGATGGCCACAAACGGTCCGCCGGCAACCGGAGAATGCTTGTGCAGCGCCCGTGCCACCAACTCCTTGCCGGCACCGGACTCCCCGGTGATCAGCACCGTGACATGACTCTGGCTCAGTCTGCCGATGGCACGAAACACGTCCTGCATGGCGGGTGCCTGACCCAGCATTTCCGCCTGCACCGGAGCCTGCACATCGGCCACCTCCTCGCGCTGGCTTTCCTCGACGGCGCGCCGGATCAACTCCACGGCCTTGGGTACGTCAAATGGCTTGGGCAGATACTCGAAGGCCCCGCGCTGGAATGCCGAGACTGCACTGTCCAGATCGGAATAGGCCGTCATGATGATCATGGGCAGCCCGGGCTGCTGCGCCCTGACCTGCTCCAGCAGCTCAAGGCCCGAGCCGCCAGGCATGCGTATATCGCTGACCAGCACCTGTGGAGCCTGACGCTCGGGATCGCTGTTGTCCACATCAGCCAGGGCCTTGAGCACATCGCGCGGCTGGGTAAAGCTGCGAATGGGCCAGCCTTCACGCCCCAATGCCTTTTCAAGCACAAAGCGGATGGAAGGGTCGTCGTCCACAATCCAGATTGGCTTCATTCGTGCAACATCCTTCCCTTCTTCTGCATATTGATAATGTCAGGCTTTATGGCAGCGGTATCAGGATTCGGAAATCCGTCCTCCCCGGCTGGCTCTCGCA
>Ga0209370_1001987_pt1 | contig 16086 bp, 15 predicted proteins | sample AgamicAtPrz_FD_187164 | JGI IMG/M metagenome (GOLD analysis project Ga0209370, IMG submission 187164) | Agave microbial communities from Guanajuato, Mexico - At.P.rz (SPAdes) (version 2) | ecosystem: Host-associated > Plants > Phyllosphere > Phylloplane/Leaf | place: Guanajuato, Mexico... | reverse complement strand
AGCGCCTCGAACTGGCGCTCTGAGCGGCGCAGCGAGCGAACCTCGGGCAGCCCCGCGCGCAGTTTTTGTCGGAGCTGCCTTCAAGCTCGATTTTGGCTGGCAGGACGCACAAGAGCTCGAGGCTGAAAGCCTCTACTGCATGATTGCGGATGGCCGGGAGGGTGATGGCGCCCGCGTTACTGCGTGGGCGCTCGCCCATGCAGCCTGAATCGCATTGCCGCTCAGGACGCGCGGATACGGCATACTCGCTGGGCTGCGCCACCAGCGCAGCCAACGCTTAAAGCAGAGGAGCGGGTGGATGGATCGTTGGCAGGCGATGCGGGTATTCGTGAAGGTCGCGGAGACGGGCAGCTTCGCCAGTACCGCGCGGCAGATGCACATGAGCGCGCCGGCGGTGACGCGTATCGTCGCCGGCCTCGAGGACCTGATCGGCGCGCGGCTGCTGGTGCGCACCACCCGTTCGGTGAAGACCACCGATGCCGGTAGCCGTTATCTGCAGGATTGCCGGCGCATTCTCGCCGACATCGCCGAGGCGGAACTGGCCGCTGCCGGGCATTATGCCGAGCCGTCCGGCACCCTGGCAGTGACCGCGGCGTCGATGTTCGGCCACCTGCACGTGCTGCCCCTGGTGCTCGATTATCTGGATGCCTACCCGGGCATGCACGCGCGCACCTTTTTCGTCGACCGGCCGGTGAATATCCTCGACGAGGGCATCGACGTGGCGGTTCGTATCGGTCACCTGGCGGATTCGGGCTTTACCGCCATCCAGGTCGGCGCGGTACGCCGGGTGATCTGCGCGGCGCCGTGTTACCTGGAGAAATACGGCGTACCGGCCACGCCCGCCGACTTGAAACACCATCGCATCGCCGTGTCGCAAAGCGCCTGGGCTTCGCCGGAATGGCGCTTCGCCGAGGGCCAGCGAGTGCTGGTCGACCCAGTGCTGCAATGCAACACCAACGAGTCGGCGATCGCCACCGCCAGGGCCGGCTGGGGGCTGACCCGGGTGCTGCACTATCAGGTCGGTCAGGCGCTGCAGGAGGGCGCGCTGCAGGTCGTGCTCGAAGGCTTCGAGGAGCCACCGCTGCCGATCCACGTGCTGTACCCCGAGGGCCGTCAGGCGCCGGCCAAGGTGCGTGCCTTCGTTGACCTGGCCGTGGCGCGCCTGCGTGGCAACCCGCTGTTCAACTGAAAAGGCGCGACGCGTCGATAAAAATGCCCGCGGCTGTGGCTTTGCCCGAGCCGTTGCAGTCCAATGCTCATCGAATCCGCAAAGGGAAAGGTATCGATGAGTCAGCACTCGCAATTCGCTCTGCTGAAGAGCCGGCGCTTCCTGCCGTTCTTCGTCACGCAGCTGCTCGGCGCGTTCAACGACAACATCTTCAAGCAGTCGTTGATCCTGGCGATTCTCTTCAAGCTCAGCCTTGACGCGGATCGCGACCTGCTGGTCAACGTCGCGGCCATGCTGTTCATCCTGCCGTTCTTCCTGTTTTCCGCCCTCGGCGGCCAGTTCGGCGAGAAGTTCGCCAAGGATCTGCTGATCCGCCGGCTGAAGTTCTTCGAGATATTCATCATGCTGGTCGGCGCTCTCGGTGTGCTGCTCGGCAACCTGACGCTGATGCTCGCGGTGCTGTTCACCATGGGCATTCAATCGGCGCTGTTCGGCCCGGTGAAGTACTCGATCCTGCCCCAGGCGCTCAAGCCTGAGGAGTTGGTAGGCGGCAACGCGCTGGTGGAAATGGGCACCTTTCTGGCGATCCTGGCGGGCACCATCGGCGCCGGCATCATGCTCACCAGTGCCCACTACAGCGTGATCGTCGCCGTCTCGGTGGTGCTGGTGGCGATGCTCGGCTACCTGTCGGCCCGCGGCATTCCGCGGGCCGGTGCCGCGCTGCCGGATCTGGCGCTGGACTGGAACATATTCCGGCAAACCTGGCTGACCCTGCGCATGGGCCTGACGCAGCCCAAGGCGGTGTCGCGCTCGCTGGTCGGCAACTCGTGGTTCTGGTTTCTCGGCGCGGTGTACCTGACGCAGATCCCGGCCTATTCCAAGGAGTGGCTGCACGGTGACGAGAGCGTGGTCACCCTGATTCTCACCGTGTTCTCGGTGGGTATCGCGCTGGGCTCGATGCTTTGCGAGCGCATGAGCGGGCGCAAGGTGGAAATCGGCCTGGTGCCGTTCGGCTCCATCGGCCTGACGGTGTTCGGCATCCTGCTCTGGGCTGCCTCGGGTGGCATTCCCGAGGCGGCTCAGTCCTATGACTGGCTGGCGCTGCTGGGCTTCGGCCACGCCTGGTGGGTAATGGCCTCGATCCTCGGCATTGGCGTGTTCGGCGGCTTCTACATCGTGCCGCTGTATGCGTTGATCCAGTCACGCACGGCCGAGAACGAGCGGGCCCGGGTGATCGCCGCCAACAACATTCTCAATGCGGCGTTCATGGTCGTCTCGGCAGTGGTGTCGATCCTGTTCCTGAGCGTCGCCGGGCTGTCGATCCCCCAGCTGTTCCTGGTCATCTCGCTGATGAACGTGGCGGTCAACAGCTACATCTTCAAGATCGTCCCCGAATTCACCATGCGCTTCCTGATCTGGATGCTCGGCCACTCCATGTACCGGGTGTCGCACAAGGGCCTCGACTCGATTCCGGAAGAGGGGCCGGCGGTGCTGGTGTGCAACCACGTGTCGTTCGTCGATGCGCTGCTGATCGGTGGTGCGGTGCGTCGCCCGGTGCGCTTCGTCATGTACTACAAGATCTACAACCTGCCGGTGCTCAACTTCATCTTCCGCACCGCCGGCACGGTGCCGATCGCCGGGCGTAGCGAAGATCTGCTGGTGTTCGATGCGGCGTTCAAGCGCATCGGCGAGTACCTGCGCGATGGCGAGCTGGTGTGCATCTTTCCCGAGGGCAAGCTGACCGCCGACGGCGAGATCGACGAGTTCAAGGCGGGCGTTGAGCGCATCCTGCAGGACAACCCGGTGCCGGTGATTCCCATGGCGCTGGGCGGGCTGTGGGGCAGCTTCTTCAGCCGTGACCCGCGCAAGGGCCTGTTCCGCCGCTTCTGGTCGCGGATCGACTTGGTAGCGGGTGCGCCCATAGAGGCAACGGCGGCGACGCGGCAGGTGCTGCAGGCCGAGGTGAAGGCGTTGCGTGGGGATAATCGCTAGAGCTGGACATTCACTCCCCGATGTCGCTGCGCTCGACCCGGTCTACGCCGCAGACTGTAGCCTGGGTTGAGCGCAGCGATACCCAGGGAAACCGACGTAGCGCTAATGAAGAAGCCCGCCAATCGGCGGGCTCTTTCGTATCAGCCGTGGCTCATCTTCAGGCCGATCAGCCCGCAGATGATCAGCGCCACGCTGGCCAAGCGAATCAGCGCCATGGACTCACCGAACAGGATGATCCCGGCGATCACCGTGCCCACGGCGCCCACGCCGGTCCAGATTGCGTAGGCGGTGCCCAGCGGCAACTCCTTCATGGCCAGGCCGAGCAGGCCCAGGCTGACCAGCATGGCGGCGACGGTGAGCGCGGTGGGAAGCGGGCGGGTGAAACCCTCGGTGTACTTCAGGCCGACGGCCCAGCCGACCTCGAACAGGCCGGCGAAGAACAGGATGATCCAGGACATATGACCCTCACGGATAACGGTGGGGTCGTCCCCGGCAGTAAGGCACGTAAATCCGGGGTCGTCCCCGGCGTGCACCGCTATTGTGCATGATGTGCTTGTGAGGGCAAGTCAGCTCGGCGATCCATCCTGGGGTGCATGGCGAGCAGTCACGGGCATGGCCCGTTCCCACGGGCTTCGCTGATCTGCTGGGAGACCCCAGCGCTGTAGGGTGGGCTTTAGCCCACCAATTGCGTTTGTTGCTACTTGTCGCGTTCATCCTTGATGCGGCGCAGGAAGGTGGCCAGCAACGCCCCTGAAAGGTTGTGCCACACACTGAACAGTGCGCTGGGCACCGCCGCCAGCGGCGAGAAGTGGGCGCTGGCCAGGGCCGCGCCGAGCCCGGAGTTCTGCATGCCAACCTCGATGGACAGCGTCTTGCGTTGCGCCAGGGGCATGCCGGTCAGCACCCCGGCCAGATAGCCGAGGCCCAGCCCAAGGGTGTTATGCAGCATCACCACCGCCATGATCAGCAGGCCGGATTCAGCAATCTTCGCCTGGCTGGCCGCCACTACCGCGGCAACGATGGCGACGATGGACACCACCGAGATCAGCGGCAGCACATCCACCGCCAGCTTGACCCGCTCTCCCAGGAGGCGCTGGGCAACCAGGCCAAGCACGATGGGCAGCAGTACCATCTGCAGGATCGAACTGAACATCGCCCAGAACGATACCGGCAGCCATTCCGAGGCCAGCAGCCAGATCAGTGCCGGCGTGACGATGGGCGCCAGCAAGGTGGTCACCGCAGTGATGCCGACGGACAACGCCACATCGCCCTTGGCGAACCAGGTGATGACGTTCGAGGCGGTGCCCCCAGGGCAGCACCCGACCAGGATCACGCCAACGGCGATTTCCGGTGGCAGGGCGAACAGCTGGCAGAGCAACCAGGCCAGGCCCGGCATGATGATGAACTGCGCCAGCACGCCGATCAGCACGCGCAGCGGATGGCGGGCCACTTCACGAAAATCTTCGGTCTTCAGGGTCAGGCCCATGCCGAACATGATCAGCCCGAGCAGCGGCACGATGAAGGCGGTGAGCGGCAGGAAGGCACCTGGCAGCAGAAACGCCAGTACGGCGAACAACAGAACCCAGATGGCGAAGGTGTTGCCGACGAAGCGGCTGAGGGCGACCAAGGCGGACATGGCAGAAATTCCCTATGAAGCCGTAGCAGGCTCCCAAGGCGGAGCGCTGTGCAGCCAGTTATTGTTGGGTAGACAGCGGTGGCTGTCGGATGGGGCGGGGAAACAGTGTAACGGGCGGGTTTGAAGGTGGACGGGTAAAGCGCCCGGTCCACCTTGACGCATCGCGCTATCTCAAATGCCTTGCGGAGTGTCTTCGCCACCCAGGGCTTCGAACAATGCCGGCAGGAACTCGATCAGGGTCAGCATCATCAGCGTGAAGCTGGCGTCCTGCTGGCTCAGGTCGTCATCGCCACCATCCTGCTCGGCCTGCTCCTGCAGCAGGTCTTCGAACTTCAGGCGCTTGACCACCAGCTTGTCATCGAGCACGAAGGACAGCTTGTCCTGCCAGGCCAGGGACAGTTGGGTCACCTGCTTGCCGGAGCTCATGTGCAGCTGCACTTCTTCGCCGGTCAGGTCCTGGCGCTTGCAGCGCACGATGCCGCCGTCCTCGTGGGTGTCGCGCAGCTCGCACTCGTCCAGCACGTGGAAGTCGGCAGCGGCCTGTTGGGCCTTGACCCAGTCGGTCATGGTCGCGCTCGGGGCGATCTTCACGGTCAGCGGGCGCACCGGCAGCGAGCCGATGGCTTCGCGCAGGGTCGACAGCAGGTCTTCGGCACGCTTGGGGCTTGAAGCGTTGACGATGATCAGGCCCTGGGCCGGGGCGATGGCGGCGAAGGTCGCGGACTTGCGAATGAAGGCGCGGGGCAGGAAGGCCTGGACGATCTCGTCCTTGATCTGCTCGCGCTCCTTCTTGTAGACCTTGCGCATCTGCTCGCTTTCGATCTCGTCGACCTTCTCCTTCACGGCATCCTTGACCACGCTGCCGGGCAGAATGCGCTCTTCCTTGCGGGCGGAGATCAGCAGGAAGCCCTGGCTTTCATGCACCAGCGGTGCGTCCTCGCCCTTGCCGAAAGGGGCGACGAACCCATAGGTAGCCAGTTCCTGGCTGGCGCAGGGGCGCGCCGGCTTGGCGGCCAGTGCGGCCTCCAGTTTTTCGGTATCGAAGTCGACGTCCTGGGTGAGGCGGTAGACCAGCAGGTTGCGAAACCACATGAGCGGGTTGTCTCCAGTTAACGGGTGCGCGCCGCAGCGCGCAGGAAATCTTCAATTCGGGCGCATGGCAGCTGCTTCGGGCAGCGCATGGGCAGTCTGGCGGCGGACAGGGAATCACGCCGCGCGACGATCAGACCCGCGCGAGGGCGCATTATTCCTTCCGCTGGTGGATTAGGCCAACCCCGTATCGAGCCGTCGTGTGATTTGCCCCGCCAAATGGCAGTGATTGCTAAGCCTTTGGATCGCCAATAAATTTTTTTCACAAAGGGGGTTGCCAAGGGGCAGGGTGCTCTCTAGAATGCGCCCCACTTCGAGAGTGAAGGGTGATTAGCTCAGCCGGGAGAGCATCTGCCTTACAAGCAGAGGGTCGGCGGTTCGATCCCGTCATCACCCACCAATCGAGGTATGCGCAGCGGTAGTTCAGTCGGTTAGAATACCGGCCTGTCACGCCGGGGGTCGCGGGTTCGAGTCCCGTCCGCTGCGCCATATATCGCTTCCAGGGCCCACTGAACACCCGGAAGCAACGCAAAAAAAGCGCCCTAGGGCGCTTTTTTCGTTTCTGCGTTCCGCCTGGCGTCAGATCGCGCCAGGGCGGAAGGGCGGCTCGTCATCCGGCACATCGGCCAGCTCATCGAAGCCGGCTTCGATATCCGGCACCACATAGCTTTCCTTTACGAGCTCTTCTTCTGGCGAATGCCGGCGCCCCGTGCCCAGCAGCCCCACCAGTGCGCCCACCGCTAAGCCGGCTGCCGCGAAAGCCCATGGATGACGATGCACAGCATGCCCTACGGCACTGGCGCTCTGCTTGACCTGCTCGGTCGCGGCACTGGCGCCATCGGCCAGATCATGCAGTCTGCGGCGCGCGGCCTGGGTGCTCTGCTCCAGCGACTGTCTGGCACTGTGCAGGGCATCGGCCAGGGATTCATGATCGTCCGGCAAATCAGGCTCGGGCGCCTTCGGAGCCTGCCGGCGCGTTTGCTCCACGGCCAGCCAGGCCAGGCCGATAGCGGTCATGGCGACCGGTACCGGATTGGCCTTGAGGGTCTGCCCCAGACGTTCGGCCATTTCCAGGCCGCCGCTTTCACGGCCGTAGGCCAGGGCCTGGTCGATCAGCCGTTGCGGGGTCAGGCGGGCTTCCACGGCGTCGATCAAGGCGTCGATGCGCTCGCGCTGTTCGTCGATCTCCTGTTCGAGAAGCTCCGGCGGCTTGCGTGACTCGGCGGCGATGCTGCTGTGGGTACTCATGACATTTGCCTCTGCACCGCTTCCTTGTCTTTTTGCAAAGAGTCCAGGGTGCGTTCGGGAGTGAGTTGGGAAGGGGCGAATTTCTGTTGCCCAACCTTGAGCATGATCAGGCCGATAACGATCACCACGACACCGACGATCAGCGCGGCCGCCCAGGGCGGCATCACTTCGCTGAGGCCATAGACGGCGGCGAGCAGCAGCATCAGTACGCCGCACAGCAGCACGATGGCACCGCCCGCGACGGCGGCGATGCCGGTCTTGGTTGCTTGCAGCGACGCATTCAGCTCGACCTTGGCGAGCGCCAGTTCCTTGGTGAATAGCGTCTGCACTTCTCGGGTCAGCTGGCGCAGCAAGCCCAACAGTGAGGGCTCCAGTGGCGGTTGCCGAAGATCGTCGTTCATCGCAGCGTCCCTCCATGGGAATAGCCATCAGCGTGGCTGCGTCGTTTGCGCAACACGCGACTCACCAGAATACCTACCGCCAGGCCTCCGGCCGCCAGCCACAGCGGATGCTTGCGGGCAAACTGATCGACGCTGTGCACGGCGTGGCCGCTGTAATTGTTCAGCGCATCGCGCAGGGTGGCGAGCTGGCGCGCGGCCTCACGCAAGCGGTCCGGCGACTGCACGGCATCCGGGTTTTCCAGATCGGCGATGGTGGAGCGGGCGATATTGGCCAGGGCTTCGAGTTCATCGGTATGCGCCTGCTCGGCCTGGATGCGCGCACGCAGCTGCTCCTGAGCATCCTGCTGCCAGTGCCCGGAGATCACCTTGGTAGGGCGCTTGTGCGGGCGTTCTTTGCTGTCGTTATCCATATGACTACACCTGTGATGCGTAAAAGAGGGCGGCACGGCCGCGCGTCAGCGGCTCTGCTCGCGGCTGGCGAATTCGTCGGCGATGGGCGTGGCGAGATCGGCAGGTGCCGGCGCTGGCGTGACCGGTACAGGCGGCACCGGGGTAACCGGCGTGGCGCGGGTACGGTCGGCTACCTGTTCGGCCATCAGCACCAGTTCCTGCAGGCGTTGCACGCGAGCGCGCAGGTAGCGGATCTCGCTCAGCGGATCGTCCACTGCGCTCTTCACGCTGCAGTGGCCGCTCAGCCCGCGCAGCAACAGCAGGCCGCCGACGCTCAGTTGGCGGTTGCCTCGTTCGCCCTGCCTGCTGGCACCGATGGCCGCCAGCAGCAGGCCACCGCCGATGGACAGCAGGCGCTCCCAGCCTCTGACGTTCTGGGGCGCCGGGCCCTGTCGTTCGGGTTGCGATTGCGGTTCGAAGGCGACCATGTGTTCACTCCTGCCTGATGGTTGACGGGCCGGCCCTGCGCGCGCTCAAACGGGGTCGGGCTGCGGCTTGTCCGGCAATCCGTCGCTGTCGGGTTGGTGGGGCGGGTCGAGTGGGGAGGGCTCGCCCGGCAAGTCGGGTGCCTGGGTCGGATCGGGTACTCGCTGGGTCATGCCTCGTCCCTCGGTCTATCGCTCTACCAGGCTGTTGAAAAACTACCTACGTTGCCATTGCTGCGTTAAAAACAGCCTCAAAATGCTCATTTACAACACGTAAACTGCGCTTTTTCGGCTGTTTTTGCCTTGCACTGGCTGCCTCGCCTACGTTTTTTAACAGCCTGCTACGGGGTTTGAGGCTCGCGGGCGCCGCGCGTTCGATCTTTTTGCCGGACCGCCACCTGGCGAAAAGCCGCACAGGCACAGGCGTAGCGGCGCCGGCAGAAACCTTAAACCTCTGCGATTCGGCCCCGGTCAAGATTCCTGAGGCGGGCAACCTGCTGCCCGCCCGGACCGTCGCGCACAGACACCTCGCGTGGCAACTCCATCCATGTCGGCCCCGTCGCGGGCCTGAACTTCGAGCGAGTTTTCCATGAGCATGACCGTCGCAGATTTCATCGTCGAACGCCTTTATCAGTGGGGCGTGCGGCGCATCTATGGCTATCCGGGAGATGGCATCAACGGCGTATTCGGCGCCCTGGCCAAGGCTGAGGGCAAGATCCGCTTCATCCAGGCGCGTCATGAGGAAATGGCCGCGTTCATGGCGGCGGCCGACGCCAAGTTCTCCGGCGACTTGGGCGTATGCATCGCCACCTCCGGCCCCGGTGCGGCCCATCTGCTCACCGGTTTGTACGACGCGCGCATGGATCATATGCCGGTGCTGGCCATCGTCGGCCAGCAGGCGCGCAACGCCCTGGGCGGGCATTACCAGCAGGAGGTGGATCTGTTGTCGATGTTCAAGGATGTGGCCGGCGCCTTCGTGCAGCAGGCCAGCGCGCCGTCCCAGGTGCGTCATCTGGTCGACCGCAGCATTCGCACCGCCGTTGGCGATCGCCGGGTAACGGCGATTATTCTGCCCAACGACCTGCAGACGCTGCCTTACGAGGAGCCGCCCCGCGAGCATGGCACCCTGCATTCCGGCGTCGGTTACAGCCGGCCGCGCGTGGTGCCCTATGACGCCGATTTGCAGCGCGCCGCGGAGGTGCTCAATGCCGGCAAGAAGGTGGCGATCCTGATCGGCGCCGGTGCATTGGGCGCGGCCTGGGAGGTCACCGAGGTGGCCGATGTGCTGGGTGCAGGCGTGGCCAAGGCGCTGCTCGGCAAGGCGGCGCTGTCGGACGATCTGCCCTGGGTGACCGGCTCCATCGGCCTGCTCGGCACCAAGCCCAGCTATCAGATGATGAACGAATGCGACACCTTGCTGATGATCGGCTCGGGCTTTCCATACGCCGAATTCCTGCCCAAGGAAGGCCAGGCGCGCGCGGTGCAAATCGATATCCAGGCGGACATGCTTGGCCTGCGTTACCCCATGGAGGTCAACTTGCAGGGCGATGCGGCCGAGACCCTGCAGGCGCTGCTGCCGCTGCTCGAACGCAAGACGCTGCGCACCTGGCGCAAGCGCATCGAGCGCTGGACGGCGCAGTGGCAGACCACCCTGAAGCGCCGCGCCATGGCTTCGGCTTCGCCGATCAACCCGCAGCGGGTGGCCTTCGAGCTGTCGCCGCGCCTGCCGGATCGCGCCGTGGTGACCAGTGATTCCGGCTCCTGCGCCAACTGGTTCGCCCGTGACGTAAAAATGCGCGAGGACATGCTCTGTTCGCTGTCCGGTGGCCTGGCGTCCATGGGCGCGGCGGTGCCTTATGCGATTGCCGCCAAGTTCGCCCACCCGGATCGCCCGGTGGTGGCGCTGGTCGGCGACGGCGCCATGCAGATGAACAACATGGCCGAGCTGATCACGGTTGCCAAATACTGGCGCGAATGGCAGGACAAGCGCTGGATCTGCGCAGTGTTCAACAACGAAGACCTCAACCAGGTGACCTGGGAGCAGCGGGTGATGGAAGGCGACCCGAAGTTTTCGGCCTCCCAGGATATTCCCAGCGTCGCCTATCACCAGTTCGCCGAGTCCATCGGGCTGATGGGCATCTACGTCGACCGCGAGGAGGATGTCGTTGCGGCTTGGGAGCAGGCGCTGGCCGCTGACCGCCCGGTGGTCATCGAATTCAAGACCGACCCTGACGTGCCGCCACTGCCGCCGCATATCACCCTGGCCCAGGCCAAGGCCTTTGCATCCACCCTGTGGCAGGGCGACCCGAACCAGGGCGGCATCCTGCGCCAGGCCACCAAGCAGGTATTGGGTTCGATCCTGCCCGGTAAAGGCCGACGCTAGCTCTCGCCAAGCAGCTGCGCGTGCCGCTCAGGCAGGCGCAGCAGGGCGAAGCGGGCGGCCTCATCGAGGATGCGCGAACGGTCGCCGGCGAAATGTTCGGTGCTCGAATACAGCTGGATGCTGCCGTCCGCCAGGCGAAAGGCCCAGGCGAAGCACAGCGTACCGGCAGGGATATCCCCCTGCGGGTCGGGCCCGGCAACGCCCGTGGTGGCGACCGCGACATTGGCCGGGCTGCCGTCTAGCGCGCCCTTGGCCATGGCCCGCGCCACTTCCTCGCTGGTCAGGTTGAAGTTGTCGAGGGTGTGTTGGCTGACGCCCAGCAAGCGTTTCTTGGCCGCTGGCGAGTACACCACGTGACCGCTGTCCAGGCATTCGCCGCTGCCGGGGTGCTTGGCGAGCAGCGCCACGACCATTCCTGCCGTGCAGGATTCGGCGGTGGTCAGATACAGCTTGTGACGCTTGAGGTAATCGAGCAGCGCTTCGATGTCTTGCACGGTAATTCTCCTCCCATGACTGCTGTTACTTGGATTCGCGCACCGATCCGCAGGTGCTGCTCGGCTGATCGACGGCAGCGGGCTTTTCCCTGAACTCTGCCGCTTGGCTTTCAGTCAGGTGTAGCAAGTCGAGGAAAGGGAAACGGCCATGCTCATCTCTCTCAAGTCACAGGTCGCGCTGGTCACTGGCGCGAGCTCGGGTATCGGCGCGGCTTCGGCCAAGGCGCTGGCCGAGGCGGGCGCCGCAGTGGTGCTCAACTATCGATCCGGGCGTGAGGCTGCTGAAAATCTCGCCGCGCAAATCCGCGATGATGGCGGCCAAGCCATCGCTGTGAAAGCGGATGTTTCCAGCGAGCGGGAGGTCGAGGCGATGTTCGCCGAAACCCTTTCCACCTTCGGGCGCCTGGACATCCTGCTGGCCAATTCCGGCATGCAGCGCGACGCACCGACCGTGGACATGAGCCTGGACGAATGGAACCAGGTGCTGCAGGTCAACCTCACCGGCCAGTTTCTCTGCGTGCGCGCGGCGCTGCGCCAGTTCGCCAAGCAGGGCATTCGCGAGGAGATTTCCCGCGCGGCCGGCAAGATCATCCAGATGAGTTCCGTGCACCAGCTGATTCCCTGGGCTGGGCGCGCCAACTACGCGGCCTCCAAGGGCGGGCTCGACCTGCTGATGCGCAGCGTGGCGCAGGAGGTGGGCGAGCAGCGTATTCGCGTCAACGCCATCGCCCCGGGGGCCATCCGCACCGCGATCAACCGGGATGCCACAGAAGGCGCGGCTGCCGACAAATTGCTTGAGCTGATTCCCTACGGCCGTATCGGCGACGCCGAGGACATCGCCAATGCGGTGGTGTGGCTGGCCTCCGACATGGCCGATTACGTTCACGGCACCACGCTGTTCATCGACGGCGGCATGAGCCTTTACCCGGAGTTTCGTGACAATGGCTGATATCCAGGATCGTCAGATGCCCATCGAGGCCCACGGCATCATCGGCGACATGCGCAGTGCCGCACTGGTCGCCGACAGTGGTTGCGTGGATTTCTTCTGCTGGCCGGATTTCGACAGCCCGTCGATTTTCAGCGCCTTGCTCGACACGCCCGAAGCCGGGGTTTTCCAGCTGGCGCCGGACCTGCCCGAGGCGCGCCGTCAGCAGCTGTACCTGCCCGATACCAATGTGCTGCAAACCCGCTGGCTGGACGACCAGGCGGTGGTGGAATGCACTGACCTGATGCCGATCAACGCCGATGTCGATGCTGCGCCGAGGCTGATTCGCACCATTCGCGTGGTCTCCGGTCACGCCACCATCCGCCTGCGCTGCCGGGTGCGCCACGACTACAGCCGCGCCGACACGGTCGCCCAGCTCGACGGTGGCGACGTGATGTTCACTGCACCGGGCCAGCCCAGCCTGAGGCTGTCGGCCAGCGAAATGCTGTCGCTCGACGATCAGTGTGCCATTGCCGAATTCGAGTTGCGCGAAGGCGAGCATGCGGAGTTCGTGCTCGGTGCGCCGGATGATCCGCTGGTGTCCGCCGGCGCCTGTGAGCACTGCCGCGACGAGACCGTGAAGTACTGGCGGCGCTGGATGAAACAATCCAACTACCGTGGCCGCTGGCGCGAGATGGTCCATCGCTCGGCTCTGGCGCTCAAGCTGCTGACCTCGCGCAAACACGGCGGCATCATCGCCGCCGCCACCTACGGCCTGCCGGAGGCGCCGGGCGGTGAGCGCAACTGGGATTATCGTTATACCTGGATTCGCGACGCCTCGTTCACTGTCTACGCCTTCATGCGCCTGGGCTTTTCCGAAGAAGCCAATGCCTTCATGCGCTGGGTGCGCGACCGCGTCGACGACTGCTCGGAAACCCCGGCGCACCTGCGCATCCTGTACAGCCTGCGCGGCCAGCATCACCTGCCGGAAAGCTCCCTCGATCACCTGGCCGGCCATGGCGGCGCGAAGCCGGTGCGCATCGGCAACGAAGCCCATGAACAGACCCAGCTGGATATCTTCGGCGAACTGCTGGACGCCGTGTACCTGGCCAACAAATATGGCGAAGCGATCTCCCACGAAGGCTGGAAGCATGTGGTGGGCATCGTCGATCAGGTCTGCGACAGCTGGCAGCAGAAGGATGTCGGCATCTGGGAGATTCGCGGCGAGGAGCAACATTTTCTGCACTCGCGGCTGATGTGCTGGGTTGCGTTGGATCGTGCCATCCGCCTGGCCCAGAAGCGTTCGTTGCCGGCGCCCTTCGCGCGCTGGAACGACGAGCGTCAGGCCATCCACGATGACATCTGGAACAATTTTTGGGACGAGAGCTGCGGCCATTTCGTGCAGCGCATTGGCTGCCAGGATGTCGACGGCTCCATGCTGCTGATGCCGTTGATGCGCTTCGTCGCCGCCACCGACCCGCGCTGGCTGGCGACCCTGGAGGCCATCGAACAGCAACTGGTGCGTGACGGCATGGTGTATCGCTACCGCACCGATGACGGTCTGGAAGGCGAGGAGGGGTCCTTCATGGCGTGCTCGTTTTGGTACGTCGAGTGTCTGGCGCGTGCCGGCAGGATCGAAAAGGCCCATCTGGAGTTCGAGCAACTGCTGCGCTATGCCAACCCGCTGGGGCTGTACGCCGAGGAGCTGGACAAGCGCGGCCACCATCTGGGTAACACGCCCCAGGCGCTGAGCCACCTGGCGCTGATCAGCGCGGCGAGCTTTCTCGATCACCGCCTCAGCGGCGAGCGTACCACCTGGCAACCCTGAGCCAGGGCGGTCAGTGACCGCCCTGCAAACCGGCCCAGGCCACGGCGCCGAGAATCAGCGCGCCGCCGAGCAGCATGCCAGCGGTCGGTACGGCGCCGAACAGCAACCAGGCGCCGGCGATGGCATAGATCGGCTCCATGGTGATCACCACCGCAGCGGTGTGGGTGCGCACGTGACGTAGCGAGGCAATGAACAGGCTGTAGGCCAGGGCCGTGCACAGCACGCCCAGCGCTGCCAGTTGCCACCAGTCGTGATTGGTGATGGTCGGTACCTCCGGCAGGCACCAGAGCAGCAGCGCGAGGCTGATCGCCAGGCATTGCCACCAGCACGAAGCCAGGCCATCGACGCTGCTCGCCGCATGCTTGTTGGCCACTGCAATCGCCGCATATATCGCACCGGACAGCACGCCATAGAGCAGGCCGACGGTCGCGCCATCGCGCAGGTCGAAGGATGGGGTGATCAGGACCAGCCCGATCGACACCAGCACAAGAATCCAGCGGTCGCTGCGCCCTAGGTGCTGGCCAAATACCAGCCGCTCGATCAGCGCGGTGAACGCGGGAAACGAGGCGAAACCCAGGGTCGCCACGGCCACGCTGCCGGTTTGCACCGCCATGAAGAACAGCAACCAGTGCGCGCCCAGCGCTAACCCGGTAGCCAGCAATTTGGTTGCAGTGGCCGAGGTGACGCCGCGCCAGGGCCGCTTGCCCAGGCACAGACAGAAAAGGCTCAGGGCCAGGAGCGCGAAGGCCGAGCGGCCCAGCACGATCATGCTGGCGCTGACCTTCAGTGATTCGCCGAACAGCGCCGAAACGCCGACCAGCAGGGCGGCCGTATGCAGCTGAATATGGGCGGTGCGAAGGCTCATCGGGTACCTGCCTGATCGGACAGGCTACAGAGTGCCAAGTCAGCGGCGGCAGGTAAAACGGATTGTGCGGCTGGCTGGTCTGGTGAGAGGTGGGCGTTGCCAGCCGCGCGGCGTTATAGTCGGGAGCCGTGTCATTTTCATCAAGCGAGGATCTTATGAGCTGCGCAGCCCTGGGCATCGATTACCCGATCATCCAAGCGCCCATGGCGGGCACTGCCACGCCGGCTCTAGCCGCGGCGGTCAGCAACGCCGGCGGGCTGGGTTCGATCTCCATCGCCGCGGTAACGGCCGAGGCCGGCCGGCAGATGATCCGGGAAACCCGCGTTGCCACAAGCAAACCGTTCAATATCAACGTGTTCTGCCACCGCCTGAGCGTCGCCGATGCGGCCACGGAGCAGGCGTGGCTGGCGCACTTGCAGCCCTATTTCGCCGAGTTCGGCGCCGCTGCGCCAGAGGCCATCCGGGATATCTACTGCAGCTTCCAGGAGGATGAAGGGCAACTGCAGGTTCTGCTGGATGAGCGCCCGCCCATCGTCAGCTTTCATCTGGGATTGCCGCCGCAGGAACGCATCGATGCCCTGAAGCAGGCCGGCATCACTTTGTTGGCCTCTGCCACCACGCTGGAGGAAGGTCTGCTGGCCCAGGAAGCGGGCATCGACATCATCGTTGCCCAAGGCATCGAGGCCGGCGGCCACCGTGGCGTGTTCGACCCGGCCCACGATCAGGGCATCGGCACCCTGGCTCTGGTGCGGATGCTGGTCAAGCATCTGTCGCGCCCGGTGATCGCCGCCGGCGGCATCATGGATGGCGCCGGGATCGCCGCGGTCATGAACCTGGGTGCCTGCGCGGCGCAACTGGGCACCGCGTTCATTCTCTGCCCCGAGTCGGCCGCCAACCAGGCCTACCGGCAGATGCTCGGCAGCGAGCGGGCGCGGTATACCCAGGTCACCAGGGTGATTTCCGGGCGCCCGGCGCGCGGCATCGTCAATCGTTTCATGGCTGAGGTGGGTGCGTCGGGTCATCCCGAGGTGCCGGGGTTCGGGATCGCCTACGACGCCGGCAAGCAACTGATCGCCGCCGCCGCCAAGGCCGGCAATGCCGAGTTCGCGGCCCATTGGGCAGGGCAGGGTGCGGCATTGGCGCGGACGATGCCGGCGGCCGAACTGGTGGCGGTGCTGCAGC
>Ga0209370_1001985_pt1 | contig 16099 bp, 8 predicted proteins | sample AgamicAtPrz_FD_187164 | JGI IMG/M metagenome (GOLD analysis project Ga0209370, IMG submission 187164) | Agave microbial communities from Guanajuato, Mexico - At.P.rz (SPAdes) (version 2) | ecosystem: Host-associated > Plants > Phyllosphere > Phylloplane/Leaf | place: Guanajuato, Mexico... | reverse complement strand
GTGAGCTGAGCAAGCTGATCGGCACCGATGTGGTGGAGCGTGAAGGCAACTACGACATCTACCTGAAGAACGGCCAGGCCCTGGTACTGGGCAAGACCACCCAGACCCTGGGGGTGGAGCCGAGCGCTACCGACCCGACCCGCATGAGCCTGGTCCTCAATCGCGGCTCGACCAAGATGGACATCACCAGCAGCGCCAGCGGTGGCGAGTTGGGCGGCTTGATCCGTTACCGCAAGGAAACCCTCGACCCCGCGCTCAACGAACTGGGTCGCGTGGCCCTTGTGGTGGCCGATGCGATCAACAGCCAGCTGGCCCAAGGCATCGACAAGAATGGGGAGTTCGGTGCCACCCTGTTCGGTGACATCAACAGCGCCGCGGCCATCAGCCAGCGCAGTATCGCCAAGACCGGCAACAGCGCCGGCTCTGGCAACCTCGATGTGACCATCAAGGACACCGGCAAGCTGAGCACCAGCGACTATCAGGTGACCTTCACCAGCGACAAGCAGTACACCGTGCGCAAGTTGCCCGATGGTACCGATATGGGTACCTACAGCCTCGACGACGACCCGGCTCCGGTGATCGACGGTTTCAGCCTTGCGCTCAACGGTGGCGCCTTGAGCGCCGGTGACAGTTTCAAGATCACCCCGACGCGCAATGCAGCAGCGAACATCGACACCGTGCTGACAGACCCCAAGCGTCTGGCGCTGTCCTCGCCATTGACCGCCACCAGCGGCTCTGGCAACAAGGGTACTGGCGTAATTACCCAGCCGACGCTGACGTCAGAGATGGACATTTACGATGCCACCCAGCGCTCGCAGCTACAGACCGGCCTGAAGTACTCGACCCCGGTCAAGCTGGTATTCGGCGATAACACCAGTTCACCCCAGGCCTACAAGATGTACGACGCCAAGGGTACCGAGATCGGTAGCGGCACCATTGTGCCGGGCCAAGAGAACAAATTGCAGTTGTCGGTGCCGATGGTCGATGGTAGCGGCAACTCGCTGGGCAGCAATTTCACCTTCGAGATGAGCGTATCCGGCGCGCCGCAGAACGGCGACAGTTACACCGTGGCGCTGACTGGCGCAGGCTCGTCGGACAACCGCAATGCACAGTCGGTCATTGATCTGCAAACCAAGTCCACGGTCGAGGTGGGTGCCGATGGCAAGGGCATCAGCTTCAACGATGCCTATGCCAAGCTGGTCTCCAACGTTGGCGGCAAGGCTGGACAGGCACAGATGGACAGTGATGCCACCACGGCACTGCATACCTCTGCACTGGACAGCCGCAATGGTCTGTCGGGCGTGTCGGTCGACGAAGAGGTCGGCAACCTGGTCAAGTTCCAGCAGTACTACACTGCGTCGTCGCAGATCATCAAGGCGGCCCAGGAAACCTTCGCCACCCTGATCAACAGTCTTTAAGGAGCCGTAGATCGTGAGCGTACGCATCTCCACTTCGCAGTTCTACAACACCAGCAGTGCCAACTATCAGCGCACCTTTGCCAATACCGTCAAGAGTCAGCAGGAGGCCAGCGATGGCATTCGTGTGCGCTCCGGCAAGGACGACCCGGTGGGGGCGGCACGCCTGTTGCAACTTGAGCAGCAGCAGAACATGCTTAAACAGTACGCCACTAATACTGTCAATGTGCGTAATGCGTTGGGTACGGCCGAAAGTACGCTGACCTCGATTGGCAATGTTTTGCAGCGGGTCAATGAACTGGCCATCAGTTCTGGTAACGGCGCGTTTACCGACGCTGATCGCAAGGCCAATGCGGATGAGCTGGCTTCGCTGGAGGATCAACTGTTCAACTTGATGAACAGCCGGGACGAGAGCGGCAAGTACATCTTCTCGGGTTCCAGGGGGGATACGCCGCCTTACGTGCGTAATGCCGACGGCACTTACAGCTATCAGGGTGACCAAGGAAAGCTCAACCTGCAGGTGGGCGACATGCTCAGCCTGGCGGCCAACGAGACCGGTTATGACGCTTTTGAGCAGGCGCTCAATACCAGTCGCACCCAGACCCAGTTGACTGCGCCGCCAACCGACGATGGCCGTATCAACTTGTCCAATGGCCAGGTTTCCGGTAGCTCGACCTACAACGACCGGTTCCGTAGCGGTGAACCGTACACGATCGAGTTCGTCAGCAGCACCGAATACAAGATCACAGACGCTGACGGTAATGACGTCACGCTGGAGGCAAGCCAGGGCGGTAAGTTCGACCCCAATGGCGAAAACGCCGGCATCAGCTTCCGCGGTGTCGATCTGCGTCTGGACATCACCTTCAAGGACGGCGACAAGGGCAATGAAGATGCCGCTATTGCGGGGCATAAATTCAACCTGAGCTCCAAGGCCGACGAGGTTTCTGGTTCCCGCAGCCCGGGTAATACCTCCTCCGAGCAGGTGACGGGTGCGACCATCACCGACCAGAACGCCTACAAGGCTGCCTTCCCGGCAGGCGGTGCTGTGCTCAAGTTCACCAGCAGCTCGACGTTCGAGTTGTACGCGTCACCTGTCACTGACGACAGCCGTCCGGTGGCACAAGGTTCGCTGGGCGGGCCTAGCGGTACGACTGCAACGGCTGCGGGTGTGAGCTTTGAGCTGTCGGGGGCGCCGAGCGCGGGGGATTCTTTTGGGGTGAAGGTGAATACCCACCAGACCCAGAATGTACTCGATACCATCAGCAAACTGCGTACTGCCTTGAGCACGCCGGTTGACAGCGATCCGGTCGCAAGGCAGAACTTCCTGGCTTCGCTGGATTCGGCCATCGGCAACGTCGCAAGCGGCATCAACCAGGTGTCCTCGTCGATCAGCGCGATCGGTGGTCGTGGCCAGTCGCTGGATGTGCAGGCCGAAACCAACGAAGCGCTAAGCGCTGAAAACACCAAGACCCAAAGTTCGATCCGCGAAAGCGACCCGGCTGAGGTGATGCTACGCCTGAACATGCAATCCAACATGCTGCAGGCTTCATTGCAGGCCTACGCGAAAATCGCGGGGCTGTCGTTGGTCAACTACATCTGATCGAGATTTGATTGTGCTGGGCGGCCTGCACGCAGTGTGCCGCCTTGACGTCCCTCGTGGCATTGAATGTTTTATCGCTAAGTGAGCAACGCGTGAACGCACAGCCCCTCGTCTCCATCGCCATCCCAGCGTTCAATCCAGCATTTTTTCGTCGCACGCTGAGCAGCGTGCTTAACCAGGACTACCCGAATCTGGAAGTCGTTGTTTGCGACGACAGCCCTGGCCAAGAGATCGAGGCGATTTGTTGCGAGCTGAGCAAGACCTCGTCAGCGCTGCTGCGTTACGTGCGTAATCCAGTGCGTCTCGGGTTCGCCCGCAATATGCTGGCATGCCTCGGGCACGCCTCGGGAGAGCTGGTCAAGTTCCTCTGCGATGATGACCTCTTGATGACCCAGTGCATCAGCCATCAAGTGAAGGTGCTGTGTGATCATGAGCAGGTGAGCATGGTGATCAGCCAGCGGCTGGTCTGCGATGCCGATGACATTCTATTGCCCTCCCGGGCGCTCAATGCGGTTGTCGCCCCAACCACTGCGGTGCTCTACGGTACAGACCTGTTGGCATGCATTGCCGAAAGTACCTCCAACCTGTTTGGTGGTATCAGTCATGCGCTTTTCCGTCGCGCCCAGGTAGGGGAGTACCTGGAGACGCTGGTGCAGGATGGGCAGGGGTTCTGTGCGCGCCTGGACATGGCTTTGTACATTTGCATGCTGCGTCGTGGGCATCTGGCCAGCCTCGAGCAGGTGCTGAGCGTTGAGCGGATTCATGCCGGAAGACTCAGCCATCGCGTGGCGATGACTGAGGCGGCCAAGGTCGAGTCTGAGTGGTTGCAGCAGATGTTGGCCGCGCGAACCGGTGAGCAGGAGCCTGCCGTAGGGTGGGTGCGTTACTTGCCGATGGCATCCTACAGCGGCGGTGTCGATGACGTTTGGCGAGAGCTCGACATGCGCAACTTCACCAACCGGCAGATTGCTTCCTTCCATCAGCAGGTGGGCACTCAAAGCCTCAGCTTTGCAGAGTTGTACGCTGAGTGGCTGGAATCTTGTTCCTTGTCTGAGGGGCAGCAGCGCCTGTTACCCAAGCGTATCGAGCAATGGCCAAGTCGACCCCGTATCATGCCAGTGGTGTTCTGTGACGACGGCGAAGAACTTGCCTTGCGTGCCACGCTCGATAGCCTGGCTGCACAGTCCTATGCTGCCAGCGGTATTCAAGTGCTAGGGGGTTGCGAACCCTTGACGACAGTTGCAGGGGTGCAGCATCAGGTTCGCCATGGCGATGGGTTCGATGATGTGAATGCTCGGTTGGCCGATGCTTCGGCTGACTGGATCGTTCTGTTGCGCGCGGGGGATCGCCTGCATCCCCACGCACTGGTGATCATGGCCGAGCGCATGGCATTGAATGCTGGCAGCGTGTGTCTGTATAGCGATGAAGGTGCTTTCAATGGGCGTGAATCGAGTCATCCGATTCTCAAGCCCGATTTCAATCTGGATCTGATGCGTAGCTTGCCTTACGTGGGCCGCCAATTGGCATTCAACTGTGAGGCGGTGCGTACCATTGGCGGTTTTGACACGCAGTTCGGCAGCCTGGCGCCACATGATGCGCTCTGGCGTCTGGTCGAAATCCACGGTTTGCAGGCCATCGGGCATATCCCCGAATTGCTGGTGCAGAGTCAGAATGCCTATGCCGACTGGATGAATGACCCGGAAGTGCAAGCCCATGCCGCCCGTGTGGTGCGTGCACACTTGAAACGCTTGGGGGTGGTCGCTGAAGTAGAAGCTGTTGCCGACAGCATGGCAACCCGCGTGCGCTATCAGCACGCGCTTGCCGCTAGCGTTTCTATTCTGATTCCAGTCGGCAGCGATCTGCTCACTTTGCGCCGTTGCGTTGAATCGCTGTTTGAGTACACCCATTACAGCAACTATGAAGTGTTGTTGATCGCAAATGGTGATGAGCCTGCCGAGGTGCGTGACTGGTTGACGGCTATGAAGGGTGTGGGCAGTGACCAGTTGCGTGTAATTGAGGTCGAGGTGCAAGGGAGGGCAGCAAGCCTGAACCTGGGCAGTGAACGGGCTCGCGGCGACTACCTATTGTTGCTTGATGTTGGGTGCGCGCTGTTTGACGCGCAATGGTTGCATGAGTTGATGAGCCAGGCCCAGCGCCCTGAGGTAGGGGTAGTCGGGCCAAAACTGTACGCCCGCGATGGTACCGCTGCGCCCAGCGCATTGGTCCTGGGGTTATGCGGACCTGCAGGTAACCCGTTTGCGGGCAATGCGGCGGATGCCGAAAGCTACCTCGGCCGGTCGCATCTGGTGCAGAACTGGAGTGCGTTGAGCCTGGATTGTCTGTTGGTTCGGCGTGAGCTTTTCAATGAGCTTCAAGGCCTTGATACGCAAGCACTACAACGAAGCTGGTTCGATGCAGATCTTTGCTTGAGGGTGCGTGAAGCAGGCTATCTTGTGGTTTGGACACCTTTTTCAAGAGTGGCCCGGATGCATTCGAGCGTATCAGGCAAGGAAGCTGCTGACCAACAGGCTTTTTACCGGCGCTGGCTGGCCAGTGTCGCCAATGACCCGGCCTATAACAAGAACCTGAGCCTCAAGCAGGGGGGCTTCAGGCTGGAGCCGGGGCTGCGCACTGGCTGGGACCCTTTTATTGCGCGCGCGGTGCCGTCGGTTCTGGCACTGCCATTCAATACGTCCGCGATCGGGCACTACCGGGTCATTCAGCCGTTCTCGGAGTTGGAGCGAGCCGGCTGGATTCAGGGGCGGATCAGTTATCAGATAGCCGAACCCATTGCGGCCGAGCGGGAAAGTCCGGACGCAATGATCCTGCAATTGCGCTATTCCGCTGAAAACATTGAGGAAATCGCTGAAATCAAGAGATATTCCAACGCACGGCGAATATTCGAAATTGACGATTACGTGATCGAACCTTCTGAAAAAAATGACCATGTTCGTAACTGGCCAAAAAATGTCGGTGAACTGTTAGGGCGGGCGATCGGGTTGTGCGATCGGCTTGTCGTGTCCACTGAGCCTTTGGCAGACGCCTTGTCGCATCTGCACCACGACATTCGCGTCGTTCCGAACATGTTGGCTGCTTCGTTGTGGACAGGTCTGTCCAGCCAGCGCCAGACAAGCGCAAGGCCGCGGGTGGGCTGGGCGGGTGGCACGAGCCATCGGGGTGATTTGGAGCTGATGCTGGGTGTTGTCCGGGCGCTTGCGGACGAGGTCGACTGGGTATTTTTCGGCATGTGCCCGGAAATACTGCGCCCCTATGTCAAGGAATTCCATAAGGGAGTCCCCCTGGCTCAGTACCCGCGCAAGCTTGCCAGCCTCAACCTCGATCTCGCACTGGCACCCCTTGAGCAAAACCTGTTCAACGACTGCAAGAGCAATCTACGGCTTCTGGAATACGGCGTTTGTGGTTATCCGGTGATCTGTACTGACACCAAAGCCTACGATGGCTATCTGCCATGCACTCGGGTCCGTGCCAACACAACCGAGTTGTGGCTGGATGCCATTCGTATGCACCTTGCTGACCCCGGCGCCAGCTTCCGTCAGGGAGATGAGCTTCGCGAAGCGGTATTGCGCGACTACGTACTAGCGCCACGCCATCTGCAGCATTGGGCCAATGCCTGGCTTGCCGATTGAACTCTGGCGCCTGGCGGACCCAGGTGCTGATCCATCCTTCGATACAGGTGCTTTATGAGCGTAATCACTACTGGGACACGCAGTGATGTAACCGTCCTCCTGCTTGGTCACGAACAAGCCGACGCCCGTGCACGCGCGCATTATTACTACAGTCAGGCAGGCGTGCCTTGCGTGGCGCTGGAGCCATTGCAAGCCGGCAGTACCGGTGAGGTGTGTCGAGAGCGACTATTACAGGCAATGCATCAAGTGACTACGCCCTTTGTGGTGTTGAGCTTGGACGCTGACTTCATTCTGCCGACGGCTTTGGATAGTACAGCCGCCCACCTGCAAACGGCTACTCAGGCAATCGGTGCGCAAGGGTATTCATTGGGTTATACCGCAGGCAATTGCGAGTTGACTTATCACAAGGTCGGTTCGGCGCTATTACCTTCGGTCGAGCAGGGCGCCCATGGCCGTTTGCAACGATATGCTGAAGCGGCCCAGCAAGCTTGGCGTGCCGTATTGCGGGTATCGACTCTGAAGGCTGTTTTGCCCCTTTTGCCGGAGGCCGTGGATTTCCCGACCTGGCGTGTGGCGTTGTCCTATGCGCTGCTGGCGCATGGAGAGATCGAGCGCCTCGATCAAACCGATGTAGTGAGTGAGTACGCGGTATGCCCATTGTCTGCCGCCCAGTTGGAGGAGCGCCTGACAGTGGCGCTACGCACGCTGCGCGAATGGGATTTGGGTGGGGCTGGCATTTGCAGCGACGACTTCGACTTGCTCAACCGCTTCGTGCGCGATACGTATGGCGCATCCGAACAGCCATTGTTATTCACGTCTGCTTGGAAAAGTGTCACGGCTGAGCCCGAGCGAGTGTTCGCACCACAACAGTATGTAGCGTTGCCGTATTACAACATTGCCTTGTTCGATAGCTTGGTCGAGCTGGAATTTCTGTGTCATGCCTGGCCGGCTGGCGCGCAGCAATATAGCAGCCTGGAAGGTGCCTGGGTGCGTCAGCGCGAACTATTGCAGATCCACGCCAACGATACGCCCGAGAGTTTGCAGCAGCGTTATTGGCAAGCAATGGCGTTGGGCCTGTTCAACCGCGAAGTTTGCCTGCGCTTGGCCGATACATTGGTCGCAAACAGCGATGCGCGTCCTGTACGTGACCTTCAAGACTGGCGTCAGCGCTTGGCCAAGGTTCCGGCGCTTTCCCCTGAGCAGGGGCTGGCCGCTACTCCGTCAGGCCAGTTGATCGAGTTGCTCGATACCATGACCCCGGACGATGGCGCTCGTCGGCGAGTACTGGAACAACTGGAGCAATCGCCGCCGCCACAGATCGCTTTCGTGGTGTTGGACTTGGCCAATGATAATACGGGGCTGCAAGCTACTTTCGACAGCCTGCTGGCCAGTGGCGCACGCAACTTCAAGCTGTGGGTGCTCAAGGCTGGTAAACCACCGGTGATCACGACACCTCAAGACACGTTGCATTTCGTTCAGGTCACGCCCGATAACTGGGTTGCCCACCTGAACCAGATTGTTCGCCAACTGCCAAGCGAGTGGTTGATGCTATTGCATGCTGGCGAGCAATTGCTTGCCGGCGGACTCCTGCACTTGCTGCTGGAGCTGGGTCAGTCGCCTGCTTGCCAGGCCATTTGTGCCCATGAGGTACAGCGCGATGAGCAGGGGCGGCTGCACAATGTGGCGCGCCCAGGTGCCGACCTAGACCTGTTACGCAGCCAGCCCGGATTAATGTCTCGACATTGGCTCATGCGGCGTCAGGCAGTGCTTGAACTAGGTGGATACAGCGAGAGCCAGCAGCAAACCCTGGAGTTTGATCTGTTGTTGCGCCTTGTGGAGGCGCAGGGTGTGGCCAGCTTGGCCCATCTGGATGACTACCTGGTATTGGGCGAGCAGTCACCAGAGGCCATGGCCAAAGAGGCGGTTACGGTTTTGGAGCGGCACCTCAGGCAGCTAGGTTACGGTGCCCTTGTCAGTGAGCGAGGTGCGGCGGGCCTGGGTATGGATTACCGTCATGGTACTACGCCCTTGGTCAGCATCCTTATCGCCAGTACAGACGGACTTGCCTCGATTCAGCCTTGCTTGACCAGTATTGTGCAACGCACCCGTTATCCGCGTTATGAGGTGTTGGTGGCTTGCGCGGGTGATGCTGAGCGCTCTGAAGGCGAAGCGCTCGAGGGAGCAGGTAGTCGTGTGCGGTTGTTTATGGGCAAGTCCGACGCTTCGCGTGACGACTTGCTGAACCTGGCCGCGAGCCAGGCTCGAGGCGAATACCTGGTGTTGTTTTCCGAAGCGGGCGAGGTGATGAGCCCTGCTTGGCTTGAAGGCCTGCTCAATGAAGTCCAGCGCCCTGAGGTGGGTGTCGTCGGGGCAGCCTTGTACGCCTCGGGTGCGGCGCTGGCCCATGCAGGCTATCAACTGCTCGTGGGCCCAAGGGTGCACGAGCCATGGTTGAGTGCTGATCAGTTGTGGCAGCAATCGGTTCGTAGTTGCTCTGCCGTCTCGGGCGACTGTCTGATGGTGGGCAAGGAACTGTTCGAGCAAGTGGGTGGCTTGCAGGCTGTGATGGGGGGGGATATTGACCTTGCCCTGCGTGTGCAGGAGGCAGGCTTGATGGTGGTCTGGACGCCACAGGCTCAGGTGCTCGTCAAGCGTGAGTCGGCTTGTGACAGGCAAGTCGCCCAGGCGTTGAGCGAACGTTGGCCGCAGGCTTTCACTGGGCGCGCTTTCGATGAAGGGGTGGTGCCCGGTGCAGGGCTGGCCTGGTTGGCTGCGTTGTGATCCATTGCCGTGATGTCCTATCAACCACTCCCTGACAGATAGCCACATGAAACCTATTCGAATTATTTGTGGGACTCGTGAGTCTCGAGAGGATTTCCCCACCAAGACTGCATTGGGGCGGTCCTTGCAGATCCATCAAGCATCCAACCCTGTGGAGTTGGTGCTTCATGCAGAAAACAAGGAAGGGTTGTCGACCCTCTACAATCTGGCCATCGAGCAGGCCAAGGAGGCCCCGGCAATCCTGGTGTTTGTGCATGATGACGTCCACCTGTGCGACTACTGGTGGGGGGATCGTTTAAGGGAAGGGGTTGAAGCCTTCGATATCATCGGGCTGGCAGGCAACACGCGCCGTATCGAAGGTCAGCCAGCGTGGGCCTTTGTCGACGATAGGTTTACCTGGGATGAGAAACGATTTCTGAGCGGCGCTGTAGGGCATGGCAGCAGTTTCCCTTGCGCGGTCTCGAATTTTGGGCCGGCTCCGCAGTCTTGCAAGTTGCTGGACGGGCTGCTGCTGGCTGCTGATAGCGAGCGGCTGGTGCAGGCCGGTGTGCGTTTCGATGAGCAGTTCCAGTTCCATTTCTATGACATGGATTTCTGCCGTCAGGCAGAGGCGAAAGGACTGCGCATGGGGACATGGCCACTTAGCGTCGTGCATGAAAGCGGGGGCGCATTCGGCACACCCACTTGGCGAGACAGTTATCGCCGCTATTTGAACAAGTACGACGAACAGCGTGATCAATACACTCAGGAGAAAAGCGTGCAGAGCCAAACGCCAGTCCATCAGCATCACAATCCCGATCTTCTGAAATTGATGCCAGCGAATGCAAGGCGTGTGGTGGAAATTGGTTGCAGCTCTGGTGCGCTTGCCCGTGAGTACAAGAAGCTGAACCCGAGCGTGCATTACACGGGGATCGAGATCGAGCCCAGTTACGCGGAGCTGGCCAGGGAGCACTGTGACCGTGTTCTGGATATGAATATCGAAGCAGTGACTACGGACCTGCTGGCCACGGACCTTGCTGCCGATTGCTGGGTATTTGGCGATGTGCTGGAGCATTTGTACGACCCATGGCAACTGTTGAGCAAGATCCGCGAAGCGAGTGCGCCAGGCACCAGTATCGTTGCGTGTATTCCGAACGCTCAGCATTGGAGTGTTCAGGCTCGTCTGAGTATTGGGGATTTCCGCTATGAGGACTCCGGTCTGTTCGATAGGACACATATCCGCTGGTTCACGCTGACCACGATGCTTGAACTGTTCACTCAGGCAGGTTTGACGGTTGAGGCCGGGGTGCCGCGGGTGTTCAACGAGCCTCAGCGCGAACGGTTCCTTCCGGTGATCCATGCCATGGCGGCAGCCGCAGGAAAAGACCCAGAGGTAGCGGTTCAGGACGCACTGCCGTTGCAGTATGTATTTAGAGCGATTGTCGGTTGATGCCGGCTTCACGCATTAATTTTACGTGTATTGGAAATCGGTGATACATGCACCCTACAGCGATGCAAAATGGAAAATTGTTTTTCGATACCTACCTGGGTGACGCATCAGCGTCCGATGCGGCGGTGATCGTTGAGATTGGGGCTCAAGATGTCAACGGTTCGCTCAGACAGGTAGCGCCACAAAGGGCGCGCTATATAGGTGTGGATTTCGTTGTCGGAAAAGGCGTGGATGTCGTATTGACCGACCCTTACAGCCTTCCCTTTGACAGCGAGTCGGTCGATGTCGTTGTCACCTCGTCGTGCCTCGAGCATTCGGAAATGTTCTGGCTCTCTTTCAATGAATGCTTGCGCGTGCTCAAGCCTGATGGATTACTGTTCATCAATGTGCCATCAAACGGCGCCTTCCATCGCTATCCGGTCGACTGCTGGCGATTTTATCCGGATGCAGGGAGCGCGTTGGTCACTTGGGCTAAGCGTCAAGGCATGAACCCTGCGATGCTTGAATCCTTCGTCACTGCGCAGGATGCCGACATCTGGAATGACTTCCTGGCGGTCTTCGTGAAAGATCAACAACATGTTGATCGCCATCCGAATCGAATGATCGAGGCTGCTGGATCGTTCGAAAACGGCAAGGTATTTGGCAGCGAAGAAATCTTCGGCTTCGCGCAGATGCCCGAGGATATCCGTCGGTTGCACGATGCCATTCGCCAGTTGGCAGAAAAAGAGGGGCGAGAGGCGGTAGTCAACGATGTCCTTGAAAAGCTGCTGGCCTTTACCACTGCACAGCAGTCCCCCACTGATGGTATGTGACCCTAGCTGATTCAAGCGGCCTTCCTTGAAAATGGGCTGGACGCGTCGGATAGCCGCTACTGAGTAGCGGCTTGCTAGGCAGGTCGGTGACTAGCTGTAGGGCCTGCATAACATCCAGCAGGTCTGTATTAACCAGATACCCTGTTCATCTCCTTGGTCCTATTTGCCAGTCTGTGACCAAGCAACCACCGCTGGCACGGGCCGGGTGCGACTCGCCTGCAGAGACATCTTGAGTCTCGTGAGCCTTCTTCCCCCTATTCGACAAAAGCACGTGACTTCCAAGTCACGGCAAGCATCTTCACTGTTATGATTGCCACAACCGGGAACGGCTGAGCCAATGAACCGCGTTGCCAGAAGCTGTGCCTTCCCCGGCAGACGCTCGTGGTGCTCAGCAGGCATTTTGCTTTTTCAGAATTGGGAAGCCATATGATTGGCATTAAAAGTATCGCCAGTTACGTGCCGGCTGAAGGGGTAGACAACTACGCCCAAGGCGCAAAATTCGGCAAAGACCAGGATTTCATCTTTGGCAAGATCGGCTCGACCTTCCTGCCGCGTAAAGATGACGCTCAGGAAACCTCCGACCTGTGCGTGCAAGCCGCAAAGAACCTTTTCTCTGCCAATCCATCGCTCGACCCTGCAGCTATCGATGCCGTGATCGTCGTGACCCAGAACGGTGATGCCGAAGGGCTTCCGCACACTGCCGCTATCGTTCAGCGCAAGCTGGGCCTGTCGACCGCCGTTGCTGCTTTCGATGTTTCGCTGGGTTGCTCGGGCTATGTCTATGGCTTGTATGCGATGAAAGGATTCATGGAAGCGGCGGGCCTGAAGAACGGCCTGCTGATCACTGCCGACCCTTACTCCAAGATCGTCGACCCCGAAGACCGTAATACCACCATGTTGTTCGGTGATGCGGCCACGGCTACCTGGTTGGGCGAAGGCGCTGCCTGGCAGTTGGGTAAATCGCTGTTTGGCAGCGACGGTGCGGGTGCTGAGCACCTGCGCACCACTGACGGCAAGTTCTTCATGAATGGTCGCCAGGTTTACAACTTTGCATTGGTCAAGGTGCCTGCTCACCTGCAGCAACTGCTAGAAGCCAGTGATCTCAAGGCTGAGGACATCGATTTGTATTGCCTGCATCAGGGCAGTGCAGCGATCGTCGATGCTGTTTCAGCGCGTTTCGACGAGGGGGCGCACAAGCGGAAATTTGTCAAGGACATGGTCGAGACCGGCAATACCGTGTCGTCGAGCATCCCTTTGCTGCTGGAAAAGCACGTGCTCGGCTCGCAGCATAAGCGCGTCGCGCTGAGTGGCTTTGGTGTCGGTCTGTCGTGGGGTTCTGCCATTATCGAGCGTGGCGACTGACATTCACAGCTGTAGGAAACGCCGCCGCTTGGCGGCGTTTGATTTTAGTGCGTCTATAGAACTGCCCGCTAAGCCCAGCATGGGAGATACGTCAGTCTTATGGCGTCAACTCCTTGATTTTATTGGGCTGGCACGATGCCAGTAATTTTTTTCTAAAATCCGCTAAAGCAAACTGCCCTGACGACGATAACTAATACGAAGGTTCTCTGTGCCGCACCCGGCGAATGCCAAGGCCGGAAGCCGTAGTACACAATCCAACGAGGAATTCGTCATGGCTTTGACTGTTAACACCAACACCACCTCTCTGGGCGTTCAGAAGAACCTGAACCGTGCTTCCGATGCACTGGCCACTTCGATGACCCGTCTGTCCTCTGGTCTGAAAATCAACAGCGCCAAAGACGACGCTGCTGGCTTGCAGATCGCTACCCGTATGACCTCGCAGATTCGTGGTCAGACCATGGCGATCAAGAACGCCAACGACGGTATCTCCATCGCCCAGACCGCTGAAGGTGCGATGCAAGAGCAGACCAACATGCTGCAGCGTATGCGTGAACTCGCGCTGCAAGCTCGAAACGACTCCAACAGCTTTAAGGATCGCGACGCGCTGAACGGCGAGTTCCAGGCGATGCTGAAAGAGATCAACCGTGTTTCCGCTAGCACCGAGTTGAACGGTAAAAAGCTGCTGAGTGGCGCTGCCGGCACCATGACCTTCCAGGTCGGTTCCAACGGCGGCTCCGATAACCAGATTAACATTACCCTGAGCGCGGCTATGGATAGCTCCACCGGCGGTGTTCTGTCGGCTCTGGGCACTAGCGGGGCCTCGACCATCGCCATGTCGGCTGATGATGCTGCGGCTGCTTCTTCTTATGACACACAGTTCCAGAACGTAATTACCGCCATCGATGATGCGCTGCAGGGCATCAACACCACCCGTGCTGACCTGGGTGCTGCCCAGAACCGTCTGACCAGCACCATCAACAACCTGCAAAACGTCAACGAGAACGCCGAAGCCGCCCGTGGTCGTGTGCAGGACACCGACTTCGCTGCTGAAACTGCCCAGCTGACCAAGCAGCAGACCCTGCAGCAGGCTTCTACCTCGGTTCTGGCCCAGGCCAACCAGCTGCCGTCGGCAGTTCTGAAGCTGCTGGGCTAATCTGCCTGACAGTCGTTAGCGGGGGAGCGCGAACGCAGCGCTTCCCCGCTTTTTCATTACGAGGTGACAACGATGGACATGAGCCTCAAACTGAATCTGTCTTATCAGGCCGCGCGATCACCTGAGCAGGTAGCCGAAAAGCCGCTTGACCGTTCGGTAGAGGTTTCGGCGGACAGCAAGCAAGACGCCCCGGCCAAAGTGCATGGTGTTGACGACGTAAAAAGCGCCGTTGCCGAGATCGAAAAGTTCTTGAGTGAAACCCGACGCAATCTGCAGTTCTCCACCGATGAGGAGTCCGGCAAGATCGTGGTCAAGGTCATCGCCAGTGACAGTGGTGAGCTGATTCGCCAGATCCCCTCCGAGGAGGCCTTGCGGATCGCCCAGAGTCTTAGCGATGTCAAAAGTGTTCTGTTCGACGCCAAGGCTTGACCGGCGGCGAACACCAAAGATGTTGTTCATGCCAGTCTTGCAGGAGCAGGGCTGAGGCGTTGACGAGAGGAAACTAGCATGGCAAGCCCGATTACTCCCTCCACTGGCCTGGGTTCTGGCCTCGATATTTCTGCGATCGTCAAGGCGTTGGTGCAATCCGACACCGCTGCCAAGCAGGCGCAGATCACGCGGCAGACCAGCAACAATAGTGCGATGATTTCGGGCATCGGTTCGCTGCGTAGTGCTCTTACGGCGTTCCAGAATGCCATGAAGAAGCTGAATGACACGACTGCACCGTCTTTCAATGCTTATGCGGCAACTTCCTCCAATGATAAAGCGGTGAAGGTGACCTCAAGCAATACTGCGGTAGCTGGCAGTTATGATATCGCAGTAACCAAGCTGGCGACTGGCTCGAAAGTGGCTAGCCAGCTGTTTGCCGAAGGTGCCACCAAGCCGATCAGTGAAGGCACTCTGAGCATCCAGCAAGGAGATCCCAGCAGCGGGGGCAAGACCTATACTCTCGATATAGGAGCGGGTGCCACCTTGCAAAGCGTGCGTGACCAGATCAACAAAGAGTTGGGTGCAAGCGGTCTCAGTGCCAACATCGTCAATGGCGAAGGCGGTGCGCGTCTGGTGTTGTCGTCGTCTGTCACGGGGGCGGGGTCGGACTTGGTGCTATCAGGCGTTACGGAGCTGGAAATCAATGGCGGTAAGTCGATGGCTGAAAACGCCAACGGGGCCGGTTACATTTCTGGGCTGGCTCAGGATGCGGAATTGACCATTGATGGCTTGAAGGTTACCAGTGCTTCCAACAAGCTCGAAGATGCGATCAGCGGCATGAGCCTGGAGTTGCTGAGTGAAAGCTCCACTGCCAAGGTTACTGTAGCGCCTAACAATGATGGTCTGAAAACCTCGGTTCAGGCATTTGTGGATGCTTACAACACGCTACAGAAAACCATTACCTCGCTGACCTCGACCAGTCGTGATGAAGATGACAATCTGGTCTTGGGGCCTTTGACCAACGATCCGACTACCCGCTCGTTGTTGGGTGATCTTCGCAAGGTGCTTGCCGAAATTGGTTCGGGTGATCAGCTCACGACGCTGGGGCAGCTTGGCATCAACACTCAGAAAGATGGCACGCTGGAGTTCAACAGCACTAAGTTCACCGCAGCGATGAATGACAAGAAGCTGGGTACTGAGGTGCAGGAATTATTCACGGGTACCAATGGTATTTTCGAGCGAATGAACAAAGCCATTGATCCTTATAATGGGACAGATGGCAGTCTGGCTAGTCGAAACAACAACCTCAATGAAATGGCCAAGAATCTCACTGCTCAACAAGCGGCCCTGGACCGCCGCACAGAGTCCCTGACCGAGTCCCTGACCAAGAAGTACGTAGCCCTGGACACCGCCCTGGGCAAGATGAAAGCCCAGGCCGACCAGATCACCTCGATCTTCGAAGCGATCAACG
>Ga0209370_1001983_pt1 | contig 16113 bp, 11 predicted proteins | sample AgamicAtPrz_FD_187164 | JGI IMG/M metagenome (GOLD analysis project Ga0209370, IMG submission 187164) | Agave microbial communities from Guanajuato, Mexico - At.P.rz (SPAdes) (version 2) | ecosystem: Host-associated > Plants > Phyllosphere > Phylloplane/Leaf | place: Guanajuato, Mexico... | reverse complement strand
CGTAACGCTCCTGCGATTCGTTGGACCAGATTTCCTTGGGCGACAGGCCGGACTCTTCGAGCTTGACGGCTCGCAGGTCAAAGCGTGCACCGCGCCCGGCATCATTGGTCAGCTCGGGGAAGGCATTGGAGATACCACCGGCACCCACGTCGTGGATGGCCAGGATGGGGTTGCCTGCGCCCTGCTGCCAGCAATGATTGATGACTTCCTGCGCACGGCGCTCGATCTCGGGATTGCCGCGCTGCACCGAGTCGAAGTCCAGTTCTGCTGCATTGGTGCCCGAAGCCATGGAGCTTGCCGCACCGCCACCCATGCCGATGCGCATGCCGGGACCGCCCAGCTGGATCAGCAGCGTGCCCGCCGGGAACTCGATCTTCTTGGTGAGTTCGGAATCGATGACGCCCAGGCCGCCGGCGATCATGATGGGCTTGTGGTAGCCGCGTGTGATATCGCCGACCTGCTGCTCGTACTCGCGGAAATAGCCGGTCAGATTGGGGCGACCGAACTCGTTGTTGAACGCCGCGCCACCCAGAGGGCCTTCGATCATGATCTGCAGCGGGCTGGCGATGTGCTCGGGCTTGCCCACTTCGCTGCCCCAGAGCTTGGAGACGGTGAAGCCGGTCAGGCCGGCCTTGGGCTTGGAGCCGCGGCCGGTTGCGCCTTCGTCACGAATTTCGCCGCCGTTGCCGGTCGATGCGCCGGGGAAGGGCGAAATCGCCGTGGGGTGGTTATGTGTTTCCACCTTCATCAGCACATGGTTGGTAGCAGCCTGCTTCTGATAGCTGGGGGCGCTGATTGCGTCTGCCTTGGCATCGAACTTGGCGACAAATCGCTCGACCTCATGGCCTTCCATGATGGAAGCGTTGTCGGCATAGGCCACCACGGTGTGCTGGGGCGAGCAGGCTTCGGTGTTGCGAATCATGCCGAACAGCGACTTTTCCTGCTCCACGCCATCGATGGTGAACTTGGCGTTGAAGATCTTGTGGCGGCAGTGCTCGGAGTTGGCCTGCGCGAACATCATCAGCTCCACGTCCGTGGGGTTGCGCTTGAGGTCGTTGAAAGCGTTGACCAGATACTCGATCTCGTCTTCGGCCAGGGCCAGACCCCATTGCTTGTTCGCGGTTTCCAGCGCTGCGCGGCCACCGCCCAGCACATCCACAAACTCCATGGGTTGTGCCGCCAGGGTGGTGAACAGTTGCTCGGCCTCTGCGCGTGTTGCAAACACGGACTCGGTCATGCGGTCGTGCAGCAAAGCGGCGATCTGAGCGGTCTGCTCCGTCGTCAGCTCGGGCTTGCCGCCCAGCAGGCCGGACTTCATGTCCACGCGATACTCGGTCATGCGTTCCACACGGAACACATTCAGGCCGCAGTTGCGAGCGATATCGGTGGCCTTGGATGCCCAGGGAGAGATGGTGCCCAGACGGGGGGTGACGATGAAGGCCAGGCCTTCAGCGCTGCCCGTGTAAGGGTCTCCATAAGTCAAGAGCGCCGAAAGGCGCTCTTGCAATGCGGGCGCAACTGCGCCCTCGGTGGCAACCAGGTGCACAAAGCGTGCAGATACGCCGGTGATCTTGGGGTGGATGGCGACCAGATCGGTCAGAAGCTGTTGGGCGCGGAACGAGCTCAGGGCGTTTCCACCCTCAAACTGTGTCAGATGCAATGTCACGTGGCGGCCTGTTTATGTGAAGGCTGTTGAAAAGCGTCCTGGTCAATCCCCTGCCTGAGAGGACCGGGCCAAAGCGCTGAATTCGGTGAGCCTAGGATTTTACCGTGCCTCGGGGTTAGTCCGAATGCTCACACCCACAAGCCCTGCATGTTCAAGCGCGCAATGGGATAATTGCGACCATGAGCATCACACTGAAGACTCCCGAAGACATCGAGCGCATGCGCGTTGCAGGCCGCTTTGCTTCGGATGTGCTGGACTACATCACCCCCCACATCAAGCCCGGCATCACCACCCAGCAGATCGACGATCTGTGCGCCAAGCGCATGGCCGAGCAAGGCACCAAGACGGCCTGCCTGGGCTATCAGCCCCCAGGCATGACGCCCTACCCGGCCTATGTCTGCACCTCGGTCAACCATGTGGTGTGCCACGGCATCCCCAACGACAAGCCTTTGAAGAAGGGCGATATCGTCAATGTCGACGTGACCATCATCACCGAAGACGGCTGGTTCGGCGACAACAGCCGCATGTTCATCATTGGCGAAGGCACGATTGCGGCCAAGCGGCTCTCCAAGCTGACCTTCGAGGCCATGTGGAAGGGCATTGCCCAGGTCAAGCCCGGTGCCACGCTGGGCGATATCGGCCACGCCATCCAGACCTATGCGGAGAGCAACAACCTGTCCGTGGTGCGTGAATACTGCGGCCACGGCATCGGCAAGGTGTTCCACGACGAGCCCCAGGTGCTGCACTACGGCCGCCCCGGCGAAGGCGTGGTGCTGGAAGAAGGCATGGTCTTCACCATCGAGCCCATGCTGAATCTGGGCAAGCGCGACATCAAGGCCATGCCCGACGGCTGGACCGTGGTCACCAAGGATCGCAGCCTGACCGCCCAGTGGGAGCTGATGCTGGCCGTCACCAAGACCGGCTATGACGTGCTGACCTGGTCCGATGGCTCGCCCACCCCGCCCGACTTCATCACGGCCATCCGCACCTGAGCGCACTGCTGCCGCTGACCTGCATGCCGCATCTGGCCAAAGCCGGATGCGGCATATTTTTTGCTTGTAGACCTTGTGCTGCAAGCGCCATGCGCTCATCTTTTTGCCATCACAGGCCTCAAGCCCAAGTCAGTTGGGTTAAGGTGACGCTCAAGCACTTGCCCTGTTGAAACGCTTTTTTTCTACTGCGCATGACCTCCTCTGCCCACTCCTACGCCAACTCTGCCGACGCCTCCGACCTCTCCTCGCTACAGGGCCTGCGCGAGCAATACCGCGAGGCCAAGGCCCGGCAGATGGACTTGCTGCGCAACCCCACGCTGGGCAGACGCAGCGTGCGCGGAGTGCTGCACCATTTCAGTGAACTGGCCGACGGTCTTCTGCGCACCCTCTGGCAACGTGCACAGATGCCGCAAGGCGCGGCCCTGCTGGCCGTCGGCGGCTATGGACGCGCCCAGCTCTTTCCCTACTCGGACATCGATGTGCTGGTGCTGCTGCCCCAAAGCAGTGCACAGCCAGCTGTGGAATTTGCGAGCAGCATCGAACAGTTCATCAGCAGTTGCTGGGATGTCGGCCTGGAAATCGGCTCCAGCGTGCGCAGCATTGCCGAATGCCTGCAGGAGGCCGCGCAGGACCTGACGGTGCAGACCGCCATGCTGGAGTCACGCCGCATCACCGGCAGCAAGGCCTTGTTTGCCGACTTCGAGCAGCAGTTCCGCGCGCAGCTCGATCCCAAGGCTTTTGTCGAAGGCAAGCTGCTGGAGATGCGCCAGCGCCACGCCAAATACGACTTCACGCCCTATTCGCTGGAGCCCAACTGCAAGGAATCGCCCGGCGGGCTGCGCGATCTGCACACCATGCTCTGGCTGGCCAAGGCCGCAGGCTTCGGCAACAGCTGGCATGAGCTGGCCGAGCAAGACCTGATCACCCATTTCGAGGTGCAGCAGCTCGAATCCAACGAATCCCTGCTCAGTCTGATCCGTGCCCGCCTGCATGCCGCTGCCGGCCGCCATGAGGACCGGCTGGTCTTCGACCTGCAGACCGCCGTGGCCGAAGCCTTTGGCTACCGCTCCACCACGCCGGAGGGCCGCAAGCTGGCCATGCGCGCTGGCGAGACCCTGATGCGTCACTATTACTGGGCCGCCAAGGCGGTGACCCAGCTGTGCCAGATCGTGCGCATGAGCATCGAAGAGCGCCTGAACCCCGGATCGCACGAGCTGATTCAGCTCAATGATCGCTTTTGCGAGAAGGCCGGCACCATCGAGGTGGTCAGCGACGATCTGTACGAGCGCGATCCGCATGCCATTCTCGAAACCTTTCTCATGTATGAGCAGCATGAGGGGCTGACAGGTCTGTCGACGCGAACCCTGAGAGCGCTTTATGCCAGCCGCGATGTGATGGACAGCGCCTTCCGTCGCGACCCGGTCAATCGCGCCACCTTCATGAAGATCCTTCAGCAGCCGCGCGGCATCACCCATGCCATCCGGCTGATGAATCAGACCTCGGTACTGGGCCGCTATCTCTGGCCCTTCCGCCGCATCGTGGGGCAGATGCAGCACGATCTGTTTCACGTCTACACCGTGGACCAGCATATCCTGATGGTGCTGCGCAATGTGCGGCGCTTCTTCATGGCCGAGCATGCCCATGAATACCCGTTCTGCTCCCAGCTCGCCGCAGGCTGGGACAAGCCCTGGATCCTGTATCTGGCTGCCATCTTCCACGACATCGGCAAGGGCCGAGGTGGTGATCACTCCGTGATCGGCGCCGTCGAAGTCAAGCGTTTTTGCCGCGCCCACCAGATCGACAAGGCCGATGCGGAGCTGGTCGAGTTTCTGGTACGCGAGCACCTGACCATGAGTCAGGTGGCCCAGAAGCAGGACTTGTCCGACCCCGATGTGATTCGCGCCTTTGCCGAACGCGTTGGCAACGAGCGCAAGCTCACTGCCTTGTATCTGCTGACGGTGGCCGACATTCGCGGCACCAGCCCCAAGGTCTGGAGTGCCTGGAAAGGCAAGCTGCTGGAAGACACCTACCGCCTGACCCTGCGCGTGCTAGGTGGTCGCGCCCCGGATGCCGCCGCCGAAATCGAAGCCCGCAAGCGTGAGGCGCTGGTGCAACTGGCCCTGTCTGCCCAGCCCTTTGAGTCCCACAAGAAACTCTGGGAGACACTGGACGTGAGCTACTTCATGCGCCATGAAGCGGCCGACATCGCCTGGCATACCCGCCATCTCTCACGCCATGTGGGCCAGGGCAAGCCCGTGGTGCGCGCCCGGCGGTCGCTGGCCGGCGAAGGCCTGCAAGTTCTGGTCTATGCACCCGACCAGCCCGATCTGTTTGCCCGCATCTGCAGCTACTTCGACCGGGCCGGATTTTCCATTCTTGATGCACGCGTGCACACGGCCAACAACGACTACGCACTGGACACCTTCCAGGTCGTCGCCCCCACCATGCAGGAGCAATACCGCGAGCTCATGCACATGGTGGAAAGCGATCTGACCCAGACTCTGCTGCGAGGTGGCCCCCTGCCCACGCCATCGCAAAGACGGCTGTCGCGCCGCGTCAAAAGCTTTCCATTCGCTCCGCGCGTCATCCTGCGCCCCGATGAAAAAGCCCAACACTGGCTGCTGTCCATCTCCGCATCAGACCGCGCCGGCCTGCTCTACATCATTGCCCGCATTCTGGCCCAGCACCATATCAGCGTGCACTTGGCAAAGATCAGCACCCTGGGCGAGCGCGTGGAAGACACCTTCCTCATCGAAGGGCCTGAACTGCAGGACAACAACAGCCAGCTGCGCATGGAAACCGAGTTGCTCAAGGCCCTTGCCCAGCCCGGTTGAACCAGGCCCGGCAATTCGGGCTTTAGTTTGATGATTCGCTGCCGATAAGCAGTCACCACTACTACGGAAAGCCCATGCAGCTCGCCTCCAATGAAGTTGCGGCATCGCCGCCCACCACACGCAGTGGCCTGTTTCATATGCCGTTGTTTCGCCCCGGCACCGAGGTCACTCAGAATGGCCGACGCGAAATCGTCAGCCATGTCATCTTGCGCAGACGCGAACTGATGGTCTACCTCCGAGGTCACGACGACCCGGTAAAGCCCGATCGCCTGAGTCTTGCCCCCACGGTGTTCACCACCGAACGCCGGCCTGAACCACTGACCTGGTTTCTTTGATCCCTCAAAACAAGAAAGCCGCTGACGCTCATGGCATCAGCGGCTTTTTCTATGGAACCCAGCTATCAGCCCAGCTTGATCCGGGCGTTGGCCATGACCTGACCCAGTTGCACCGGCACCGCCGGCTGCCACTGCGGATTGAACTGCAGGCCTGCCGCTTGTGGAAACAGCATGACCACTGTGGAGCCGAGCTGAAAGCGGCCCATCTCCTCGCCTCTAGCCAGCATCACCGCTTCGGCACCTTCGTAATTCCAGGTCTTGATATGGCCTGGGCGCGGCGGGTTGATCAGGCCATGCCACACCGTGGCCATGCTGCCAACGATCGTCGCGCCCACCAGCACCAGCACAAAGGGCCCATGATCGGTATCGAACACGCAGACCACGCGCTCGTTGCGCGCAAACAGGCCGGGTACGCCACGTGCGGTTACCGGGTTCACAGAGAACAGATCCCCTGGCACATAGGTCATGCTGCGCAGCTTGCCGGCACAAGGCATGTGAATGCGGTGATAGTCGCGCGGGCTCAGATAGATCGTGGCAAAGCTGCCGTTATCGAACTGACGGGCCAAAGTCGCATCCCCTCCCACCAGCGCAGTCGCACTGTATTGATGCCCCTTGGCTTGAAAGATCTGCTCGCCTTCTATCCTGCCGAACTGGCTGATCGCACCATCTACCGGGCAAATCCAGTCCGCCTGCGCCAGAGGACGAACACCGTCCTTGAGCGCACGTGTGAAAAAGGCATTGAAGGTCTTGTAGGCTGCGGGGTCGGGATTGGCTGCCTCGGCCATGTTCACCTGGTAGCGCTGGATAAAGCGACGAATGACTGCCGTCGTCAATCCGCCGGCCTCGGCTTGCGCCAGTTTTCCCATCAGCGCGGTCAGCGCCTGCTTGGGCAAGAAATATTGGGAAAGTACGGCGAGTCGATCAGACACAATGGAATTTTGCTATCAAAGTTATAGAGCTGTCGAACAGGATTCTAGCCAAGACCACGGCAGCGGCGGCTGTCTTTGGAGGCTACAGGCGTTTTACCCCATCCAGGCCACCGCCCAGGCCCGATATCTCAATGATGCAAGCGTCATGACAAAGACCTATGCACCCGTCTCATCGCTGCGACGCTTTACCCCTTTATGAGGGCATAAGCGAAGGCGAGACGCTACAATTCCAATGTTTAGCTGAATGCTGTTTCACAGCATGGCTTGATTGGATATCGGCCTTTTGTTCGGTCTGCGCAAACAGCGCAGCGCCCTTGCCACATTGAGGCCTGAGCAGTTGTACTGCTCAGGCCTTTTCCGTGGTGATGACGAGCAAGCGCCGCAACTGACCTTTTCTGAGAGATTGAACAAATGGCCAAGGAAGAACTGATTGAAATGCAAGGTTCCGTGACGGAAGTCCTGCCTGACTCGCGTTTTCGCGTCACGCTGGACAACGGTCACCAACTGATTGCCTACACCGGCGGCAAGATGCGCAAGCACCACATCCGTATTCTGGCTGGCGACAAGGTGTCGCTGGAAATGTCGCCCTACGATCTGACCAAGGGCCGTATTACCTTCCGCCACCTGGCCAACCGTGGCCCGGCCCCCACGACACCTCGTTCAAAATAAATAGCGCCTCATCATCAAAAATTCGCCACTTTCAAAAGATGCGCAATTTTTTGTAGTTAGAATAGAGGCTTCGGAGCGTAGCGCAGCCTGGTAGCGCATCTGCTTTGGGAGCAGAGGGTCGCGAGTTCGAATCCCGCCGCTCCGACCAAATGACAAGGGGTTAGATCGAAAGATCTAACCCCTTTTGTCTGTCTACGCTTCGCGACCTTGCCGGCTTATACGCGCCATCATATTTATTTGCGGCTTGGCAGACTAAGAACCGCCTTAACCCCCTGTGAGGCCGGCACGAAGCATCGATGCTTTGCGCCCTCATGGCAAGAAGGCTGGCAGCCCCTCCCCTAATTCGAGCTTGCACACCTTCAGCCCAAAGTGACACATGCAAGAGCTCTCCGTGAGCGATGAAGCAGCCCGCATCATCCGCGCGACATGCCACCCGGGCGCGGCCTTGGCTGGCTCAAGGGAATAAGACAGAGCCAGGGCCGCAGCAACCAGCTTTCGGCGGGCAGAAGGCAAAAGAAAAAGCCCCGGCTGCTACGGCCAGGGCTTTGGAATTGGCGCCAGGGGTTAAGCCCATCTTTCAGTGCTACAACCTGAACCTAGCGATGCGTATCTTGCTCTCTAAATATGACAGACAGATGGCATAAAGCCCTGACCGTTTCCGGCCAGGGCTTTATTGGTTGCGAGGGCCGGATTTGAACCAACGACCTTCGGGTTATGAGCCCGACGAGCTACCAGACTGCTCCACCTCGCGATATTCCGCGTCGGGGGCCGACCACCATTCCTAGGCGCCTGCATGATTTCCCCGACGCTTGCATTTTAGCACATATGTATAAATTTACAGCATGAATAGATATTCAGTAATGAATCCCCTCAGGAAGCAACACAAAAGTCAACTGGCCAACCTAGCGGACTTTGCTCGTTAGAGCTCGTGCAGCTTACTTTTTGGCCGCCTCTTGAATCGCTTCTTTCAGATCACCTATCTTCTTCTGAGCGATGCCTTCAACCTGCGTTGCGATCCCCTGGCTTCTTGCTCAGGACTGTCTATGTGTTGACCAAGACTCTCCTGAATCCTGCCTGCCACATCCTTCAACGTGCCCTTGACTTGATCAGTATTCATGACGCCCTCCTTATGAACAAAGCCGCGAAATACGGCTTGGGTCAAAGTTAAGCGCTAGTGAGGCCTACGGCCGTGGAACCTGCCAGGACATCCATGTGATGCAAACCCTTGCACGCCATCAATTGTTCACAACGACAAGCCCAAAACAAAGGCGCCAGCGGATCATGCTTGGAACTATGGTCACGCCGCTGGCTACCGCCAGGCAACCAGGGCATATGCCTCAGTGTTGCGATGAATGACCGCTATTGGAGCATTCCTTATCAAGATACGTCAGCAGCATCCGAAATATCGACCAGAGGGAACGCCGACCGTGGATTCGACATCATGGCGGCCCTGACCAGACGCCAGCGCACAGAATTCAAGTGCTCCTTCTGCAGGACATAGGCTGCAAACAACACGCGATGGAGCTTCATGGACGCGGCTTGCAGTACAAACTGAGCCTGTCCAGCACCCAGTCCAGAATAGAAGGCAATGCTCATCTTCCTGCCGCAGAGGCTGGTACCGTTCCTCGGCACTGACACATCGCAGCCTCTTCCAACGGCCCTGAACCCAGCGCCCGCATCTATCCGGCAACTCTTGGCACCATTCAGTTTCATGCCTCTAGGCATCGATCCTGTCTTTCTATAGTCCTAGGAATCAAACGGTTATTTGCAAACGATTCTCAATTGCATTTATGATTCATCCCATGGTGCAGCGAGTCGCTGTACCACCTCTTCATCGTGGGGCGCTGACAAGCAGGGGCTTGCAGCGTTTTAGCTAGCCAGCGGCCCTCTCCTATTAGCCAAGCCTTTTTTCCACGATCGAGCCAATCAAGTCGCCAACCACAGCAGCACGGCCAAATACCGTTGCGCAATCACAAGCCTGTCTCCCGTCTGGAGCACCGGTCAGAGCTTTTCGACTACGCCATCACGCACCGCATATGGCTGGCAGAGTCCTGCACCAGATTGACGGCAAGCATCCAGCAAAACCCGGCCATCGCCGCTACTGACCCGCCGCCCTGCGTTGCGGCAACGAGCCCGAAGAGGATGAAAAACCATGGCCAAACCACTTGGCACCATCGCGCTTGCTGCCCACCCCTCCGCTGCCGCAATACCCTGAGCCACTGGCCCGGCTTGGGCGGATGCCCCCTTCCGCAACTTCATTCCTCTCTGGCAGTGCGATCCGAATCGCTGCACGCACTGCCTTTTCCTGCCCGTGCAAACAGCCTAGCGAATGGACAACAAGACCGTGCAGTGCCTGTTTGAGAATTCGCGAGCACACCTCACAACTTACATTCCTGTCAACGAACTGCCACAGTCAAGCATTAAAAAGGGACTCATCAGCTTCCATCCACCCTTCAAGGAGTAGCCATGACCTACCTGTACGCCGCCTATCCCGAACTCAAAGCGACGAATCAAGAGATCATGACGCCAATGCCTGACCCGCACTCTCCCGAAGAGGTTCTGCGGATACTGTCCCAGACTCCACCCGAAGGCGAGTACAGCGCCGACGCTTTCTAAACGGTCTCCAGATAAACCAAGCCACCCGAAGGTGGCTTTTTTGTTTGCGTTTCAGGTCTAGCGCCGGCCGCTCCCACGCCCGCCGTGGTGCTTATGCCCACCTCCATGACCACCTGACCGATGGCCATGATGCTTGTGGCCGTGCGGATGCCCGTAGTACCCATCATGGTGACGGTGCCCATAACCATGCCCGTGATGTGCATAGCAGCCAGACAAGAACAGCGCAAAGGCCGAGACTCCAAGTAACTTTTTCATAGCAATAAGTCTAGGTTATTCAATCGCTTACGGGTATTCGATGTGTAAGCAAGTGAAGCCCTGCCATGCCTAGCCAGCCTTGAACTGGTTGTTGTTTCTGTAGCCTCATGTGACCCCGAATTTAGTGAACCACAACAGCCCCTCTTTCCAGAACCAGGATGGCTGCGATACGAGCCCTGGGATGAGGCTCAAGCGTCAGAAGTGCCTTGTCACCAGGGCCGATACCTCGCCGCTTGCGCGTCTCGAGTATCAAGCCCTGGAAGCAGGAGGACACAAAGCATGCCCAAGAGCGGCGTTGCCAGATAGTTCAAAAGACTCGAGCCAACTGATATGGCCAACGCACTCACCCGCCGGGTGGCCAGACGCAAGAAAGTTAACTCATCAGACATGAGAGCCCCATAGAGTTTCGACCTCTCCATACACAAAAAGCAAAAGCAAAAGGCGAGAGACCTGCCCAGCCAAATTGCAATCTCCAAAGATTTGGAAATTTCGATTTTCTGCAAACAGGGTTTACCCCTGTTTTCCATATCATCATTACGTGAAAAATAGAACGAAGATTCATTCTATTTTTACAATGCAAAAAGAACCTTGGACATTCTTTCCAAATTCCGGCTCCCGCCATATTCAAACTCTTAGTGTGGCTCTGAGGCTTTTTGTAAGGAATGGCTTCTTTAACACTTCAATCCAAGAGTTATGCACCGAGGCCGGAGTTTCTATCGGCTATTTCTACAACCATTTCACTGATAAAGAAGGCATTGCCAGGGAGCTTTATCGACACCTGCTCTCCCGCATGAATGTGCTGCTGGATGTAATTGAAGTGCAGCACGCAAGCAGCCGCGAACGCTGTGAAACCGTACTGCGCATGCTGTTCGCCTTGGCTGAAGCCGAGCCTGATGCAATGGGTTTTGTGGTCAACGCACGCCACCGCGAGTTCCTGCCAGAGGAGCAAGCGATCTGTTCCGCTTCCGCATTTGTCCGCATGCGCGGCTTTGTGTTCTCAGGCATGAAAGACGGCGAGATTCGCTCAATGGAACCCATGGTTGCCGCCAGTTTGATGTATGGCAGTGCAATCCGCATTATCTGCCTGCGCCTTGACGGATTGGTGGACACACCACTCGAACAACTCTTTGACTCCTTGTGGGAAGGAGTATGGCGCTCACTTCGGCCCGATTGAGTTTGGTTTCACGAACCGACACCTATCAGGTGTCGGCCATTTTCCGACTGAATGTTAAAAGGAGTAGCAGGATGGCGCATCACATATTGATCATTGGCGGTGGCATTGGCGGAACCATGACGGCCAATCATCTGGTCGTCAAGTTATATCCGGAACTGCTAAGCGGCAAGGTGCGCATCACCATGCTCTCCAATTCTCCTTGGCACTATTACAAGCCAGCCTTTATGTATGTGGCTTTCAATGCATTCTTCCGGGACGAACTGAGACGTAAACAACGTGGACTGCTGAGACCTGAAATCGACTTTCAAGTCGAGGAAGTGGAGAGCTTTGATTTTCCGGCTCAATCAGTCCAATGCAAAAGCGGAAAACGCTTTCACTACGACCATCTTGTGATATCCACGGGCTGCATTCCTTCTCCAGAGCGCATTGCCGGCTTGGCCGAGGGCGGCGACCATTTCTACCAGCATGGGCCTGCCCGCAAATTGGCCGACAAGCTGACTCGTATCGAGAAGGGTCGAATATTCATCACCGTGACCTTCCCCAAGACCCCGAACGTCCCCCACCAGTGCGGCATCGCACCGATCGAGACGACTCTGATGCTCGACGATCTGTTGCGCCGCCGCGGAGTGAGAGACAAGGTGGAGATCATCTATACCTACCCCACGGTATCGCAATTGCTGCGTAACTGCCTGTTCCTTCAGAGGGATACCTGCGAGATCCTCCCCACGGTGTTCGAGCAGCGCGGTATACGTTATCAGCGCGGGTTCACGTTGTCGCATGTGGACCCCGACGCAAAAATCGCCTATTCGGAAGAGGGTGAGTCAGAAGACTTCGACATTCTCATGGCCACTCCCCCCATTCGCGCAGTACAGGCCGTACGCGATAGCGGTATGTCCCAGGCACAGGATGGCGAAGGTTGGCTCCCCACTGACCACGAGACGATGCAAATGCTAGGCACCTCGAATGTCTACGTGCTCGGAGACACCGTGGATCTCCCTGTCAGCAAGGCCGGTGGCTCCTGCCACAGCCAGTCACCTGTTGTCGTCAACAACATCGCATCGCAAATCCGCTTCGACCGTACTTGCGACGCATACGACGGCCGAGTTGTAGCCATCGCTCAGATGGGACTCGATGACGGAATGCCTCTTTGGTATGACTACAAAGCAGATGTCAAGCCAACGCCTCCCACCAAGATCGGCGGAATGATGCGCAAGGGCTTCAATCGAGGCCTGTACTGGGCGGTAGCACGAGCTCTGGTCTAAGCCAGCTTCATGGATGCACACAAGGAGATTCGAGATGAATAGCACTACCGATATTCCGATGGCCGAGCACGAATCTGCCATGAAACTCAGTGCAGGTCTGCTGAACGACGATGCCGCTCTTCAGGGTTTGGCCGAACTCATGGCCAAACTCGAGCCTCTATTGGCAGGGCGCCGCCTGAACCGTGTCGTAGACATGCTTTCCGTGGCTGCCGATGCGGTCGATATGAGCGATGCGTACATGGTCGAAAAGCTGGCCAGAGCTTTCGAAGAAAGCGTATCTGCAGCATGGTCAGCCGGCAACGCGGCCCGTATGGCCGCAGCCCGGATGGAGCGACTCGAGACAACACCTACTTTAATTGGCCTTCTTCGCATGGCAGGTGAGCCAGATGTGCGCCGTGGGTTGGCGTTCCTGCTATCCATGGCTGGAGCATTGGGCCGGCAACATGCCTATGACCCTATCGACTACACAGCGGACTGAAGGCAAGTCCTTAGCAGTTCTGGCTCCAGCCCCCTCCGCCGCAGCCGGTCTTTCTTTTCTCGAGAGGCAATCAATCTATGAGGCCTTGCCTCCTGAATAGTTGTGCCGCCTGCGCAACGCCAAGCCTTACTCCGCCGAACCCTTCGGACAGATCAGCAAGGCACTGGCAGAGCACTTTGTACCACCAGTTGCAGTCGTTGAAGCAGATGAGCCAAACGCCTTTGCAATCAAGCCCCCCATGTCCACCGATTGCATTCGCCGAGGTACTGCCACACATTTACAAATCCACAACGGATGACGAGCGAGCGACCATCTGGACCACGGGAAAGGATGGCTGGCACGGCGCTGCGCTTGCCGTAGTGATGCCGCACACCGTCTGCTGGCGGGGCAGCCGCGGCTCTGCCCTGGCAGCACTTGAGGGTGCGCGCCGCTAACGGCACGCAGGTAGCGCAATGCAAAAGCCCGACCACTGTCGGCTTTCAAATACCGGCCAGCCTGTTTCGCGAGAAAGTAGAGCCTCAAAACCGTCTGTGCTCACTGCATAGCAGTGAGCTGCAAAAACAAAAATGCCCCACAAGCAAACCTGTGGGGCATTCTATAAACTGGGGTGGCTGATGGGACTCGAACCCACGACAACAGGAATCACAATCCTGGACTCTACCAACTGAGCTACAGCCACCGTAGAAGTCTTTATTCTACTTCAGATTTGAGCCATCAAATCAAAATTGAGAGCAATAAACACTGAACTAGCAACGATTCAAGGCAAAACACCTCTCATCAAATAAAAACGCTCTGCGCTGCAGAGCGTTTTTGAAATTCTGGGGTGGCTGATGGGACTCGAACCCACGACAACAGGAATCACAATCCTGGACTCTACCAACTGAGCTACAGCCACCGTAGAAGCATCTATTGTAATGCATAAATCAGGCCAAAAATAAACTCACACCTGATTTAAATGCCTTACTGTGGACGCGGCACCTTGATCTGGACCTTGAAGGTCTTCTTCAACTGTTCATAGTAGGCCATGACTTCAGCCATGGAAGACCACTGCGTGAACTGCGCCTTTTGCTGCTCCAGCACCTGAGCATCTTGCGCAGGACGCTGGGCAATGCGATTGACCTTGATCACGGCATAACCTGCATTGCCAAGGTCGACACCCTCCCACGCGGGCAGGTCATTCGTGGGGGCGCGCAATGCCGCATCCAGCACTTCACGCGGCAGATCCCTGGCTTGATCGCGACCCACCTCGACAGCCACGGGCAGTTGAGCTGCTTCAGGCTTGGCCTTCCATTCGGCCATCTTTGCCTTGCCTTCCTGCTTGGCCAGCTCTGCGGACTGGTGCGCCACATACAGCTGCTTGAGCTTCTCCCCCACTTCATCCATGGACTGGGTGTGCGCAGGAGCATAGCTCAGCACACGACCAGCCACCAGGTTGCTGGGGGCCAGCTCCACTGCGTCGGTATTGCGCTTGTTCTCCAGAGAGTCTGCGGAGAACAGTGCCTCAAGGAAGCGCTTGTTGGCCAGAGGGCCTTGCGCATCAGGGGCTGGCTCACGCGTCACGTTCTCGACCTTGTGAATGCTCAGCTTGAACTTCTCGGCCACAGGCTTGAGGCTTTCGGACTGCTCGTAAACGGCATTGGAGAAGGCTTCGGCCGCCTCTGCAAACTTGCGCTGAGCCTGTTGTTGCTTGAGATCTGCTTCCAGCTTGGGGCGCATTTCCTCGAACGAGGGCACCTTGGGCTGCTTGATGCCGGTCAGCTCGATGATGTGAAAGCCAAAGTCAGACTCGACCACATCGCTGATGTCGCCCTGCTTCATCTTGAAAACGGCTTCTTCAAATGGCTTGACCATGGCCTCGCGGCCAAAGTAACCCAGATCACCACCATTGGCAGCAGAGCCGGGATCCTGCGAGTTGGCCTTGGCTACCTGGGCAAAGCTCTTGGGATCTTTGCGTACCTGGGCTAGCAATTGCTCAGCCTTGGCCTTGGCTTTTTCACGCTCTGCAGCCGGAAGATCCTTGGCCGCATTGATCAGGATATGGCTGGCACGACGCTCTTCGGGACCGGCAAGACGGGCAGCATTTTCCTTGTAATAGGTGCGCAGGTCGTCTTCGCTCAGAACAATGCCTTGCTGTACAGCGGCCAGGTCCAATTGGACATACTCCACCGTTGCTGCCTCTGGCTGTTTGAACTGGTTGGTGTGTGCTTCATAGAAAGCCTTGAGCTCGGCCTCCGTGGGCTGGACCTTGCCTGCAAAGGCACTGGCATCAAACCGGGCAACTTGAATTTCTCGGCGCTGATACAGGGCGTCCATGGCCTGCTGCAACTGCGCGGCAGTCGTGAAGCTGGTCGAAGAGACGGAACCCAGTACCTGATTGAGTGCCAGTTCACGACGCAGATTGGCTTCAAACCCTTCGGGAGTCATGCCCTGCGAACCTACCAAAGCCTTGTAGGCTTCCGCATCCAGCGAGCCATCTGGCTTTTGCAAGGACGCAATCGCGGGGATTTCACGCAAGGTACGCACCAACTGTGCATCGGGCGTTGCCAGGTGCATCTTGGCAGCAGCTGCTGCCAGCACGCGATCACGCACCAGCTTCTCCAGCGTGGCATAGCGCGCCTCTGGCGAGTCGAGCAGCTTGGCATCCATGGTCGGATTCTGCGCACGCAGGCGGTCGCTTTCAGCCCTGTGAGCGTTGTCCCAGTCCTGCTGGGTGATGTCATGCCCATCCACGCGGGCCACAGTCTGGCTGGACTCGGTGAAGTAGTTCTGGTTGACTCCGACAAAAATGAAAGAGGGAATGATCAGCAAGAACAACAAGATCATCACGAACTTGGAATGCTTGCGGATGGATTCGAACATGGTCAATCTTTCTGCGGCAGCAAAAATAAAGGCGAACTTGCGTT
>Ga0209370_1001982_pt1 | contig 16113 bp, 14 predicted proteins | sample AgamicAtPrz_FD_187164 | JGI IMG/M metagenome (GOLD analysis project Ga0209370, IMG submission 187164) | Agave microbial communities from Guanajuato, Mexico - At.P.rz (SPAdes) (version 2) | ecosystem: Host-associated > Plants > Phyllosphere > Phylloplane/Leaf | place: Guanajuato, Mexico... | reverse complement strand
ACAGCCCCCCATGTCCTCCCGCTGATGCTGACGCATTGGAGTATTCCATTAGTACCAACCGCTACGCGTTCCGCCACACATCTTGCATTTGCTATATGCACCATAGCGTCCGTTGAGATGGCGGACCGGTCCTCCGCAACGGTCACAGCCCCCTACTAAATTGCCGTTTTCCCAGCGATACAGCTGCCAGAGATTAAAGGCATACCAGCCTCCTCCCACGATGAGCCCCCCGAAAGACCCCCAGAGCAAAATAGGCCTAATAGCTGTCATCATTGCATCCCCAATTGGACCCGAGCCTGGCGTATAGGAGTCGACGGCGAGTGAGATGGAGAGGCTAATTAGGGCGAGGGAAGCCGGGGCGGCAAAGAGCCGAAAATTGCGTGTGAGTGCTGTAATGTTTATGTCCAAGCCAGTCTCCAGAAAGGCATCTAAAAATCAGCTGAAGTTGAACGCCGGGCTTCATCCCTAAGGTACCGGCGATCGCGGCAGCATGTGCTGTGGGTGATCCTCAGGTCAGATCCACAATCACGGTAGTCGAGCCGTTTTTCTTCACCGACTCGATTCCGTTGTCGCGGGCCTGAGTAGAGCTGTACACCTCGCTCACGCCAATGATTTGATTGTTAGCTGCGCGGAGGGTGAAGTACGGGCTGCCGTTGGTGGTGGTCGCTTTGTTGTAGAAGCGATCATACGGCGAGTGTTGTTGGCAGGAGGCAATGCCGTTCTGTGCGCCGCTTTTCTGCACGTAGCCTTCGCTTGAGAGGATCACTTCACCGTTCGGAGCTTTCAGATGGAAGTAGTACTGGTTGTTTTTGGTGGAACGGAACAGCTCGTATTTTGCGCTCATGATTTAGTCCTAGAAGCAGTTGCCCGTATGGGCCTTAGGTTGAAATCAGGTCTCTAGGGCTGAGAGGCCGCGTGGCCATCAACAGCTTAAAGAAAACCATTTAATCAGACCTCAAAAAAAATTGAGGCACGACACGAGCGTACCTCAACAATTCTGGTTCTGTAAAGCCATTTAAGCGGATTTTCCGATCGCGTGGTAAACGAACTCTTTCCCGCCGGTCTCTGCAGCCTCCTCGGTGCGGGAGACGTAGCCATCTTCAAACAGCTTTTTCAGCTTTGTGCTGGCGTTCTGCACGCTGATGTCCAGGGTCAAGGAGGCTTTCGAGGTGGTAAGAGAGCGATTGCTGATGACTAGATCGAGTAGAGCTTGGTTGGAGGAGGAGGGCTGGGGTCCCAGAATCGTGCATTCAGAGCCAACCCAGTTAGCGATCGGCTGATTCTTGGCGTCGGCAGCAAGCTTTAGGTTGTATGTAACATCGGGATCAGTTAGATCCTCAATGAAAATTATTCGCTCGTCTTTAAATCTCTTTACTACAGAAATTAGACCTTCTCGTAAATAAGATGAATCTGCGCCCTCAATCCCTTTGAATGAAATTCCAAAGATCAATGTGTTTGTTGATTCAATAAAATTTACTAATTTCTCATATGTTTGCTTCCCTCTTATGGTGCCATAAGGGTTGGGCTCGCCTGAGAAATCTATAAATTTAATGTGCGAGATTTTCTGTTTCATTTTGTCAGTTTAAGCAGATTTGTGCTTATTTGTCAAGTGGATTTCAGATACAATATGAGTTCCTAAGATACGAGGAAGATCTAACTCCACGTACTCTTTGGTTTTCCCATCCTTATATTCAAGCGTCACCGAGAAGTTTTCTTGCCGGATGCTCAGTTTTCCGTTTAGAACTTCCATTGAGTGGGCGCTATTCTTAAGTCCCAGTCCTCTACCTTCGTCATCCACGCTGCTGATACCCCCGTTCGTGAATGCGTGCACTACTAGCTTCGCATCCGCATCAGGCTTTTGTGAATCAAACTTAGCTACAAGTTCAGGGTATTTTTTTTCTAGAACAGGTCTGAGTGTTCCGCAGATTCCCACACCGGAATCAGAAACAACGGTCTGAATTTGAAGCCACTTAGATGATGTCTCACCATAGCACTGCAGGCCAGCAAATCCAGGTTGCACACTACCTGCGTGCTCCTCAACGTTGCCAACCAGTTCACCAATTGCAGAGAAGAGGACGCCTGCATGGTCGGAGCCCACAGCTGCTACGAAACTAGCTTTCAAGCGGTCGGGAACGTTCTCACCTCCAGCCACTCCGATTTCGTGCAGTTCTACGAGTCTGCTGGAGTTGTTGTTGAAGTTCTTGGCGGCTGAGCTAGTTGGCCGATCAGGGAAAACATCAACATCCTTATGAAGTCGATCAAAGAAACCGGCACGATTTAGATAGGAGGCAGCTTCATCGCAGTCAGAGAAATCGATAGCAATGTATTTTCCGACGCCAATCATCTGATTGGTGATAGCAAGAATTCTAGCCGCCGCACAGAGCTTAACTCTGCATTGTGCTGGGAGCTTAATTAGAACACTGGATTTATTTGTGTTGTGTGGGGAGCCACTATTTTTCAGGGCGCGCTCAAATTGTGCGGTACTGATCCAAGGAGATCTGCTGGTAATAGTGATTTGCAAGAAAGATTCTAAAAGGCACCAGCGATACTTAGAGTCTTGATGATACAGATGCCTGCTTCCATGCAAATGACTCGAGACTTCTGATCGATCAAGATCTAGCTTCTTTGCAATCTCCTTAGCCTTTTGCCAAGGGACTTCCCTAAGGATCTTAGTGATTCCTTTCTGCATATCTCTCTATAAAGCGTGTTGCTGGCAGTGAAAATATTATAACGCGTACCTGGTGAGCCAGGCTTGTAGTGACCACCCATGATGGCAACCTCGGCGCATAAGGTACACCCCTCATTGGAGCTCAGGATCGAGCGTTGGCTTAGAAACCTAGTTTTGACGGGACTCTTTTTTGGGAAAAGCGCTGTGCTGAGGGCGTCAGCAGTGCTCTGCGGGTCATGAAACCACAAGCCACAGCTGACTGCTCCTCCTCGGGGCAGCCTTGATGGTGCGATTCGCTGGCCATCCCCACCCATTAAAACGCTCGTGTTTAAGCGGCCAAAGACCTGAGGTGATCTAGTCCATCGAGTATGAATTGTCCATTTAAGTTGTTTTGACTATGTGTTTTCTTGAATTAATAGAATTATACAATCAATTCTATAATTGACTATAAAAGCCTATAAAGCCTGCAAAGGCCTACTCTAGAGCGGTTAGAGCATCGATAGCTCTGGTGTCTGAGGTAGCGACATATAGCCATCTAGGAGCCGCCTCGCTACATTAGCCTATGAACCGAAAGGACTTGGGGCGCTATGAGAAGGAAAGCTCGCATACTCATCTTGTGTAAGACCTATCCCTCGCCTAGCGCGACATACATGGAGACATCCTGTGTCGCAGGTATGGATGCCAATGGAAACCTCATTCGGCTCTATCCGGTTCCTTTTCGCCTGGTCACAGAAGACCAGCAATTCTCTAAGTGGCAGTGGATAGAGGCATCCATTGAGAAGAGCCCCGGCGACCATCGGCCGGAAAGCCATAAGATCGGGGTCGATACGATTCAGCGCCAAGAGATTCTTCCGACAGCCAAGGATTGGAATCTCCGGCGAGAGATGTTGGACAAGCTACCCATCTACGATAGCTTCGAGACTCTGGATCAAGCCCGGCTGGATTCTAATGTGACTCTGGGCCTTGTTAGACCTGAGCGGATCACGGCCCTTAATATTCGAAAAGCCTCCTCGGAAAGCTGGACAGATGAGGAGCTGGAAAAGCTTGAAAAGCTACAACGTCAACCTGGGCTATTCGAGCAGGATGACGTGAAATCCAGCTTGAAGCGCTTGGAAAAGGTACCCTACGACTTCTACTACACCTACGAGTGCACGGTAGAGGGTGAGGTAAAGGTCCACAATCACAAGATCGTAGATTGGGAAGCGAGCCAGCTGTATAGAAAGCTTCGTCGCACCCACGGAGCTCACGGCTGGGAGGAGCCCTTTAGGCAGAAGCTTGAGGTCGAGCTACCCGGAAAAGATCTGATGCTTCTGATGGGGACTATCCACCGTTTTCCACACCAGTGGTTGATCATTAGCCTGATCTACCCGCCTAAGCTACAGCCCGGAGCAGATCAGCAAATGTCTCTATTTTGAAAGGCAGGTGCTGGGCCTCAAGTGAGGTGTCTAGTTCATGCGCTGCTTCGGCAATCAGACTGCGGTGGCAGAAGTTTGGGTCTGCCTCATAGCAGACCATGCAGATGCGCTGTTTGGCAGCTTCAACTGTCAGGTTCTGCAGTAGACTTGTCTGAGTGCGAACGTATGCTCTGAAGTCGCGAGCATAGGCACCCCAGTCACTGTCCACTTTGTAGCGATTACGAATAGGCTTGGGGCAACCCAAGGGGGGACAATGTTCGTAGGCAATTCCAGCTGCTGCTAGGCACTCGGCGAACGCTTTCTTAGAAAAACCAGGCTTCCGGGATAGTGGGTACTCTCGAACATCCAGAACCTTGTCAATCTGAGCGTGCTTGAGACGAGCAATGAAAGACTCAATGCTCAAGCCCTCGTATCCTGCGGTGTAGATCGCCATGTGTCGCCCCCTGATCGCTTCCCTGCAGAAACTTCAAAAAACCAATCTGAAACTATAACACCTGCTTCTCCATCTGAGGCTGGCGATAGATAGATGGTGGGGTGAATGGCTGTAGTGGCCCATCGCGTGGCACTGGCACAAGGATAGGTGTCATCAATTTGGGGGGCAGAGAAAATGCGGGCTTCCGGCGGTGGTTGGAAGAAAATAGCTGGACTTCTCCGCTGTATGTAAATCCTGACTCGGTCAAATTGCGGCCGAAGCCCCGGTGACTCTAGGGTTGAGTTCAGCTTGGCAATGGTGAGGTAACCGACTTTATTCCCAGGAGCTGAAGCGATTTCTGGGATCCGAAGAGGCCGAACCGACTTTGAAGTTTTTTCCACAATGCTAAAGGCCGCATGAACCCTGGATGTCATCGAACCGACGTTATTACTGAACTTCAGCCCAGCTCGGACCAGTCGCTCAACTGCGTGCCGGCAAGCTGCCGCTGCGTCTGCTGCAGTTGTTCGTCGGCCTGGCCTTCTTCGGTATTTCCACGGCGATGATGATTCGCGGCAATCTGGGGCTTTCGCCCTGGGATGCGCTGCATATCGGCCTGGCCAAGTTGTTGCCGCTGAGCTTCGGCTGGGTCGTGGTGGGCGTATCCTTCACGGTGCTGTTGCTGTGGATTCCGCTGCGGGAAATCCCCGGCCTCGGCACCCTCGCCAATGCCGTGGTGATCGGCCTGGTGGCGGACCTCAGCCTGCAACTGCTGGTGGCGCCGGAGGGTTTCATCTGGCGCTTGTTGCTGACCCTGGGCGGCGTGCTGCTCTGCGGTTTCGGCTCGGCGCTGTATATCGGCGCCCAGCTGGGCCGCGGCCCCCGTGATGGGCTGATGACTGGCCTGCATCGGGTGACCGGTTACTCGCTGCGCTCCATGCGCACCGCCATCGAGTTGGGCGTGCTGTTGATCGGCACCTTGCTGGCCGGCTACAAGGTGCTGGGCCTCGGCACCCTGCTGTTCGCCTTCGGCATCGGCCCGCTGACCCAGCTGATGCTGCCGTGGGTGCTGGTGAGGTTGGATACCTAGCTGGCCACACGCAGGCTGGCGATTGGCGGTCGACACCACCTGCAGCCGCTTGCACCTTTCGGCTGCACCGAAACGCCTGATGCTTATCAGTGCAGCGGCGTTTCGTCCGGTCGCAGGGTCAGCACCCGCACACCTTCGGCCGTGACCGCTACGGTGTGCTCGAACTGTGCGGATAGCAGGCCGTCGGTGGTCACCACCGTCCAGCCATCGCGCAGGGTTCTGGTGGCGGGTTTGCCCTGGTTGATCATCGGTTCGATGGTGAAGGTCATGCCCTCGCGCAGGGTCAGGCCGGTTCCGGCCTTGCCCCAGTGCAACACTTCCGGTGCTTCGTGCATCTGCTTGCCGATGCCGTGGCCGCAGTACTCGCGTACCACCGAATAGCCGTTGGCGCGGGCATGGCGTTCGATGGCATGGCCAATGTCGCCCAGCCGGCCGCCCGGGCGTACCGCAGCGATACCCTTCCACAGCGCCTCATAGGTCACGCGGGTCAGGCGCTGCGCTTCAGGCGAAGCGCTGCCGATCAGGTAGGTCTTGCTGGAGTCGGCGATATAACCGTTCTTTTCCAGGGTGATATCGAAGTTCACCAGGTCGCCGTTCTGCAGTATGTCGCCGGCACTCGGTACCCCGTGGCACACCACGCGGTTGATGGAGGCGTTGAGCGAGTAGGCGAAGCCGTATTGACCTTTACTGGCCGGGCGCGCCTTGAGGTTGTGGACAATGAAGTTATCCACAATGCCGTCGACCTGCAGGGTCGACATCCCGCACAGATCCAGCTGATCGAGGTGAGTGAAGACCGAGGCCAATAGCCGGCCGGCCTCGGCCATCAAAGCGACTTCTTCCGGCGTCTTGATCATGACGCGTTCGCCAGGCCAGGCGCCGATACGCCGGCAGCACGCAGCTCGGCGGCCATCACCTCGTTGAAGCTCAGGGTCGGATTCATCTCACAGAGCATGCCGATGCGAATCCAGAACCCGGCCTGGGCATTGATGGACCGGTGCGACACGCTGCTTGCTCGGCGGATCTGGTCGTGCAGCTCGTCTTCGATATTGACGATACCCATGGTCGCTCCTGATATATGAAATATATATGGATCATATAGCCGTCCGCTCGTTTCTGTCACCTCGGGGTGCGAATGACGGCATTGGTGGCGCCTGCCTGTCGATTGATCCACGGCAGAGGTTGTAATAAGAATGATTCGCGAATAATGTGCGCGGTCGCCAGCTTGTCCATGCTGTTCTTCGCGCTTGTCGGCCTTGGAGGGCGTCCATGTCGCTACCTGAAACGGATTCCATCGTTCCGCTCGATGTGCTTTACGGCACGCACCACCGCTGGCTGAATGGCTGGTTGCGGCGTTCGCTCGGCTGTTCGCAGCAAGCGGCGGATCTGGCTCAGGACACCTTCGTGCGGTTGCTGATGCGTGGCAAGCCGATCAGCGATCACGCACCGCGTGCCTTGCTGGTTCGTGTCGCCCGCGGCCTGGTGATCGATCACTGGCGCCGTGACGCGCTGGAACGTGCCTACCTCGACGCATTGGCCCAGTTGCCCGAGGCCAGTTACCCGTCGCCGGACGTGCGTCACGAGGCGCTGGAATGCCTGGAGCGAATCGCCGGCCTGCTCGACGGCCTCAAGCCGGCCATACGCGAGGCCTTTCTGCTCTATCAGCTCGGCGGCCTGACCCACCGGCAGATTGCCGAGCAACTGGGTATTTCCAGCCGTACCGTGGAGCGCCATGTAGCGAGTGCGTTGTTGCACTGTTATCGCGGTTGCTTCGAGACCATGCGGTGAGTACGACGGAGCGTTTGCCGGAGGCCATCGTCTGCGCAGCCATCGAGTGGCAGATGCGTTTGCGTGACCAGGGTGCCGGCGCCGATGTGCAGGAGCAGCTGCAGAACTGGTTGCAGCGCGATGCCCGCCATCGACTGGCCTGGCAGCGCCTGCAGGAGATGGGCGGGCTGTTCCAGGCCAGCCGGTTGCCGGATGCCGCGCAAACCATTCCCTTGTTGCGCCGCGCCGAAGCGGACCTGAGCCGGCGACGCGCGCTGAAGTTGCTCGGTGCTGGACTGGTGGCGGGCGGTGCGACGGTGCTGGTGGCGCGGACCCCGCCTACCTGGCGGGCCGATTTCGCCACGGCGACGGGTGAGCGCCGCCGCATCAGTCTAGGCGCGGCTGCCGAGGTGATGCTGAACACGGGCAGCGCCCTGGACGTGGAGGGGCAGGCATTGATCCTGCGCACTGGCGAAGCATTGGTTAAGGGCGTGCACTGGCAGGCTCGCTGCCGTTTCGCCACCTGCCTGGGTCGCAACGCCAGCGTGCTGCTGCGCGAGCATGACGGTTACAGCGAGATCCGTGTGCAGCGTGGCGAGGCGCTGGTGTCCACCGCGGTCGGCCAGGTGCGGCTACGCGATGGCGAGGCGGTCGGGGTGTCTGCAGCCGCCATGACTCCCCTCGGCACGGGGCCTGTCGATCCCTTTTCCTGGGCGCGTGGCCTGCTGGTGGTCAGCGATATTCGCCTGGCTGACTTCCTGGCCGAAGCAGGCCGTTATCGAAAGGGTTGGCTGATCTGCGATGGCGCCGTTGCCGAACTGCACCTTTCCGGGGTTTTTCGCCTGGACGAGCCCGACGCGATGCTGGACAACATTGCTCACCTGTTGCCGGTGAGGATCGTCGAGCGTACGCGTTGGTGGGTACGGGTGGTGCCGGTGGCCTGAGGCCGACCGCGAGTGCCGGTTTGAAGGAAGAAGCGGCTGTTCGCGTAACGCGTAGGAGGGGCCGGGCGGCGCTCCGCTTTAGCCCCGAGCTTTTTATCAAGGCAAACAAAGAGCTCGCGGCTAAAGCCGCTCCTACAAAAGTGTTCTGCTCACCTACCGCTCCCGCCTTATAACCGCCAATGAAAACCGGATTTGCAAATCCAATGTCGGACTTTTCCGGCTCGTCCGGTTAGAGGGAATCACTCCCTCAATGGATACCTTCATGCGTGCTGCCAGCCCCCTGCCATTTCAGCTTCAGCCCCGTACGTTGTCAGGTGCCGTCTGCCTGGCGCTGGCCTTGCTTGGCGCAACGGCGAGCGTGACGGTGCAGGCTGCCGAGCCAGTCGCTGCAGTCGTCGCCCCGCGTATCGCGGCCGGGCCGCTGGAGCAGGCGCTGAGCACCTTTGCCGAGCGCACCGGGATCACCTTGTCATACTCGCCGGATACGGTGCGTGGCCTGAACAGCCCGGGCCTTTCGGGTGGCGGCCCGCTGGAGGACGGGCTGGCGAAGCTGCTCGATGGTAGCGGCCTGGTCGCCCAAAAGACCACGTCGGGCTACGTGGTACTGCCGGGCAAGGCCGAGGCCAGTATGCAGCTCGAGGCCACGAGCATTGAGGCGGCAGCGACGCAGAGTGCCTTCGAACCGGCGGGTGGTTACTTCGCCAGCAACGCCAGCAGTGCCACCAAGAGCGACAGGCCGATCCTGGAAACCGCGCAAAGCATCAGTGTGGTGACGGCCGAGCAGATCGCCGATCGCAAGGTCAACCGGGTCGAGGACGCGGTCGCTTACACGGCGGGTGTGCGGGTCGGCGGGTCGGGCCTGGATCCGCGCTTCGACACCATCAACGTGCGTGGCTTCGAGACCACCCAGTCCGCCGATTTTCTGGATGGCCTGCGCCAGGCTGGCAGTGGCTGGTTGGCCTTGCCTTCCCTCGAGGCGTACAGCCTGGAGCGCATCGAAGTACTCAAGGGGCCGGCCTCCGTCTTGTATGGGCAGATCAGCCCCGGCGGCATGGTGAACCGGGTCAGCAAGCGGCCAAGCCTGCTGGCGAACAATGAAGTGGAAGTGCAGGTTGGCAACTACGCTCATCGGCAGGGCCAGTTCGATGTGGGCGGCAAGCTGGATGAAGCGGGCGATGTGCTGTTCCGCACCGTGGGCATCTATCGGGATGCCGAGTATTCCATCGAGCAGATGGACAACAACGCGCGCCTGCTGGCGCCTTCGCTGAGCTGGCAGATCGACCCGGATACCAGCCTGACGCTGCTGGCCCAGTACCAGGAGCGGCAGACGGCGGCGTCGCCGATGCTCTATCAGGATGGCGATCACCTCACCGACATCTGGCAGGGCGACGAGTATTTCGACAAGCTCGAACAGCGCAAGTGGACGGTCGGCTACGAGTTCGAGCATGCCTTCAACGACACCTTCAGCCTGCAGCAGAACCTGCGATACGGTCAGCTGGACACCACCAATCAATACCTGGATGTCGGGCCGGTCGGCGCCGACAACATGCTCCCTCGCAGCACCGCCGGCAGCTACGAGGACATGGCCACGCTGTCCACCGATACCCGGCTGACAAGTCGTTTCGACACCGGCACTCTGCAACACACGCTGGTCAGTGGCGTGGACTATGCCTGGCTCGATACCGAGCTGTTGTATGCCACGGGCAGCGCACCGTCGCTCGACCTCGATGCCCCCGACTATCATCAACCGATCGCTCGTCCCGACACCGTGCTGGTCGACAGGGATGGCCTGGAGCACCGCGCCGGTGTCTATCTGCAGGATCAGATCGAGCTCGATCGCTGGCGCCTGTCCGCCGGGCTGCGGCGCGACTGGGTGCATGCCCGCTCCAATGGCGACCAGTTCGGTAGTGACATCAACAGCAAGATCACCAATTCGGCCACTACCGGCTCGGTCGGCGCGCTCTACCTGTTCGATAACGGCCTGGCGCCCTACGCCAGCTATGCGACGTCGTTCCTGCCGCAGAGCGGTTCCGACTCCGCCGGCAAACCCTTTTCCCCAAGCGAGGGCGAGCAGTACGAGGTTGGCCTCAAGTACCAGCCGCCGGGCACCAGCACCCTGCTTACGGCCTCGTTGTATCACTTGACCCAGACCAACGTGGTGACCCGGGATCCGGCAAACAGCAGCTTTCAGGTTCAGACCGGCGAGCAGGTGTCTCGTGGCCTCGAGCTCGAAGCAGTCTCCGACTTGAGCGACAGCCTGCGCATGACCGCCGGCTACAGCTTCAACGACGCCGAGGTCAGCAAGGACAGCGACTACCAAGGTAAGGCACCGAAGAACGTACCGCGCCACCTGGCGTCGCTGTGGCTGGATTACCGCCTGCCGTTCGGGCTTGGTGTCTCGGGCGGTGTTCGTTATACCGGCAGCACCTATGGCAACGGTGACAACACCCTGAAGAACGAGGCCTACACCCTGATCGATGCCGGGGTGCACTACGACTTTGGCGGTGGCCTGGATGGTGTGCGCCTGGCGCTCAATGCACGCAACCTGACCGACAAGCGCTATATCAATTGCCAGGACAGCAATTGCTACCGCGGCGAAGCGCGCAGCGTGGTCACCAGCCTGAGTTACGCCTGGTGATCGCGATCGGCGTACGGGTTGCGGTGCTCAGCGCGCTGTTGCTGGGCAGCCTGGCGGTCGCCCAGGCAGCGCCGGTGGTGCTGGACGGCACCGAGCAATGGATGCTGAAAAGCGCCGAGGGGCGCGAGTACCGCATCATGATCAGCCTGCCGGAGGGGGAGGTGCCCTATACCGGCGGCTACCCGGTAGTCTACCTGCTCGACGGCAATGCCTACTTTCCGGCCTTCCACGCGGCCAAACGTGCCCAGAAGCGGCTGCGCGGATCGATTCTGGTGGCCATCGGCTATCCAGGCGACATGCCGCTGGACGTCGAGCGCCGCGCATTCGATCTCTCGCCGCCGCCGCCCGTCGAGCGCAACACACCGCCCCAGGGTGGGCAGGACCTGTTCCTCGACTTCATCGAGGAGCGCCTGATGCCCGAGGTCGACAAGCGCTTCAAGGTCGACCCGGATCAGCGCAGCCTGGTCGGGCACTCCTTTGGCGGGATGTTCGGCATCTACACCCTGTTCACCCGGCCCGAGCTGTTCCAGCACGTAGTGGCGGTCAGCCCGACTCTGTGGTGGCGTGATCGCTACCTGCTGGCGCCTGAACGGGCTTTTTTCCAGCGGGCCCACGCAGGTCAGCTGAATCTTATCCACAGCAGCCTCACCTTGTTGATCGGTGACCGCGAGGCACCCCAGAGCATCCAGGACGCCCGCGCTCTGCAGCTGCGCTTGCAGGCTCTTTCGCAGTACGGGCTGCGCAGTGATTTCCAGATCGAGTCCGGCGAAGAGCACATGTCGGTGATGTTCCGGGTAACGTCCCGGGTACTCGACGAGCTGATCGGTACACGACGCTTCTGATTCGGACAGGGCGGATCGCCGTGGATGCCCGTGTACAAAAACTATCCGCAATCCTTCAGCGTCCGGAATACAAGGCATCTGAAGGTTTATCCACAGCTGTTCACGAATCTTATCCAAGGCTCCTGTGAATAAAGGTTGACTGCTGGTCAGATTCTGCACAGTTCCCTAAGAGGCCCTCTCCGTAAGGCCTGTGGCGAGGAATTACCAGGTTATCCACAGGTTGGATCACCGTATTTGTGAACATCGCCTGCCTGTCGATAACCTGGTGATGGAGACGCGCACCACCAGCTGTCATGCAAGCGTCACATCAGTGACATAGCGTCCCTGCGCATCAGAAGAGAGCAGGAGCGCCGTGATGCATGATGATCAATTGACCGACCTCGAACGCCTGACCCTTTCCCGCCGCCGTTTCATCGGGGCCGGGGCGTTGACCGGCGCGGCGCTGTTTCTTGGCGGCGGTTTGCTGAGCCGTAGCGTACTGGCCGATTCGATCAGTGCCACGGTCCCCAGCCCGCTGCTGGGTTTCGCCAACCTGGCGGCCTCCACGGCCGACACCATCACCCTGCCGCCCGGCTATTCGTTCCGCCCGCTGATCAGCTGGGGCCAGCCGTTGCAGAAGGGCGGCCCGGCATTCAAGGGCGATGGCAGCAACAGCGCGGCCGAACAGCTGCTGCAGTTCGGTGACAACACCGATGGCATGAGTTTCTTCCCCTGGCCTGGCGACCCCGATCGCGCGCTGATGGCCATCAACAACGAATACGTGAATTACCGCTATCTGCTGGCCCATGGCGGCCTGCCGAAATCCGCCGAGGACGTGCGCAAGGCGCAGAACGCCGAGGGCGTGACGGTGATCGAGGTGCGTCGCGGTGCTGACGGCTGGGCCTTCGTGCAGGGCTCGCCCTACAACCGCCGGGTGCATGGCAACCTGCCGATCGACGTGAGCGGCCCGGCCCGGGGTCATGAGCTGCTCAAGACCGAGGCCGATCCGCTCGGTATCGAGGTGCTGGGCACCTTCCAGAACTGCTCCAGCGGGCAGACGCCCTGGGGCACCTACCTGACCTGCGAAGAGAACTTCAGCGACTGCTTTGGCAGCAGCGATGCCAACCTGCAGTTCACCCCCGACCAGAAGCGCTTCAGCGTGTTGCATGCCAGTGCCGAGAACGAGTGGCACCGCTTCGACCCGCGCTTCGATATCGCCAGGAACCCCAACGAGCTGAACCGCCATGGCTGGATCGTCGAGATCGACCCCTTCGACCCGCAAGCCAAGCCGATCAAGCGCACCGCCCTGGGTCGCTTCAAGCATGAGAATGCGGCGCTGACCACCAGCCGCGATGGCCGCGTAGTGGTGTACATGGGCGACGACGAGCGCGGCGAGTTCATCTACAAGTTCATCACCCGCGACCGCCTGGACCGCGGCAATGCCAAGGCCAATCGCCATATCCTCGATCAGGGCACGCTGTACGTGGCGCGTTTCGACGAGGGCAACGGTGATGCCGATCACCCGAAAGGCCGCGGCCGCTGGATCGAGCTTACCGCCGGCAAGCATGGCCTGACCGCCGAGCACGGTTTTGCCAACCAGGCCGAGGTGGTGATTCGCGCGCGGCAGGCCGGCACCCATGTAGGCGCTACGCGCATGGACCGCCCCGAGTGGATCACCGTCAGCCCCAAGGACGGCCAGGTCTATTGCACCCTCACCAACAACAGCAAGCGCGGCGAGCCGGGGCAGCCGGTCGGCGGCCCGAACCCGCGGGCCAACAACCTGTACGGGCAGATCCTGCGCTGGCGCGAACAGGGTGACGATGCCGCCGCCATGGATTTCCAATGGGACCTGTTCGTGGTCGCCGGCAACCCGGTGGTGCACGCCGACACGCCCCAGGCCGGCAGCCATGCGATCAATGCCGACAACATGTTCAACAGCCCGGACGGCGTCGGCTTCGACGGCGGCGGCCGCCTGTGGATCCAGACCGACGGCAAGTACAGCAACCAGGGCGACTACGCCGGCATGGGCAACAACCAGATGCTCTGCGCCGATCCGCACACCGGCGAGATCCGCCGTTTCATGGTCGGCCCGGTGGGCTGCGAGGTGACCGGGCTGGCCTTCTCGCCGGACTACAGGAGCATGTTCGTGGGCATCCAGCACCCGGGCGAAGAAGGCGGCTCGAGCTTCCCCGACCACCAGGCCGGCGTGCATCCCCGTTCGACGGTAGTCGTGATCAGCCGCGACGACGGCGGGGTGATCGGCGCCTGATCCAGGCCCGCTCAGAGGGTGACGGTGGTGGCGCCGCGGATCACCACCTCGCCGTTTTCCTCGGGCAGGCTGGGGATGGTTATCCCCAGTAGCCGCAGGGTGGGCACGATGGCCCGCTGGTCGCTGGGACCGTCGTGGTTGTAACGGCGCTGCAGGCACACGTGCAACACGTAGCGCGGCGCGGCCGGGTCGCGGTCGTCGAGGGCGATATTGCCGTAGGACGGCTGGCCGTCGTGGCCTGGCAACGGGCTCCAGTCCAGGCCGGCGGCGTCCTGCTCGGGCGCCGGGCAATCACCGCTGCGCCAGCTTTGCGGTAGCCAGCTGCGTTGCACCACTGCCGTGATCTCCCGGCTGAGCAGCTGGGTATAGGCGGCATTGCCCGGGTCGACCTGCAGGGTCGCCCGGGCCGCGTCGGCGCTGACCTGCTTGAAGGTCAGCAGCAACAGCATGGGAATGCTGTAGGCGATGATCCCGTACACCACCACGAAGAACACCGCGAACAGCATGGCGAACTCGATGGCCACGGCGCCCTGCTGGGTTTTTCTCGGCGGCCTTTTCATCGCCCACCTCAACGGATCAGCTGCGGGATGCCGCAGCTGATGCTGTGGACCTTGATTTCGCTTTTGCCGAGATCCAGGCCGAGGTTGCTGAGCAGGCTGCTGACGGCGCCGCCAACCGCGTTGAGCACGGGCTTAAGCGCATCGAGAACCGGATTCAGGATGGTGAGCAAGAGGGGTTGGGAGTTGCTGCTCAGGCCAAGGGAGGAGGCCAGCCCCGTAAGGACGTTGCTGAGCAGCCCGCCCTGGGGTTTGCTCTGCAACGAGGTGATCAGCTCGGTGCGGCATTGGGCCTTGTTGGTGGTGCAGGTGGTCAGTGGCAGCTTGTTGTACCACTCATCGGGCATCGTGGTATCCAGCAGGAGCGCCACCGGGCGGGGCCAGGTCAGCCCGTCCGCTTTCATGGCCGCGCGGATGGCCTCCTTGTTGGGGTAGGTCGCCAGGTACCTGTCGGCGATCTGCGCCGCCTGGGTAGGCGTGAAGCCGGGGTATCCATCGGCGCCCTTCGGCGCGCCGACGCCGATCATCCGGCTGACCTGGGAGAGCAGGTTGGCGATCGAGTCGCCGATTTTCAGGTTATTGACTTGGGTGATATCGGACTCGTCCTCGGCGAGGGTCAGCTCGTCCCGAACCGGATTGTTGCCGGTAGCGATCAGCGGTACGGCGGCCTTGCCCTTGATCAGGTCGAGATTCAGCAGCCTGAGAATGCTGGCGTCCTGCAGGTTCGACTCGGTACAACTGGCGCGGGTCGACCACAGCGAACCACTGGGCAGGTTGCCGATGCAGATGTTGCCGACGGTGGATTCGATTTCGATGGTCGCTTCGGGCTCTGCACGGGAACAGTCGATAGCGGCCACTTCACCCCTGGCACTTGCCAGATCGAGAACGATCGGCAGCTTGATCGCGGTGCCGAGCATATCGAGCAGGGAATTGGCCAGGGGCACGCCGCTGCTGTCGATATCGATATGCAGGCGGGTTTGCGCGTTGAAGGCGGTGGTGCCCACCGGGCCGATACCGATGGCCGGCGGTTCGACGATGCCAAGCTCGATCTTCACCAGGCCGAGAAGATTCAGCTGATCCACCAGCAAGCCGCGTCCCTGGACGGCCGTCATCAGGCCTGTGGATAACAGATCGCCGAGCGCCAGCCGGGCATCCAGTGCCGACCCCAGTGCCTGGTCGGATCCGGTTACCAGCTTCAACAGGCCGGGGCGTTGCTCGGTCGCCAACAGGTTCACCGTGGCGTTGTTCACCTGCGAGTTCGCCAGGGTGGCGGCCAGTGCCCGGATATCGGCGGCCAGCGCCTGGTCGTGACTGGCGAGGGTGGCAGAAACCTCGACCAGCCGCTGGATGCCTACCGCGCCGACCCGGGTGTCCACCAGGTTCGCCAGGCCTTCAGGCGTGAGCGCTTTCAACTGATTGATGCCGATATCCACACCCAGCGCCTGCAGCAAGCCGGCCGGCGTGACCTGCGCGTTGGCCAGGCCCTGCGAATCGAGCACCGTCAGCCCGCTGACGTTCGCGCCGGCAGCGGTGAGTAG
>Ga0209370_1001979_pt1 | contig 16127 bp, 12 predicted proteins | sample AgamicAtPrz_FD_187164 | JGI IMG/M metagenome (GOLD analysis project Ga0209370, IMG submission 187164) | Agave microbial communities from Guanajuato, Mexico - At.P.rz (SPAdes) (version 2) | ecosystem: Host-associated > Plants > Phyllosphere > Phylloplane/Leaf | place: Guanajuato, Mexico... | reverse complement strand
CAGGCAAAATCTGGCTCTTTTTTCAGTGCGGTTAATCGTGCGCTGGCTTGTGTATAGCCGATCTTCTCTTGCCGTTCGTAATAAGCATCGGTGCGCCAGCGCAGGATGCTGTTATAGACAAAACGCACACAACCAAACGTTTGAGCCAGTAACTCAACCTGATCGGGTGTTGGATAGAATCTGTATTTATATGCGCGTTTCATGCTTTACATATTACGGCGCATTATGTAAGAAGGCCAGGGAATGTTACGCAGTTACCGCGCTTATATCCCCGCCCGATTGGGCGAGGTCTTACGCGCAAATTGATAAGCGACGCTGCCGCAGGCAGCAAGATGCGGGCGCGATTCAGAAAAAGATGGATTGCCGCCCGGCTGGCTGGCAATTTACGCCCTCAGTCCGTATAACTGTCCCCTGTTTTTAACCCCGGATAAGCAAGATCGTTACTGATGATGAAAGATTCGCTGAGCCAGATTATCGCAGGTGAGCTGCAGGCACGCGCCGAACAGGTTGATGCCGCCGTACGCCTGCTGGATGAAGGGAATACCGTCCCCTTTATTGCACGTTACCGTAAGGAAGTCACCGGCGGGCTGGATGATACCCAGCTGCGCGCGCTGGAGAGCCGCCTGAGCTATCTGCGCGAGCTGGACGATCGCCGCCAGTCGATTCTGAAATCGATTGACGATCAGGGCAAACTCTCGCCGGAACTGGCGCAGGCTATCAATAGCACGCTGAGCAAAACCGAGCTGGAAGATCTCTATCTGCCTTACAAGCAGAAGCGCCGTACGCGTGGCCAGATCGCCATTGAAGCGGGCCTCGAACCGCTGGCTGACACATTGTGGAACGAACCCTCGCAGCAGCCGGAAGCGGTAGCCGCAGGCTTTGTGGATGCGGATAAAGGCGTGGCGGATACGCGCGCCGCGCTCGATGGCGCACGCTATATCCTGATGGAGCGGTTTGCTGAAGACGCCGCGCTGCTGGCAAAAGTGCGCGACTATCTGTGGAAAAACGCCCATGTGGTAGCACGTGTCGTTGAGGGCAAAGAAGAGGCGGGCGCTAAATTCCGCGACTATTTTGATCATCACGAAGCGCTGAGCAGCGTGCCTTCGCACCGCGCACTGGCGATGTTTCGCGGCCGCAACGAAGGCGTACTGCAGCTGTCGCTGAATGCCGATCCGCAGTCTGAAGAGGCGCCGCGTGAAAGCTATGGCGAAACGCTGATTGCCGACCACCTGGGTCTGCGCCTGAATAATGCGCCGGCTGACAGCTGGCGTAAAGCGGTGGTGAGCTGGACATGGCGCATCAAGGTGCTGCTGCATCTCGAAACCGAACTGATGGGCACCATCCGCGAACGGGCTGAAGATGAAGCGATCAACGTCTTTGCCCGCAATCTGCACGATCTGCTGATGGCCGCTCCGGCCGGTATGCGCGCCACAATGGGGCTTGACCCTGGCCTGCGCACCGGTGTGAAGGTTGCCGTAGTCGATGCGACCGGCAAACTGGTGGCCACTGATACAGTCTACCCGCACACCGGTCAGGCGGCGAAAGCGGCGGCGGCCGTCGCGGCGCTCTGCATAAAGCATCAGGTTGAGCTGGTGGCGATTGGTAACGGCACCGCCTCGCGCGAAACCGAGCGCTTTTTCCTCGATGTGCAGAAACAGTTTCCGCAGGTCAGCGCACAAAAAGTGATCGTCAGTGAAGCGGGCGCCTCCGTCTACTCCGCTTCGGAACTGGCGGCGCTGGAATTTCCTGACCTCGACGTATCGCTGCGCGGTGCGGTCTCTATTGCCCGTCGCCTGCAGGATCCGCTGGCCGAGCTGGTCAAAATTGACCCTAAATCGATTGGTGTGGGCCAGTATCAGCATGATGTCAGTCAGAGTCAGCTGGCGAAAAAGCTGGATGCCGTGGTTGAAGATTGCGTTAACGCCGTTGGCGTCGATCTCAACACCGCCTCAGTCGCCCTGCTTACGCGTGTAGCGGGTCTGACGCGCATGATGGCGCAGAATATTGTGGGCTGGCGTGATGAAAACGGGCGTTTTCAGAACCGTCAGCAGCTGCTGAAAGTGAGCCGCCTCGGACCAAAAGCGTTTGAACAGTGCGCCGGCTTTCTGCGCATCAATCACGGTGACAATCCGCTGGATGCCTCTACGGTGCATCCGGAAGCATATCCGCTGGTGGAGCGTATTCTCTCTGCCACTGAGCAGGCGCTGGATGCGCTGATGGGAAATCCCGGCAGCCTGCGCAATCTGAACGCGCGCGACTTTACCGATGAACGCTTTGGTCTGCCTACCGTAACCGATATCATCAAAGAGCTGGAAAAGCCGGGCCGCGATCCGCGTCCTGAGTTCAAAACCGCGCAGTTTGCCGAAGGCGTGGAAACCATGAACGATCTGCTGCCCGGTATGATTCTGGAAGGCGCCGTGACCAACGTGACTAACTTTGGTGCCTTTGTGGATATCGGCGTGCATCAGGATGGACTGGTGCATATCTCCTCTCTCTCCGATCGGTTCGTGGAAGATCCGCATCAGGTGGTGAAAGCAGGCGATATCGTGAAGGTCAAAGTCATGGAAGTGGATCTGCAGCGTAAACGTATTGCGCTCACTATGCGTCTGGATGAACAGCCGGGTGAGAGCAATGCGCGCAGCGGTAGCCGACCTGCTGCCAGAGAACCGGCGCGCGCCGCAAATCCGGCCAAAGGGCGCGGCAAGCCTGCGCCTGCAGGCAACAGCGCCATGGGTGATGCGCTGGCTGCGGCTTTTGGTAAAAAGCGCTGATTTCAGCCTGCTAATCTGCCTGCAGCCGGCTAATGGCTGCAGGTAACAGGTTGCGAAATTGTCCCGTCAGGCTACGCTGAAAAAATCTGTGTGATCCACTGACCTTCCGCGTGGCCTGACAATCTGATGGATAAAATCAACGCCCTGCTCGATGAGATCTATGAAGGAGACCTGCCCGCCATCGCGCGCGAGCGTCTGCTGTCACATATCCGCGCCGCGCGCGACAGCGTGAAAATGCCACGTAAAGCGCACTGGGATGAGAAAGATGTGGTGCTCATCACCTACGCCGATCAGTTTCGTGAGCCGGAGCAGCCCACCCTCGCCAGCTTTACACGCTTTTATCAGCAGCACCTGCAGTCTGCTTTTAACCTGGTGCACCTGCTGCCATTCTTTCCCTACTCGTCCGATGATGGCTTTTCAGTTATCGACTACCACAAAGTCAATCCGATCTGCGGTGACTGGCAGCAGATTGCGGCGCTGCACAGCCAGACGCGGCTGATGTTCGACTTTGTCTGCAACCATATCTCGGCGCACAGCGCCTGGTTTCGTCACTATCTGGCGCAGGACCCGGGCTGGGATGATTTTTTTATCAGTATGCCGCCGGCCACCGATCTCAGCGCCGTGACCCGCCCGCGCACTTCGCCGCTGCTTACGCCTTTTACCCTGGCCGACGGCAGCACGCGCTATATCTGGACCACCTTCAGCGCCGATCAGATCGATCTTAACTTCGCCAGCCCGGATGTGCTGATCCGTATGATCGGCGTGCTGCTCGACTACCTGAAAAAAGGTGCGGATTATGTGCGGCTGGATGCGGTTGGCTATATGTGGAAAACGCCGGGCACGCGCTGCATTCATCTGCATAAAACCCATTTGCTGGTGAAGCTGTTCCGCGCCGTCGCCGATGTTGTTGCGCCGGGCACGGTGATCATCACGGAAACCAACGTGCCGCACCAGGATAACATCAGCTATTTTGGCCGCGGGGATGATGAAGCGCAGATGGTATATCAGTTTTCTCTGCCGCCGCTGGTGCTGCAGGCGATCCATGCCGGTTCAGCGCGCGCGCTGCGTCAGTGGGCCGCCTCGCTGACGCCTGGCAGCGGCAGCACCACCTTTTTTAACTTTCTCGCCTCGCATGACGGTATCGGCCTGAATCCGGCGCGGGGCATTCTGTCAGAGCCTGAAATTGTTGCCCTGGTGCGTGAGCTGGCGCTGGAAGGCGCGCTGGTGTCATATAAAAACAACCCCGACGGCACCACCAGCCCCTATGAAATCAACGTTACCTATCTCGATGCGCTTAACCATCAGACCGATGATGATGAGACGCGCCTGCGCCGTTTCCTGCTGGCGCACGCCATTCTGCTGGCGTTTCCGGGCGTGCCCGCGATTTATATTCAGAGCATCCTCGGCTCGCGTAACGATAACGAAGGGGTGCGCGCTGCCGGCCACAACCGCGCCATCAATCGCGAAAAATATAGCTTGCGTGAAATGGAGCAGTGGATCAGCGGCGGCGACTGGCTGCGTCAGCAGGTGTTTGAACGGCTGAGTGCGCTGATCCAGCTGCGCATCCGCCAGCCCGCTTTTCATCCCGATAACGCCATGACTCTGCTGGAGAGCGACAATGCAATCCTGCTGTTTCGCCGCCACGCGCCAGATGAAGAGGGGCTGCTGTGCCTGTTTAACCTGAGCAGCCGTGAAATTACCGCCGCGCTGCCGCAGGCACGCCACTACCAGGATATCGTCAGCGGACAAAAGGTGGACGGCAGCGCGCCGGTGACGCTCGCTGCCTGGCAGTTTATGTGGCTGCGTGGATAAACTGCGTCACGTGCCCGCAGAACGCTTCAGGGTGTGAGATGAACGGCGCATGCGCTGCCTTTTCCATGACCACTGACGGGGAGCCGGGCCAGCGCGCATCCAGCTCGGCGGCAATACGTCGCGGTACCAGCCCATCCAGCGCCCCATACAGGCGCAGAAACGGCACGCTGAGAGCGTCCAGCGCCGGGCGCAAATCGCTCTGCCGCAGGATCTCCAGCCCGCTCTGCAGCGCCGCAACTGACGGCATCGGCTGCGACAGCACCACCTCTTTCAGCTGACGCGCATCCTGACGCGCGTTTTCTGTCCCCATGGTCTGTAATGCCAGAAAGCGCTCAACGGTGCGCCGGAAATCGTCACTGAGCTGCTGCTGAAAACCGGTCAGGGTGTCGGGCTTAATCCCCGGCCACTCCGCCTGCGCGGTAAAACAGGGCGAGGAGGCTACGCTGATCAACGCAGAGACGCGTGCCGGCTGCAGCAGCGCCAGCTGGCTGGCAACCAGCCCGCCCAGTGACCAGCCCAGCAGCGTGGCGCGTTCAGGCAGCTGCGGCAGCAGCTGTTGCGCCATCTGCATCAGCGTCAGCGGACCGGCCGCTGCGCTGCGGCCAAATCCGGGCAGATCCACCAGATGCAGGCGAAAATGGGGGCTGAGTCGCGGAACAATGTGTTGCCACACTTCGGCATTCAGTCCCCAGCCGTGCAGCAGCACAAGATCGCGATCGCCCGCGCCCGTGGTGTGCCAGTAAAGCGAACTCATCGGTTACACTCCCGAAAAGTGAAAAAGAGGTCGCTATGCTATCAACCCCGGCCCGCTGCTGGCTATGCCATCTTCCGCTGCAGATTGCACACCACGGGCTGTGCACTCTCTGTCTGCATCAGTTGCCGCTCCTGCCGGCGCTCTGCCCCTGCTGCGGCCTGCCAGCCACTGCAGCGCAGCGCTGCGGTCGCTGCCTGAAAAAGCCGCCGCCGTGGCATCGCTTAACCTGCGTCAGCGATTACACTCCGCCGCTGAGTGACTGGGTACAGCAGCTGAAATTTTCCGGCGCGATCGCACTCAGGGTGATGCTGGCGCGGCTGCTTTTGTTAAAATTGTTAACAACGCGCCGGAATGAGCCCGCTAAGGCGTTCGATCTGGTGCTGAGCGTGCCGCTGCATCATCAGCGCGCCTGGCAGCGCGGCTTTAATCAGTCAGCGCTGCTTGCGCAGCCGCTGGCACGCTGGCTGCGGTGTGAGTATCGTGAAGGTGTCAGCCGGATACGTCGCGGCAGCACCCAGCATCAGCTTAATGCCCGCGCGCGCCGTCATAATCTGCGTAGCGCGTTCCGCCTTGAAATGCCGGTGCAGGATCGCCATATCCTGCTGATTGATGATGTGGTCACCACCGGCAGCACCGTAGCGGAAATCAGCCGCCTGCTGCAGGCTGAGGGCGCCGCCAGCATCCATATTGGCTGCCTGTGCCGTACCTTGTAGAGCGTCGGTGTTGGGCGTATTATAACCAGGTAATTTAGTCAACTATTGAGCAATCGCCATGATCCGTATTACTGATACTGCGCAAGAGCATTTCGCAAAACTGCTGTCAAAACAGGAAGATGGCACCCAGATCCGCGTATTCGTTATTAACCCGGGTACGCCAACCGCCGAGTGCGGCGTCTCCTACTGCCCGCCTGACGCGGTAGAAGCAACGGATACCGAACTGAAGTTCGATAAACTCTCTGCCTATGTGGATGAGCTGAGCGCACCCTATCTTGAAGATGCAGAGATTGACTTCGTTACGGATAATCTCGGCTCTCAGCTGACCCTGAAAGCGCCAAACGCGAAAATGCGTAAAGTTTCTGACGATGCGCCGATGGCAGAGCGGGTCGAATATCTGCTGCAGGCGCAGATCAATCCGCAGCTGGCCAGCCACGGCGGCCGCGTGTCGCTGATGGAGATCACCGATGACGGCATCGCCGTGCTGCAGTTTGGCGGCGGCTGTAACGGCTGCTCGATGATTGATGTCACGCTGAAAGATGGCATTGAGAAAGAGCTGCTGGCTGCCTTCCCGGAGCTGAAAGGGGTTCGCGATCTCACTGAACACCAGCGCGGCGAACACTCCTACTACTGATAGTTTATGCGGCAGCGCCCTGCGCTGCCGCACTTTTACTACGCTTTACGCGCCTCGCTTACCGTTTTCAGCAGTTTCTTCACGCCCTTATCCGCAAACGCCTCTTCCAGCGTAAAGCTCCACTTGCGTCGCCAGTTAGGATACTCATCTGTTGTGCCCGGCACGTTAACCGGCGTTGTCATGCCCATCCAGTCCTCCGGCTGCAGGCCGAGCAGCGCGCTGCGGGTAAGCGCCAGAAAGCGATGGATGGCCTGATTAAACGCCGGCGTCAGCGCCTGTTTTTCCGCCTGCTTTGCACTGCGCGCCGGCATGGCCCCGGCCTGATGCAGCGCATCCAGCAGCGCCTGTTTCTGTTCCACGCGCTGCGCCTGCAGCGACTGCAGCGTGCTGCCTTTATACATACCCAGCTTCTCGCCCAGGGCCAGATCGTCCGCCTGCCAGAAGCCGCTCAGCGTCGGCAGATCGTGCGTGCTGGCACTGGCGATGGACTGCGGCGGATAGCTGTCGGGCAGGCGATAGCGCCCCTCTTTTTCCTGCTCGAAGAACAGCACCTTCCAGGAGAAAACCCCGCTGTCGCGCAGCAGTTTGACAATTTCCTGCGGCACGGTGCCGAGATCTTCGCCAATCACCATGCAGCGCATCCGCTGGCTCTCCAGCGCCAGCACCGCCAGCAGATCCTCTACCGGATAGGAGACGTAGGCGCCTTTATCCGCGCCTTCCCCGTGCGGGATCCACCACAGTCGCAGCAGCGACATCACATGGTCGATGCGCAGCGCGCCGCAATCGCGCATATTCGCGCGCAGCAGGTCGATAAACGGCTGATAGCCACGCGCGCGCAGCACGTGCGGATCGAGCGGCGGCAGCCCCCAGTTTTGTCCCAGCGGTCCCAGCGGATCGGGCGGCGCGCCGACCGAAGCGCCAAGTTTATACAGCTGCGGATCCTGCCAGGTTTCGGCACTATGTTCAGCCACACCTACCGCCAGGTCGCGGTAAAGCCCCACCGCCATACCCAGCTCCTGACTGCGCTGCCAGCAGTCACTGAACTGCTGATGCGCCAGCCACTGCAGCCAGCTCCAGAAGCCAATCTCCTCTTCATGCTGCGTGCACCAGGTCTGGACTTCCGGCTGCGCGGCACTGCGCAAGCCCTCCGGCCAGGTTTCCCAGCCCCACCCCTGCTCATCCTGCCCGCTGCGCTCAGCCAGAATGCCATCAAACGCGGCCTGATAACGCAACGCGTCGCCGCCCGCCGTCAGAAACGCCTGGTAATCCGCTTCCTCTGCCGCCTGCGGCTGATACTGCTGCCAGGCCAGACGCAGCGCCTCCAGCTTGAGTGCCGCCACTGCCGCATAGTCAACTGCCTCCACCGCGCGCGCCTTCTCCAGCGCCTTGCGGGTTTTCGCACTCTTCCACCAGCGCTGTGCTGCGGCGCTCTGCTGAAATGCTGCCACCTGGCTGACGTCAATATAGAGAATATTCAGCCAGCGGCGCGACGCCGGGCTGTAGGGGCTGGCGAGATCGGGCTGAGCCGGATAGAGCGCATGCAGCGGGTTAAGGCCAATAAAGTCGCCGCCGTGCGCCGCTACCTGCTCCAGCATCCGTTTTAAATCGCCAAAGTCACCGATACCCCAGTTCTGCTCTGAGCGCAGCGTATAGAGCTGCACCAGCGCACCCCAGCGTTTTTCTCCCTGTGCCAGCGGTTCAGGCAGGTAGCAGCGACGCGGCGCAATAATCAGGCGCGACTGCCACTCCTGACGCCCTTTACGCAGGCTGAGTTGATGATAGCCCTGCGTCAGACGCGGCGGCAGCGTCAGCCTCTCACCACCCTGTACCGTGCCGCTGTGGCTTTTACCCTGCTCAGTGGTCAGCTGCCAGGTAAATTCACCTTTGCCACCCACCGTAAGCTCGCGCCGGGCGCGTGCCACAAAGACCTGCACCGGCGGCACCGGCGGCGCTTTACCTGCCGGCGCTTCCATCACTGCCAGCAGCGCCTCTTTGGTCTCATCGCTGATGGTTTCCTTTTCCCCTCTGGCATTCACAAAACGCAAGGCAATTCCCGCCGCTTCTGCGGCCTGATCCAGTTTATTGAGAGACATCAACGCTCCTTTCGCGTCCGGGCTGGCGGATAGAGATCAAAAGGATAAGTAAAGTCGCGCCTGGTGAAAAAAGCGACCGGATCGGAAGGGAGAGGAAAAAAATAGCTGCCGGGCACGTGGCCCGGCGCAGGATCAGCAGAGTTCGAGATGGACCTCATGCTGCTCAATCACTTTAAGCACGCTGGCGGGAGGCTTTTGATCGGTAAACATGTAATCAATCAGTCCCATATTGCCCAGATTGACCATAGCGTTACGCCCGAACTTTGAGTGATCCACGACCAGCATTACGCAGCGCGAATTGTCGATGATGGCCCGTTTGGTCCGGACTTCATGGTAGTCAAACTCCAGCAGCGAGCCATCCATATCGATGCCGCTGATACCGAGAATGCCGTAGTCGAGGCGGAACTGCGAGATAAAGTCGAGCGTGGCTTCGCCCATGATCCCGCCGTCACGCGTGCGCACTTCTCCGCCGGCGATGATCACCCGGAAATCGGGTTTGCCCATCAGCAGAATGGCAACGTTCAGGTTGTTCGTGACAATCCGCAGATCGTTATGGTTCAGCAGCGCATGGGCAACCGCTTCGGGTGTAGTACCGATATCAATAAACAGCGTTGCGCCATCCGGGATCTGACTGGCCACGCGCGTGGCAATACGTGCCTTTTCTGCCGACCACATCATTTTACGATCCTGCCAGGCGGTATTTTCCGAACTGGAGGGCAGCGCCGCGCCGCCGTGATGGCGCTGAATTTTATTCTGATCGGCCAGATCGTTTAAATCCCGGCGGATGGTCTGCGGACTGACCGCAAAATGCTCAACCAGCTCTTCCGTACTGACATACCCCTGACGCCGGACCAGATCGATAATGGCGTCATGACGTTGCGTCTGCTTCACATCTCTCTCCTCGGCTTGCAGCCGTGTTCTTTTTATCTCTGATGACGGGCAGCGTGGCGCGTATCCACAAACGCCATAGCCAGCCCGACCAGCAGGCCGGTCACGTGCGCGGCATTAGCAATTGCCAGACCAAATGCGCCGTACCAGCCAATTACCAGCCATACAATAGCGAAACCAATCAGTCCGCGCTCCAGATAAATACCGCTTTCGGGATCGCGCTCGCCGCGCAGCCAGCAATAGCCCATCAGCGCATAGACCACACCCGAAAGACCGCCAAACAGCACGCCGCTGAATTTGGCCTGCATCCAGCCGCTGAGCAGCGCAGAGATCAGCATAATCACAAACAGCTTGCCGCTGCCGAGTCGCTTCTCGACCGCTCCGCCGAGATACCACCACCACATCAGATTAAACAGGATATGCAGCAGCGAAAAGTGCAGCAGCGCATGGCTGAACCAGCGCCACACCTGAAAATATTGCGAGGCGTCAGCCGGCCAGCCCAGCCAGGCCAGCGCGACATCATCACCCGCAATTTGCATCAGAATAAACACCGCGACGCAGAGCGCCATCACCGAAAGCGTCAGCGGTCCGGCGCGTTCGCGAATCGTGGCCCAGACGTTACTGCGCTCATAGTGCAGCCCGCTGCGGGTGCTGCCGCTGCGCCAGCTGGCCGCCTGATAGCGCGGGTGATTAGGGTCGCGAACGAATTGCGCAAGTTCGTTTTCGACCATCTGCAGCTGGCTCTCATCATCCAGCACGATCACAAAGTGACTTTCCTGCTCTATGCGCAGCGTCACACCGCGCGTCGCCATATAATCCACAAACGCCTGCGCGGTGCGGGCGTGGCTGAACCGGGTAATACGCATCATGCTGCGCTCTCCTTAAGGTGGCGGATCAGAGACTACCGGTCGCGGTCTGCGCAGGAAACGCTGCACGCCAGGCGTCAAATCCGCCATCAATGCTGTACACCTCACTGAAACCCTGCCCCAGCAGAAACTGCGCGGCCCCTTTGCTGCTGTTGCCGTGATAACACATCACCAGCACCGGCAGATCGCGGCGCGCCTGCGCGATAAAGTCCGCCAGGTTGTCATTGGAGAGATGCTGCGCGCCAGCGGCATGTCCCAGGGCGAAACTCTGTGGATCGCGAATATCGACTAACTGCGCGCCCTGCGCCAGCTGCGCGTTTGCCTGCTGAACGTTAATACACTCGAAGGTTTCCATCGTTATCTCTCATTTCGCTGTTCTGTTTGCGCCTAGTTTACCCTGAGAAACAGGTGCCATAACCTGATAAAGAAAAGGGTTATCTGTTTTTTTTCCTGCCGGAATGTTAGCTGCATCACGCAGGAATGTTTTTATTGCGTTAAAGACTGGCGAAAATGTTGGTTTCCGATTATTATTACGCTCGAAAACGAACATTTTAGAACTATTCCGAACATCGGAGGAGATGACGTGGAAACCAAAGACCTGATCGTGATCGGCGGCGGCATCAACGGAGCCGGCATTGCAGTGGACGCTGCAGGACGCGGACTGTCTGTGCTGATGCTGGAGGCGCGGGATCTGGCGTGTGCCACCTCCTCCGCCAGTTCCAAACTGATTCACGGGGGCCTGCGCTACCTTGAGCACTACGAATTTCGCCTGGTTGGCGAAGCGCTGGCCGAGCGCGAAGTGCTGTTAAAAATGGCACCGCATATCGCTTTCCCGATGCGCTTCCGCCTGCCGCACCGCCCGCATCTGCGTCCGGCGTGGATGATCCGTATGGGCCTGTTTATGTATGACCGTCTCGGCAAGCGTACTACGCTGCCGGGCAGTAAAGGCCTGCGCTTTGGCGCGGAGTCGGCGCTGAAGCCGGAAATTACGCGCGGTTTTGAATATTCCGACTGCTGGGTGGATGATGCCCGCATGGTGGTGCTGAACGCGCAGGAAGTTGAGCGTAAAGGTGGCGAAGTGCGCACCCGCACCCGTGTTAACCGCGCATGGCGTGAAGGCGGCATGTGGATGGTTGAGGCAGAAGAGGTCGATACCGGCAAAATTCTGACCTGGCGCGCTAAAGGCCTGGTTAATGCGGCCGGCCCGTGGGTTAAACAGCTGTTTGATGACGGCCTGAAGCTGAAATCCCCTTATGGCATTCGCCTTATTAAAGGCAGCCATATCGTGGTGCCGCGCGTGCACACCGAAAAGCAGGCTTATATTCTGCAGAACGAAGATAACCGTATCGTGTTTGTTATTCCGTGGATGGATGAGTTCTCTATCATCGGTACCACCGACGTTGAGTACAAAGGCGATCCGAAAAACGTCAAGATTGATGAGGAAGAGACGCGCTATCTGCTGAAGGTGTTCAACGCGCACTTCAAAAAGCAGCTGACCTCAGATGATATTGTCTGGAGCTACTCCGGCGTACGTCCGCTGTGTGATGATGAGTCAGATTCACCGCAGGCGATCACCCGCGACTATACGCTGGACGTGCGTGATGATAACGGCGAGGCGCCGCTGCTGTCGGTGTTTGGCGGCAAGCTGACCACCTATCGCAAGCTGGCAGAGCATGCGATGGAGAAACTGGCGAAGTACTATCCGAACGCCGGCCCGGCCTGGACAAAAAATGCCGTGCTGCCGGGTGGTGATTTCTCCGGTACGCGTGAGGACTACGCTGCCGGTCTGCGTCGCCGCTATCCCTTTATCAGCGAAAACATGGCGCGGCACTATGCCCGCACCTACGGCAGCCGCACCGAAATGCTGCTTGAAGGTGCCACCAGCCTGACCGATCTGGGCGAGAATTTTGGCCATGAGTTTTATGAAGCTGAACTGCGTTATCTGGTCAAAAACGAGTGGGTACGTGAACTGGATGATGCTATCTGGCGCCGTACCAAACAGGGTATGTGGCTGAACACGGCTCAGCAGGCGCGCATCAGCGAATGGCTGGCGCGCAACAGCCAGAAGCCGGCGCTTTCGCTCGCATCGTAAGGTCTGCTTCCCGCTTTACCGACCCCGCACCCGCTGCGGGGTTTTTTATGTCGCCGGATAACCGATTCAGGAAGAGCGTGCAGGGATAACAGGACAGCGCCGCTGCCCCACAGAAGCGGCAGCGGCGCTGGCACAGAGCAGCAATCAGAGCCCGGCGTGTTCGCGGATATATTTGCGCGCTTTTACCGCATATTCAAACGGGTTGGCGATAGCCGGATCCTGCTCCGCCTCTACCACCATCCAGCCTTTATAGCCTGCCTCGTCGAGAATTTTAAACACCGGCGCGAAATCGATCGCACCATCTCCCGGCACGGTGAAGGTGCCTTTCTTCACGCCATCAAGAAACGACAGGGATTGCCCGCGCACTTCAGCCACTACTTCGTCGCGCACATCTTTCAGATGCACGTGGAAAATACGCGGCAGATGCGTGGTCAGTACGTCCAGCATCGCCTGCTGCGATCCTTCAGAGTAGTAAATATGGCCGGTATCATAGAGCAGGCCTACGCTGTCGTGGGTCAGCGCCATAAAACGGTCAATCTCTTCCGGCGTCTGGATCCCGGTTCCCATATGGTGGTGCAGCGTCACGCGCATGCCCTTTTCTGCGGCAAGCTGCGCCAGTTCGTTATAGCCTTCCGCCGTCAGGCGCCACTCTTCATCGCTGAACACCGGTTTCTGCTCAAACACGGCCAGCGTGGTGCCCTGAATACTTTTGCTCTGCTCTGAACAGCCGATAACGCGCGCGCCCATCGCATGCAGGAAGTTCATATGGTTGATGAACTCATCGATGGTCTTCGCCTTATCACCGTTAGCAAAAAAGGTGCTGAACCACGCGTTGCAGATCTCAATGCCGCGGATATCGAGCATCGGTTTCAGAATCGCCGGATCGCGCGGGTATTTACTGCCGACTTCGCTGCCGGTAAAACCGGCCAGCGCCATTTCACTGACCGTCTGCTGAAACGTGTTCTCTTTGCCCAGATCGGGCATGTCGTCATTGGTCCAGCCGATCGGCGCTATCGCCAGCTTTACATTCTCTTTGTTCATCTTCAGATCCCGGAATCAGGGCGGCGGAGCAGTCGCGCCGCCGCAAAAAAAGTAGCAGGTTATTTACTGTAAAATGCCGGACGCGGTGGCATGTCAACCGGCTCAATCGCGCCGCTGTTCTGCGCCTTCAGGCAGGCGTCAGCTGCTACTGAAGCGGCAAAGCCATCCCATGCGGAAGGTCCGGTAAGCTCACCGGCTTTAACATCGTTGATAAACGCCTGCAGCTCGACGTCATAGGCGTCGATAAAGCGATCTTTCCAGTCGGTCAGCAGCGGCGTACCGAGGCGCGCGTTTTTACGCGTCTGGATCGCCGACGGCTCTGGCAGACGGGCGATGCCCTCTTCCCCCACCACTTCACACTGGATATCGTAGCCGTAGGCGCAGTTCACGAAGATCTCCACATCGATGCGGATCCCTTTCTGCGTTTCAAACAGCACAATCTGCGGATCCTTCAGCTGCGCATGCGATTTTGACGTGACGCGCGGAAAAACCACCTGCACCGATTTATAGTCATCCTCCGTCAGCCAGCGCAGCACATCCAGCTCGTGGATCAGCGTGTTGGTGATAGCCATGTCGGTGGTGTAGTTCTCACCCACACTCTGATTACGGTGCGCGCAGTGCAGCATCAGCGGTTCGCCAATCTCACCTTCAGTAATCACTTTTTTCAGGGCGCGGTAGCCCGCGTCATACGGGCGCATAAAGCCCACCTGCACCAGCCGCTTGCCGTGCTGAATTTCCGCATCCACAATACGACGGCAGCCTTCCGCACTCATTGCCAGCGGCTTTTCACAGAATACCGGCTTGCCGGCGGCGATAGCCGCCAGCGTAAACTCTTCATGCGTCGGGTCCCAGGAGGTCACCAGAATGGCGTCAACCTCTGGCGAAGCGATCACCTGATGACCATCCTGATAAACCTCCGCGCTGATATTCAGCCGCTGCAGCGCCGCCCGGGCCCCCTCAACGTTGATGTCGGAAACCGCCACCACTTTTGCGCCCTGCAGTACGTTGTTACAGCGACGGATATGCTCCTGACCAATTGCACCGGTCCCGATTACCCCGAGTTTGAGCGTCATGATTACACCTGTAGAGTCAGATAAGAGATAAGACGGCCGATCTGCGCCGGCCAGAAGCGTTAATATTTACGTGCCTGCTGAATGTGCTGATTCAGCTTGTCAGCGACCTGCTGCGTACGCTCAGATTCAGAGGTTTGCGCTACGCCGACGTTCCACCAGCTGAAATATTTGTGCACCATGGTTTTTGGCAGCACTTTGATATCAATCAGGGTGGAGACGCTTTGCTGCTGTGCGTCGGCCAGCGCCGCCTTCAGCTGCTCAAGCGTGGTGACGCGGTAGGTTTTGCAGCCGTACCCGGCGGCAATGGCCGCAAAGTCCACCGGCACAAAGCCGCCATCGAGCCGCCCCCCTTCCGGATTACGGAAGCGGAATTCGGTCGTAAAGCTGTCCATACCGTGTTCCATCTGCAGGTTGTTAATGCAGCCGTTGGTCATGTTATCCAGCAGAATGACGTTGATCTTCGCGCCCTCCTGAATCGACGTCACCAGCTCTGAGTGCAGCATCATGAAAGAGCCATCACCGACCATGGCATAGACCTCACGCTGCGGCTGGGCCAGCTTTGCCCCGAGCGCGGCGTTGACTTCATAACCCATGCAGGAGTAGCCATACTCCACGTGGTAATCGTTGTAACTGCGGGTGCGCCAGACGCGCTGCAGATCGCCCGGCAGGCTGCCCGCTGCAGCCACAATAACCGCGTCGTCCGGCAGCTGCTCGTTCAGCGTGCCGAGCACGCTGCTCTGCGTCAGCACGGATTGAGTAAGACGCTGAAATTCGGCAAACAGCGCGTCGCGATCGATATGGTCAGCAATTTCCGGAACGAAATCCTCGCTGTTCCAGGTGGCAGCATAGACGCGCTGCGTCTCCTGCCGCAGCTGACGCTGCGCCTCTTCTATCTGATCGCCCCAGTGGCTTTCAAAGCCCTGCAGCTGCTGCGCCAGCGCGGTCAGCCCTTCGCGCGCATCGGCGAGCAGCTGCACGCCATCGAGCTTGTAGCTGTCGAAGTTGCTGACGTTAAGATTAAGGAAGCTGACCTCCGGATGGCGGAAAATCCATTTTGACGCGGTGGTGAAGTCGGTATAGCGGGTGCCGATCCCGATAACCAGATCGGCCTCTTTCGCCAGCAGGTTAGCGGCCAGAGAGCCGGTTTCCCCCACGCCCCCCAGGTTCAGCGGATGTTCGGAACTCAGCGTGCCTTTGCCCGCCTGCGTTTCCGCAAACGGAATCGCGAAGCGCTCAGCAAAGTTCAGCAGCGCCTCGCCCGCTCCGGAGTATTTGACGCCACCGCCCACGACAATCAGCGGCTTGTGCTTGCGCGCAATCAGCGCCAGTGCAGCCTCAAGCTGCGCAGGAGAAGGAAGGCGGCGATCGAGCCGATGCACGCGCTTCTGAA
>Ga0209370_1001978_pt1 | contig 16151 bp, 15 predicted proteins | sample AgamicAtPrz_FD_187164 | JGI IMG/M metagenome (GOLD analysis project Ga0209370, IMG submission 187164) | Agave microbial communities from Guanajuato, Mexico - At.P.rz (SPAdes) (version 2) | ecosystem: Host-associated > Plants > Phyllosphere > Phylloplane/Leaf | place: Guanajuato, Mexico... | reverse complement strand
AGCGCCTCGAACTGGCGCTCTGAGCGGCGCAGCGAGCGAACCTCGGGCAGCCCCGCGCGCAGTTTTTGTCGGAGCTGCCTTCAAGCTCGATTTTGGCTGGCAGGACGCACAAGAGCTCGAGGCTGAAGCCTCTCCTACGAGATTTCGGATGGCGGTATTTCTGCGTGGGCGCCTGACCTTGCAGCCCTGAATCGCATTGCCGCTCAGGACGCGCGGATACGGCATACTCGCTGGGCTGCGCCACCAGCGCAGCCAACGCCTAAAGCAGAGGAGCGGGTGGATGGATCGTTGGCAGGCGATGCGGGTATTCGTGAAGGTCGCGGAGACGGGCAGCTTCGCAAGTACCGCGCGGCAGATGCACATGAGCGCGCCGGCGGTGACGCGCATCGTCGCCGGCCTCGAGGACCTGATCGGCGCGCGGCTGCTGGTGCGCACCACGCGTTCGGTGAAGACCACCGATGCCGGCAGCCGCTACCTGCAGGACTGTCGGCGCATTCTCGCTGACATCGCCGAGGCGGAACTGGCCGCTGCCGGGCATTATGCCGAGCCGTCCGGCACCCTGGCCGTGACTGCGGCGTCGATGTTCGGCCACCTGCATGTGCTGCCGCTGGTACTCGATTACCTGGATGCCTACCCGGGCATGCATGCGCGCACCTTTTTCGTCGACCGCCCGGTAAATATCGTCGACGAAGGCATCGACGTGGCGATCCGTATCGGTCACCTGGCGGACTCGGGTTTTACCGCCATTCAGGTTGGGTCGGTGCGCCGGGTGATCTGTGCGGCGCCGTGCTACCTGGAAAAATACGGCGTGCCGGCCACACCCGCCGATTTGAAACATCACCGCATCGTCGTTTCGCAAAGCGCCTGGGCCTCGCCGGAGTGGCGCTTCGCCGAGGGCCAGCGGGTACTGGTCGATCCGGTGCTGCAGTCCAACACCAACGAGTCAGCCATCGCCACGGCGCGCGCCGGTTGGGGGCTGACCCGGGTGGCGAGCTATCAGGTCGCGCCGGCCGTTCAGGAGGGTGCGCTGCAGATCGTGCTCGAGGCCTTCGAGGAGCCACCGCTGCCGATCCATGTGCTGTATCCCGAGGGCCGTCAGGCGTCGGCCAAGGTGCGCGCCTTCGTCGACCTGGCCGTGGCGCGCCTGCGTGGTAACCCGCTGTTCAACTGAAAAGGCGCGACGCGTCGACAAAAATGCCCATGGCTGTGGCTTTGCCCGAGCCGTTGCAGTCCAATGCTCATCGAATCCGCAAAGGGAAAGGTATCGATGAGTCAGCACTCGCAATTCGCTCTGCTGAAGAGCCGGCGCTTCCTGCCGTTCTTCGTCACGCAGCTGCTCGGCGCGTTCAACGACAACATCTTCAAGCAGTCGTTGATCCTGGCGATTCTCTTCAAGCTCAGCCTGGATGCGGATCGCGACCTGCTGGTCAACGTCGCGGCCATGCTGTTCATCCTGCCGTTCTTCCTGTTTTCCGCCCTCGGCGGCCAGTTCGGCGAGAAGTTCGCCAAGGACCTGCTGATCCGCCGGCTGAAGTTCTTCGAGATCTTCATCATGCTGGTCGGCGCCCTCGGCGTGCTGCTCGGCAACCTGACGCTGATGCTCGCGGTGCTGTTCACCATGGGCATTCAATCGGCGCTGTTCGGCCCTGTGAAGTACTCGATTCTGCCCCAGGCGCTCAAGCCCGAGGAATTGGTGGGCGGCAACGCGCTGGTGGAAATGGGCACCTTCCTGGCGATCCTGGCGGGCACCATCGGCGCCGGCATCATGCTCACCAGTGCTCACTACAGCGTGATCGTCGCCGTCTCGGTGGTGCTGGTGGCGATGCTCGGCTACCTGTCGGCCCGCGGCATTCCACGGGCCGGTGCTGCGCTGCCGGATCTGGCGCTGGACTGGAACATCTTCCGGCAAACCTGGCTGACCCTGCGCATGGGCCTGACGCAGCCCAAGGCGGTGTCGCGCTCGCTGGTCGGCAACTCGTGGTTCTGGTTTCTCGGCGCGGTGTACCTGACGCAGATCCCGGCCTACTCCAAGGAGTGGCTGCACGGCGACGAGAGCGTGGTCACCCTGATTCTCACCGTGTTCTCGGTGGGCATCGCGCTGGGCTCGATGCTTTGCGAGCGCATGAGCGGGCGCAAGGTGGAAATCGGCCTGGTGCCGTTCGGTTCCATCGGCCTGACGGTGTTCGGCATCCTGCTCTGGGCGGCCTCGGGCGGCATTCCCGAGGCGGCGCAGCCCTACGATTGGCTGGCGCTGCTGGGCTTCGGCCACGCCTGGTGGGTAATGGCCTCGATCCTCGGCATTGGCGTGTTCGGCGGCTTCTACATCGTGCCGCTGTATGCGTTGATCCAGTCGCGCACCGCCGAGAACGAGCGGGCCCGGGTGATCGCCGCCAACAACATCCTCAATGCGGCGTTCATGGTCGTCTCGGCAGTGGTGTCGATCCTGTTCCTGAGCGTCGCCGGGCTGTCGATCCCCCAGCTGTTCCTGGTCATTTCGCTGATGAACGTGGCGGTCAACAGCTACATCTTCAAGATCGTCCCCGAGTTCACCATGCGCTTCCTGATTTGGATGCTCGGCCACTCCATGTACCGGGTGTCGCACAAGGGCCTCGACTCGATTCCGGAAGAGGGGCCGGCGGTGCTGGTGTGCAACCACGTGTCGTTCGTCGATGCGCTGCTGATCGGTGGTGCGGTGCGTCGCCCGGTGCGCTTCGTCATGTACTACAAGATCTACAACCTGCCGGTGCTCAACTTCATCTTCCGCACCGCCGGCACGGTGCCGATCGCCGGGCGCAGCGAAGACCTGCTGGTGTTCGATGCGGCGTTCAAGCGCATCGGCGAATACCTGCGCGACGGCGAGCTGGTGTGCATCTTTCCCGAGGGCAAGCTGACCGCCGACGGCGAGATCGACGAGTTCAAGGCGGGCGTCGAGCGCATCCTCCAGGATTACCCGGTGCCGGTGATTCCCATGGCGCTGGGCGGCTTGTGGGGCAGTTTCTTCAGCCGTGATCCGCGCAAGGGCCTGTTCCGCCGCTTCTGGTCGCGGATCGACCTGGTAGCGGGCGCACCCATCGAGGCAACGGCGGCGACGCGGCAGGTGCTGCAGGCCGAGGTGAAGGCGTTGCGTGGGGATAATCGCTAGAGCTCAAGATCAACACCCGGGTGTTGCTGCGCTCGACAAGGGCTAGGGGATGGGTAGCCTGGGTTGAGCGAAGCGATACCCAGGATTGATTCCAGCTACCTGAACAAAGAGCCCGCCAATCGGCGGGCTCTGTCATGTCAGCCGTGGCTCATCTTCAGGCCGATCAGCCCGCAGATGATCAGCGCCACGCTGGCCAGGCGAATCAGCGCCATGGACTCACCGAACAGGATGATCCCGGCGATCACCGTGCCCACGGCGCCCACGCCGGTCCAGATCGCGTAGGCGGTGCCCAGGGGCAACTCCTTCATGGCCAGGCCGAGCAGGCCCAGGCTGACCAGCATGGCGGCGACGGTGAGCGCGGTGGGAAGCGGGCAGGTGAAACCCTCGGTGTACTTCAGGCCGACGGCCCAGCCGACCTCGAACAGGCCGGCGAAGAACAGGATGATCCAGGACATATGACCCTCACGGATAACGGTGGGGTCGTCCCCGGCAGTAAGGCACGTAAATCCGGGGTCGTCCCCGGCGTGCACCGCTATTGTGCACGATGTGCTTGTGAGGGCAAGTCAGCTCGGCGATCCATCCTGGGGTGCATGGCGAGCAGTCACGGGCATGGCCCGTTCCCACGGACTTCGCTGATCTGCTGTAAGACCCCAGCGCTGTAGGGTGGGCTTTAGCCCACCAATTGCGGTTGTTGCTACTTGTCGCGCTCATCCTTGATGCGGCGCAGGAAGGTGGCCAGCAACGCCCCGGAGAGGTTGTGCCACACACTGAACAGTGCGCTGGGCACCGCCGCCAGCGGCGAGAAGTGGGCGCTGGCCAGAGCCGCGCCGAGCCCGGAGTTCTGCATGCCAACTTCGATGGACAGCGTCTTGCGTTGCGCCAGGGGCATACCGGTCAGCACCCCGGCCAGATAGCCGAGGCCCAGTCCCAGGGTGTTATGCAGCATCACCACCGCCATGATCAGCAGGCCGGATTCAGCAATCTTCGCCTGGCTGGCCGCCACTACCGCGGCAACGATGGCGACGATGGACACCACCGAGATCAGAGGTAGCACGTCGACCGCCAGCTTGACCCGCTCCCCCAACAGGCGCTGGGCAACCAGGCCAAGCACGATGGGCAGCAGCACCATCTGCAGGATCGAACTGAACATCGCCCAGAACGATACCGGCAGCCATTCCGAGGCCAGCAGCCAGATCAGTGCCGGCGTGACTATGGGCGCCAGCAGGGTGGTCACCGCGGTGATGCCGACGGACAGCGCCACATCGCCCTTGGCGAACCACGTGATGACGTTCGAGGCGGTGCCCCCAGGGCAGCAGCCGACCAGGATCACGCCAACGGCGATTTCCGGCGGCAGGGCGAACAGCTGGCAGAGCAACCAGGCCATGCCCGGCATGATGATGAACTGCGCCAGCACGCCGATCAGCACGCGCAGCGGATGGCGGGCCACTTCACGAAAATCTTCGGTCTTCAGGGTCAGGCCCATGCCGAACATGATCAGCCCGAGCAGCGGCACGATGAAGGCGGTGAGCGGCAGGAAGGCACCTGGCAGCAGAAACGCCAGTACGGCGAACAACAGAACCCAGATGGCGAAGGTGTTGCCGACGAAGCGGCTGAGGGCGACCAAGGCGGACATGGCAGAAATTCCCTATAGAACCGTAGCAGGCTCCAAAGGCGGAGCGCTGTGCAGCCAGTTATTGTTGGATAGACAGCGGTGGCTGTCGGATGGGGCGGGGTATTGGGCTGTTGTAAGAGAGCAGCTGCAATTGTAAAAGGCTCGCGAGCTAGAGCCCTGCAAGGCAAAAATAGGCGAGAAAGCGGAGTGTACTATTGTACATGAGCATTTCGAGCCTATTTTTAACGCCGCAGGGCCGACGCGCAGCAGCCTTTAGAGACCTTGCGGGGTGTCTTCGCCACCCAGGGCTTCGAACAACGCCGGCAGGAACTCGATCAGGGTCAGCATCATCAGTGTGAAGCTGGCGTCCTGCTGGCTCAGGTCATCGTCGCCACCATCCTGCTCGGCCTGCTCCTGCAGCAGGTCTTCGAACTTCAGGCGCTTGACCACCAGCTTGTCATCGAGCACGAAGGACAGCTTGTCCTGCCAGGCCAGGGACAGCTGGGTCACCTGCTTGCCGGAGCTCATGTGCAGCTGCACTTCTTCGCCGGTCAGATCCTGGCGCTTGCAGCGCACGATGCCGCCGTCTTCGTGGGTGTCGCGCAGCTCGCACTCGTCCAGCACGTGGAAGTCGGCAGCGGCCTGCTGGGCCTTGACCCAGTCGGTCATGGTCGCGCTCGGGGCGATCTTCACGGTCAGCGGGCGCACCGGCAGCGAGCCGATGGCTTCGCGCAGGGTCGACAGCAGGTCTTCGGCGCGCTTGGGGCTCGAAGCGTTGACGATAATCAGGCCCTGGGCCGGGGCGATGGCGGCGAAGGTCGCGGACTTGCGAATGAAGGCGCGCGGCAGGAACGCCTGGACGATCTCGTCCTTGATCTGCTCGCGCTCCTTCTTGTAGACCTTGCGCATCTGCTCGCTTTCGATCTCGTCGACCTTCTCCTTCACGGCATCCTTGACCACGCTGCCGGGCAGAATGCGCTCTTCCTTGCGGGCGGAGATCAGCAGGAAGCCCTGGCTTTCATGCACCAGCGGTGCGTCCTCGCCCTTGCCGAAAGGGGCGACGAACCCATAGGTAGCCAGTTCCTGGCTGGCGCAGGGGCGCGCCGGCTTGGCGGCCAGTGCGGCCTCCAGTTTTTCGGTATCGAAGTCGACGTCCTGGGTGAGGCGGTAGACCAGCAGGTTGCGAAACCACATGAGCGGGTTGTCTCCAGTTAACGGGTGCGCGCCGCAGCGCGCAGGAAATCTTCAATTCGGGCGCATGGCAGCTGCTTCGGGCAGCGCATGGGCAGTCTGGCGGCGGACAGGGAATCACGCCGCGCGACGATCAGACCCGCGCGAGGGCGCATTATTCCTTCCGCTGGTGGATTAGGCCAACCCCGTATCGAGCCGTCGTGTGATTTGCCCCGCCAAATGGCAGTGATTGCTAAGCCTTTGGATCGCCAATAAATTTTTTTCACAAAGGGGGTTGCCAAGGGGCAGGGTGCTCTCTAGAATGCGCCCCACTTCGAGAGTGAAGGGTGATTAGCTCAGCCGGGAGAGCATCTGCCTTACAAGCAGAGGGTCGGCGGTTCGATCCCGTCATCACCCACCAATCGAGGTATGCGCAGCGGTAGTTCAGTCGGTTAGAATACCGGCCTGTCACGCCGGGGGTCGCGGGTTCGAGTCCCGTCCGCTGCGCCATATATCGCTTCCAGGGCCCACTGAACACCCGGAAGCAACGCAAAAAAGCGCCCTAGGGCGCTTTTTTCGTTTCTGCCTTTCGCCTTCTACCCGACGTCAGATCGCGCCAGGGCGAAACGGCGGCTCGTCATCCGGCACATCGGCCAGTTCATCGAAGCCGGCTTCGATATCCGGCACCACGTAGCCTTCCCGCACGAGTTCTTCCACGGGCGAATTTCGGCGGCCCGTGCCCAGCAGCCCCACCAGTGCGCCCACCGCCAGGCCGGCTGCCGCGAAAGCCCATGGATGACGATGCACTGCATGCCCTACGGCACTGGCGCTCTGCTTGACCTGCTCGGTCGCGGCGCTGGCGCCATCGGCCAGATCATGCAGTTTACGGCGCGCGGCCTGAGTGCTCTGTTCCAACGACTGTTTGGCGCTGTGCAGGGCATCGGCCAGGGATTCATGATCGTCCGGCAAATCAGGCTCGGGCGCCTTCGGCGTGTGTCGGCGCGTCTGCTCGACGGCCAACCAGGCCAGGCCGATGGCGGTCATGGCAACGGGTACCGGATTGGCCTTGAGGGTCTGCCCCAGACGTTCGGCCATTTCCAGGCCGCCGCTGTCACGGCCATAGGCCAGGGCCTGGTCGATCAGCCGTTGCGGGGTCAGGCGGGCTTCCACGGCATCGATCAGGGCGTCGATGCGCTCGCGCTGTTCGTCGATTTCCAGTTCGAGAAGCTCCGGCGGCTTGCGTGACTCGGCGGCGATGCTGCTGTTGGTACTCATGACATTTGCCTCTGCACCGCTTCCTTGTCTTTTTGCAGGGAATCCAGGGTGCGTTCGGGAGTGAGTTGGGAAGGGGCGAATTTCTGCTGCCCGACCTTGAGCATGATCAGGCCGATCACGATCACCACGACACCGACGATCAGCGCGGCTGCCCAGGGCGGCATCACTTCGCTGAGGCCGTAGACGGCGGCGAGCAGCAGCATCAGTACGCCGCACAGCAGCACGATGGCACCGCCCGCGACGGCGGCGATGCCGGTCTTGGTGGCTTGCAGCGAAGCATTGAGCTCGACCTTGGCCAGCGCCAGTTCCTTGGTGAACAGCGTCTGCACCTCTCGCGTCAGCTGGCGCAGCAGGCCGAGCAGCGAGGGCTCCAGTGGCGGTTGCCGAAGATCGTCGTTCATCGCAGCGTCCCTCCATGGTGATAACCATCAGCGCGGCTGCGGCGCGTGCGCAGCAGGCGACTCACCAGAATGCCCACCGCCAGGCCGCCTGCCGCCAACCATAGTGGATGCTTGCGGGCGAAACGGTCGACACTGTGCGCGGCGTGGCCGCTGTAGTTGTTCAAGGCATCGCGCAGCGTGGCGAGCTGGCGTGCGGCCTCGCGCAAGCGGTGCGGCGAGGCCGCGGCATCCGGGTTTTCCAGATCGGCGATGGTGGAGCGGGCGATATTGGCCAGGGCTTCGAGTTCATCGGTATGCGCCTGCTCGGCCTGGATGCGCGCGCGCAGCTGCTCCTGAGCATCCTGCTGCCAGTGCCCGGATATCACCTTGGTAGGGCGTTTGTGCGGGCGTTCTTTGCTGTCGTTATCCATATGACTACACCTGTGATGCGTAAAAGAGGTCGGCACGGCCGCGCGTCAGCGGCTCTGCTCGCGGCTGGCGAATTCGTCGGCGATGGGCGTGGTGAGATCGGCAGGTGCCGGCGCTGGCGTGACCGGTACAGGCGGCACCGGGGTAACCGGCGTGGCACGGGTACGGTCGGCTACCTGTTCGGCCATCAGCACCAGTTCCTGCAGGCGCTGCACACGGGCGCGCAGGTAGCGGATCTCGCTCAGTGGATCGTCCACTGCGCTCTTCACGCTGCAGTGGCCGCTCAGCCCGCGCAGTAACAGCAGGCCGCCGACGCTCAGTTGGCGGTTGCCTCGTTCGCCCTGCTTGCTGGCGCCGATGGCCGCCAGCAGCAGGCCACCGCCGATGGACAGCAGGCGCTCCCAGCCTCTGACGTTCTGGGGCGCCGAGCCCTGTCGTTCGGGTTGCGATTGCGGTTCGAAGGCGACCATGTGTTCACTCCTGCCTGATGGTTGACGGGCTGGCCCTGCGCGCGCTCAAACGGGGTCGGGCTGCGGCTTGTCCGGCAATCCGTCGCTGTCGGGTTGGTGGGGCGGGTCGAGTGGGGAGGGCTCGCCCGGCAAGTCGGGTGCCTGGGTCGGATCGGGTACTCGCTGGGTCATGCCTCGTCCCTCGGTCTATCGCTCTACCAGGCTGTTGAAAAACTACCTACGTTGCCATTGCTGCGTTAAAAACAGCCTCAAAATGCTCATTTACAACACGTAAACTGCGCTTTTTCGGCTGTTTTTGCCTTGCACTGGCTGCCTCGCCTACGTTTTTCAACAGCCTGCTACGGGGTTTGAGGCTCGCGGGGGCCGCGCGTTCGATCTTTTTGCCGGGCCACCACCTGGCGAAAAGCCGCACAGGCACAGGCGCAGCGGCGCCGGCAGAAACCTTAAACCTCTGCGATTCGGCCCCGGTCAAGATTCCTGAGGCGGGCAACCTGCTGCCCGCCCGGACCGTCGCGCACAGACACCCCGCGTGGCAACTCCATCCATGTCGGCCCCGTCTCGGGCCTGAACTTCGAGCGAGTTTTCCATGAGCATGACCGTCGCAGATTTCATCGTCGAACGCCTTTACCAATGGGGCGTTCGGCGCATCTATGGCTATCCAGGGGATGGCATCAACGGCGTATTCGGCGCCCTGGCCAAGGCCGAGGGCAAGATCCGCTTCATCCAGGCGCGTCATGAGGAAATGGCCGCGTTCATGGCGGCGGCCGATGCCAAGTTCTCTGGCGACCTGGGCGTATGCATCGCCACCTCCGGCCCTGGTGCGGCCCATTTGCTCACCGGTTTGTACGACGCGCGCATGGACCATATGCCGGTGCTGGCGATCGTCGGCCAGCAGGCGCGCAACGCCCTGGGCGGGCATTACCAGCAGGAGGTGGATCTGCTGTCGATGTTCAAGGATGTCGCCGGCGCCTTCGTCCAGCAGGCCAGCGCGCCGTCACAGGTGCGTCACCTGGTCGACCGCAGCATTCGCACGGCGCTGGGCGATCGCCGGGTGACGGCGATCATTCTGCCCAATGACTTGCAGACGCTGCCCTACGAGGAGCCGCCCCGCGAGCACGGCACCCTGCATTCTGGCGTGGGTTACAGCCGACCGCGGGTTGTACCTTATGAAGAAGATCTGCAGCGCGCCGCCGACGTGCTCAATGCCGGCAAGAAGGTAGCGATTCTGATCGGTGCCGGCGCGTTGGGCGCTGCGAAAGAAGTCACCGAAGTGGCGGATGTGCTCGGCGCCGGCGTGGCCAAGGCGCTGCTCGGCAAGGCGGCGCTGCCGGACGACCTGCCCTGGGTGACCGGCTCCATCGGGCTGCTCGGTACCAAGCCCAGCTACCAGATGATGAACGAATGCGACACCTTGCTGATGATCGGCTCGGGCTTCCCTTATGCCGAGTTCCTGCCCAAGGAAGGCCAGGCGCGCGCGGTGCAGATCGATATCCAGGCGGACATGCTTGGCTTGCGTTATCCCATGGAGGTCAATTTGCAGGGCGATGCGGCCGAGACCCTGCAGGCGCTGCTGCCGCTACTCGAACGCAAGACGCTGCGCACCTGGCGCAAGCGCATCGAACGCTGGACTGCCCAATGGCAGACCACCCTGAAGCGCCGCGCCATGGCTGCGGCTTCGCCGATCAACCCGCAGCGGGTGGCCTTCGAGCTGTCGCCGCGCCTGCCGGATCGCGCCGTGGTGACCAGTGATTCCGGCTCCTGCGCCAACTGGTTCGCCCGCGACGTGAAGATGCGCGAAGACATGCTCTGCTCGCTGTCCGGCGGCCTGGCGTCCATGGGCGCGGCAGTGCCCTATGCGATTGCTGCCAAGTTCGCCCACCCGGATCGCCCGGTGGTGGCGCTGGTCGGCGACGGCGCCATGCAGATGAACAACATGGCCGAGCTTATCACCGTGGCCAAATACTGGCGCGAATGGCAGGACAAGCGCTGGATCTGCGCGGTGTTCAACAACGAAGACCTCAACCAGGTGACCTGGGAGCAGCGGGTGATGGAAGGCGACCCGAAGTTCTCGGCCTCCCAGGATATTCCCAGCGTCGCCTATCACCAGTTCGCCGAGTCCATCGGCCTCAAGGGCATTTACGTCGACCGAGAAGAGGATGTGGCGGGCGCCTGGGAGCAGGCGCTGGCCGCCGACCGCCCGGTGGTCATCGAATTCAAGACCGACCCTGACGTGCCGCCACTGCCGCCGCATATCACCCTGGCCCAGGCCAAGGCCTTTGCATCCACCCTGTGGCAGGGCGACCCGAACCAGGGCGGCATCCTGCGCCAGGCCACCAAGCAGGTATTGGGTTCGATCCTGCCCGGCAGAGGCCGGCGCTAAGCCTCGCCAAGCAGCTGCGCGTGCCGGTCAGGCAGGCGCAGCAGGGCGAATCGGGCAGCTTCGTCGAGGATGCGCGAGCGCTCGCCGGCGAAATGTTCGGTGCTCGAATACAGCTGGATGCTGCCGTCCGCCAGGCGAAAGGCCCAGGCGAAGCACAGCGTACCGGCAGGGATATCGCCCTGCGGGTCGGGCCCGGCGACGCCCGTGGTGGCGACCGCGACATTGGCCGGGCTGCCGTCTAGTGCGCCCTTGGCCATGGCCCGCGCCACTTCTTCGCTGGTCAGGTTGAAGTTGTCGAGGGTGTGCTGGCTCACGCCCAGCAAGCGTTTCTTGGCCTCTGGCGAATACACCACGTGACCGCTGTCCAGGCATTCGCCGCTGCCAGGATGCTTGGCGAGCAGCGCCACGACCATGCCGGCCGTGCAGGATTCGGCGGTGGTCAGATACAGCTTGTGACGCTTGAGGTAATCGAGCAGCGCTTCGATGTCTTGCACGGTAATTCTCCTCCCATGACTGCTGTTACTTGGATTGGCGCACCGAACCGCAGGTGCTGCTCGGCTGATCGACGGCAGCGGGCTTTTCCCTGAACTCTGCCGCTTGGCTTCCAGTCAGGTGTAGCAAGTCGAGGAAAGGGAAACGGCCATGCTCATCTCTCTCAAGTCACAGGTCGCGCTGGTCACTGGCGCGAGTTCGGGTATCGGCGCGGCTTCGGCCAAGGCGTTGGCTGAGGCGGGCGCCGCAGTGGTGCTCAACTATCGGTCCGGGCGTGAGACTGCCGAAAAGCTCGCCGCGCAAATCCGCGATGGTGGCGGCCAGGCCATCGCCGTGCGGGCCGATGTATCCAGCGAGCAGGACGTCGAGGCGCTGTTCGCTGAAACCCTTTCCGCGTTCGGGCGATTGGACATTCTGCTGGCCAATTCCGGCATGCAGCGCGACGCGCCGACCGTCGACATGAGCCTGGACGAATGGAACCAGGTGCTGCAGGTCAACCTCACCGGCCAGTTTCTCTGCGTGCGCGCGGCGCTGCGGCAGTTCGCCAAGCAGGGCATTCGCGAGGAGATTTCCCGCGCGGCCGGCAAGATCATCCAGATGAGTTCCGTGCACCAGCTGATTCCCTGGGCCGGGCGCGCCAACTACGCGGCCTCCAAGGGCGGGCTCGATCTTTTGATGCGCAGCGTGGCGCAAGAGGTGGGCGAGCAGCGCATCCGCGTCAATGCCATCGCGCCGGGAGCGATCCGCACGGCGATCAATCGGGATGCCACCGAAGGCGAGGCGGCCAACAAGCTGCTCGAACTGATTCCTTATGGCCGCATCGGCGACGCTCAGGACATCGCCAATGCGGTGGTCTGGCTGGCCTCCGACATGGCCGATTACGTTCATGGCACCACGCTGTTCATCGACGGCGGCATGAGCCTTTACCCGGAGTTTCGCGACAATGGCTGATATCCAGGATCGTCAGATGCCCATCGAGGCCCACGGCATCATCGGCGATATGCGCAGTGCCGCACTGGTCGCCGACAGTGGTTGCGTGGACTTTTTCTGCTGGCCGGATTTCGACAGCCCGTCGATCTTCAGCGCCTTGCTCGATACGCCCGAAGCCGGGGTTTTCCAGCTGGCACCGGATCTGCCCGAGGCGCGCCGTCAGCAGCTGTACCTGCCCGATACCAATGTGCTGCAAACCCGCTGGCTGGACGACCAGGCGGTGGTGGAATGCACTGACCTGATGCCGATCAACGCCGATGTCGATGCTGCGCCGCGGCTGATCCGCACCATTCGCGTGGTCTCCGGCCACGCCACCATCCGCCTGCGCTGCCGGGTGCGCCACGACTACAGCCGCGCCGACACGGTTGCCCAGCTCGACGGCGGGGACGTGTTGTTCAGCGCACCGGGCCAGCCCAGCTTGCGGCTGTCGGCGAGCGAGACGCTGTCTCTCGACGATCAGTGCGCCATTGCCGAATTCGAGTTGCGCGAAGGCGAGCATGCGGAGTTCGTGCTCGGTGCGCCGGATGATCCGCTGGTGTCCGCCGGTGCCTGTGAGCACTGCCGCGACGAGACCGTGAAGTACTGGCGGCGCTGGATGAAACAGTCCAACTACCGCGGCCGCTGGCGTGAGATGGTTCACCGTTCGGCGTTGGCGCTCAAGCTGCTGACTTCGCGCAAACACGGCGGCATCATCGCCGCTGCTACATACGGCCTGCCGGAAGCGCCGGGCGGTGAGCGCAACTGGGATTATCGCTACACCTGGATTCGCGACGCCTCGTTCACCGTCTACGCCTTCATGCGCCTGGGCTTTTCCGAAGAAGCCAATGCCTTCATGCGCTGGGTGCGCGACCGCGTCGATGACTGCTCGGAAACCCCAGCGCACCTGCGCATCCTGTACAGCCTGCGCGGCCAGCATCACCTGCCGGAAAGCTCCCTCGATCACCTGGCCGGCCATGGCGGCGCGAAGCCGGTGCGTATCGGCAACGAAGCCCACGAGCAAACCCAGCTGGATATCTTCGGCGAACTGCTGGACGCCGTGTACCTGGCCAACAAGTACGGCGAGGCGATCTCCCACGAGGGTTGGAAGCACGTGGTGGGCATCGTCGATCAGGTCTGTGACAGCTGGCAGCAGAAGGATGTCGGCATCTGGGAAATTCGCGGCGAGGAGCAACATTTTCTGCACTCGCGGCTGATGTGCTGGGTCGCGCTGGATCGTGCCATCCGCCTGGCCCAGAAGCGTTCGCTGCCCGCGCCCTTCGCGCGCTGGAACGACGAGCGCCAGGCCATCCACGATGACATCTGGAACAATTTCTGGGACGAGAGCTGCGGCCATTTCGTGCAGCGCATCGGCTGCCAGGACGTCGACGGCTCCATGCTGCTGATGCCGCTGATGCGCTTCGTCGCCGCCACCGACCCGCGCTGGCTGGCGACCCTGGAGGCCATCGAACAGCAACTGGTGCGTGACGGCATGGTGTATCGCTACCGCACCGACGACGGGCTGGAAGGCGAGGAGGGGTCCTTCATGGCGTGCTCGTTCTGGTACGTCGAGTGTCTGGCGCGTGCCGGCAGGATCGAAAAGGCCCACCTGGAGTTCGAGCAACTTCTGCGCTATGCCAACCCGCTGGGGTTGTACGCCGAGGAATTGGACAAGCGTGGCCACCATCTGGGCAACACGCCCCAGGCGCTGAGCCACCTGGCGTTGATCAGCGCGGCGAGCTTTCTCGACCACCGGCTCAGCGGCGAGCGCACCACCTGGCAACCCTGAGCCAGGCGGTCAGTGACCGCCCTGCAGGCCGGCCCAGGCCACGGCGCCGAGAATCAGCGCGCCGCCGAGCAGCATGCCGGCGGTCGGTACGGCGCCGAACAGCAACCAGGCGCCGGCGATGGCATAGATCGGCTCCATGGTGATCACCACCGCAGCGGTGTGGGTGCGCACGTGGCGCAGCGAGGCGATGAACAGGCTGTAGGCCAGGGCCGTGCACAGCACGCCCAGCGCTGCCAGTTGCCACCAGTCGTGATTGGTGATGGTCGGCATCTCCGGCAGGCACCAGAACAGCAACGCGAAGCTGATCGCCAGGCACTGCCACCAGCACGAAGCCAGGCCATCGACAGTGCTGGAAGCGTACTTGTTGGCCACGGCAATCGCCGCATACACCGCACCGGACAGCACACCGTAGAGCAGGCCGACGGTGGCGCCATCGCGCAGGTCGAAGGACGGGGTGATCAGGACCAGCCCGATCGACACCAGCACCAGAATCCAGCGGTCGCTACGCCCCAGGCGCTGGCCGAATACCAGCCGCTCGATCAGCGCGGTGAAGGCCGGGAACGAGGCGAAACCCAGGGTCGCCACGGCCACGCCGCCGGTTTGCACCGCCATGAAGAACAGCAACCAGTGCGCGCCCAGCGCTAACCCGGTAGCCAGCAATTTGGTTGCAGTGGCCGAGGTGACGCCGCGCCAGGGCCGCTTGCCCAGGCACAGACAGAACAGGCTCAGGGCCAGGAGCGCGAAGGCCGAGCGGCCCAGCACGATCATGCTGGCGCTGACCTTCAGTGATTCGCCGAACAGCGCCGAAACGCCGACCAGCAGGGCGGCCGTATGCAGCTGAATGTGGGCGGTGCGAAGGCTCATCGGGGACCTGCCTGATCGGAGAGGCTACAGAGTGCCAAGTCAGGGGCGGCAGGTAAAACGGATTGTGCGGCTGGCTGGTCTGGTGAGAGGTGGGCGTTGCCAGCCGCGCGGCGTTATAGTCGAGAGCCGTGTCATTTTCATCAAGCGAGGATCTTATGAGCTGCGCAGCCCTGGGCATCGATTACCCGATCATCCAAGCGCCCATGGCGGGCACTGCCACGCCGGCTCTAGCCGCGGCGGTCAGCAACGCCGGCGGGCTGGGTTCGATCTCCATCGCCGCGGTAACGGCCGAGGCCGGCCGGCAGATGATCCGGGAAACCCGCGCTGCCACAAGCAAACCGTTCAATATCAACGTGTTCTGCCACCGCCTGAGCGTCGCCGACGCGGCCACGGAGCAGGCGTGGCTGGCGCACTTGCAGCCCTATTTCGCCGAGTCCGGCGCCGCTGCGCCAGAGGCCATCCGGGATATCTACTGCAGCTTCCAGGAGGATGAAGGACAACTGCAGGTTCTGCTGGATGAGCGCCCTCCCATCGTCAGCTTTCATTTGGGATTGCCGCCGCAGGAACGCATCGATGCCCTGAAGCAGGCCGGCATCACGTTGCTGGCCTCGGCCACCACGCTGGAGGAAGGTCTGCTGGCCCAGGAAGCGGGCATCGACGTCATCGTTGCCCAAGGCATCGAGGCTGGCGGCCACCGTGGCGTGTTCGACCCGGCCCACGATCAGGGCATCGGCACCCTGGCTCTGGTGCGGATACTGGTCAAGCATCTGTCGCGCCCGGTGATCGCTGCCGGCGGTATCATGGATGGCGCCGGGATCGCCGCGGTCATGAACCTGGGTGCCTGCGCGGCGCAGCTGGGCACTGCGTTCATTCTCTGCCCCGAATCGGCTGCCAACCAGGCCTACCGACAGATGCTCGGCAGCGAGCGGGCGCGGCATACCCAGATAACCAGGGTGATTTCCGGGCGCCCGGCGCGCGGCATCGTCAATCGTTTCATGGCTGAGGTGGGCGCGCCGGGTCATCCCGAGGTGCCGGGTTTCGGGATCGCCTACGATGCCGGCAAGCAACTGATCGCCGCCGCCGCCAAGGCCGGCAATGCCGAGTTCGCGGCCCATTGGGCAGGGCAGGGTGCGGCATTGGCGCGGACGATGCCGGCGGCCGAACTGGTGGCGGTGCTGCAGC
>Ga0209370_1001977_pt1 | contig 16155 bp, 11 predicted proteins | sample AgamicAtPrz_FD_187164 | JGI IMG/M metagenome (GOLD analysis project Ga0209370, IMG submission 187164) | Agave microbial communities from Guanajuato, Mexico - At.P.rz (SPAdes) (version 2) | ecosystem: Host-associated > Plants > Phyllosphere > Phylloplane/Leaf | place: Guanajuato, Mexico... | reverse complement strand
ACCAAACTTCATTCGCTCCACCTGCCCAAATTCCTCTAAGTATGTACGCTAAATAGATTATATTAGATAACCGCACATAATAATATCTCATAAAACAAGTTTTATTACAAAAATTGGTGTCAGGCACCTTGTGAATACTTCACATGGTGCCTGACACCCTATAGTAAAACACGTTACATATTCCGGCGATATTGCCCGCCCACTTCATAGAGAGCACGGGTGATTTGGCCGAGGCTTGCGACTTTGACGGTTTCCATTAACTCAGCAAAGATGTTGCCATTTTTGACGGCAGCTTCTTTCAAACGTCCTAACGCTTCTCCCGCCACTGTAGCATGGCTTTCCTGGAAGGCACGCAGATTTTGAATCTGCAGTTCTTTCTCTTCGTACGATGCCCGTGCTATTTCCATATTATTGACGTCTTCCTCTGACGGAGGATTTGGGTTCAAATACGTATTAACACCGATAATCGGTAATTCACCGGTATGCTTTTTCATTTCATAATACATCGATTCATCCTGAATTTTGCCGCGCTGATACTGGGTTTCCATTGATCCAAGTACACCGCCGCGGTCATTCAAGCGCTCAAACTCTTGCAGTACCGCTTCTTCAACGAGATCCGTTAACTCCTCCACGATAAACGAGCCTTGGAGTGGATTTTCATTTTTAGACAAGCCATGCTCTTTCGTGATAATCATCTGAATCGCCATGGCGCGGCGCACAGATTCCTCGGTTGGCGTTGTAATCGCCTCATCATAAGCGTTCGTATGGAGAGAATTACAGTTATCCTGCAGGGCCATTAACGCCTGCAGTGTTGTCCGAATATCATTAAAGTCAATTTCCTGCGCATGCAGTGAACGACCAGACGTCTGAACATGGTATTTCAATTTTTGGCTCCGCTCGTTTGCTCCATACTTATCACGCATCACCGTCGCCCAAATACGGCGGGCCACCCGGCCAATTACGGTATACTCCGGATCCAGGCCATTCGAGAAGAAGAAGGACAAATTCGGTGCAAAATCATCAATCTTCATGCCGCGGCTCAAATAGTACTCTACATACGTAAACCCATTCGACAAAGTAAAGGCCAGCTGTGAAATTGGATTCGCGCCCGCTTCGGCAATATGATAGCCCGAAATTGAGACTGAATAGTAGTTGCGCACTTGATGGTCAATGAAATATTGCTGAATATCACCCATCATCCGCAGCGCAAATTCCGTTGAAAAGATACATGTATTTTGACCTTGGTCTTCTTTTAAAATATCAGCCTGCACTGTGCCGCGCACTGTCCGCAGTGTATAGGCTCGAACTTCTGCGAATTCCTCTACCGTTAACACCCGGCCAAGCTCCGCTTCCTTCCGCTGCACCTGCTGATCAATCGCTGTATTCATAAACATCGCTAGAATAATTGGTGCTGGACCGTTAATTGTCATCGACACCGATGTTGACGGATGACATAAATCAAAGCCGTCATACAACTTTTTCATATCATCTAAGGTACAAACACTGACGCCGCTTTCGCCGACTTTCCCGAAAATATCCGGGCGGTGATCCGGGTCTTCACCATATAGCGTCACCGAGTCAAACGCCGTACTTAAGCGTTTCGCATCATCATCCTTCGATAAATAGTGGAAACGGCGGTTCGTGCGTTCCGGCGTCCCTTCACCTGCAAACTGGCGTTTCGGATCCTCACCTTCGCGCTTGAACGGAAATACACCTGCCGTATACGGGAACGAGCCTGGGACATTTTCCTGATAAACCCAGCGGAGTATTTCCCCGTAATCCTTATACTTTGGCAGCACCACTTTTGGAATATCGAGCCCTGATAAGCTTTTCGATTTTAACACTGTAATAATCTCTTTATCACGGATTCTCGTCACGAACTTGTCGCCGGAATAAGCTTCCCGCGTTTTTGCCCAGCCATCAAGAATTTTCCTAGACTCTGGCGTCAGTTTCGCCTCTGTCTCTTGCTTAACCGCTTCTAATGCTGCAATCACTGCCGAATCGCTGACCGCTTCAATCGCCCCTTCTAACTGGAATAACTTCCGGGCAATCCCAGCCTGTTCTTCCGCTTTCCGGTGATAGCCGCGCACGGTTTCGGAAATTTCCCGTAAATAATAACGGCGGTCGGTTGGGATAATTACATTCTGTTTTTCAACTAAGGCATCTTTAGTAAAATTGGTCACCCAGCCTGTGCCCATTTTATCGTTAATTTTTTCAATCAGCGCTGCAAACAATCCATTTGTACCCGGGTCATTAAACTGGCTTGCAATGGTTCCATACACCGGCATGTCATCGATATCTTTTTCAAACAGCATATGGCTGCGCTGGTACTGCTTTTGCACCTGGCGCTTCGCATCCTCCGAGCCCTTACGCTCAAACTTATTGATAACAATCAGGTCAGCAAAATCGATCATATCAATCTTCTCAAGCTGTGACGGCGCCCCAAACTCACTCGTCATCACATATAAAGAAACATCGCAAATTTCGGTGATTCCCGCATCGCCCTGACCAATTCCGCTTGTCTCGACAATTACAAGGTCAAAGCCAGCAGCCTTCGTAACGGCAACCGCATCCTTAATTGCCAGCGAAAGTTCACTTTTCGAATGCCGCGTCGCAAGCGAGCGCATGTACACATTCGGTGAAAAAATCGCATTCATGCGGATTCGGTCCCCAAGCAGGGCACCGCCCGTCTTTTGCTTCGTCGGGTCAACCGATAGAATCGCTACCTTTTTATCCGGCAGTTCATTAATAAAGCGGCGAATCAATTCATCGGTTAATGAACTTTTTCCGGCACCGCCCGTCCCTGTAATTCCAACGACCGGAATCTCTTTCTCAAGCGACTTTACTTGATCGAGCACTCGCTCAGCGGTCGCTGCCGCTTCATTCTTTCCATCGACATGAAGCTCCGCAATCGTGATCAGCTTCGCCACCGCATTCACATCCCCGCTCGGCAGCTTCTCAATTTGATTCGCTACATCGACAGGGACAGTCGCAAAATCACACTCCTCGAGCATCCGATCGATCATGCCCTGAAGCCCCAACTTGCGGCCATCCTCAGGGGAGAAAATCCACGAAATCCCGTACTCATGGAGTTCATCGATTTCGCGCGGGATAATCACCCCGCCGCCGCCGCCAAAAATACGGATATTCGGCGCACCCTTCTCTTTCAACAAATCATACATATATTTGAAGTACTCGACATGACCGCCTTGATACGAAGAAATTGCAATTCCCTGCACATCCTCCTGAATGGCCGCGTTCACAACCTCCTCAACCGAGCGGTTATGGCCAAGATGAATGACCTCCGCCCCGCTCGCCTGCAGAATCCGCCTCATAATATTGATGGAAGCATCATGCCCGTCAAACAAGCTCGAAGCTGTGACAAAGCGAATATGATGCTTCGGCTGATAATTCCCCATCGTTCTCCCCCTTTTTTTATAAAAATGAACTCCATTCACTGTTCAACATTACGACCTAGCTTGTGTTGACGAATGAATTCCGTGAAATAATTGCTCCGTTTGCAGTTCAATATATTCATCTAGTGTATATAATTTTTGGAGGGCCCAGCGCCGGAACGCCCACATTTGTCCCTCGACAATAATGTTATGGGAAATCAGTTCGATCTGTTTTGCCGATAACTCCAGTTCGCCGTTTTCGACACAGCGGACAATCAGGCTCTCAAACATCGCCGCCATTTCGATTTCTTTTTTCAGTACATAGGGAAGGGCATCCTTCGTCAGCGATTTGGCTTCTTGATACATGACCAGCACTTCATCCTGCATCTCATCCATTACCCGGAAATAATGTCCGATCCCTAGCTTCAGACTTGCCAGGGTGCCTTTTTTCTGTTCAAGGTCCTGCTCGAGGCGCTCGCTCACATGTTCATAAATGCTGTCACAGACGAGATACAGGACATCTTCCTTCGAGCGGATGTATTCGTAAAGGGTCCCAATACTGAATCCTGCAGCTTTGGCGATTTCCCTCGTCGTCGTCCGGTGAAAGCCTTTTTCCTTAAAAAGGCTGACAGCCCCTTTAATCATTTGGTCCCGCCGTTTCTGAACAAGACGTTCATCCTTTACAGAAGCCAGTACTTCTCGTTTTTTTATCATGTTCTAACCCGCCTTACTTCGTGATCATCCGCGAGATCACTAGTCGTTGAATTTCTTGTGTGCCTTCATAAATTTGAGTAATTTTCGCATCGCGCATGAAGCGCTCAACTGGATAATCCTTTGTATAGCCATAGCCGCCAAAGACCTGAACAGCCTCAGTTGTCACCTTCATCGCGGTATCGCCCGCAAATAACTTCGACATCGCCGACTCCTTGCCGTACGGCAGGCCTTGCGACTCGAGCCATGCGGCTTGATAGGTTAATAGTCGGGAAGCCTCAATCCCTGTGGCCATATCTGCAAGTTTGAAGGCAATCCCTTGATTTGCGACGATTGGTTTACCGAATTGCTGACGTTCCTTGGCATAGTCCGCGGCTGCGTCAAGCGCACCTTGAGCAATCCCCACAGCTTGAGCGGCAATACCGTTGCGGCCGCCATCAAGGGTCATCATCGCAATTTTAAAGCCTTCACCTTCTTCACCAAGGCGATTAGCAACAGGTACCTTGCAATCTTCAAAAATAATTTCGGTGGTCGGTGAGGATCGGATTCCGAGTTTCTTTTCTTTTTTCCCAACCGAGAAGCCTGGGAAGTCGCTCTCGATAATAAATGCGGTTGTTCCTTTTTGTCTGCTTGACGGGTCGGTTAACGCAAACACGACATAAATGTCCGCTACCCCGCCATTAGTAATGAAAATCTTCGAGCCATTTAGGACATAATGATCACCTTCGAGACGGGCAGTCGTTCTCATTCCGCCGGCATCCGAACCGCTGCCTGGCTCTGTTAATCCGTATGCACCAATTTTCCTCCCTTCTGCCATCGGGCGAAGGTAGGTTTGCTTTTGCTCCTCATTGCCAAATTTATAAATCGGCCAGCCCGCTAGAGAAGTATGGGCTGAGAGCATAACGCCTGTTGATGCGTCAACGCGGGAAAGCTCTTCTACTGCGATACAGTAAGCAAGATAGTCACTGCCAATGCCGCCGTACTCTTCAGGCCAAGGAATCCCGGTTAAACCCAGCTCCGCCATTTTGTCAAATATCTCGCGGTCAAAGCGTTCTTCCTCATCGCGCTCCGCTGCTGATGGGGCCACTTCATTCCGGGCAAAGTCACGAACCATTTTCCGAATCATTTCATGTTCTTCAGAGAGTTTAAAGTTCATTTCAAGTCCTCCTAGTGGATATGTTTAAGGCTGTTTTCGCATAAAGAGCCATATTTATAAATGCTTACTAATCACAATTCGTTGAATTTCACTTGTGCCTTCATAAATTTCTGTAATTTTTGCATCACGGAAATAGCGTTCGACCGGATAATCTTCGGTGTAGCCGTAGCCGCCAAAGACTTGAATGGCTTCAGTGGTCACTTCGACCGCTGTTTTAGTTGCGAACAATTTCGCCATTGATGCCTCCAACGTACATTTTTTGCCGTGGGTCCGTAAATACGCCGCACGATAAACTAATAGTTTCGCCGCTTCCACACTGGTCGCCATGTCAGCTAACTTAAAGCCAATCCCTTGTTGAGCGGCGATCGGCTTGCCAAATTGCTGGCGGTCTCCAGCATAGGCGGTTGCGGCTGACAGTGCGGCCTCAGCAATCCCAAGTGCCTGGGTCGCAATCCCAATGCGGCCGACATCAAGGTTGGCCATCGCAATCTTAAAGCCTTCTCCCTCAGCACCCAGCAGGTTATCAGCTGGAACATGCATATCTTCGAATGTGAGTTGGACGGTTCTTGAACCGTGCAAGCCCATTTTCTTTTCATCCTTGCCGACGATAAACCCAGGGGTATTTTTTTCAACAATGAATGCGGAAATTCCCTTGCTGCCAAGTTCAGGATTTGTTTTTGCAAAAACAATATAAACATCCGCCTCACCGCCGTTCGTTATGAACACCTTCGAGCCGTTGATGACGTAATGATCGCCCTTCTTGACGGCACGGGACTTTAAGCTGGCGGCATCCGAACCGGAACTCGGCTCCGTTAAGCAAAACGCACCGAGGTACTCCCCTGAAGCCAGCTTCGGCACGTATTTTTCTTTCTGCTGGTCGGTTCCAAAATAAAGGATCGGGTTTGTGCAGACGGAGGTATGGACAGAAAGAATCACCCCAATGGTTGCACTTACCTTGGAAAGCTCATGGATCGCTAAAATATAAGAGGTGAAGTCCATCGCCGCACCGCCGTATTTTTCAGGGACGGGAATCCCCATTAAGCCAAGCGCGCCCATTTTGCGGAGGATTTCGCGTGGAAATTCCCCTCTTTCCATATTCTCAATAAATGGGACAATTTCGCTGGTAGCAAAATCGCGGACCATTTTTCGCATCATTTCTTGTTCTTCGGTGAATGTAAGATTCATGGTGGTCTCCCCTTTGGAGGAATGTACTATCGTGGTACTCATCATTATCACGACCCCTTTTTCGAAGAAATGCTGTGTTTATTCGTACGTATAAAAACCGCGCCCTGATTTCTTGCCAAGCCAGCCTGCTTTCACATATTTGCGAAGGAGCGGACAAGGACGGTATTTGTCATCGCCAAAGCCTTGGTGAAGCGTTTCCATAATATACAGACACGTATCCAAGCCGATAAAATCAGCCAAGGTTAACGGTCCCATCGGATGGTTCATGCCAAGTTTCATCACTTCATCAATGGCTTCCTTCGTGGCCACACCCTCATAAAGCGTATAAATCGCTTCATTGATCATTGGCATCAGAATGCGATTGGAAACAAACCCTGGGAAGTCATTGACTTCAACCGGAACCTTGCTTAAGGTTTTTGTCATATCTTCAATCACTTGGTAGACTTCATCAGATGTTGCAAGACCGCGAATGATTTCAACAAGCTTCATGACCGGAACCGGGTTCATGAAGTGCATACCGATCACTTTTTCCGGACGTTTGGTAGCCGCAGCAATTTCAGTGATAGGCAAGGATGATGTATTGCTCGCAAGGATCGCGTGTTCAGGAGTAATTTCATCAAGTTGGGCAAAGATGTTGGTTTTAATGTCCATGTTTTCAACCGCTGCTTCGATTACGAGGTCGACGTCACGGGCATCATTTAAATCGGTGGATACGGTTATGTTGCTGAGAATTTCTTGTTTTTGCTCATCTGTGAGGCGCCCTTTATCAACGTTCCGTGTAAGTATTTTATTGATTCCGGCTAGGCCGCGTTCCACAAACTCCTGTTTTAAATCATTAAGTACGACCTTGTACCCTGCCTGTGCACAAACTTGAGCAATCCCGGAGCCCATTTGTCCGGCACCAATGACCATTAGCTTTGAAATCTTCATTCAATCGCCTCCAAGAAGGCCGGAAATGAGTCCGGCCTAGAATTTTTTATTTGGTATCTACTAATCTAAAAAACTATTATCCGCGCGGAACCTCGATCATCACCGCATCACCCTGGCCGCCGCCGCTGCAAATCGCAGCAATTCCAATTCCGCCGCCGCGGCGCTTTAATTCATGCATTAATGTGAGAATAATGCGTGCCCCGCTCGCACCGATCGGATGACCGTAGGCGACCGCACCGCCATTGACATTGATCTTTTCTGGATCCAAGCCGGCAATTTTTCCGCTGACTAACGCCACCGCCGCAAAGGCTTCATTAATTTCAAATAAATCGACTTCGTCTACTGTTTTGCCTGTTTTTCGTAACAGCTCATTAATCACAAGTCCCGGTGTTTTCGGGAAATCCTTTGCTTCGACAGCTATCGCCGCATGACCAACAATCACTGCTTCAGCAACACGGCCTTCACGGGCCGCACGTTCTTCACTCATTAACACGAGGGCTGCCGCACCGTCATTGACACCTGGTGCATTCCCAGCAGTAATCGTTCCCGTTGAATTAAATACTGGTGCTAATTTAGCCAAACGCTCTAGCGACGTATCTTTTCGTGGTGCTTCATCTGTCGCCACCACGACCGGAGCTCCTTTGCGTTGTGGAACCTCTACCGTGACAATTTCTTCCGCCAATTTTCCGCTCTCAATCGCCGCAATCGCACGCACATGACTTCTAAGTGCCCACTCATCCTGTGCCTCACGGCTGATTTCCATATCTTTGGCCGCTTCATTTCCGTAAGTCCCCATGTGAACACCAGTGAAGCTGCATGTTAAACCATCATGAATCATTAAATCCTTCACTTGTGCGTCTCCCATGCGGAAGCCCCAGCGTGCTTTTGGTAGTACATATGGGGCGTTGCTCATCGATTCCATCCCGCCTGCCACGATCACTTCCTCATCGCCAGCGCGGATGATTTGATCGGCTAACGTGACACTGCGCATCCCGGACGCACATACTTTATTAATCGTTTCTGTTTTCACTTCCCATGGCAGTCCCGCATGCTGCGCCGCCTGGCGTGATGGGATCTGTCCCTGTCCTCCTTGTAAGACCGTTCCAAGAATGACTTCCTCGACCTCTTCTGGCTTCACGCCGGCACGAACTAATGCCTCTTTTACCGCGATTCCCCCTAACTGTGAAGCAGTAAAGCTGCTCAAACCTCCTCCTAATTTTCCAAAAGGTGTTCTAACCCCGCTTAAAATAACCGTTCTTCCCATCTTACACACACTCCCCTATTCATAATATTCAGATTAGCTTTCATAAAAAGATAGATCCGGTGACTGAACGCTCGCTCAGATACAAGCCAAAAAAGAAACGCAGCCCTCTGCTTTTAAAATGGTAATGTAAGCGTTTTATTTATATTTATATTTTACATAAAAAAGCGTAGAAGTTGAAATGTTTTATACGTAATTTTAAAAATTTTACGAATTAAATAAACAAATCAACTTCTACACTCCATTAAAACCTACGCGACTTCTCCACAAATGGCCTTTTCAAGTAGTTCTGCTACATCGTATGTTGATACCTTTTCTTCGACCTCTTTGGCCTTTGTTCCATCCGAGAGCATCGTTAAACAGTACGGACAGCCGGAGCTAATGACCGACGGATTCACTGCAAGTGCCTGTTCGGTTCGTGCCACGTTAATGCGGTGCCCGGTTTCTTCCTCCATCCACATCAAGCCGCCGCCTGCACCACAGCACATCGCTTTCTCTCTGTTCCGCTCTATTTCAAGGAGTTTCACGCCTGGAATCGATTTTAGAATCTCGCGCGGTGCATCATAGACATCATTGTAGCGCCCTAAATAACAGGAATCATGGAAGGTTATCGTCTCATTTACCGCATGTTTCGGTACGAGTTTCCCATCACGAATCAGCTCATAAAGAACCTCAGTATGATGGAACACCTCGACATCCGTTAGACCGAAATCTGGGTATTCATTTTTGAAAATATTATAAGCATGCGGATCAATCGTGACGATTTTCTTGACTTCCGCTTTTTCAAACTCCTCAATATTTTTCGCTGCCAGCTCTTGGAACAAGAATTCATTGCCGAGACGGCGCGGTGTATCGCCAGAGTTCTTCTCTTTATTTCCGAGGATGGCAAATTTGATACCAGCTTCATTGAGCAGTTTCGCAAACGATAAGGCAATCTTTTGGCTGCGGTTATCGTAAGAGCCCATTGCCCCTACCCAGAAGAGGTATTCAAATTCCTCGCCTGCTTTATTCATTTCCTTCACGGTTGGTACATGAACATCCTCGCGGGCTTCACGCCATGTTTCACGTTCTTTTCTGTTCAAGCCCCACGGATTGCCTTGGCGTTCGATATTGGTCATCGCACGCTGTGCATCGGCGTCCAATTTCCCTTCAGTTAACACTAAATAACGGCGTAGATCGATAATTTTATCGACGTGCTCGTTCATGACTGGGCATTGATCCTCACAATTTCGGCAGGTCGTACAAGCCCAAATTTCTTCCTCGGTAATCACATCGCCAATTAAACTTGGACTATAGACAGCAGAAGCGGCAGATTCTTTTGCTCCTTGGCCTGCTGACGCAAGGGCCAGCTGATTCCCCGTCGTATTCCCAAAGGCAAAAGTTGGCACCCACGGCTGTTTCGAGGTAACAACGGCACCATGATTGGTTAAATGATCCCGCAGTTTAACGATTAAGTCCATGGGTGACAGCATTTTCCCTGTCCCCGTAGCCGGACACATATTCGTGCAGCGGCCGCACTCCACGCAAGCATAAAAATCGATCATTTGGTGCTGCGTGAAATCTTCTAATTTTCCTACCCCAAACGATTCTTGGGTTTCATCTTCAAAATCAACCTTTTTCAATTTTCCTGGTTTATCTAAACGGTTAAAATATACATTCGCAGGTCCCGCAATTAAGTGCGCATGCTTGGATTGCGGTACGTACACTAAGAAGGTTAACAAGAATAATAAGTGCGCCCACCAGGCAATGTAGAAGATTACAATGGAGGCAGTTTCACCAATTCCTGAAAAAATAACGGAAATCAACGATGCGATCGGCTCAGTCCATGACGTCTCCTCACCATGCCAGACGAGACTCATCCCATTGCCTAATAACACAGAGAGCATTAAGCCGCCAATGAAAATAAGAACTAGACCTGATTTAAAGTTGCGCTTCAAGCGGACTAATTTTTCGACATACCGGCGGTAAAAGGCCCAGATGACTGCCACTAAAATCATCAATGTAACGAGCTCTTGGAAAAAAGTAAACCCTGCATAAAGCGGTCCAAGCGGAAGGTGTGCCCCCGGTTTAATTCCTTTGATAATAAAATCAATGGCGCCAAATTGGACGAGGATAAAGCCATAGAAGAACATGACGTGCATGATCCCGCTTTTTTTATCCTTGAGCAATTTCTTTTGGCCGAACACATTGACCCAAATTTTGCGGAGTCGCTCTTTGACATTGTCATCGAACTCAACCTTTTTCCCGAGTTTAATAAATTCGATCCGGGTCTTGACCACATACACGAACAGGCTGATTGCGTAAGCGGTTACAATAAGAAATGCAATCAAATTAACCCAAAGTAATCCATTCATAGTTATGCCCCTTTCCTTGTTATCCACTGAGACAACTTTGAAAATAATTAATTTTCAGAATCTATTCTTAACTCTATTATATTATGAATGAGCGTTCAGTCAAATGAATTTTTGTAAAGTTGTGTAAACTTATAGAAAAGGGCGCTTTCGGAAAAACTAACGAAACTGATTGGAGGAAAGAATCCTGATGAATGTGGCACTCATGTTGGGCGTATTCCTATTTTTCATCATTATATGGCTCGTTTTGGATTTTCAGTTAGGTCGAAAGAAGCATCTTTCCATTGTCAGTAGAAGAGAAACAGCCATTATTCATGGTGACATTGATATTTTTACGCACGGAAAAAAGTTGTTTGCGGACTATTTTCATGAACTGCGGAATGCAGAAAAGCATATTCATGTGCTCTTTTATATTGTCAAAGACGATGCAATCAGTCAGGAATTTATCTCTATTTTAAAAGAAAAGGCCCGTGCTAGGGTGGAAGTTCGGCTGCTCATCGACCGGCTCGGCAGCTGGAAGGTAAAAAAAACGGTGATTCAGTCGCTCCGGGAGGCGGGTGTTCGCTTTGCTTTTAGCAATCATATTAAGCTTCCCTTTCTGTTTTATTCTTCTCAGGTAAGGAATCACCGCAAGATTACGATTATAGACGGGAAAATTGGCTATCTTGGCGGATTTAATATCGGCAAGGAATATATCGATGAAGAGCCTTCCTTGGGGATTTGGCGGGATTACCATTTGAAAATAACCGGTAGGAGCGTTAATTTTTTGCAAACGGAGTTTTTGATCGATTGGCATGAATACGCCGGCGAGGATATCATAGATCATCCGGCCTATTTCCCAGTCATGACTGATGGTCAGGTCCGGCACCGATTTGTTCCGACAGAGGCTCAGCAGCTAGAACAGAATTATCTTACACTCATTCACCAAGCCGACAACTCCATCATTATTGGTTCGCCCTATTTTATCCCCTGTCAAAAAATCTTAGCTGCGTTACTAGCTGCCTTAAAACGGGGGGTTCATCTCTCAGTAATTGTTCCCTATACCGCTGACCATGCACTTGTTCAAGAGGGCTCGTTCCGCTATTTGCGTAAACTGATTCGAGCAGGCGCGAACGTTTATCAATATAAAAAAGGGTTTTACCATGCAAAGACACTCATGATTGATGACAAAATCTGCGATATCGGCACGGCTAATTTTGATAACAGAAGTATGTATTTAAACAAGGAAATCAATTGTTATATTTATGACCAGGCCTTTATTCAACGTTTGATGGAGATTTTAAAAAAGGACATTAAGGACTCTGTGCCGCTGACATTAGCTGTCCTTAACAAACCGAACCCAATTCGCTCGATGAAAGAAGGCATCGCAGCCGCAATCTCTTACTTTTTATAAACCATTATTGTCCACGGATGGTGTCAGGCACCATAATTAAGCACAATAAAAAAGCACCCAAGGAGTTATTGTTATGAAGATTCGGTTTGGTTATGTTTCACATGCGATTAGTTTGTGGGATGCTTCGCCGGCGAAGACGCTGACGTTTACTCGGTATCAGCAGCTAAGCCCTGAAGAGCGTGTGGAAAAGCTGCTTGAGGTGACGAAGCAGAATTTGAATCATACCCTGCGTATGCTCTACTACAATCTTGCTCACGAACTTGAACTCTATAGGATGTCTAGTTCGATTGTCCCACTCGCAACCCATTCGGAGGTGAACTGGGACTTTGTGACTCCTTTTCGCACGGAGTGGCTAGAGATTGGCAAGCTGGTGAAAAAAAAGAAATTAAGGGTCAGCTTCCACCCGAATCAATTCACCTTGTTCACCTCACCGCAAACAAAAATTACCGAAAACGCCGTGGTCGATATGCGTTACCATTATCGTATGTTTGAAGCGATGGGGCTTGAGCAAGAAGGGCTGATTAATATCCATATCGGTGGTGCCTATGGTGATAAACAAAAAACTCTACCGCGATTTCATCAAAATTTAACGACACTGCCCTCGCCCATTAAACAGGTAATGACATTGGAAAATGACGATAAAACATACAACGCTGAAGAAACGTTAGCAGCTTGTGAAAAGGAATCCATTCCGCTTGTGTTTGATTATCATCACCATATGGCCAACTTGTCCGAGGCAGCGCTCGAGGAACTGCTGCCGCGGATTTTCCGAACTTGGGAGCATAGGCCGCATCTCATTCCGAAAGTTCATATTTCCTCTCCTAAAAACGAGAAAGAATTCCGTTCCCATGCTGATTTTGTAGATCCGGAATTTATCATGCCGTTTTTGAAAATGGTGCGCGAAATCGGGATTGATATTGATTTCATGATTGAGGCCAAAGCAAAGGATCAAGCTGCATTGAAATTAATTGAAGATCTGAGCAAGCTTAGGGGTTATAAGCGGATTAGCGGCGGTGCGGTGGAGGTTAAATAAAGAAGCCGTGTAAAAAAAGAGTCTTCGAACCCGCTCGAAGACTCTTCACTATTCCTCAATTAAATTTAAGACCGGAACATCACGCTCATTATCCGGGTCATTCCGTGAATAAATTCTCGCTACTTTTGTTGCCTCATCCACATGTTGAATAATGACTGGCGTCCCCTCATAGGTAACATGAATCATTTCGGCAGATTCAACAATTTCCTTGGCTCGTCCCACATTCATTGGTTTCATCCACTCCTAGCTTTAATGTCCCTACTAGTATTTGCCATAAATTAGTTACTATTCATAAATATATGGACAAGTTTACCTAAATAGAGCACTTAGGAGAGGAAATAAATCTGTGCAAAATTTTGTTACTGCCCAGATTGGGTGATTTACTATCGACTTTACCAAGTTTACTGTCTATTTCGCCGATTTACTGTCCACTTTGGAAAATTTACTGTCCACTCTGAATAATCCCAACAACTATTCACATAACACACCCACTCATAAAAAAAACCCCCTTACCGAAGTAAGAGAGCCATAAGCCATTACATTTTTTCCGGAGCTGAAACCCCAATCAACGCCAGCGCATTGCGGAGCGTAATTTGTACGGACCGCACCAACCCGAGGCGGGCCTTAGTGCGCTCGACATGATCAAGATCAAGCACCTTTTCTGCATTATAAAAACTGTGGAACGTCGACGCCAATTCTACGATATAGTTCGTAATCCGGTGTGGGACGCGCTTTAATGCGGCCTCTCCTACAGCTGCCGGGAACTCCCCAATCTTCTTCAATAAATCCATTTCCTTCTCTGACGTTACCAATGAAAAATCAGCATCTGCCGTCACTTGAACACCCTGCTCCTCCCCAGAACGCAAGATACTAGAAATCCGCGCATGGGCATAGTGGGCATAATAAACGGGATTCTCATTCGACTCCGACACCGCTAAATCCAAGTCAAAATCCATATGCGTATCGGAACTGCGCATCGCAAAGAAATAACGCGTCGCATCGAGGCCGACCTCATCGACCAAATCGCGCATCGTCACCGCTTTACCGGTCCGCTTACTCATCTTCATCTTCTCACCATTTTTATAAAGGTGAACAAGCTGAATGATTTCCACCTCTAGAGTTTCACGGTCATAACCTAACGCCTGAAGCGCGGCCTTCATCCGGGGAATATAGCCGTGGTGGTCCGCACCCCAAATGTTAATCAACTTTTCAAAACCGCGGTCCAACTTGTCCTTGTGATAGGCGATATCCGGTGTTAAATACGTATATGAACCATCTTGCTTAATCAACACCCGGTCCTTGTCATCGCCGAATTCCGTAGAGCGGAGCCACGTCGCACCGTCTTCCTCATACACATAACCACTCGCACGCAGCGCCGCCAAAGCCTCATCAATTTTTCCATTCTTATAAAGTGAAGTCTCGGAATACCAAACATCAAATCCAACACGGAAATCCTCTAGATCCTGCTTTAACTTTGCCATTTCATATTTCAGACCGTACTCACGGAAAAACTCTTGGCGCTCGTCTTCGGACACATGCACATACTTGTCCCCAAACTCCTCTGCCATGGTTTTCCCAATGCCAATAATGTCCGCACCATGGTAACCGCCCTCCGGCATCTCTTTTTCCAAACCTAGAGCCTGGAAATAACGCGCCTCCACCGACAATGCAAGATTATTAATCTGATTTCCCGCATCATTAATATAATACTCACGCGAAACATCAAAGCCCGCCTTCGCTAAAATATTACAAAGCGAGTCACCCACCGCCGCACCGCGGGCATGTCCAAGATGCAAGTCACCCGTTGGATTCGCCGATACAAACTCGACCTGAATCTTCTGGCCGCCGCCAACTGTGGTCTCCCCGTACTTCTCCTCAGCATTCAGCACCGTCGGAATCAGCTCGGTTAAATAACTATTATTCATATAAAAATTAATAAATCCAGGGCCCGCGATCTCAATTTTTTCAATCGAAGCCTTTGAGCGGTCGATATTTGCAACCAACGCCTCCGCAATCACACGCGGCGCCTTCTTCGCAACACGAGCCAGCTGCATCGCCATATTTGTCGCATAATCGCCGTGCGCCTTCTCCTTTGGTGTTTCCAGAACCACATCTGGAATCTGATCCTCCGTCGCCAGTTCCGCCTTCAACACTGCCGCCCGAATCTCTTCTTTTAACTTACTTTGCACTTGTTCAACTATGTTCATTGTTATCCTCCTGAAAGGTAATTTCCAAATGGTATGTACCAGCAGGTGAGCCCTGCATTGAAAAATCATAAAGAATGTCAATCAAACCAGCAGTATGCTCGATCCGTTTTGCCAGCGTGATCGTCTCAAAGGACCCAAACGGCATTTCATAACTGCCGCGGAGCTTCTTATGCAAACGGAACGGCAAGCGCATCTTTACTGCACCACCGCGCAAAATCAGCGCCTCATCACCAGCCACCTTGACAATCGTCCGAACGGTGCCCTCATCCTGCACCTCTTCATACTTAAGAAACGAAGCACCATCTTTTTCAAGATAGCGGCCAAACACCGCAAGCTCGTAAACTTCCTTGCCGCCTTGCTGATGAATCGTTGTTTTCACATTAATTTTCATCGGAATTTCAGTCATAGACAAACCTAATGGCACTTCCCTTTTTTCTTTTTTAAAAAGGAACTTAGTTTCATTCTTTGGAATGGTTCTAGTCCTAGTAATTGACGTATCTGCTTTAATGCATACTTTTTCTATTATAAACATT
>Ga0209370_1001976_pt1 | contig 16156 bp, 15 predicted proteins | sample AgamicAtPrz_FD_187164 | JGI IMG/M metagenome (GOLD analysis project Ga0209370, IMG submission 187164) | Agave microbial communities from Guanajuato, Mexico - At.P.rz (SPAdes) (version 2) | ecosystem: Host-associated > Plants > Phyllosphere > Phylloplane/Leaf | place: Guanajuato, Mexico... | reverse complement strand
ATGGCACGAGGCTGCGGACGCAAAAAAAGCGCCTGCAATCGTGTGGGGCGCTGCTGCGCCAAGTTTATCCGGGTCGCCAAACCCGGTCGCGGAATTTGCCGCGACTGGTAGGGAATTTATTCCTTGGGGGCTTCTAGTGCAAGGTTCTTGGGGATGGGAAATGGCAATGGAACGTGTAGGAAATGGCTTGCACAGTTAGGCTGGGTGGCAACAATACGTGGGTTGGCCGACCGGGACGAAAGGAACCGGTACACCGGAGGTGTTCCACGTACTGCTGCCATAGCGCTCGATATAGATAGCGTTCTGCGTGGAGAGGGTGGCAGCTGTACGCTATTGATGAGGCCCGCTGAGATAGTTAGAAGCGAAACGGCCGTGGGGATTCAGGTCCGCTGACCTCGCCAGACGCCAACGTGACAATTGGCAACGAAGTTGTGCGGAGACAGGATTCGAATCAGATAGACCAACCTAAACAAATACAACAGCATTCACAGTTTTAATTACTTTATAAATCAAAGAGTTAACGAAATTTAGCCTGACTTAATGGCAAGCTGAGTATAGGAGATTGCCACCACCCGTCTGAAATGAGCAACGCACCGATGGCGCATTGTGTCAGAGCATATACATTCACTGGAAACGACAGCTCATTTGGTGGCATACAGCCACCGAGCTCATGCTACAGGTGTAAAGATCATGAAACGCGATTACCAGCCTCATCACCACGACCCCTCGTCGGAGGAGGTAAATTTTGACCTCAACCGTATGACCAAGGCGGTGGAAGGAGGCGTGCGGTTCACTATGCCTGAAGGAATGAGAAGTGAGGATTTTCGGGAATGGATGCGTGAGAACGCCGAAAAATGCCGAAGAACACAGTAGAGTTTTCCCAGCATTTCACCGAATTGTTTAGCTTGCTCTCGGAATCTGAACAAGATTTGATAGGGGCTTTTGTATTCCATTTCAGGGAACATGGACTGAAGACCTTTCAAGGAAAGAAAGGACCTACTGATAATGTCCCTCACGCCGACCTCAATCGTAGGGCTAAAATAGACTTCGCCAAGAAGCATCGCCTATGGCATGTCCATATAGGACATCCTCAATGGAATCCGTGTCGAAACCCGCTGGGTGGCTACAAGACCTCTGAATACGTAGTCCACTTTCAGAAATTCAGTGATTCTTTCATCGCCTTAGTGGACTACAACAAGCACAATCCGATGCTCCAGCCCCGTCGTGAGCATTTGTTTAGGCGCACCTAGCGCATCTGCCAAAGCACGAGGTCGACCGCCTTTTCCTCAGAAACAGCATGGTGAGGAAAAGAGGCTTTGAACTGGGCAACCAAAGTGCGACCTTCAACCGATGATAGGAAGCTTTGAACATTTTGCTGCAGGTCACTATGGATGGCCACAATGCCCTGCAAGCGCTGGGTCGATGTCGCGACGGGGAGCTTACAGTCAAGGTTTTTCAGAACCACTGAATCAATGACGGGCTGAGACGTATCCAGTGTTGCTAACAGCTTACTGGCGAATGAAGCCTCATACCTGCCTGTTGTGCGATGCAAGGCTGTGAGAACCTCCGAAAAGCCATACCCATGTTTTTGAGTCTGGAGCATGAGGTCGAAATAGACTGCCTGCCATGGCTGGCCACGTCGTACACGGTAAAAACCATTGTACAATCGCCTCAATATGGGGTCTTTAAACCCTGTGGTGTCGCCGCTCACCAACGCTTGGATGGCACTGTATTTCTGTAGGCCAGACTCTACCTTGGGCAGTGCCGCCGCTAGCTGGCAGGCATTGATCGATATTGGTCGCATCTATCCGTTCCTGACGTAAGTAATCGGCCTAGTCCATAACTGCCATTTGCGAGCGCTCCAAAGCCGCCCTCCGCAGACGAAAGACAGCGCAGAGAACTGATTTCGCAAGCCCGCCGTATACCCTGTGGGAGCGGCTTTACCCAAAACAGCCGGTCATGACAGATTGTCTTCGACCTCAAGCAGCCAGCAGCGGATAAGGTCGAAAATCAATATTCAGACCACTTCGTCTACATGACTCATCGGTTGCGGAACCGTACTCTCGAAATTGTTTTCTAACTAATTAGCAGCCTAGCTCTGGATTTGATGCATAGGCTTGCGATACGAGCAGGAGTGTTTTAGAAGCAACGGAATAGACAACCGCCAAGCCTGTCATCATGAACGTCAAAAACCACAACATGTTACTAATTGACGATGGATCAATAAGATTTGTAACGCCTATCATAACCCCCCCATAAATAAGCGGAATCAAAGAAAGGCAGAATGCGAGCTTGGCTAATTTTTCAAACATAAGAATAGATTCAATCCTCGCAGTGCAGCCTGCTGAGACTTTAGCGGATCCTAATGCCAGCCTGACTCGAATCAGGTCGTAAACTGAAGCAGCGCCACCTAAAAAACAAACCCAAGCCATCGGGTCGTTCAGCATGAATTTAGACTGAGATCCAAGAAAATAAAGCCCGAGATATCCAGCAGGTGCGACCAGAAGGAAAAATACCACACCATATATATCAAAGGCTGCTTCGATGAACTTTTCCTTAGTATTACCTTTTAAATTCCTACTTACACCCCAATACATAACTGGAGTGAGCAAAACTATTACTACAAAGACAAAGGCCGTGGACACCTGGACCCACTCTTTTGCATAAAAGCTTTCAAATTCCAAGACAGTTTCCTTACAGCCAGAAAAAACAGCACATGGGGGGGGGCATTTAGACCACCTTTGTCGCATCAGTTCCTTGCCTCACTGCCCCCTATTCCTACAGACCCTACAGGAGACGAATTGGGCCTACCCCTGACAACGGAAACCAAGAAGTGAGACTTACATCATCTTCCGAAAGGTCATTGTCAGGGGGCAGCTCAGATCTACTTTAATCCGAGATGATCCTGAGATTTTAAAACAGGGGATCAAGCCGTCTGATCACTCCGGTTTCATCAGGCTGCTGCATTTACTGCTTACTTCAGCCATTTGTACAAACGATAACCACCATAACCAGCAACCGCTATTGCAGCCGCAGGCCACGCTGCTGCACTAGCCACAGCCATGACACCTGCGGCCATTCCACCACCACCCGCAGCGACAGCACCTCCACCGAGAGTGGCTAGCGCAGAGCTGGTTGCGGCCGCACCGGTCAGGCCTGCCGCATTCGCAGCAGCGACAGCTCCACCATAAACTATCGAAGCGTTGGCTATACCAGCTGCAGCACCAGTGGCGATGGCAGAGCCCGCTGCTGTTTTATCACCTATTTCCATGTGGTCACCAACTCTGATTTGCCCGAAACCAATATAGTAGCATTTTGATTCCACACAAAGAAATTGGTGAGTCTTTCACCGCTTTCAGCCCTGCGTAACCCAATTGCCTGCCGTAGTCGAAATTGCGGCCATCGCGTCTAGCCACCAATGCCATGTCAGTCACCTCATCATCCGATCTCCAATCCTTGCCCCACGTCATCTCGCCAAGAATGCTGAGTGTTATCAGAGATCAAGGCCCCTGCGACTTGCCGGGAATGTCCTCTTCGCGGGACTGGCGGCTTCTTAACCGGTGGACGGATGGAGGCTGCAGTGGCTGACGAGACCAGTGCCGCAGGATCCTGAGCTACGTGCAAGCAGCAATGCGATGACCGGGGCATGCCTGACTGTCAGTCGGGTACATTCCATTCCCTGCTTTGCGGCACCATCATGTACAAGGCTGTTGCTGGTGAAATCGGCGTTTATCACGAGGGGGACTGCCGAAAGAAAATCGCAAAAATGGGGACGGATTTAATTTTCGGCGACGAATCAGGTACTGCCCGAACAGGGCACTCTACACAAGGGGGCCGCAAAGCGGCCCCGATGATGCGCAGCATCAGTCTTCAGAAACACTCTCGTCTTTCATCGCCTCCAGCTTGCCGAATTGCTCGCTGGCCAACCGGCTGATGATGCGGATCGCCTGGTGAATCCCCCGCCGTGTTGCGAAAGCTCAACTGCGGGTTGTGCTCGCACTCCAGCACCTCGTCATGCTGCACCAGCGCCTCGCCGAGCAGTTCGAGGGTCCAGACGTAGCTCTGGAGGGTAGACAGGCGTTCATGATCAGACATGGGGCACCTCCCGGGTGGCGAGGGAGTGGCTGTCGATTGGGTAGAAGGTTGGGGATGGGGTGGCCGCGGGGGTTGGGCGGCGGAGAGCGGATGCGAGGATCCTCAGTATCTTGGTGGTCATGCATGAGTTCCTTTCGTTGTGGAACTGCCACCGCTCGCGGCCAAGCAAGTTTAGGTGGCAGCAGTACGCGGGTTGGCCGACCGGGACGAAAGGGGCCCGGCACACCCGAAGGTGTCCCGCGCACCACCGCCATGACGCGACATCGCAGGCACAAAAAAAGCGCCTGCGATGAAGACTGGGCGCTGTTGCGCCTTTCGATTCCGACCGGCCAAGGTCGCGTCGCCGATGCTTCGGCGACGGAGGGAATTTATGCCTTGGGGGCCGCTAATGCAAGCTTGGGAAGGCAGGGAAAAGGCGATGGATGCTGCGGGAAACTGCCTACATCACAAGGGCACGTAGATTAGCCCCCCTCAGCAGACCGATTCGGCGCAGATGAACAAGGCTTGATCGAGGTGTACGAAGAACAGTGCGGAGACAGGAACGAAACCTACCCACCTAAATCCTCTAATTTCAGTGGACACCTCTGTTTATGGCAATCAAAGGGTACTCATTTAGGTACTCGCCGCTTCCCCCCCTGCGCTCCACTGATACAGACAGGGCTTGCTTAACCGCGAGCGATAGGCGCAAGGTGTAACCTTACACTTTACAAATTACGGACCCAGACCATGGAAAAGAAAAATGCCTCCCCGCACCCGGGTCACTGGGTCCGAGATAATATCCTCAAACCTCGAAAGCTGACGGTGACCGAAGCGGCCAAACTCATCGGTATAAGCCGTCCCGGAGTGTCAAACTTCCTCAACGCGAAGGTGTCAGCGACACCTGATATGGCCGCCCGGTTGGAGCGAGTTTTTGGTGTACCAGCCACAGATATCCTTAACCTACAGAATTCTTTTGATTCACACGCTGCGAAGGCAGGTGCTGCAACTGCGAGCGCGCGCGCCTATGTAGCACCGTTTCTCAGTATTACTGGCAATGACATAAGCGATTGGTTTTCAAAAACAATCGCGGCCCGCACGCAGCTTTCGGTTCTGCTTCGCACGCTTGTCAATTCGACTGGCGATAACTTGGAGAAGGTTGACTTTCCCGGTAATGATGATGCGGAACGCCCAGGATGGGATGGCTTCATCAAAGCCTCTTCAGGTACGCCTTGGATTCCTGAAGGAGTGTCAGGATGGGAGTTCGGGGTCAATGTTGACATCAAAGGAAAAGCTGACGGCGATTTCTCGAAAAGCGTAAAGGCGATTGAGAAGGCGGATCGAGAAAATACGACATTTGTATTTGTCACACCGCGGCGATGGCCAGGAAAGACAGCATGGGTTACCGCCATGCAGGCAAAGAGGCTTTGGAAGGACGTCCGAGCCTACGACGTCAGCGATCTAGAGCAATGGATGGAAACATCCATTGCGGCACAAACATGGTTTGCCAATCAAACTGAACGCCCCTCGAAAGGCGTTCGAACTCTCGAGAAGTGTTGGACCGATTGGGCCAATGTCGCAACCCCCCCCCCTTCACCCGTCACTCTTCAGCACCCCGATTGATGTCTGGCGCAGCCGTATAAAATCATTTCTTTCGAAGTGCGACTCAGAGCCACTCATTATAACAGCCGACTCAGTTGAGGAGGCAATTGCATTCTTGAGCCAGATGTTCAACGAGCTGGAGTTCCACACTCACAAAGACCGAGTACTTGTGTTTGACGATTGTGGAGTACTACCAAATCTTGCGCAAAGCACGACTAATTTCATTGCCGTTGCCCATACTCGAAACGTCGAGCGGGAATTCGGGCCTTATAGTGGAAGCCTGCGCACTATCGTGGTGTACCCGCGCAACGCTGCGAATGCTAACCCGAATATCATCCTAGAGCCATTAGGTTATGAGGCCTTCAACAAAGCTCTTGAGGCGATGAACAAAGGGCGCGACGACATCAATAGATTAACCAACGCTTCTGGCCGCTCGTTGACTGTGCTGCGACGGGTACTTTCTACAATCCCAGCGATAAGAACTCCTACTTGGGCAGCCAATCATCAGACCGCCTCTAACCTCGTTCCGCTCGTACTCTTAGGAACTTGGGATACGCGCAATTATGCAGACCATACGGCTCTATCACTGCTAGCGAATGACCTCTCCTTTGACGCACTGGAAAGACGTGTGCAGGAACTACTTTTGCTTAACGACTCACCCATGTGGTCCTTAGGAAACTATCGCGGCGTCATTTCCAAAATTGACTCACTTTTTGCGATTGCCGGAGCGGTAACCCTTGGTGACCTCAATCACTTTTTCGAAATCGCGAAAATCGTTTTAGGTGAAGACGACCCTGCCCTTGACCTCCCAGAGAAAGATCGCTGGGCAGCGGCAATTCATGGAAAGAAAAGAGAGTTCTCCTCAGCTCTGCGCGAAGGCATTTCTGAAACCTTAGTTTTGCTCGCTGTGAATGGAAAGCACCTATTTGGGCAACGTCTCGGTTTTGATGGGGAAATAGCGGCCGCCAGACTGGTATCGGATCTTCTTGAGCCGCTTGGAACCCGTAAACTTGAAGCGAATGATCGCGATCTCCCACTCTATGCAGAAGCTGCCCCGAAGGAGTTCTTGAGTATAATAGAGCGCGACCTCAGATCAGATATGCCCTGCACAATGGACTTGCTACACCCTGTCGCACCAGGCCCCTTTGCATCACCTAAACGCACAGGTCTTCTTTGGGCACTTGAGGGGCTGGCTTGGAATCCCGCAACATTTCCTAGAGTAGTCAAAATTTTGGGGCAGCTCGCCGAGGTCAAAATTCATGACAATTGGGGGAATAAGCCAATCAGCTCACTGGGGTCGATATTCAGAGCATGGATGCCGCAGACAGCAGCTGATCACGGCTTGCGTTTGAAAGCCATCCATATGCTGATGGATAAACACCCTTCAGTAGGCTGGGAAATCTGCCTCCAGCAGTTCGGTGATTTCGGTAGTCGGGTTGGAGACTACACCCACAAACCCAAATGGAGGCCAGATGGATATGGCTTCGGTGATCCATTGACCACCTGGGGGCCTATCAATAAATTTGTCCGCGAAATGGTCATTATAACGCTGAGCAGGCCGTCCTACGCTGGCGACATGATCTGTGACCTCATCGTGAGGCTTCACGCGCTATCGGTCGAGGACCAAGAGACGGTCTGGAAACTAATTGGCGAATGGCGAACAGCTGGAGCCACAGATGCAGATATCGCTCGCGTACGCGAAAAAATCCGCGTGACGGTGCTGTCAAGACGCAGACGGAAGAGCGCTCACGACGAAGTTGCTCAGGCAATGCTTACGAAAATCGCGAAGGATGTTTACGCCTCGATGGAGCCAACTGACGTCGTCAATAAGCACGAATGGCTTTTCAGGCAGGGCTGGGTGGAGGAGTCAGCAGATGAAATCTCTAATGGGGAGCTTGATTTTGATGCCCGCGAACGTCGTATTGAAAAACTTCGCTTTGAAGCCTTGAGCGAGATTGTCTCCACTAATGGTTTAGATGGAGTTTATGATCTCGCTGCCAAGGGCAATTTTCATCGGCAAATCGGCTGGTATCTAGCGCGCGGAATCTTGCAGGCTGAACAAATTGGAGAAATAGTATTACAGTGCATAGACAAGGGGAATGAAAACCCTAGCTATTATTCCATCGCAAGCGGTGTTCTGAGGGGACTTGATCAAGAACAGCACACCGCTCTTTATATGAATTTACTCAATGAAATTCCTGAGAGTGACGCTCTGCAAATATTACTTATTTCACGTTATGGCAGAGCAACCTGGTCTCTCTTAGATCAACTCTCAACTGATGCCCATGATCGCTACTGGCGCGATGTAACTCCGGAGTTTGTGTTTGATGCGCCAGACCAGAACAACGAAGGAATCGTGAATCTCCTTAGTGCGGGAAGACCTCGTGCGGCCTTCTCCTCAGTTCACTTCAAGCTTGATCAAGTACGTCCAGAACTACTGGTTCAGATGCTTTCCGGAATCTCAAAAGAAAGCAACGATAAGGGCGGTGAGTACCAGCTTCAAAGCTATGATATCCAACAAGCTTTTAAACTATTAGATCGAAACCCCGATGTATCTATAGAGGAAAAAGCCGGCCTTGAGTTTATGTTTATTGAGGTATTGGCTTCCTCGCTTCGAGGTGGTGATGGGCATCAAATTCCTAATCTAGAACGCTATGTCGAGGACCGTCCTGAAATATTCGTCCAGGCTGTAACCTGGATGTACAAGCGCAATACTCCTGGGAGCGAACCCTCAGAATCAAGCACCGAAGAAGAAAAACAGCGCTTGGCTAAACAAGGATATCGCTTGCTGACAGCCTTGGAGCGGATACCTGGCGAGGATGAAGCTACGGAGGAACTAGCCCGTGAAAAACTATCTGAATGGATAGCGGCAGTCCGCCGAAGCTGCTTCGAGCTCGACCGAGGTGAAATAGCCGATATTTGCCTTGGTAAGCTTCTCTCCCATGCCCCGGAGGGTAAGGATGGCGTGTGGCCAAATGAAGTTGTTCGGGACGTTATGGAGGAACTGGGTTCCGAAGAAATTTCGCAAGGAGCTCATACCGGGCTCTACAACTCCCGAGGCGCGCATTGGCGTGGCGAAGGAGGAGGCCAGGAGAGAGAGCTCGCCGCAAAGTATCGCAGATGGGCGGAGGCCCTAGATTTCTCCCATCCGTTCGTATCTTCATCACTTCTGACGTCAATGGTGGAGACCTACGAACATGAGGCGGAGCGGCAGGATACGGAGGCAGGCATTCGGCGACGCCTCAGGCATTGATCTCGCTTAAGTCGCGCACACCCACTACCTGCTATTCCCGGCGGACGACTATTAGCCAACTAAGGGCCTCAAAGCACTCAGGAGGTCGGCGCCGCTTAAGCGGGTTACCAGACTCTCTACCAAGCACACCTTGGGACCCAAGGTAGCTGCTTCAATATACGCGGAGGACAAAATTTAGTATCATAACGAATATTTTTTATCAAGACGCTGCAACTCGCCCTTAATGACTCCGAGCAATGAGTCTATTTTCTTTGCGTTCTCAGCTACTTTCGCCTCAATTCTGCTTGTGAGAAAGCTCAGTACTCCATTTTTAGGATCGAATGGTGCCTTATGAACATCGACCCCAAGCTGACCGATCAAATGCGCAAGGTCGTCAGCGCGAGTTACCCAAACATCCCCGCTTTTGACTACCACTCTATCAAGAATTAGGCACTGCTCGCGGAACGCTTCCAGTTGCTTTGCTATGGGGTCTTCCAAGAGTTCTTTCTTCACGATGGCTGAATCTCTAGCTGGTGCCGAAATGCTCCACCTTTTGCCGAGCCTGATAATACTGGCCTCAACAGTACTGAAAGCCAAGCCTGCATCCCAAAGGACAGCAATTGCCTTACCATGAAAAAGCTCCTGCTTCCAATTCGTCAGCCCTTCGTACGCCAATGCTGCGACCACCCCAGCGGCAAGAGCCTGGAACAACGCGGAAATAGAATTTATGAATGCGAATGCGTCCTGAGCGCTGGTGGGTTTTCCACCTATCCAAGTGGCCCAGAAGACAGTACCACATATAATAAAAAGGGCGGCAAGTAAAGCGTAGAAGCCGCCCGCATAAGGATTCTTCATCATATCGATCTATCAGTCAATTAAAAATTCATGATAATAATTTGACCCAGCATTTTAAATGGGCATGCCTAGAATGATACAGGCAATTCGAGCCTTTATCAGCCTCTCTCTTGATAAGTACCACCCAAAATACAACAGCATTAGGACAACACCCTAATTGGCACAGGTCGCACTATATTCATCCCAGCCTACCTTCGAGCACCCACAGTAGTCAAAGGGGACGGACTAGTCAAAGGGGACAGATTTATTTTCTCACTTTTCACCTCTTGGCCTATCAGAGAAATAAATCAGTCCCCTTTTCCAACCCACTGCATGCAAACAAACACCTTTTAGCCCTTAACCCATTTAAAAGCCAGAAATCTAGGAAACTCCCATTTTTTTGGGTAAAGCGATTGAATCTTCTTACTGGGAACAGGCTCTGACATTTCAAGCAACCGAAAACCATACTTCGAAAAAGTAGATATATACTTACCCACAGGGCGATGAACATGTGTCGTTTTATATTCGGAGTCCGATAACGATATCTTAAATGGAGCCCTAATCATAAGCTCTTTTTTGTAGGAAAACCAAGACTCCTTCTCATACCCCCAGTATCTCGGCCAGAAGCACGGATGCGGAATAGTTGCGATGAACTCATCATCCTGACGCGCTAATCGAGATAAAGTTTGTGCGAACCTATCGAGTTGAGGATCTGCAGACAACATCATCGCAGCTAAAAACACGCGCTTCTGATCAACGCCCGTATATTGTGACAGCACCCCCTCACAATCCTCAAAATCCGAATTGATAAAGTTAATAGTGGAGAAAACTGACAAAATAGACCTGGCAATTATCAAACTCTTAACTGATGGTTCAACACACACCACCTTCTTAAAATGCGCAGCAAGGCGCCCTGTCAGTTCCCCGGTGCCACAACCAATATCTATCAATGTCGCATCTAGATCACTCCCCACGAGAGATTCAACTAGTGGCGCCATTACATGTGTAAATGTAATATCTCGCCCTTCGTAGATCTGGTTATGTCTCTCTGAAGCTAGACAGTCCCACTCATCAGCTAGCTCCTGGGAGGAGACACTTTCAACCTTAAAAAAATTCGACGCCATCGCTAATTACCATCATTTTTAGTGGAGGCATTTTTTGCAATTTGCACAAGCTCATAAGCCAAATGAAATGCTGGATGCGCCCCAGAATTAAACTCTTCGACAATGTGTTGGTCAGCTTTCGCTCTGCCAATGGCCACCTTACTACCATCTCGACCATAGTATGCAATGGTAAAGCGTGCACTAGGGTCAGTTAACAGTTCTGTACCATACTCGTAGACGTTCGCGCCTGATTTTTCTAGCTCTCTGGAGAACTCTGTATGCTTTGGCAAACAGATAATTAGTTCATTACTCTTTGCTTTATCCATCAGTAACTCTTGGGAATCAGAATCCTTAGCCCAACTCATATCGCGGGTCCAGATTGCCACTCGACCACCATAAGCTATCCAATGAAGCATATAATTTTTAATTGAATCGGCGTCTGACTGCTTGAAAACACGCTTCCCATCGGCTGAATAAACTTCAAAAAAAACCAAAAAACCGTAAAGAAATAAAATAATAACCCCAACTATTGATATCGACGAAGCAGTAATAGGAGTGATCTTATTAAAGTCCACAAGAGGATAAAGCGTAGCAAGTAGCGCAAACATACTAAGAACGATAACGATCAACTTCACAGTGAGCGCCATTGTATCGCGAGAACGTTTGGGGCGAGGCCATTTTTTTTGTTTACTCATCACAAACCTATTATCAAAATTTATCCATTTTATAAACTTCCAAACCAACCCCTGACTGGAAGGCTCACTCATTTTCCATTACCTCGCGAGTATCTGAACGTTTGCCAAGCACCCAGAAGAGGTATCCTACCGGATTTTCAGATTTTTTGTGACGCACTGAGCTACGCCGACACTAAAATAATTAACAACAAAAGGTCGCGTAAAGTCAAACCGTCATACACGCTGACCGCACTCGTACAGCTTCACTTTCGGCCTCCACCTCCGGCGATATAAATTTCAGGTCAAAACTCTTTCAACAACATGGCAAATATTATCAAACCAAGGTGATTGGAGAACTCCAAAACACCAATCCTAGTGTAGCGTTTCAAAAGTACCGCTGAAATCTGAGTCTGGCTCTGTAGATCATCACTCATCAAGAGTTGCGTAACGACTTGGGCCTACCAGCAACTGTTATTACCCATTCTGAGTCCGAAAAAACGGAGCAGTTACGTCAGCTCAAGCTCCGCAAAGGCCCTCAAAAATGCACGCCAGCGCCTGACCACCACCAGACACGCCTTTCAGAGCCTACAGCCCTGCATAGCTTAACTACCGGCCTTAGCCAAAATTGCGGCCATCCCGCCTACCTACCAATATCATGTCGATCACCTCATAGCCTCTTCTCCGGTCCTCGCCTCACGTCACCCCGCCAGGAATGTTGAGTGTTATCAGGGATCAAGGCCCCTGCGACCTGTGGGGATGTCCTCTAACGCGGGACTGGCGGCTCCTTACGACCGAAAAAAAGGTGACAGATTTATTTTCTGACGGGCCAGCGGTAGAAACCAATGATTGAATGGTTTCAGCCAAAATTCCATTGTGCAATCAGCACCACAGCCAACCACATGGACTACCCTTGGCCCTTTTCCAAAGAAAAGCCCGACTTTTAGCCGGGCTTCGTGTAACGCACTCTTGATCACACGCCCTTTTCTTGGGCTGCAACCATGATCTCGTTCTGTCGCTTAGTAGCCTCAATCAGGACGGCTGTGTAAACGCGCTTCTTCTCGTCAGCTTTCGCATTACGAATGAACTCAGCGAAGGGGCTTTTGACCTTTTCAGAACGCGACTTGAACGGATTCATGGATACCCCCTCCCCAAGCGTAGCGACCAGCCACTCGCAGGCGAAACGGCTTGCCCGACCTAGAAAGCAAAAAACCGCCCGAAGGCGGTTCATCAGCCCGATAGGGTAACTAAACACTATCGACATTTCTGGTGCCGGAGACAGGAATCGAACCTGCGACCTTCGCGTTACGAGTGCGCTGCTCTACCGACTGAGCTACACCGGCGTGTTGCGCAACGTACCATTGCCGTGTCCGTTACGCAAACCCCTGTTTCACCTCACTTTCACGGCGCCTTGCAGCCATTCGGCGCGAGGTCTTCCTCCACCGTGGTCACGCAGCTCCACCCCGCCTGGGTGCGGGCCAGGGTCACGGTCTTGCCCAGCACATTGGCCGGTGCATCGGCCAGGGTGCAGGCGATGCTGGCGCTGCCGTCGGCCGCGGTGCCGCTGGCGGTGATCGCGCAATGGGCGGTGGCGGGCTGGCCGCCGAGGCTGGCGACGTCGGGCACGTCCTTGCCTTCGTTCAGGCGGATGTCCATCGGCGTTTTCAGCGCGGAGATTTCCAGCAGCGCCGCGGCGGCCTTGGCCCGGGCTTGGTGGTTGGTGTACATGGGGATGGCGATGGTCGCCAGGATGCCGATGATCGCGACGACGATCATCAGTTCGATCAGGGTGATACCTCGTTGCCCTTTCATGAACGGTCTTCCTTCGTAATACATGGAGGCGCGGTCGGCGCATGTTCATCTTTTCGGCGCCCCGGCCGGCAGGCGCGCAGTAGGCCTGAACTGACACCTTTTGTCACCCCTGCACGGCAGGGCGTCATCTTCGCTGAACTACTCTAGTGAGCGTCATGGAAACGCGCCCGCCCTCGGGCCCGGCAAGCTGTTACGGGGCTTGTCGCCGCACTGCAAAGGACCTTCGCATGCCACCGTCTACCCGCCTCTACGCCTGGGAGGGCATCGATGCCTCCGGCGCTCGTCAACATGGCCAGCAACCGGGGCGCAGCCCGGCATTCGTACAGGCCTGGCTGCAACGCCAGGGCATCCGGGCCACGCGGGTGAGGTTGGCGGGTGGGTTGCAGTGGCGTTGGCCGCAGCGGGTGGGCAAGGCGGATGCGCCGGGGTTCAGCCGGCAGCTGGCGACCTTGCTGACGGCGGGGGTGCCGTTGTTGCAGGCGTTCGAGGTGATGGCGCGTAGCACGGTGGACAGCGGCATGGCGGCGTTGCTGGCACGGTTGAAGCAGGATGTGGCGGCGGGGCTTGGGCTGGCGGAGGCGTTGCAGCGGCATCCGGCGTGGTTCGATGCGCTGTACTGCAACCTGGTGCGGGTGGGCGAGCAGTCGGGCACGCTGGACCGGCAGCTGGAGCAGATGGCGGGGATGCTGGAGAAGCGTCAGGCGCTGCGGCAGAAGGTGCGCAAGGCGATGCTGTATCCGGCGCTGTTGCTGCTGACCGGGCTGGGGGTGGCGGCGTTGCTGCTGCTGGAGGTGGTGCCGCGCTTTCAGGGGCTGTTCGCCAGTTTCGACAAGGCGCTGCCGGCGTTCACCCAGTGGGTGATCGATTTATCCACAGGGCTGGGCAATCACGTGGGGTGGCTGGTGCTGTTGATAACTGTGTTGGGGGTTGGCGGGCGGGAGGTTTATCGGCGGCATCTGCCGACGCGGCTGTGGATGGTGCGCTGGGGGCTGCGGGTGCCGGTGGTTGGCACCTTGCTCGGGCAGGCGGCGTTGGCGCGGTTTGCGCGCAGCCTGGCAACATCTTATACGGCCGGCGTGGCGTTGCTGGATGCGCTGGCAACGGTGGCGCCGGTCAGTGGCAACTGCCTGCATGAGCGGGCGATCCTGGCGTTGCGCCAGGGCGTGGCCAATGGGGCCAGCCTGCAACAGGCGATGGAGGCGGACGGGCTGTTCCCGCCGCTGCTGCGCCAGCTGGTGGCGGTCGGCGAGGCCAGCGGCACCCTCGACACCATGCTGGACAAGGCCGCGCTACATTACGAAGAGCAGGTGAGCCAGGCGCTGGAGCAGTTGACCACGCTGCTGGAGCCGGCCATCGTGCTGATCCTCGGGCTGCTGGTGGGGGGCCTTGTCGTGGCGATGTACTTGCCGATCTTCCAATTGGGTAGCCTGATCTGAACATGAATGCCTGGGCCGTAATCGTCGATCATCCGCCGTTCTTTTATGCCCTGGCCGCGGTGCTGGGGTTGCTGGTGGGCAGTTTTCTCAATGTGCTGGTGTACCGGCTGCCGCTGATGCTCGAGCGCCAGTGGCAGCGGGAGGCGCAAGAGGTGCTGGGGCTGCCGCAGGCCGAGCACGAGCGTTTCGACCTGTGCCTGCCGGCTTCGCGTTGCCCGCATTGCCAGCGCCCGATCCGGGCGTGGGAAAACATTCCGGTGTTGAGTTACCTGGCCTTGCGCGGGCGTTGCTCGGGGTGCAAGGCGCGGATCAGTGCGCGTTATCCACTGGTGGAGCTGGCCAGCGCCCTGCTGTCGCTGCTGGTGGCCTGGCATTTCGGGCCGGGCGTGGAAGCACTGGCGGTGATGCTGCTGACCTGGGGCCTGATCGGCTTGAGCCTGATCGATGCCGAGCACCAGTTGCTGCCGGATGTGCTGGTACTGCCGCTGCTGTGGCTGGGGTTGGTGGTCAACGCCTTCGGGCTGCTGGTGCCGCTGGCCGATGCAGTGTGGGGCGCGGTGGCGGGTTACCTGAGCCTGTGGACGGTGTACTGGGTGTTCAAGCTGGTGACCGGCAAGGAGGGCATGGGCTTTGGCGACTTCAAGCTGCTGGCCATGCTTGGGGCCTGGGGCGGTTGGCAGATTTTGCCGCTGACCTTGATGCTGGCCTCGCTGGTGGGGGCGCTGATCGGGCTGACGCTGGTGCGTTTGAAGCGCACGCAAATGGGCGCTGCGCTGCCTTTCGGGCCTTATCTGGCCATTGCGGGGTGGATCGCAGTGCTCTGGGGTGATGAAATAGTCGCTTCTTACCTGCAACTGCTTGGAACCTGATGAGCACAGCGCCTTTCACCCCCTGGATTCTCGGCCTGACCGGCGGTATCGGCAGCGGCAAGAGCGCCGCCGCCGAGCGTTTCGTCGAGCTGGGCGTGCACCTGGTCGATGCCGACCAGGCCGCGCGCTGGGTTGTCGAGCCGGGGCGCCCTGCCCTGGCCAGCATCGTCGAACGCTTTGGCCCAGGCGTATTGCTCGAGGACGGCCAGCTCGACCGTGGCGCCCTGCGCCAGCAGATCTTCGCTGACCCTGCGCAACGGCAATGGCTAGAGCAGCTGCTGCACCCGTTGATCGGCCAGGAGATCTTCAGCTACCTGGCCAAGGCCGAGACCCCCTATGCGGTGTATGTGTCGCCGCTGTTGATCGAGTCGGGGCAGTTCAGCAAGACCCAGCGCATCTTGGTGATCGATGCGCCGACCGAGTTGCAGGTGCAGCGCACCCTGCAGCGGGACAACACCAATCCTGAGCAGGTGCAGGCGATTCTCAAGGCCCAGCTGGCCCGGGAAGAGCGCCTGCGCCATGCCGA
>Ga0209370_1001973_pt1 | contig 16186 bp, 11 predicted proteins | sample AgamicAtPrz_FD_187164 | JGI IMG/M metagenome (GOLD analysis project Ga0209370, IMG submission 187164) | Agave microbial communities from Guanajuato, Mexico - At.P.rz (SPAdes) (version 2) | ecosystem: Host-associated > Plants > Phyllosphere > Phylloplane/Leaf | place: Guanajuato, Mexico... | reverse complement strand
GCTGGTAGCTGACCGACCCGCCGCCCGCGCGCTGCATCGTGCGTGCGGCGACGTTGCCGCTGCCGCCGCCGTTCAACGCGATCCGGAATGCGTCGCCGTTCGTGCAGCGCGCGCTGATCGAGCCGCTGGCGGTCAGCGCGGATGCCAGCACGCCTGCGGGCGGAAACGCGACGCCGGTCGCGCTGATGATGCAGTTGTTGATCACGGTGGCGGTCGTGGTAACCGTCATCGTGCCGGCCGTCGACTGCGACACACACGGTGTCGGCAGCACGCCAAGCAGCGAAAAACTGTAGCTGTATGCGGCCTGGTTGCCGCTGAAACTCTGTGTATAGACGGTGCTGCCGTTGTTCACGGTCGGCACGGTCGGCTGGTTCGGCGCGATGCGGCCATAGATGGTCACGTTCGCACTCGCGGACGTGCCGAGCGCCGGCTTCGTCAACGTCAGCGATATCGGCGTCGTGCCGCTGCTCACGGCGCCCCAGGCCTGCGAATAGCCTGCGTCCTGATACAGGTCGTACTGCATCTGGTTCGCCCCGTTGGCCAGGTAACGCGGGCTCGTGCCGCCGAGGTTCACGCACACGAGCACACCGGTGTTCAGGCTCAGCACGTCCCACGTGCAGTTCACGGTCATCGTGCTGGTCGTCGTGTAGGCCTGTTGCGTGATCGGGCTGACCGAGCCGAAGCTCGGCACCGGCGGCGTCACCGTGCACGTATCCGCACGCGCCGGCATCCACGGCAGGCCGAGCAGCGCGGCCAGCAGCAGGTACGCGAGCGCGCGCATCCAGCGGCGCGCCAGGTCGAAGCCGTCATTCGCCATGCCTCTCCCCGAAAAGACCCGTCCGCCCGATCGGGTTCGCGGATCGGGCCGCGCGCTCATCGTATCCGTCCGCGCATCGATCGTTCGCACTGTTACTTGATCCATGTCAAATAGGTCGATGGAAGTCCGTCCGGAACCCCGGACACCGCACGCCAGGTCGGCGTGTTCTCCATTGCGCGCGACCGAACCCGTGGAGTAGTCTTCCACCAACGACAGAGCGGTAACGGCGACCGGCAACAGACCACGCGGCAGGCACTCCGCGGCCGGGCGACCCCTTGAACGGCAGGAGACAATCATAATGATAGATTCCCGACGTCGTGTTTTTTCAGCCATGCTCGCAGCCACGCTCGCATTCGCGCCGGCGCTGCAGCCCGTCACCGTTGCCGCAGTCTATTCGAACGGCACGGCCACCGCGCAATTCAACGTCACGCTCACGATCCAGGCGAACTGCACGATCGCCGCGAATCCGCTTGCATTCGGCACGTCCGGCGTGCTCGCGTCGGCGCTCAACCAGCAGACCACGGTCTCCGTTACCTGCACGAACTCGACACCCTACAACGTCGGGCTCGACGCCGGCGCGGTCACCGGCTCGACCGTCGCCAGCCGGCTGATGGGCGGTACCACGACCGGCAATACCAGCACGACGGTCGGCTACCAGCTCTACCAGGATGCGGGCCACTCGACGATCTGGGGCAACACGCAAGGCACCGACACGGTCGGCGGCACCGGCACCGGCTCGGCGCAAGTGCTGAACGTGTACGGCCAGGTGCCCGCGCAGGCGACGCCGAAGCCCGACACCTACCAGGCCTCGGTCACTGCCACCGTCTATTTCTGACGGGCCGTGCGCTTGTTCCCGCGCGCCTTTGCCGCGCTGTGCGTCGGGTGGGCGGCGGCGGTCTCGCAAGCCGCCACGCTGCAGATCACGCCCGTGACGATCGAGCTGCCGCCATCGGCCGCCGCCGCGAGCATGACGCTCAGCAACCCGGGTGGGCGGCCGATCTACGGCCAGGTCCGCACCTATCGCTGGACCCAGGAAAACGGCACCGACGTGATGACGCCGACCGACGCGCTCGCCGCGTCGCCGCCGCTGCTGCAGATCGGCGCGAACGCCGAGCAGTTGATCCGGCTCGTGCGCACGAGCCGCGGCACGCCGGCCGCCGAGGAGAGCTATCGCGTGCTGATCGACGAACTGCCCGCGCCGGGCACGCCGGTCGACAACGGCGTGACGATCCGGCTGCGCTATTCCGTGCCCGTATTCGTCGAGCCCGATGCCGCGCAAGCGTCCCCGCGCCTCGACTGGCGCGTCGAACCGGACGGGACCGGCATGCGGCTCGCGGTCGACAATCGCGGCGGACGGCGGGCGCAGATTTCCGCTGTCCGGCTGGTCGATGCGCGAGGTGTCGTCCATGAGGTCACGCGCGGGCTGCTCGGCTATGCGCTCGCGGGCAGTACGCGACGCTGGCCGCTCAAGCTGAATGCGGACGCGGCGGCGCTCGTCAGGGTCCAGGCGACCGTCAACGCGCAGCCGGTCGACGCCCGGCTGACACCGCCCTGATCCACGCCGGAGGACCGTACGACGTTGCCCGTGCCGACGCCGAGCCAGGCCCTCCAGACTGCCCGCCCCGCGCGCGCCGCCCGGCCCGCCGCGGCATTGGCCATCGCATGGGCGCTGTACGCGGGCAGCGCACAGGCGCAGACGGTGCCCGCGACAGCCACGCCCCCGCCTGCGCAGACTGCTGCACCCGCTTCTGCGCCGATGTCCGAGCCCGCGTCCGCGCCCGGCACGCTGTTTCTCGACGTGTCGCTCAACGGCGAACCGACACACCGCATCGCGCGCTTCCAGCCAATCGACGGCCGGCTGTACGCGGCCTCCGCCGACCTGAACGACCTGGGCATCGCGACCGGCAACCGCACGCTCGAGCCGTCGAACACCCTCGTCGCGCTCGACACGCTCGCGGGGCTGCACTACGACTACGACGCCGGCCGGCAGACGCTCGACCTGCGCGTGCCCGATGCGCTGCGCATTCCGCACACGTTCGATACGCGCGCGCTCGCCGCCGCGCCGCCCGCGAGCGCCGGCCGCGGATTCGTGCTCAACTACGATGCCTACGCACAGACCGTCGCGCGCACACCGCTCGCGCTCTGGAGCGAGGCGCGCTATTTCGATCCGGCCGGCGTATTCAGCAGCACCGGCATCGCGTACCTGTACGACGACCGTCGGCGCTACGTGCGCTACGACACGTCATGGGCCCGCTCGAATCCCCGCACGCTCACGACGACCCAGGTCGGCGACACGATTTCGTCGTCGCTGTCCTGGACGCGCTCGCTGCGCCTGGGCGGCGTGCAGTGGCGCAGCAATTTCGGCCTGCGCCCCGACCTCGTCACGTTCCCGGTGCCGGCGCTGTCCGGCAGCGCGGTCGTGCCGACGTCGGTCGACCTGTACGTGAACAACGTACGCCAGTTCAGCGGCGACGTGCCGAGCGGGCCATTCGTGATCAACAGCGTGCCGGGCATCACCGGCGCGGGCAACGCGACGGTCGTCACGCGCGACGCGCTCGGCCGCTCGATCGCGACGTCGATTCCGCTGTACGTCGATACGCGCCTGCTGGCCCCCGGCCTCGCCAGCTATTCGGTCGAAGCCGGTTTCCTGCGCCGCGCGTACGGCACCGATTCGTTCGACTACGCACGCACGCCGGCGGCGAGCGGCTCGCTGCGCTACGGGATCAGCGAGCGGCTGACCGTCGAAGCGCACGGGGAAGCGACGGCCGGCGTCTACAACGCCGGCGCCGGCGTGCTCGCGCGCCTCGGCGAGCGCGGCGTGGCGAACGCGTCGCTGGCGCTCAGCGCGCCGGGCAGCACCGGCGTGCAGGCCGGCGCCGGCTACCAGTACGTGACGCCGCGCTTCTCGATCGACGCGCAGACCCTGCGCGCATTCGGCGACTACGTCGACCTGGGCAGCCGCGAAGGCGTGCCGGTCTCGCGCGCCACCGATCGCGTGACGGTGTCGTTCCCGTTCCTGCGCGCACAAACGCTGTCGTTCAGCTATCTGGCCCTCAAGTATCCGGGCATCGCCGCGTCGCGGATCGGCTCGATCGCTTACCTCGTCAATCTCGGCGGGCTGAGCTCGATCACGTTCAGCGGCTTCCAGGACTTCCGGCAACGCGATGCGCGCGGCTTCTTCGTGAGCCTGAGCATCGGGCTGGGCGGCAACACGTCCGTCTCCGCGAACGCCGGGCGGCAGAACGGCGAATCGACCTACACGCTCAATGCATCGCGGCCGCCCGACTACGGCGGCGGCTTCGGCTGGAACGTGCAGGCCGGCACCCACGCGGGCACGCGCTACGGGCAGGGCCAGCTGCAGTATCTCGGCCGCGCCGGCCAGGTCACGCTGCTCGCGCAATCGTTCGACGGGCGCGGCAACGCGGCGGTCGACGTCACCGGCGCGTTCGTGCTGATGGACGGCCGGGTGATGACGGCGCGCCGCGTCGACGACGGCTTCGCGCTCGTCTCGACCGACACGGGGCGCGTGCCCGTGCTGCACCAGAACCGGCTGATCGGCGCGACGGACCGGGCCGGCTATCTGCTGGTGCCCGACCTGAATGCGTACCAGAACAATCGCATCGCGATCGACGGCAGCGCGTTGCCGGCCGACGCCCGGATCGCCGACACGACGCTCGACGTCGTGCCGCAGGCCCGCTCCGGCGTGCTCGCGCGCTTCGCCATCACGCGCTACAGCGCCGCGTCGATCGCACTGCACGCGTCGGACGGCACGCCGCTTCCGCCGGGGCTCGAGGTCCGCCACGTCGAAAGCGGCCAGCGCACGATCGTCGGCTACGACGGCCTGACCTTCGTCGACGGCCTCGTCGCGAACAACCACCTGGAGATCTCCGGCGACGGCCGCGACTGCACCGTCGAATTCGCGTACCGGCGGCCGGACGACGGCACGCTGCCGCGCATCGGCCCGCTGACCTGCAGCCCGCGGTAGCGCGCGCCGGCCGCCCGCTTCGCGAATGTTAGAATCGCGGGATTCCCTCGGCGGCGCACGGCCGCCCAACTCCCCTTCGAAGAATCGCCATGACGTCCCAACTGCACAAAAAGGGCGAGGCCTGGTCGGCCCGCTTCTCGGAACCGATGTCGGAGCTGGTCAAGCGCTACACGTCGTCGGTGTTTTTCGACAAGCGCCTCGCGCTCGTCGACATCGCCGGCTCGCTCGCGCACGCGAACATGCTCGCCGCGCAGAAGATCATCAGCGCCGACGACCTGGCCGCGATCGAACGCGGGATGGCGCAGATCAAGGGCGAGATCGAGCGTGGCGAATTCGAATGGCAGCTCGACCTGGAAGACGTCCACCTGAACATCGAGGCGCGCCTGACCGCGCTGATCGGCGATGCCGGCAAGCGCCTGCACACGGGCCGCTCGCGCAATGACCAGGTCGCGACCGACATCCGCCTGTGGCTGCGCGGCGAGATCGACCGCATCGGCGGCCTGCTGAACGACCTGCGCGGCGCGCTGATCGACCTCGCGGAACAGAACGCCGACACGATCATGCCGGGCTTCACGCACCTGCAGGTCGCGCAGCCGGTCACGTTCGGCCACCACCTGCTCGCGTACGTCGAGATGTTCTCGCGCGACGCGGAACGCATGCGCGACTGCCGCACCCGCGTGAACCGCCTGCCGCTCGGCGCGGCCGCGCTCGCCGGCACCAGCTATCCGATCGATCGCCACGCGGTCGCGAAGACGCTCGGCTTCGACGGCATCTGCGCGAACTCGCTCGACGCGGTGTCCGATCGCGACTTCGCGATCGAATTCACGGCGGCGTCCGCGCTCGTGATGACGCACGTGTCGCGCTTCTCGGAAGAACTCGTGCTGTGGATGAGCCCGCGCGTCGGCTTCATCGACATCGCCGACCGCTTCTGCACCGGCAGCTCGATCATGCCGCAGAAGAAGAACCCGGACGTGCCCGAGCTCGCGCGCGGCAAGACCGGCCGCGTGAACGGCCACCTGATGGCGCTGCTGACGCTGATGAAGGGCCAGCCGCTCGCGTACAACAAGGACAACCAGGAAGACAAGGAACCGCTGTTCGATACGGTCGACACCGTCGCCGACACACTGCGGATCTTCGCCGAGATGGTCGCAGGCATCACCGTGAAGCCGGACGCGATGCGCGCGGCCGCGCTGCAGGGCTTCTCGACCGCCACCGATCTCGCCGACTACCTGGTCAAGCGCGGCCTGCCGTTCCGCGATGCGCACGAAGCCGTCGCGCACGCGGTGAAGATCTGCGACGACCGCGGGATCGACCTCGCCGACCTGACGCTCGACGAAATGAAGCAGGAACTGCCGAACGTCGCGCACCTGATCGGCGACGACGTGTTCGGCTACCTGACGCTCGAAGGGTCGGTCGCGAGCCGCAACCATCCGGGCGGCACCGCGCCCGACCAGGTGCGTGCGGCCGTCAAGGCTGCCCGCGCCGCGCTGGGCAAGTAACCGCCCGCCGTCCCGGACGGACGCCTTCGGCGTCCGTTTTTCATTCGGGCGGCCGTCGCGCCGCCCGTCGCCTTCCCCGCTTCACGGACGCCCCCGATGACCTTTTCCGCCGCGCTCTTCGACATGGACGGCCTGCTCGTCGATTCCGAGCGGACCATCATGAACACGTGGATCGACGTGTCGAACGCGCACGGCGTCGTGCTGACCGAGATCGATTACCTGCAGATCGTCGGCCGCTCGTTCGCCGAAGGCCAGGTGATCCTCGCGCGCCTGATCGGCGACGCCGATACGTTCGACGCGGTGCGCATCCGCGTGCGCGAGCAGCTCGCCGCACCCGAACCCCATCCGAAATTTCCGCTGAAGTCGGGCGCGCTTGCGCTGCTCGAAACGCTCGCGCAGGCCGGCATTCCGTGCGCGGTCGCGTCGTCGTCCGCACGCGACGTGATCCGCGCGCGGCTCGACGCGGTCGGCGTGCTGCCGTTCTTCCGCGCGATCGCGGGCGGCGACGAAGTCGCGCGCGGCAAGCCCGACCCGGCCGTCTACCGGCTCGCGGCCGAGCGCCTCGGCGTGCCGGCGCAGGCGTGCGTCGCGTTCGAGGACAGCGACTTCGGCGCGCAGTCGGCCGCGGGCGCGGGCGCCGCGGTCGTCACCGTGCCCGACCTGAAGGCGCCGACGCCCGACATCGTCGCGCTGAGCCTGCACGTGCTCGCGTCGCTCGACGATGCGGTCGCGCTCGTGCCGTCGTGGTTCGGCCGTCTGGACGCGCAGCAGCCCGCGTAAGCGGCGCACGCCTCCCCAATGCAAACGGGCACCCGAGGGTGCCCGTTTTGCGTTGCCGCGCCGGCTCACCGGCAGCGCGGCGATGCCTACCGGTTGCCGGCCGTCTCCGACAGCCGCTTCATCGTCGCGATGCGCGCGCCGATCAGGTCGACGCGTCCGTCTTCGCCGACGAGCGGCGCCGTCGCATCGCGGAACGCCACCCACGCGCGCTGCGCACGCACGAGCGTCGCGGCCGAATGCGCGGGCATCTTGCGGCGCAACTTCTGGTAATAGCGGTTCAGGTCGAACAGCGCGTGTTCGCACGCGGCATCCTGCGCACACGGCCGCACGCGGCGGATCGCCGGATCGCGCGGCGCGTTCGCCGGCTTGGCGCCAGCCGGCACGGCCGCACCCGCGCCGCCCTGCACACCGCTCGTCGCCGCGACCGGCACGGCGGCGGGCGGCGGCGCATAGCGATCGGCCGCCCCGCGCAGCGCCAGCGCACGATCGCGCACCGGCTGCAGCTGCAGGTCGGCGCTCGACATCGCATACGCGGTGCCGCGCGTCGTGTCGTACACGGCCTTCAGCAGCAGCACCTCGTCCTTGCGCCACGTGAGCCAGCGGCGCTGGCTGTCCTGCCAGCCGCGCTTCGCGTCGGCCGGCGCATCGTTCAACAGGCGCTGGTACGCGCCGTCCATCACGGCCTGCCACTGCTGCTGCGCTTCGCCCATGCACTGGATCTGCCCGGCCGGCGACGACCGGTCGCGCCGCGCGAGGCATTGCCGCATCGCGACGTCGATCGGGTCGGCCGCCGCGACCTCCGCATGGGCGACACCCGCGCCCGCGAGCCCCGTCAATCCTGCCGCCCAGACGACGAGCGCGGCCAGCGCCGCGCGCATCGTCCGGAATCGTCCGTGCGTCGCCATCAGTCGCGCACGCAGTCGACGAAGTACTCGACGCGGCCGTTCACCTCTTCCGCGACGAGGCCGTGGATGTCGGTGTGGAAGCCCGGGAAGCGCTCGTTGAAGTCGCGCGCGAACCGCAGGTAGTTCACGATCGTCTTGTTGAAGCGCTCGCCCGGGATCAGCAGCGGGATGCCCGGCGGGTACGGCGTGAGCAGGATGCTCGTCACGCGGCCTTCGAGCTCGTCGAGCGGCACGCGGTCGATCTTGCGGTGCGCGAGCTTCGCGAACGCGTCCGACGGCTTCATCGCCGGCTCCATGTCCGACAGGTACATCTCCGTCGTCAGGCGGGCGATGTCGTTCGCGCGGTACACGTCGTGGATCTGCGTGCACAGGTCGCGCAGGCCGACGCGCTCGTAGCGCGGATGCTGCGCGACGAATTCCGGCAGCACGCGCCACAGCGGCTGGTTGTTGTCGTAGTCGTCCTTGAACTGCTGCAGCTCGGTCACCATCGAGTTCCAGCGGCCCTTCGTGATGCCGATCGTGAACATGATGAAGAACGAGTACAGGCCGGTCTTCTCGACGATGATCCCGTGCTCGGCCAGGTACTTCGTGACGATCGCGGCCGGAATGCCGGTCTCGCCGAACTCGCCGTCGACGTCGAGCCCCGGCGTGATGATCGTCGCCTTGATCGGGTCGAGCATGTTGAAGCCTTCCGCGAGCGGGCCGAAGCCGTGCCAGTGGTCGTTCGGCTTCAGCATCCAGTCTTCGCGCGAACCGATGCCTTCCTCGGACAGGTTGTCCGGGCCCCACACGCTGAAGAACCAGTCGTCGCCGTATTCGGCGTCGACCTTGCGCATCGCGCGGCGGAAGTCGATCGCCTCGGCGATCGATTCCTCGACGAGCGCGGTGCCGCCCGGCGGCTCCATCATCGCGGCCGCGACGTCGCACGACGCGATGATCGCGTACTGCGGGCTCGTCGACGTGTGCATCAGGTACGCCTCGTTGAAGCGGTGCTTGTCGAACGTGCGGTTCTCCGAATCCTGCACGACGATCTGCGACGCCTGCGAGATGCCCGCGAGCAGCTTGTGCGTCGAGTGGGTCGCGAACACGAGCGCGCCGGTGCGCGGCCGGCCGTCGCCGATCGCGTGCATGTCGCGGTAGAAATCGTGGAACGTCGCGTGCGGCAGCCACGCTTCATCGAAGTGCAGCGTGTCGAGCAGGTCGCCGAGCAGGTCCTTGATCATCTCGACGTTGTAGACGACGCCGTCGTACGTGCTCTGCGTGATCGTCAGGATTCGCGGCTTCATGTCCGGATTCTGGCGCATCGCCTCGCGCGCGAACGGGTTCGCCTCGATCTTCTTGCGGATGTTCTCCGGCTTGAATTCGTCGCGCGGGATCGGCCCGATGATGCCGAAATGGTTGCGCGTCGGCGTGAGGAACACGGGGATCGCGCCCGTCATCGTGATCGCATGCAGGATCGACTTGTGGCAGTTGCGGTCGACCAGCACGATGTCGCCCGGCGCGACCGTCGCGTGCCAGACGATCTTGTTCGACGTCGACGTGCCGTTGGTCACGAAGAACAGGTGGTCGGCGCTGAAGATGCGCGCCGCGTTGCGCTCGGACGCCGCGACCGGGCCCGTGTGGTCGAGCAGCTGGCCGAGTTCGTCCACCGCGTTGCAGACGTCCGCGCGCAGCATGTTCTCGCCGAAGAACTGGTGGAACATCTGGCCGAGCGGGTTCTTCAGGAACGCGACGCCGCCCGAGTGACCGGGGCAGTGCCACGAGTACGAGCCTTCGTCCGCGTACTTGACGAGTTCCTTGAAGAACGGCGGCGCGAGCGAGTCGAGATAGACCTTCGCCTCGCGGATGATGTGGCGCGCGACGAACTCCGGCGTGTCCTCGAACATGTGGATGAAGCCGTGCAGTTCGCGCAGGATGTCGTTCGGCAGATGGCGCGACGTGCGCGTCTCGCCGTACAGGAAGATCGGGATGTCCGCGTTGCGGCGGCGCACTTCGGTGACGAACGCGCGCAGTTCGATGATCGCGGTCGCGAGCTCGGGCAGCTCGCCGTCCGAACCGGTTTCGCCGAGCATGAGTTCGTCGTCGTCGATCGACAGGATGAAGCACGACGCGCGGCTCGATTGCTGCGCGAACGACGTCAGATCGCCGTAGCTCGTGAGGCCGAGGACTTCGACGCCCTCCTTCTCGATCGCTTCGGCCAACGCCCGGATGCCGGAGCCCGAGATGTTCTCGGAGCGGAAATCTTCGTCGATGATGACGACGGGAAAACGAAACTTCATGGGCGATTCTCCAAAAAGAACGACCGCGGCGCGTCACGCGCAGCGGTCACCCGGAAACTGGTGAGACGTTATGCAACCAGATCAGGTTTTCGGCAGCGTGACACCGCGCTGACCCTGATACTTGCCGCCGCGATCGGCGTACGACACGTCGCACACCTCGTCGCTTTCGAAGAAGAGCACCTGCGCGACGCCTTCGTTCGCGTAGATCTTCGCGGGCAACGGCGTGGTGTTCGAGAATTCCAGCGTGACGTAGCCTTCCCACTCCGGTTCGAACGGCGTCACGTTGACGATGATCCCGCAGCGCGCGTAGGTCGACTTGCCGAGGCAGACGGTCAGCACGGTACGCGGGATGCGGAAATATTCGACGGTGCGGGCCAGCGCGAACGAGTTCGGCGGGATGATGCACACGTCGCCCTTGAAATCGACGAACGAACCCTCGTCGAAGTTCTTCGGATCGACGATCGTCGAGTTGATGTTCGTGAAGATCTTGAATTCGTCCGCGCAGCGGATGTCGTAGCCGTAGCTCGACGTGCCGTAGCTGACGATCCGGCGGCCGTCCTCGGACGCGCGGACCTGATCGGGCACGAACGGCTCGATCATCTTGTGCTCTTCGGCCATGCGCCGAATCCATTTGTCGGACTTGATGCTCATGCCAGCCTCCGCCGGGCCGTCCCAAGAAGGCTGGCCGTCCCCTCGGGGGACAGCGAACGAAGTGAGCGTTGGGGTCGTTGCATATTCGGGGCGCCTGGAAACGCTGCGTGACAATCAGGGAGGGCCGCTCGCGCCACGCGGCGGCCGGGAAAGGCGGACATTTTACGCGATCATCGGCCGGCGCACGCGGCGGCCGTCAACGGATCACGCCGCAAGCCAGCGCGGGCCCCGCGCCATGCTGCGCAAATGCCGGGTCGCTCGCGTCGCGGTGCACCAGCGCCGCACGGTTCATCGCCGAGCGCACGCCGTCGAGGGCCAGATCGGGCGCGACGATGAAGCCGGCCGCGACGCCGTTCGCATCCGCGTGGATGTTGCCGAGATCGCCGGCGACGCGCGCGCCCGCGCGCAGCCGGTCGGCGGCCGGCGCGAACACCTGGCCGGCGCTCGAACCGTCGCCCGCGTTGCAGTCGCCGCGTTCGTGCACCTGCAGCGCGTGGTCGCTGTTCGGCGGCAGGCCGACCAGGTTGTAGGTGACTTGTACGCCGTCCGGGCGCTCGACGAACGTCACCGCGCCGCGCGCCTGCGAGCCGACCGTCGGCTGCAACTGCGCGTCGGCCCGTTTTTCGTGCGACGAAGAAAAGGAAGTACAGCCGGCCAGCAGGCCCAGCGCGGCGGCGGCCAGCAGCGCGCGCCGCGCGCGGCCGGCGCGCACGCCGTGATGTCGTTGTTTCATTCGATCCTCATGCCGGCTGACGGCCGTGTGAGACGACGGCCGCGCCGGGCGGGTAAAGGGACCCGGGAAAAGTCGCCATGATACCGCGCCTCGCGGCGCCGGAAACAGCGTGAGGCCCCGCCCCGCAAGGGTTTTACGTATTTTGAACAACGATCGACGGGAACTTCGACGTCATGTCGCGCGATCGCTCGGCAATCGCCAGCGCGACCCCGCGCGCGATGTCGCGGTAACGACGCGCGAGCGCGCCTTCGGGCTCGGCCGCGACCGTCGGCGTGCCGCTGTCGGCGCGCTCGCGGATCGCGATGTCGAGCGGCAGGCTGCCGAGCACGGTCACATCGTAATCCTTCGCCATCCGCTCCGCCCCGCCGGCGCCGAAGATGTGCTCCTCGTGGCCGCAGTTCGAGCAGATGTGGATGCTCATGTTCTCGACGATGCCGAGGATCGGGATCCCGACCTTCTCGAACATCTTCAGCCCCTTCTTCGCGTCGAGCAGTGCGATGTCCTGCGGCGTCGTGACGATCACCGCGCCGGTGACGGGCACGCGCTGCGCGAGCGTGAGCTGGATGTCGCCCGTGCCCGGCGGCATGTCGACGATCAGGTAGTCGAGTTCGCGCCAGTTGGTCTGACGCAGCAGCTGCTCGAGCGCGGACGTCGCCATCGGGCCGCGCCACACCATCGGGTTGTCTTCCTCGATCAGGAAGCCGATCGAGTTCGCCTGCAGCCCGTGGCCGACGAGCGGGTTCATCGATTGATTGTCGGGCGACTCGGGGCGCTGGCCGTGGATGCCGAGCATCGTCGGCAGCGACGGGCCGTAGATGTCGGCGTCGAGAATGCCGACCGACGCGCCTTCCGCGGCGAGCGCGAGCGCGAGATTGACGGCCGTCGTGCTCTTGCCGACGCCGCCCTTGCCCGATGCGACCGCGACGATGTTCTTCACGTTCGGCAACAGTTTCACGCCGCGCTGCACCGTATGCGCGACGATCTCCTGCGACACGGCGACCCGCGCATCGCGCACGCCCGGCACGGCCTGCAGCGCCGCGGCGACGCGCGCGCGCACGTCGTCGTGCTGGCTGCGCGCCGGATAACCGAGCACCACGTCGAGCGCCACGACATCGCCGTCGATCGCGACGTTGCGCACGCCCTTGTTCGCCGCATACGGGCGGCCGGTATTGGGGTCGACGACTGCCGCCAGCGCGGCGTCGACGTGTGCCCGGTCAATGCTCATCGAAACTCCGTGAAAACGTTTTTCTCGCGCGCAAAACGTCAAAAAATATCAAATTTCGCGGCGAAATTCGGGAAAAGTGAAAGAATCTGTTGCACGCCATTGCGCGAACGCGCGACCCGGCGCACTCTTCGCGTGCGGCATGCTATAGGGCCAAATCGGCCACTCACCGCCTATATTGTAGAGGCTGACGCGTCGCGCTGCCCGAACAGCCACGCTGACGGACAGGGCATGCACCGCCTCGGCGGCTGCCGCGCGCGCAGGCCGGCCTTCCTTTTTCGGACGGCCCGCGCAGGGAGCCATAACTGTTGTTTGTCGTCGTTGTCGACTCGTTCAACCAAGAGAGGAATCCAAGATGAACATGAAAATCGCGACTCGCCTGTCCGTCTTCGCACTCGCCGGCGCGCTGCTGGCAGGCTGCGCCACGCAGCAAGGTAACAACACGGCCGTCGGCACCGGCACGGGTGCGGCGCTGGGCGCGGGCATCGGCGCACTGGCCGGTGGCGGCAAGGGCGCGGCGATCGGCGCGGGCGTCGGCGCACTGGTCGGCGGCGTGACGGGGTACAACTGGCAAGCGATCAAGAACAAGCTCGCGCCGTCGGCAGCCAAGACGGGCACGCAGGTGACCGAGCAGCCGGACGGCTCGCTGAAGCTGAACGTGCCGAGCTCGGTCACGTTCGCGACCAACCAGTACGCGATCACGCCGGCCTTCACGCCGCTGCTGAACGACCTGGCGACGACGCTGAACCAGAACCCGCAAGTGACGGCCTCGGTCGTCGGCTACACGGACAGCACCGGTTCGCAGCAACTGAACCAGACGCTGTCGCAGAACCGCGCGCAGAGCGTCGTCAACGCGCTCGTGCAGCGCGGCGTGAACGGCGGGCGCCTGGCGGCACAGGGCATGGGCCCGTCGAACCCGATCGCGGACAACGCGACCGAAGCCGGCCGCGCACAAAACCGTCGCGTCGAGATCTACCTGCGCGCCGCGCAGCAGTAAGCATCGCCACGAGAGGAGCGGGGCTGCGCGTGGCGCACAGCCCCGCCGCGCAAGGCTTTCAGCGGGTCCGGTAACAAATCGAAAAAATTTTCGAACTTCTGTCGCAGGCCGTGGTCAGTATTTACGGTACGCGGCTGGTGTTGCCGGCGCGTCACCATTCTCCTCTTGTCGTTGTTGCTCCGGGGCCGTATCCGCCCCGGTTTTTTTTGCCCGCAGCATTCGTGCTGCGCCGCAACACAGCGCCACCGGGCACGCCGCGTGTACGGCCCCGCCCCTTTCGGCACCCGGTCCGCGGCGCCTGCCCGCCGCGCCGACCCGCGCCCCTGCTAGAATCGCAGTTTCCCGTCGTTTTTCCCGCTGTTCTTCTCCAGACCCTATGTCCGCATCCGACCTCACTTCCGTGCAGGCCGCGGCGCCGCAAGGCAGCCGCCAGATCCTCGTTACGTCCGCACTGCCCTATGCCAACGGGCAGATCCACATCGGCCACATGGTCGAGTACATCCAGACCGACATCTGGGTGCGGACGCTGCGAATGCACGGCCATGAGGTCTACTACATCGGCGCCGACGACACGCACGGCACGCCGGTCATGCTGCGCGCGGAGAAGGAAGGCCTGACGCCGAAGCAGCTGATCGACCGCGTGTGGACCGAGCACAAGCGCGACTTCGACAGCTTCGGCGTATCGTTCGACAACTTCTACTCGACCGATTCGGACGAGAACCGCGTGCTGAGCGAGAAGATCTACCTCGCGCTGCAGGAAGCCGGCCTGATCGCCGAGCGCGAAATCGAGCAGGCCTACGATCCGGTCAAGGAAATGTTCCTGCCGGACCGCTTCATCAAGGGCGAGTGTCCGAAGTGCCACGCGAAGGACCAGTACGGCGACAGCTGCGAAGTGTGCGGCTCGACGTACCTGCCGACCGAACTGCTGAACCCGTATTCGGTCGTGTCGGGCGCGACGCCGGTGCGCAAGACCTCGAAGCACTACTTCTTCCGCCTGTCCGACCCGCGCTGCGAATCGTTCCTGCGCGAATGGGTGAGCGGCCTCGCGCAGCCCGAAGCGACCAACAAGATGCGCGAATGGCTCGGCGACGCCGGCGAAGCCAAGCTCGCCGACTGGGACATCTCGCGTGACGCGCCGTACTTCGGCTTCGAGATTCCGGGCGCGCCCGGCAAGTATTTCTACGTGTGGCTCGACGCGCCGGTCGGCTACTACGCGAGCTTCAAGAACCTGTGCGACCGTAACGGCATCGATTTCGATGCATGGATCCGCCCCGGCTCGAAGGCCGAGCAATACCACTTCATCGGCAAGGACATCCTGTACTTCCACACGCTGTTCTGGCCCGCGATGCTCGAGTTCTCGGGCCACCGCACGCCGACCAACGTGTTCGCGCACGGCTTCCTGACGGTCGACGGCGCGAAGATGTCGAAGTCGCGCGGTACGTTCATCACCGCGCAGAGCTACATCGACACGGGCCTGAACCCCGAGTGGCTGCGCTACTACTTCGCCGCGAAGCTGAACGCGACGATGGAAGACATCGACCTGAACCTCGACGACTTCCAGGCGCGCGTGAACAGCGATCTCGTCGGCAAGTACGTGAACATCGCGAGCCGCGCGGCCGGCTTCCTGATCAAGCGTTTCGACGGCCGCGTGCAGGACAGCGCGATGAACCATCCGCTCGTCGCGAAGCTGCGCGATGCGGTTCCGCAGATCGCCGCGAGCTACGAAGCACGCGAATACGGCCGCGCGCTGCGCCACACGATGGAGCTCGCGGACGAAGTGAACGCGTACGTCGACGGCGCGAAGCCGTGGGATCTCGCGAAGGATCCGGCCAACGCGGTCGCGCTGCACGAGACCTGCAGCGTGAGCCTCGAGGCCTTCCGCCTGCTGTCGCTCGCGCTGAAGCCGGTGATGCCGCGCGTCGCCGAAGCGGTCGAGGCGTTCTTCGGGATCGCGCCGCTCGCGTGGGCCGACGCCGCGAAGCCGCTGTCGTCGGCGCAGCCGATCAAGGCGTACCAGCACCTGATGACGCGCGTCGATGCGAAGCAGATCGAAGCGCTGCTCGCCGCGAACCGCGATTCGCTGCAGGCCGAGGCAACGGGTGCGGCCGCCGCGAGCGCGAACGCCGCCAAGGATGCGAAGAGCAACGCGAAGGCGAACGCGAAGCCGGCCGTCGTGAACGGCGCCGACGACGCACCGATCTCGATCGACGATTTCGCGAAGATCGACCTGCGCATCGCGAAGATCGTCGCGTGCCAGGCCGTCGAGGGCTCGGACAAGCTGCTGCAGCTCACGCTCGACGTCGGCGAGGAAAAGACCC
>Ga0209370_1001971_pt1 | contig 16209 bp, 21 predicted proteins | sample AgamicAtPrz_FD_187164 | JGI IMG/M metagenome (GOLD analysis project Ga0209370, IMG submission 187164) | Agave microbial communities from Guanajuato, Mexico - At.P.rz (SPAdes) (version 2) | ecosystem: Host-associated > Plants > Phyllosphere > Phylloplane/Leaf | place: Guanajuato, Mexico... | reverse complement strand
GCGGCCAGTCACCAGTGGCCAGCAGCCGAACCTTCGGCATTCCCTACGACAACCCCGACACTACCCCGGCACACGCCTTTCGCTTCGCCGTGTGTGGCGAGATGGACGAAGCCGTGCAGCCCAATGATTTCGGCGTGCACGAACGCGTCATCCCGGCGGGCCGCTGCGCCGTGATCAGGCATACCGGCTCGCCTGACTACATTGGCGAGACCATCTATCCGCTTTATCGGGACTGGCTGCCTTCGAGTAACGAGGAACTGCGTGACCATCCGTTGTTCTTTCACTATTTGAGCGTGTATCCGGAAACGCCGCTGGAGCAATGGCAAACGGATATCTACGTGCCGCTAAAGTAACTTGGCTAGACGGCCTTCAGGGGTTTTGAGGTATGCCGTCTGCGAGACCTTCATCCGTTTTTGGCTGAGATCGGCGGGAAACGGGTGCCCTATGCCGGAGGTGATCCGGCAGAAGCCTGCAGGGCTGCGCACAGATCGAGTCCAGACGGATGCCCGACTCTCTTGGTAAACTAGCCGCCTGCCCTGGCTATCACCGAGCACTTGCCGTCGACTTTTGTCACGGCGCGCACTCGGATTGGTACGAACACCCTCGAAACCGCTGAATTTGGTACAAGATACGTTGAACGATATGACCACCAACCCAGGCTCTAACCCAGCAACCACGCGCCCTGAGCCTTCCCGTCGCTTCAGCGTTGCTCCCATGATGGATTGGGCATACTTTTCTTGAAGGCCAGCATTTTAGCGCCATTCAGACTATGGCACTTCAAACGCGTACCATTTTTGTACCATTCGAGTCACTTCCTAGCCCATCCTCATCCTAAACCCTCCTTGCTGATGAGAGGCAGTACGTCAGTTTCAAATATTGAATGGGCTAATCGTCCATTGGGTTTGTAACCCGTGATTCCTTCTAGCGACTCGATGAAACCACCGACCGCGACGATGACGTACTTAAGATGAGTACCTTTGAATGCTGAGATGCGAGGAGGAAGTTGCTGCATCACAGAGGCCATCCCAGGACTCTGTTGTTTGAGAAAAATTTCAAAGGGCATATGTCGGCGACGCAATTCGAGGAGAAACCGGTGGTTAGCCAAGTCTTCTGGCACCCAACCACCTCTCGTAAAGCACTTTTCCAAGACTATCGATGGCAGCAGGGCACTTTGCTTTGCACTATACGGCTGTTGCTTAACGGTCAAATCGATAATGTAATAGGGAGGTGCGACTACTATGGCATGCGGCGCGACAAACTCACCCTCATCAAAACTCCAGAAATAACGATCGGCCGCCCCAGATTTACCAGGAAAACTTATAGTAAGGCACGACTTTGCCACATAATTCCATACACCCAAGCGATCCAACATTCGCCCGAGCATGCCAGATGTATCGACACATCCCAGTCGCCCATCACGTTCGACCTCAGACCTTAGCACCTCTGCTGCTATGTCGATCTTTCTACGCGCCACATCCAAGTAGTCAGGAGTGTAGCCTTTCGCCTCTATATACTGCGCGTACAACTCCAGATAGCGCGAATCCTTTCGCTCCCGCTCGATAAAGTTAGGATGATCACAGAACCCGGCATTCTCAAATGGTATGCCATGGGCCTTGAATTTCGTCTCAAGTTGTCGCTGCCTTGCCGGATTAGAAAGTTCCCAACTCATGTTATCCCTCACTAGTTAAATATATCTTCGAGCCAAGCAACAAATGCACCGCAACAAAAGAAGGAAAAGGCGTTCAAGGCTCAGCAAATAGGTTCTTGAGCACCATTGAGAGGCCATGCCTGCGACGTCGAGCTAATCAGGCATGACTGGATCCGGGTTGATAACAGATCCAGGCGCCATAACTCTAAGCCTTGGGAAAACCCCAGTCCTTCGGCCCCAGTTGAATACCTTATTAAATGCCTCGAGAAATCCTTGTTCACTTTTCAGAAAGCGAGTATATGTATGGAGCTCACCATATGAAAGCGCTATTGTCGGCACATCTTTAGAGTCATACACATCAATCAGTATCGGCGTGTACTCATCATAACTATCATTGAAAAGCTCCTTCATAACCACCAGGCCGTAAACACCCTTCCCTTCTAAATCAACCTTTACCTCCGCATCTCCATTAAAAAACAAGGCTGGTGTTTTACGCTTTAAATAGAGTGCAGCCCCTTTAACCTGCGCCGCCCCTTTCTTCAACGCTTTTAACGCTGTAGATTTTTTCCGATCAATTGACTGATTGACAACCCTCTCCAAATTTGGGCTATCTTTTGCCTGCACGATAAACACACTAGACCCAGTCACAATTAAAATATCTGCAACTTCTTCTCTGTCATAATAACGCTTTGGCGAATGATAGATTTCCTCTGGAGCAAATATACGCTGGAGCAGTGCAATTATCTCTTGCTCTTGAAAGCTGCCAGGCTCCTCCCGCTCAAGAGCAAAGTGGCTTACACTCGAGCTTCCGTGATACATATGACTTTCATCACGCATATCTGCAAACACAATATTCTCAGGATACAACGGCTCCAAAAATTCTACCTTTATAGCGCAATCATCCTGCTTTGCACCCGTAAACTTAAACCACTCTGAAATATAGCTTATAATTGCACTTTGATTAAGCCCTTCTGCGGAGGGTATCCCGACCCCCTGCATCAGCTCCCTATGAGCACTTGATGAAACAAATTTCGACTTATACCCTAGCACTTCGCGCCCAAGCTCATCAAAAAAATATACATCTACATACTCGGACAAAAAGAGCGTACGAAACTGATACCCGAGCAACTCTTTCGCCAAAGCACCACATATAGTTAATGGGTGGTTGTAATCATCAAAAAAAGCAGCAACGAACCCTACCGACTCAACCCCAGAGACATTGTAAGGAACCAAATGAATAGAGAACCCCTTTCTCACCTTAGCGGCTAATATAATTTCTTTACTGACTTTTACAACCAAACGCGGCAGCGGATCATCCTGAAACATTATCGGCAGCAGGCCAACTGGCAACTCATGCACATATTGCATTACCGCCGGATGTGTTATTGAAATCATTCAATATCTCCAAAACAATTCGCAGAAGCGAAATCATAGATAACTGGCGCCCGATTATTCTGTCCATGTGGTGCTTGAGCTTGCCGAGCCTGATGAGTTTAGCTGATTGGGGCGATAGGGATTTGAACCCGCCCGACATGCTCGGCAGGCCACGATAGGCCAGTAAAAACGGCTATCCTCGCCTGAGCAGATGGCCCATTCTGGCCTCAAGCTTCCCAGAAGCTGCCCTAAATTTGCCCTAAAAATTTCTACGGTACCAGGAGAGCATCATGGACGAGAAAGCCGCAACCACAGCAGACACCCTGGAGCTGCTGCTACTCAACCAGACCGCCATCAGAGCAGCACTGGAAGAGCTGTCCCTCACCTCCACTGTGGGCAATCCTCTAGTTTTCTTCCCTTCTTAGAATGATCACAGCCCCCATACGCTTCGAGAATGTGAGCAATAGCGAGTCGGCGATGGTCTTCGCACCCAAAACGCTGACCGGCTAACAGTAGGTCGCCTCTTGCGATGTGGATTAATCTCAGCGACACTTTCAATTCATCTCAGACAGGAGTGTCACCGTGGCAGAGTTAACATCGCAACCTACAACGATCCAGTCGCTCTATGCCATGTACAGTGACAACCTCCTGTACGTCAATCGCCGCTACCAAAGAAAGTTGGTCTGGACGCTGGAAGAAAAGCAAAAGCTTATCGAGTCCATTCTAAAAAAATATCCAATCCCCGCAATTCTGATTGCAGAGCGCGAAGACTCACCCAAGACTTACGAAATCATTGACGGCCTGCAGCGCCTACATGCCATCATGTCGTTTATCGAAACATCGTTCACAGATACAGAGGGACGACTTTTCGACCTTTCGCATTTTCCCTCGGCTAAACGGCGAGCAGACGAAGGACTTTTTACTCCAAACACTCACAATGCATATCTTACGCCAAAGGCTGTAGGCACGATTCTTGACTATCCATTCGCAATGTCTGTGATGCGAGGGGCGACGGAAGACGAGATCAACGACGTATTCGGAAGAATTAACACTTACGGCCACCGCTTAAGCGACCAAGAACGCAGACAGGCAGGGGTACAAAACTCTTTCTCAGAGCTTGTAAGATCAATCGCCTGTACTCTGAGAGGGGACGAGTCTCACGAAATTCTGCCTTTGAATTCAATGCCGTCCATTAGCATAGATCTACCAAAGACGAAGCATGGCTATGAGGTACAGGCCGATGAAGTGTTTTGGGTGGAGCATGGTATCTTGCGCTCAACGGAGCTCAGGGATAGCCTCGACGAGCAATGCATTGCCGACATAGTCACCTGCATTGTGGGCGGCCAGCTTATTGATCGTTCAAAAGACGCCCTTGATGCCCTCTATACCTATGACTCCCAGGAGTCCAATAGGATATTAGCGGCACTGGAAGTTTATGGAGCGGATAGGGTTTCTGATGAGATCAAATACTGTATATCGCAAATACTTGAAGTATGCGCTATAGAGAACCCAGAAAAACCCGAAAAGCTACGAAATATCATTTTCAAAACCAGAACCACAAACCCATTCCCTGCAGTTTTCGCGATCATAACTCTTGCTTTTCATGAGCTTATAGTTAAGCAGGGAATGGTAATTACGGACTTCCCCGGACTACGAAAAGCCATTGTCAACTTAAGCGAACGCATAGAGACTGGACAGGGTGCAACTTCGGCAGCTCAGCGACTCGGCAATATAAGAGCGGTGAAAGGCGCTATTCAAGACTTTTTTGTCAAGGCGCAACCTGAGCCACCTATTTATGGCAATCACGCAATCGCTGACATCGACGGTCTTTTGCGGAGGTCTGAGATCGAGCAATCAGACTTCGAGTTCAAACAAGGGATACTCACTTTATCCGCCAAAAGAGAAATGGACCCCGGCATACTCCAAAAAATTCACGAGACCATCTGCGCAATAGCAAATAACGGTCCCGAAAGGACAGGTAAAATCGTGATAGGTGTGAGTGACAAGCCCGCCGACACGAAACGAATACAAGAGCTCGACGCCACCATAGCTCGGAAAGTTGGAAAACGGGATGTTGTCGGCATCAATCGCGAGGCAAAACTTCTTAACATCACGACTGAAGATTATTTTATCAAGATCAAAGAATCTATCAAAACCTCACCTTTATCCGACGAACTAAAGACTTCTGTACTTTCCCACATTGACTACAACCCTTATTTCGGCCTAGGAGTAATTGTAATCACCATCCCACCACAAACTAACGTCGCTTATTATGGTGACCATGTATTCTGGCGAACTGGCGACTCTACCACAGAAGCCAAAACAGCTAAAGAAATAGCGTCGGTAGCACAGCGCTTTTAACTTCAAACGGGAGCGACATTAAATTCATGTCGCTCCCCGTAGGTGCCGCGCCGCAGTTATGCTTAATTATTCCACAAGCTTACGCCGACAGGTTCAGCATTTTACAGTCCAGAGCTGATCGATACGTGTTGTATAGGACTGGCTCAACATTTCTCTGCGCATCCCCCAATCAGGAGATGTAGGCACACTGCCCGGTCTCATCGTCCCCCTTTCCCAACGATTGTTAATGCGATCCATCACATTCATTAGCCGATCACAGCAAACCGATTGCTTAAGCGCGAAAAGATCCGCCGTAAACTCCCCAGGCTGTCGTAAATCCATTAACAAAACCTCAGCTTTGCTATATCGAAATCCTGGCTGGAAAATCTTTGCTGCGGCATCGACAGCTAGTCGAGTCATCAGAAGCGTATCGCAGGTCGGGTAAGGCAGCTCAACCAGCGCGCCTTGAGCGTGGCGCGCCTCTTCCGGGTTAAACATCCCTGTACGGATGCTCACTCGCATGCGTTTGCAGACCGAACCTTGGGCACGCAGCTTCTCGGCTGCCCGCCCCGTGTAAGTGGCCACTGCCTGTTTAATCGGTGCCAGCTCCGTGAGACGCTTGCCGAACATCCGGCTGCAGCAGATTTCCTGCTTCGGTGGATCTGCCTCATCCAGTTCAAGGCAAGGCGTGCCGGCGAGTTCACGCGCCGTCTTCTCCACCACCACATTGAACTTGTCTCGCAACATCCTCGGATCTGCCTTGGCCAGATCCATCGCTGTGTGGATGCCCATGGGTTCCAGATGCACTGTCATCCGACGGCCGATGCCCCACACCTCTTTCACCTCTGTGTTACGAAGCACCCAGTCACGCTTGAAGTTGTCAGTGATGTCGACGACCCCACCGGTCTGCGCCTGCAGACGCTTTGCGGTGTGGTTGGCGAGCTTCGCCAAGGTCTTGGTCCGAGCAATGCCCACACCGACGGGGATTCCTGTGCAACGCAGCACCCTGGCGCGCACGTCCCGGCCGAACTGGGTGAGGTTGCCCGCCACGCCTGTGAGATCGGCGAAGCACTCATCGATCGAATAGACCTCTGCCGCAGGCACCATGGACTCGATCAGGGACATGACCCGCTCGCTCATGTCGCCATACAGCGCATAGTTCGACGAGAACGCCACGATACCGTGCCGCCGAAGTTTCTCCTTCGCCTGGAAGTAAGGCTCGCCCATCTTCACGTACGGCTTGGCATCGTATGAGCGTGCGATCACGCAGCCGTCGTTGTTGCTCAGCACTACGATGGGCGTCTTGGCCAGATCCGGACGGAACACACGCTCACAGCTCGCATAGAACGAGTTGCAGTCGATAAGCGCGAACACCTGATCACTGCGCATGGTCGCGCACGCTATACCGCACCACACCCCAGACGACCAACTCGTCGCCCTCCATGATGTACCGAGGTGGATATGCCGGGTTTTCGGATTTGAGGATGACTACTCCGTCGCGGCGATGAAGCCGCTTGCAGATAGGCTCTCTGTTGACAGCTGCAATGACGATATCGCCGTGCTCTGCCTCACGCCCCCTGTCTACGATGACCAGGTCACCAGAGTAGATGCCCGCCCCTTGCATGCTGTCGCCCTCGACTTTCACCAGATACACATGGGGTGCGCGAAGGTCGAACAGCTCATCAAGGGAGATATGACCTTCCAGATGGTCTGCTGCTGGCGACGGAAAGCCTGCCGGCACGTGGAACGAGTACAGCGGTAGCGGTTCGGTACCGCCGGTTGGCGTACCCAGAAAAGTGATGGTCATGATGGAAGGTCCGATGCAAACTGTATGCATATACAGTAAATCTGGCATCGCTCGCCCGGTCAATCCTGGGCAGCGAAATTTCTGACAGGCGAGAGGTGGATATGTGTGGGCGGTACTCGATCTACGAGTCGATGGATCACTACCTGCGGCAGTTATCGCTGGACCTGGTGGTGATCAATGGCTATGACCATGAGCCGATCAACCGCTACAACGTCGCGCCGTCGACGCGAGTCGAGATCATTCGTCAGGCTGGGGATGGGTTGTATGTTGATCGCGTGAAGTGGGGATGGGCGCCTTTTTGGGCGAAGGGGAAGCGTCCAGCTCCGATCAATGCTCGGGCCGAGACGGTGGTGACGGGGAATTTTTTCAAAAGCTTATGGCCAAGCGGCCGGGCTTTGGCTCCTGCTAATGGATGGTTTGAATGGATACCTGATCCAACAGACCCGAAACGTAAACAGCCCTACTACATCACCAGCGCCGATGGAAAGCCGCTCTTTTTCGCGGCGCTTGCTGAAGTGCATCACGGCGTGGAGCCAGATGAGCGAGACGGATTTGTCATCATTACAGCAGCTGCCGACCAGGGACTACTCGACATACACGACCGGAAACCTCTTGTGCTTACACCAGAGGTTGCGCGTGACTGGATCTCGCCAATCACCTCGACCGAGCGCGCTGAAGAGATAGTGCGAACGGGTTGCCGAACCGCCGGCGATTTCAAGTGGCATGCTGTACGCAGAGAGGTGGGTAACGTCCGTAATCAAGGGCCTGAATTGATATTTCGTGCGAATTGAAAAATCTCAGCCAGCCCCGGGGCGGCAATTTTAGCGGCTAAAACTACGAACCCTCTCCAGTCGCTAGCCAAAGTTTAGCTAAAGAATTCGTTAAATAACGAAATCGTTAATTCTACAAATGTAGAAACCTACACTCTACCCAAGGCTCAAAAGAACAAAAACGCTTTTACGCAAAAGCGCAAAAGCGCACGCAACCCAGTACCCACGCGCCCCTGGCCGTGGGTGGCTGCTCACGACTCAACGAAAAAGAACTGTTGACAAGCTTCAAAAAAGTCAGATTAAATTCGCTACCAACGTGAAATCGAAGCCATCTCACACAGCCGCTGAGCGCTTGCGCTCATCTTGGAGAAAGTATGTCGACCTTTAACCTGCTTATTATTTTCTTCATCGAGGTTGTGCGGTGGCTTCAATTACTAGAACTAGAAAAGTTGCTCCAATACTGAAGGCTGCCAATTCATGATTACCAACTCTCCGGTAACCTCTGCCTTAGCCTGTCGCTGGTTTGTGTTGGTATAGCGAATATCAAGACCTTCGAAGTGGAAGCCATCAAACGCACGCCGGATGTCCGGGTGGTCGTTGATGCTGACCATCACCTTGCCCTTGCAGCGGCGCATGAATTCCGCCATGCGCTCGTATTCCTCGAAGGGGAAATCGACGCCATAGCCGGCGGTCTGCCAATAAGGCGGGTCCATGTAGAAGAACGTGTGTGCTCGATCGTAGCGCTCGGCGCAGGCTAGCCAGGACAGGTTCTCGACGTAGGTACCGGCGAGTCGCTGCCACGCGGCGGATAGGTTCTCCTCGATACGCAACAGATTGATGGCCGGCCCGGTGGTTGCGGTACCGAACGTTTGCCCGGTGACTTTGCCACCGAAAGCGTGCTGCTGGAGATAGAAGAACCGGGCAGCACGCTGGATGTCGGTCAGGGTCTCGGGGCGCGTCATCTTCTGCCACTCGAAGACCTGACGGGAACTGAGCGCCCACTTGAACTGGCGCACGAACTCCTCCAAGTGGTTCTGCACAACGCGGTAAAGGGTGACCAGGTCACCGTTGAGATCGTTCAGCACCTCCACAGGAGCTGGCTGGGGACGCATGAAGTACAACGCGGCTCCGCCGGCGAAGACTTCGACATAGCATTCATGAGGGGGGAAGAGAGGGATCAAGCGGTCGGCCAGGCGGCGTTTGCCACCCATCCAGGGGATGACTGGAGAGGTCATAGGTATGCAAGTCTTTACTGTATGGATAAACAGGTGTTAGGCTCGCCGCGCTTTGTGCACAAGGCAGAGGCCACGGCTGGACTTGCAGGAAGGGTCTGCGGGTTCGGCGGGCCGGGCTGGATGTTGGCGCATCCACCCGGCTCGCCTCTTTTCACTTGGCGACTTCGCGGACGTAGGCCTGGCAGGCCTGCAGCGCGATCAGTCCCCGGTCACCTTCATCGGTGATGGCGACAATTCGTTGAGCATGCGCTCGGTCAGTTGGGCACGTACGGTTCCATGTACCACGCCTCCGGAGCCGGCGGCTTCGCGCATCCCACTGTCACAACCCTGGGCAGCAAGGGCTCCGGTGTCGACAAGGACTGACAGCCGCAGATCAGCGGTAGCAAGCCGGTCACGCAGACGAGCCTGAGCTTTTTGAACATCGTTCATTTCCTTCCAGTGCGTGTTGTTCTGATCCTGCAGGCGAGCCTCCAGGGCGCGGCGCGCATCCTGCTGCTCTGCCAGTTGGTTGAGCGCAGCCGCAGCAGCCTCCTCACGTTCACGGCCGTGCAGGCGATCCTTCTCCGCCAGCTGGTTGCGGTAGTCGTCAGCCTGCTCGGCGAGCTGCCTTCCGTATACGTTCACCTGCCATACCCAGGCTGCCCGGGCGCCGATGGCACAAGCGAGCGCCAAGGTCACCGCGGCGATCAGGCGACCGCCCCAGGCGGTCACTGCAGCACCTCAAGGGCTCGCTTGTAGATGGCCATGCGATCATCCAGGCCGTTGGTACCGCCGTTGATCCGCTTCGTGATGGCCAGCATGTCGCCCTTGTCGGTCAGGCTGTTAAGCCCCTCCTTCTGCCAGAACCAGCCGGCCGACATCGATGCATAGACTGGATGCTCGAGCAGCTCCGGTGTATTGAGCAGACGGCTGTCACCGAACAGAGCCTCGCTGCAGGCTTCGTAGTTGAAGAGGCCTGTTACCTGGATGAGGCCACGACCTCGAAAGAACTGGCCATCTCCATCTGCGTCAGGCGTGTTGCCCAGACGCTGGGCCAGACGCCCGGTGTCGTACTTCGACAGGTACCTGTCATTGCCAAGCTCACGCACGTATTGCAGCTGGCCCGACTCATGCCCTATCTGGGCGAGGAAGGCAGCCATACGCAGGCGTGTGATGATGGCGAACTTACCCATGGTGGCGTTGAGGCCGGGAACAAAAACGCCGGCTTTCGGGCCGGCGTTCGGGTAGATCTTTTGTAGCTGTTGTACTGAGATAGCCATTCATTTCTCCAATTGCTGCCGCGTGCGGCTTTAGGACTACAGCTGCTCAACCCTGAGCGGCTTGTTGTCGTCTTTCTTCTTTTTGCCCGAGGCCTTGGCCTTGCCCTTCTTGCCGCCGTTGCACTCCACGGTGGTAGTCCAGCCGCTGGCGGTGAATACCTGCTCGACGCTGTCCACCAAGTACTCGCCATCCAGGCCGACCTTGAAGCCCTGGGCGTTGATCGTGCGTTCGGCAAACAGGTCAGTACGCCCGGCCATTTCCAGGCGCACACCGGCGGTGCTGCGGTTGAACGCCGCCAAGCGCGCCTTGGCGGCCTGCTCGGCGGCAGTCTTGTCGGGATAGATATGGCGGTCGGTATGCACCGGGGCAGGCCGTCGGGGGCCTCGTCGTTGTCCAGCTGGACCACCTGCAGCGCGCCGGTTTTCTTGTCCTGGTGCTGGGTCCGCACAGCTTTTTGCGCGCCGCGATCCCCGAGGCGGAATTGGTAGCGCTCGACCTCGGTTTTGTTGATGGTAACGACCAGCAGGGTCTTGCCGCTGATGCTTTTTCCGCCCTGCCGGGGCATGACCAGCAGCTTGCCCTCAGCCACTTTGGCGGTGCTGTCGTACTGCTTGGCCAGGCGCGTTACGAAGTTGAAGTCCGACTCGTTGCGCTGGTCGACGCGCTCAATCTTGGTGGTCACCGGGCACACCGGCTCCCAGCCGTTGCGCTTGGCCACATCGTTGACGATCTGTGACAGCGGCACGTTTTCCCAGCTGCCGCTGCGCACGGTCTTGCCGCTGCCGCGCATGTCGCTGACCTTGCCGCGAATGGTCATGGTGTCCGGCGGGCCGGACAGCTGCACCTCATCCACGGTAAAGGCGCCCATGCGTTTAAGGGGCTGGCCCTCATAGCCCAGCAGCACCTCCACCCGGCCGCCACGCCCAGGAAGCGCGACAGCCTGGTCGCGATCGTCAATCCGCAGCTCGAACTCGTCCGACTCCATGCCGGGCTTGTCCGATATCCGCAGCAGCAACAGGCGGTCATTGATCAGCGCGGTAATGTCTTTGCCATCCGCGACGATACGGTACGTCGGTTTCATGCTTGCTCCAGAAATGAAAAACCCCGCACAGGGCGGGGCTCGTTACGCGTAACGCGGGGTTATCGGTCGAACAGCTGCAGCAGCTCCACCGCCGGCGCCGAAAGGTCGGGCAACTGGATCAGCAGGCCAGCGCGGTACGGCTGCACCTCCCTGGCCAAGTCTGGGTTGGCCTCCAGCACCGCCTCGACGGTGCCATTGAGGTGCCCGTAATGGTGCTGGCAGATCACATCCAACAAATCCCCGCTAGACGTTCTGCAGATCGTTGCCATAGCTCACAAACTCCAGGGTGAACCCTTGTTTCCGGGGGATGCCACCTGCCAGCAGGTGACCCTGTTCTTCCTCCACGCTCACCAGGCACCAGTCGCCCAGTACCTCGCCGTAGCCCGTGACCAGCTTCAGCGCCTGCAGGTTGCGGCCGATGCTGCGCAGCACGGTCAGCTGCTTAATGCCGCCCTTGTGGTGCGGGAAGATCGCACCCTTGAGCGTTATCTTTTCCTCACCCAGGCCAACGGCTTGCTGCGCCACACTGCGGCGCAGGCGTTCCTGGCCGGCCCAGCGGAACGACGCCTGCCGGCGCAGCTCGTCAAAGGGCGCTGTATCTAGGTTGAAGTAGTACGGCTGCAGCTTGGGGTCGTGCGGCTGGATGATCAGCAGGTGGGGAAACGGCGCGACCGCCTCGGGCAGTGGCGTAGCCGAGCCCAGCAGCCCGCCCGTGGGCAGAATGTTGGCCAGCGACGGGCTCACCAGCCCCGCCACGCGCCCAGCCTCAGCCGTGACCTTGGCTGCCATCGTCTTGAATGTGCCAATGCGCTCCTGCACCTGGGCGGCGCCGGTGACGACTCGGCTATACATTGACGCCACTTGCCCCACCTGAGACTGGGCCACATTGATACTACGCACGATGCGCCCCAGCTTTTCCCCAGCCTCGGGTCCGACAAATGGGATGTTCTCCAGTTCGGATGCGGCGCCCGTGATGCTGCCGACCGCGCCATTGAGCGGTGACAGCATAAGCGAATGAACACAGCATTCATGCTGATGGCGCAGTACAACGGATTAGCCATAATTCCTATAGAGAAAGTTTGCGCCGACTATTTCACCCATCTAACACCAGAAATGTTTCTGCGGAAGGTATTCTCAGGACAGATTAAGCCTCCCGCTACACGACTGGAACACAGTCAAAAAAGCGCTAAAGGCATACACCTTACCGACTTCGCACTATATCTAGACCTTCAAAGAGAAAGCGCCAAGAAAGAATGCCAGCAAATTAACAAACCTCTCAAAGCCAACCAATGACAGCAAGCGGGCGATCACAACCATTGTCGCCCGCCTTCCACATTGCATGAGAGGTCACACCATGGAGCCAGTTTTAATTAGATACTTAGGCTCGATTTTGTCTTGATACACCTGATGCAAAGTTTCTAACACAAGGCGTCCAAACGGTGTAACCTCATAGGTAACATCAATGTAAGATTCAAACTTGCTTGGATCTAACATCATCGTCTGGCGCGTAGCCATTTTGATCGATCTCTTGCATACCCTGAAGTTGACCAAAATGTCACCCAATGCATGCTCGAAGCTGTGAGGATTTTGGTAGCCTTGCATAAAGAGAAATAGATCCAAGTTATCTACCCTCTCAAAAACGCGAGCTATCTCCCTGAAATTCTGTTCACGAATCTCTCCTCGAACCAAACGCTTGAATGCACCAGCAAGCATAATCGCCTTCTGTTCATTCTCTAAGCGATCCATCAATTCAATAAGGTCGGTCACAAATTCTTCCGCCTCACCGGGGCTTTCAAACTCATCATCAAATTTTTTCAAATCATCATCAGTCAATTCTGAAAGATTAGAATGAAAAACTTCCACACGCTTCAAGAACCTACTGCGTTTATATTTATTCCTAAACTCCCAAGCCCCTACAAATGATCGCACTACCGGAACGTTTTTCAAAAGCTCCGAATCCGTCAATGTATCTATAACTGCCTCAGCATAGTCAACACCCGGCATAGACTCAAAAAAACTTCGAACCACCCCTTTCGACTTACTAACCTTTTTATCTTTTGAGTCGTTCATTTCCATCTCCTAACCTACCCTGGAACCAAGGACCACACTTGAACTTATGATTTTGCTCAGCCAGCTCCAGCCTTTATACCTATCCCCACGCCCACGCAAATGGGTGTATCTCCGCAACGAGTTCCAATCGCGGCGCCCAGATACGCTTGAGACCCTTGGTATGTCCCAGTCCATTTCAAACAACCGGCTGACCCCCTCATGACGCATGATCATGGAAGTGTAAATCCTCGATACCAGTCATCTTGCATGCCTTAGACCAAGCCGTGCCGATGGAGGGAGTGTTATATGGAAAAATCTCTGGGCACTCACGCGGCATGCCTCTGCACGATAATCCAAGCCTCATCCGGTAAGTAGCACCACACGTCATTGCCGATCTTCTGACCGGGGTTTTTCATGTCGCGCACTTTCACAGCTTGCCTGTGCTCGTCCAGGTCTTCCCAAAGAATGCGGGCGATCTCGTCCATTCGGCGCGTTGAGAAGATAGCGAACGCCATGACCTTGGGCATGTGAATCACACTGGGGCGCCGCTGCAGCATCTCAAAGAAGTGCTTCAGCACCTTGTCCAATTCATCCAACGTTGGCCGTCGATCTCGCTCCCGACTTTTCATGTTGTAGCCGAAGTTCTTGAGCACCAAGCGCGCATCAGTCATTGCTAGCGGATTGATCTCATAGCCCCAAGCTGCCCTGGCCAGCGACAGCACCGAGCCCAAGTGCGCAAGATCATTGCCGGCCGTCTGCGGCTTGACCTCCCCCCTTCTGGACTCATGCGCCAGAGGGCATAGTCCACCAGCACCTGCTGGCTGATGACGGAGTCGACCTTTTCCCCAAGGTAGCTGTTCTTGATGGCGTTCAGCGTGCGTCGCTTCGTCTCGCCCAACGGCCGGGCTTTCTCTGCCTCGACCGGGTAACGGTCGATCATCTGCTTGACCGTATGCACTTCCCGGGTGGCGCGCTCAATAGCACTAGGTTCAGCTAACTCGGTTTCCCGTCGCTTCGCCCAGGCCACCGCAGCCTGTTTGCGGGCGAACGTTTGACTCTCTTGGTAGACTGTCACCTTGTCGCGATTAATCCGGATCTGGACGAGGTAGCTGGTGCTGCCATCGGCCTTTTTACGCGTTCTGATCGTTGCCATCTGAGATTGGTACACGTCGTCTTTCGATTGGTACATTGTACAAAGCGCTTGGTAAAAACGCCTCAAAACCCCGAAAATTGGTACAAAACACGTTGAACGAAATGACCGCAAATTCAGGCTCTAAGCCAACAACCACGCGCCCTGAGCCGTCACGCCGCTTCAGCGTTGCTCCCATGATGGACTGGACAGACCGCCACTGCCGGTTCTTCCTGCGCCTGCTTTCCAAAAACACCCTGCTGTACACCGAAATGGTCACCACCGGTGCCCTGCTGCACAACGACGCCCAGCGTTTCCTGCGCCACGACGCCTCCGAGCACCCGCTGGCCCTGCAACTGGGCGGCAGCGTGCCGGCTGACCTGGCCACCTGTGCCCGCCTGGCCGAGGAGGCTGGTTACGACGAGGTCAACCTCAACGTCGGCTGCCCGAGTGACCGGGTGCAGAACAACATGATCGGCGCCTGCCTGATGGCCCACCCGGCGCTGGTGGCCGACTGTGTGAAAGCCATGCGCGATGCGGTGTCGACCCCGGTAACGGTCAAGCACCGCATCGGTATCAATGGCCGCGACAGCTACGCCGAGCTGTGCGACTTCGTCGGCCAGGTGCGCGAGGCAGGTTGCCGGAGCTTTACCGTGCATGCGCGCATCGCGATTCTGGAAGGGCTGTCGCCGAAGGAGAACCGTGAGATTCCGCCGCTGCGCTATGACGTGGCGGCGCAGTTGAAGGCGGACTTCCCGGACCTGGAGATCGTGCTCAACGGCGGGATCAAGACCCTGGCCGAATGCCAGGCGCACCTTGAGAACTTCGATGGGGTAATGCTGGGGCGTGAGGCGTACCACAACCCTTACCTGCTGGCCGAGGTGGACCAGCAGCTGTTCGGCAGCGAGGCGGCAGTGGTCAGCCGCAGCGAGGCGCTGGCGCAGTTGCGGCCTTATATCGTCGCGCACATGGAAAGTGGTGGCGCGATGCACCACGTTACCCGGCATATTCTGGGGTTGGCCCAAGGGTTCAAGGGTGCCCGGCGCTTCCGCCAGCTGCTGTCGGCGGATATTCACAAGGCGGCAGAGCCGTTGGCTGTGTTCGACCAGGCGGTGGAGTTGTTGCAGGGGCGGTAACCTGACAAGCGCCGCAGTATCTGTGGGAGCGGGCGTGCCCGCGAACACCGGCGCAGCCGGTGCCAGCCACCGCGTTGGATTCTTCGCGGGCACGCCCGCTCCCACAGAAGCCGCGTCGCGCTTACGAACCAAGCCCCTTCATGACAGTGCAACCCAAGGGCTGGGTGATCGCCGTTTTCGTGCATGCGGAACCTCGAGGCCGCTTGCGACTCGAATCCTCACCTTTCGCACCGCGCTTCGCAGGCCCTTGAGCGGCCGTCGGGGCTCGGGTAATGTCGAGTCATTGCACAGGACAGAGCACGCCCATGACCTCCAAGCTGGAACAACTCAAGCAGTTCACCACCGTGGTCGCCGACACCGGGGACCTGGACGCCATCACC
>Ga0209370_1001969_pt1 | contig 16229 bp, 15 predicted proteins | sample AgamicAtPrz_FD_187164 | JGI IMG/M metagenome (GOLD analysis project Ga0209370, IMG submission 187164) | Agave microbial communities from Guanajuato, Mexico - At.P.rz (SPAdes) (version 2) | ecosystem: Host-associated > Plants > Phyllosphere > Phylloplane/Leaf | place: Guanajuato, Mexico... | reverse complement strand
TTGCGTACCAGCTGGGTGCTGTCCTGCGGTTCGCGGCTTTCGAGCAGCGCACTGGTGAACAGCCGCGCCGCGTTCAACGGTTGCAGCAGGTCATGGCTGACCGCCGCGAGGAACTTGGTCTTCGACAGGTTGGCCTGTTCGGCCTCGCGCTTGGCCTCGCGCAGGCGCGCTTCGGCGCGGCTGCGCTCCTCGATCTCGCGCAGCAGTTGCTCGTTGAGGCTGGTCAGTTCGGCCGTGCGCTCACGTACCCGTTGCTCGAGGTGCTGATAGGCCTGGTGCAGCGCCTGCGCGGTATTGCGCCGCTCGGTGATATCGCGGATCAGCACGAAGATGCCGGCCACTTCGCCACTGGCCAGGCGGTTCGGCACGTAGGAACGCAGCATGTAGCGTTCCTGCCCGCTGCTGTTGGTTTCAGCGAACTCGAACGTGACGCTCTCGCCGGCCAGCGCGCGTACCACATAAGCTTCCAGGCGCTGGTAATGCTGTTCGCTGTGGGCCTCGCGCAGGCTCAGGCCGAGCATCACGCCGGGTGGCCAGCAGTACCATTCTTCGTAGACCTTGTTGGTGAATTCGTAGACCAGGTCGGCGTTGAGGTAGGCGATCAGCGCCGGGACATTGTCGGTAATCAGGCGGATCTGGTGCTGGTGGGCAGTCTCGGCCCGCTGCCGCGCTTCGCTGAGCAGGCGGTTGACGGCCTTGAGCTCGGCCATTGCCTGGTTCAGGGCATCGGTGCGTTCGCGTACCTGCTCGGCCAGCACCACCGAGTGCTGAAACGCCGCGTAAGGGTCATTGCCACGCGTCACACCGGACTCGACGCGCTCGATCAGGGCGCCGTTGATACGCTGCAGCTTATGGTTTTCATGTTGCAGCCGGGTGATTTCCAGCTGCAGGTCAGCGATTGACGGGAGGCCGGTTGCGGGCAATGGCGACGCCGGTGAAGGTCTGGTTGATGTGCATGCCATTGAACTGTTCTCCGTAGGTGTTGAAGCCGATCACCCGCTGCTCGCGCAGGAAAGCGCCGATCGGCTCCAGGCCGTGCTGGCCTTCCAGTTCCAGCCGCCGCAGGAAGCAATCGCAACCGATGGTCAGCAACAGTGGGCCGAGACGCTGCTGCAAGCCGTCGAACAGCTGCTGCAGGTTGGGCAACAACGGCCCGGGGGTCATGGCGGTGAGCACGATGCCGTTCTCCACCGCACAGTAGAAGCTCAGGCTCTGGTCCGGGTGCACTTGCTGGATCGCCCGCACGTAGTACTGGTCGTGGATGCGTACGGCCAGCGGATGGGCAGCGAATACCTGGTAGTCGAGTTCGGCCACCGGCACGCCAATGTGCCGGGCATACTCCTCGGCGGCCGGCTCGGCATTCAGTTCGAAAACCCGGCGCTGGGCACTGTCGGCCCCCGTGACCACCAGCTTTTCCTGCCGTGGCAGGATGTGGTGGGTGGTGAACACCTCGAAGTCGAGCCAGGTATTGACCAGCACCACCACTGCCGCGCCGTTATGGAACGCGCCGCCGAAGTACACGTGGGTGCGGGTCAGGTAATTGTCGTCGCCGGCCGAACCGCCAAAATGCGGAATATCCCCGAGGGCGGCGCTGAGCGCCGCGAGCACCATCTCCTCGCGGCTGGACAGGCCGTCGAGCAGGGTCAGGGCAAAGCTGTGGCCCTTGATCGGCGCCAAGGTGTTGCTGCGGCAGGTGCCGACCAGGCGCTCGACCATCTGCTGGGCATCGATCAGGCTGAAGTGCTCCATCTCATCGATCAGCCCGGTGGCGATGGAGAAATGCCGATGATCGAAGCCCACCGCCGTGATGCAGTTACGGCCGTAGCCCAGCGGGGTGATCTCGCCGGCGCTGGTGCAACCGACCAGGCGGATGCCGCCAAAGCCCTGCTCCAGGGCCTCGCCCAGGACCTGCAGGTCGTATTCGGCGGAGCAGAAGAACAGCACGAAGCCCAGGTGCGGGTGCAGCAGCTGCGCCGCCAGTTCCTCGGCCGCCAGCCGGGCGTCGGTAGCCTGGGACATGGCGCTGACCACACCGTCGTTGTGAGCCTGCTGCATCCTGGTCTCCGGCGCGGGTTGGCTGAGCAAAGAGTGTACGAAGGCGATCATTGGCGACGAATGCTACTTGGGTAGCGGGTGGGCAGTTCCATGGTTGTAATGGCTTGCCCTGAAGATTGCCGGGCTCGCGCGCGGCCCTTTCGCGACGCAAGGCCGCTCCCACATCGACCGCACAAGCCCAGTTTTACGAACCCTGCGCGGTCATTGTGGGAGCGGCCTTGCGTCGCGAAAGGGCTGCACAGCAGCCCCGGCACTCTTGAGTCGAGGCCGAGGACCTACCAGGTGAGCACTGCCCCCACCGCGAAGGTATCGGTATCTTCGTCCTGCGCACTGGTTTCATGACCCTCGATGGAAAACTGGTTGTATTCGGCAACCAGCTTGAGGTTGTCATTGATGTCGTGGAACAGCGCGATGCCACGGGTTTCATAATCCGCACCACTGTCGACCGCGCCGTTGCCATCGTCCTTGGTCTTGCCATAGGACAGCGCCACGCGGTTCTTGCCGAACTTGTACGAGCCCTGCAGCAGGTAGCCGTCACTGTCGACATTGCGCAGGGTCGGTTCGCCAGCGTTGTTGGTGAAGAACGGGTTGATGCCCTTGGCCTGGAACCCCGAACCGGTCAGCGACAACCCGCCCATCTTCGCCTGCACGCCATAGCCGACACCTTTGGAAGTCACCGACTGCACCGCCGGGTCGGTGTTGTCGGAGGTCTGGTAGCTGCCGTTGAGCCAGCTGTAGATCTGCGCCCCGCCCAGGTCGAACTGGTAGGTGATCTCGCTTTCGGTACGCGGGTTTTCCTGGTAGGCCTTGCCGGTCGGGCTGCTGTCGTTGGTGTCCACCGGGTCCATGATGCCGACCGCGACGCGCAGGCCGTCCATCACCGGGGTGCGGTAGGTGATCTGCGAGGTGGGGAACGGGTATGGGTAGCCGCTGCCGATGTTGCCGAACGATACCCCGCCGCCGTCCACCAGGCCCAGGGTGTCACTGACCTGGCCATAACCGGCCAGCAGTTCGTCGAGGAGGATGTTGGAGCGGGCGAACAGGCCGAAATCCTTGCCGATCAGCACTTCACCCCATTCCGGATTGGCCACGGTACCGTAGAACTGGCGCACGTCGATGGCGGTGTCGGTGCCGTTGGTTTCGCTGTCGTTGATGGTCACCCAGAACGAGGCGCGCGCGCCGAGCTTGAGGTCGTCGACCTGCTTGCCCATGTTGAAGCCCAGGTAGTTGGGCAGGAAACCCATCTTCACCCGCGACTGGCGGCGGTCGAATTGCTCACCCTCGCGGTCGACATCGCTGTTGACGTAGAAGGCATTGATATAGCCGTCGGTGGAAAACGTCGTCTGGTCCTTGTCGTACAGCATGATCTCGGCCTCGGCGACACTGCTCAGGCAAAGGCTCGACAGGCTGACGGTGACAGCCGCCAGCAAACGGGGGGACAGATTCTTATTGTTGTACATGGCGCGCTCCGAAACGGGGACGGGATGTCGGAGGCGATTATCAGAACCGGGCAAAAGGCCAGAAACGCTGCTTTGGAGCGGGCTGGCGGGTGCTTTGGGCCGGCGTGTGGGGCGTGAGCATTCGGGCCTGCTACCGGGTTGGGCCGGGAGGCGAGACTTAGGGTTTAGGCATTAATGGCAGGCAGGTAGCGATACAAAAAGCCCGGCTTCGAGCTGACGCCGTACCTGCAGGAACGGCTTCAGCCGCGGTTACCGGCATAGCCGGTGCCAGCCACCGCGTCGCCCGCTTCACACGCCGAGCGCAATCGCCTGGTTTCAGGAGACCAGCGCTTGCGAACCTAGCCGCACCGGCATCTCATAGCGGTGCGGTTGCTGCCAGGCCAGTTGGGCCTGTACATCGACAGCCGCGTCCTTGACCTTCTGCGCCCACTGTTCATCCCGCGGGCACACCACCAGCACACGGAACCCGTGGGCGACGCCTTCCAGCCGCACCCCCTCGGAATCATCCACATGCAGATCAATGTCGAACGCCGACGGCAACTTCGACGGTGCATGGCCAAGACCGTTCATGGCCAGGACATGCTGGTGGCGGTCGCTGTTGACCACGCCGTCGACGCGGATGCCGTAGAGCATCAGCCAGCGGCGGATGTACGACGGTGTGCGCCCCGACGAGGTGTAGATCCAGATGCTGCAGCCCTGGCGGCGCAGGTCGCGGATCAGCGCGCGCGTGCCACTGCGCAGGGGTTCGCCCAACCAGCGGTGGACACACGCCGGCAGCTTGCTGTGTTCGGCGGCGGCGTGGTCTGCCTGGCAGGCGAGCGTGTCGTCGATGTCGAACGAAATGCGCACCTTTGGCCGGTTGAATCGGCGCTCGACGGCCTGCCAGCCACGCTGCAGCAGTGAAGACCCGTGCATCAGCGGCACCTCTCGCAGGCAGGCACGGGCATGCCGCCCAGGAAGAACTGGCCCGGTTCAGGCGCCTTCGCTTCGAGGAAGGCGGCGTATTTCTTCTTGATCTTGGGTAATTCGTACAAGGCCTTGACACCGTGTTTGGCGGAATTGCGGATGACCGAGGACGGGTTGAAGTAGCCCTCGGCGTTGTCCAGCGACAGCACGAAGGGCGGTAGCCCGGCGCGCATCAGCAAGTAGCTGACGAGCAGCGACCCGGTGCGGTTGTTGCCTTCGATGAACAGCTGCGGCTTGCTGAGGATGCGCACGTAGACACCGGCGGCCCGCTTCCAGATCGAATCACTGCGGTAGGCGCTGTACCAGTTGTACAGGTCCTTGATGCCGCCCTCGACGTTGTTGAAGAAGTGCGCCTCGGTCGCGGCAAGATGCGCGGCGAACTCCAGGCGACGGGCGGGGTCGCTGCCGCACAGCACGGTGGCATTGATCTCCAGCATCAGGTTCAGCTGCTGCAGGTCGAAAAGGTCGATACCACGTGCGACATAGTCATCAATCAGGGCGTAGCCCTGGACCACATTCAGCAGCACCTCGTCGGTGAACGGGTCGCGCGGTTCGGTGAATCGCTCGCTGAGTTCGGCAAAACGGGCCTGCACCTCACGCAGTGCGCGCTCTACCGCTGACAGATCAAGACGACGCGTGGCTGGCATTGGAAACCCCGGGTAACACTTCAACGGAAGACGGCGCGACCAGGGCTCAACTGAACTTGCCGCTGATGTAGTCGGCGGTCAGCTGCTCGCGCGGATTCTGGAAGATCTGCGTGGTCGGGCCCATTTCCACCAGGTAGCCGGTGCGGGTGCCCTGGGAAATGTCCACCGAGAAGAACGCGGTTTCATCAGCCACACGAATCGCCTGCTGCATGTTGTGGGTGACCAGCGCGATGGTGTAGTCCTTTTTCAGTTCCACCATCAGTTCTTCCACCCGGCGGGTGGCGATGGGGTCGAGCGCCGAACACGGCTCGTCCAGCAGCAGCACTTCCGGCTCGGTGGCGATCGCGCGGGCGATGCACAGGCGTTGCTGCTGGCCGCCGGACAGCGACAGGCCGCTGACCTTGAGCTTGTCCTTGACTTCGTCCCACAGCGCGGCGCCCTGCAGGGCATGCTTGACGCGGTCGCCGATGTCACCCTTGTAGCGGTTCAGGCGCAGGCCGAAGGCGACGTTGTCGAAGATGCTCATCGAGAACGGGTTGGGCTGCTGGAACACCATGCCGATATAGCGGCGCACCACGACCGGATCGACGCCTTTGCCATAGACATCCTGGCCGAGGAAATGCACGTGGCCTTCGAAGCGGAAGCCCTTGACCAGGTCGTTCATGCGGTTGAGGCTGCGCAGCACGGTACTCTTGCCACAGCCGGACGGGCCGATGAAGCCGGTGATCTGGTTCTTGCGGATCGGTACGTGGCTGTCGCGCACGGCCATGAAGTTGCCGTAGAAAATCTTGTCCAGCTTGCAGTCCATGACGATGGGGGCTTCGCTGACCACGGGAGCGGCTTTTTGCGCAGTGGATACGTTCAAGGTCGAATGCTCCCTTTCTCAGTACTTGGGCTTGCCGAATACTCGGCTCAGAATGTTGATTACCAGCACGATCATCACCAGTACCAGCGAGGCCGCCCAGGCGAGCTCGAGCTGGTTGTCGAATGGCATGCCGGAGAAGTTGTAGATCAGCACGGCCAGCGAGGCCGTCGGGTTCATCACGGCCAGGTCGCCGTCATGCAGGATCCAGTAGTTGCTGAACAACGCGGTGAACAACAGCGGCGCCGTTTCGCCGGCGGCACGCGCCACGGCCAGCATGACGCCGGTGAGGATCGCCGGCAGGCCGGTGGGCAGGACGATTTTGCAGATCACCTGGGCCCGGGTGCAGCCCATGCCATAGGCGGCATCCTTCATGATCTTGGGCACCATCTTCATCGACTCTTCGGCGGTCAGCACGACGATGGGCAGCATCAGTACCGCCAGGGCCACGCCGCCTGCCGGCGCCGAGTAGGTGCCGGTGGTCATCACCACCAGGGCGTAGGCGAATACCCCGGCCAGGATCGATGGCAGGCCGGTGAGCATCCGGGCGGCGAAGCGCGCAGCGTTGGCCAGCTTGCTGTCCGGACCGAGTTCAGCCAGGAACACCGCGGCCAGGATACCGACCGGCACGGCGATGGCCGCAGCAATACCGACCATGACGAAGGTGCCGACCATGGCGTTGCCAAAGCCCCCGCCCATCTCGAAGCCGGTGGGCGGCAGCTCGGTGAACACCTCCAGGTTGAGGCGGGCACCACCGCGGGTGATCAGCATGTACAGCACCGAAACCAGCGGCACGCTGGCCACCAGCGCCGCGCACCAGGCCAGCGTGGTCAGCACCAGGCTGCGCAGGGAACGGCCTTCCAGCTTGCGCTGCAGGCTGGGCAGCGCCTTGGTCGGGGTGGTCAGGTCGGTCATCATTTGTTACCCCGCTGGGCGTAGAGCATGATCATCGAGCCGAGTACGTTCACCAGCAGGGTGATGAACATCAGTACCAGGGCGGCGTACATCAGTACCTCGACCTCGTTCGGGCCGGCCTCCGGGAAGTTCAGCGCCAGTAGCGCGGCCAGGGTGTTGGCCGGGGCGAACAAGGACACGGATATGTTGTTGGCATTGCCGACCAGCATGGCCAGCGCCATGGTTTCGCCCAGCGCCCGGCCCAGGCCGAGTACCAGCGAACCGAAGATGCCGGTGGCCGCGGACGGCACCATCACCTTGAGGATCGCCTCCCAGTGGGTGGCGCCCAGGCCGTAGGCCGCCTGCTTGGTTTTCATCGGCACGCTGGTCAGCGCATCCTGCGAAACGGCGGCGATGGTCGGCAGAATCATGATGGCCAGCACCAGCGCGGCGGGCAGCAGCCCGGGCCCGCTCAGCGAGGTGCCAAAAAACGGAATCCAGCCCAGCTCGCTGTGCAGCCAGGTGGTCAGCGGGCGGATGGCCGGGATCACCACGTAGATGCCCCACAGGCCGTAGACGACGCTGGGGATGGCGGCGAGCAATTCGACAATGGTGCGGAAGACTGCCGCCAGCTTGGCCGGCAGGAAGTCCTGGGTGAGGAAAATGGCCATGCTGACGCCGAAGAAACCGGCGATCAACAGGGCGATCAGGGCGCTGTACAGGGTGCCCCAGATGGCCGGCAGAATGCCGTACTGGCCTTGGTTGACGTCCCAGACGCTGCCGAACAACACGTCAAAACCGTGCTTCTCGATGCCGGGCAGGGCCTTGCGGCCCACTTCGTAGACCAGCGCGAAGACCAGCGCCAGTACCAGCACCACACCGATGCGTGCCAGCGCACGAAACGTGCGATCAACCAGGAAGTCTTTCGCAGACGGCGGCTGGCACGCGGAGTGGGGGTTTTCCGGGATGGCGAAAGGTGTGTTCATGGGCAGGTTCCGGGACTGGGGGCAAACACCCCGGCATGGCAGGACCACACCGGGAGCGCCTGGCGCTGTTACTGGATGTTGGCGGACGCTTTGCGCACCTGGTCGACCACCGATTGCGGCAGCGGGATGTAGCCCATCGAGTCGGCAATCTTCTGCCCTTCGGTCAGGCTGTACTCGACCATGTCACGCATGGCCTTGGCCTTGGCCGGGTTGCCGTTGTCCTTGCGGAAGATCATCCAGGTGTAGGAGGTGATCGGGTAGGACTTGGCGCCTTCCGGGTCAGGCAGCCAGGCCACCAGGTTTTCCGGCATGTTCACCGCAGCCAGCGCCTCGGCACCGCTTTCGGCGTTCGGCACCACGTACTGGCCGGCCTTGTTCTGCAGCTGGGCGAAGTCGACCTTGGCCAGCTTGGCGAAGCCATATTCGATATAGCCGATGGCACCCGGGGTCTGGCGCACGGTGGCGGTTACCCCATCGTTCTTCGGCGACTTGATGAACTTGTCGCTGGCCGGCCAGTTGACGGTGTTGCCTTCACCCAGGGTTTGCTTGAAATCGGCGTTGATCGCCGACAGGTGCTTGGTAAAGACCGCCGTGGTACCGCTGGAGTCGGCGCGCACGACCACGGTGATCGGGGTGGCGGGCAGTTTCAGCTCAGGGTTGGCCGCGACGATCTGCGGGTCGTTCCACTGGGTGATCTTGCCGAGGAAGATGTTCGAGTAGACGTCGCGCGGCAGCTTCAGCCCTTTCGGGTTGCCTGGCAGGTTGTAGGCCAGGACGATTTCACCGGCGGTCATCGGCAGCAACTGCACGCCTTCGCCGACCTTGGCGATTTCTTCAGGCTTCATGGCTGAGTCGCTGGCGGCAAAATCGACAGTCTTGTTCAGAAAGTCCTGAACACCGGCCCCGCTCCCCTTGGACTGGTAATCCACGGTGACGCCGTCAGTTTCCTTGCTGAAGGCCTTGAACCAGGTCAGGTAGATAGGTGCTGGGAAGCTGGCGCCGGAACCGGTCAGGCGTACGTTCTCTGCGGCGAACGCGGCCGAAGTGGCGCAGACAGAAACGGCAACGGCAAGTGCAGCAGACTTCATCAGGCGTATCATCGAAAAGCGCTCCGTGTGATGGCCGGCACACTTTGCAGCAGCAATGTTACAGCTTTGTGACCGATGAAAGGCATGCCGCGGGATAGAGCCGCCCGCTGGCGCCATCACGGCGCAGCCTGGCTCCTGAAGGACACGACGCACTCGCAGGCGCCAGCCGCAACGTTAACCTGCCGATATGTCGATTGCATGACCACCTCGATGGCCCGGCGTCCGTCCGTCGCCAGCGCGGCACCCCATGCGCGGGTTGCGGGCCGAACAGTGGGTGACCCACTGTAAAAGGAGATTCACCATGCAACCGATAACGGCTCGATCAATGCTGCTCGCCCTGTGCCTGGGCATCAGCACGCCCCTCGCGCTGGCCGCCACTGATGTGATCGACCAGCCCGCCCCGGGCAGCCAGCCCCACGATAATGGCCATATGAACGGCCAAGGTGAAGCGAGCGGCTCCGGCACCCCGGCTGATGGCATGGGTACAGGCTCGGGCGGCACGGATGACAATGGCACCGACAGCACGGGTGGCGACGGCACCACAGGTGGTTCGGGTAGCGGTAGCGGCACGGGGACCGGGGCTGGTAGCGGAACGGGCAGCGGCACCGGTGGCAGCAGTGGCGGTTCGAGCGGTGCGGGCGGTGGCGGCGCAGGCTCCGGCAGTTGAGGCTGGCAGCTGAGGGCCTGGCGTGACGACAGCTCCCGGCAATGCCACGGCGCGGGTGCGCCTGCACAGCACTGACATCCCGGCCCGCCTCGACCGGCTGCCCTGGACGCGTTTTCATACGCTGCTGGTACTGGCGCTGGGCATTACCTGGCTGCTCGATGGCCTCGAGGTGACATTGGCCGGCTCGGTGTCGGGCGCCCTCAAGGACAGCCCGGCGCTGGCCATGAGCAACACCGACATCGGCCTGGCGGGAGCTGCCTATATCGCCGGCGCGGTGTTCGGCGCGTTGTTCTTCGGTTGGCTGACCGACCGCCTGGGGCGGCGCAAGCTGTTTTTCATCACGCTGTTCCTGTACATCGGCGCCACCGCAGCCACGGCGTTTTCCTGGAACCTGTGGAGCTTCCTGCTGTTCCGCTTCTTCACTGGCGCCGGCATCGGCGGCGAGTACACCGCGATCAACTCGACCATCCAGGAATTCACCCCGGCGCGCTATCGCGGCTGGGTCGACCTGACCATCAATGGCACTTTCTGGATCGGCGCAGCGCTAGGCGCGGTGGCTGCGGTGGTGCTGCTCGCCCCGGCCGTGGCCGGTGGCGAACTGGGCTGGCGCCTGTGCTTTGGCATTGGCGCGGTACTGGGCCTGCTGATCATGCTGATGCGCCTGTGGATACCCGAAAGCCCGCGCTGGCTGATGGTTCACGACCAGCCGGAGGAAGCCGAGCGCATCGTTGCCGAGATCGAACGCCACTACCGCCAACGCGGCATTGCCATACCGCCAGTGCAGGCCCCTCCCCTGCGCCTGCGCGCGCGTGACCATACGCCGCTGCGCGAGGTCTTCCACAGCCTGTTCGTCGAGCATCGGCGGCGGGCGCTGGTGGGCCTGACCTTGCTCACGGCCCAGGCCTTCTTCTACAACGCGATCTTCTTCACCTACGCGCTGGTACTGACCGACTTCTATGGCGTGCCGTCGGCGCGGGTGGGCTGGTATGTACTGCCGTTCGCCCTGGGCAACTTCTGCGGGCCGTTGCTGCTGGGCCGGCTGTTCGACCTGCTAGGCCGGCGCATCATGATCAGCGCGACCTACCTGGTATCGTGCGTGCTGCTGACGCTCAGCGGCTACCTGTTCCAGCAGCAACTGCTCGATGTGACCCAGCAGACCCTCGCCTGGATGGTGATCTTCTTCTTTGCCTCGGCTGCGGCCAGCTCCGCCTACCTGACGGTGGCAGAGACCTTCCCGCTGGAAATCCGCGCGCTGGCGATCGCCGTGTTCTACGCCTTCGGCACCGGGCTTGGCGGCCTCATCGGCCCCACCCTGTTCGGCGCGCTGATCGACTCGGGTGAACGCCTGAACGTGCTGTATGGCTACCTGCTCGGCGCGGCGCTGATGATCCTCGCCGCGCTCACCCAGGCGATGTGGGGCGTGGCTGCCGAGTGCCGCTCACTGGAGCACGTGGCCAGGCCACTGTCGCAAGTCAGCGACAGCTGAACCGAGCCGGGCAGTGGACCGCTCGTCCATTGCCCGGCACTCTGCCGGTGCAGCGGTTTCAACCGTGCAGGCAAACTCAGCAGGAGTGAAGACCATGCCACGCGGTGACAAGGACAAATACACAGACAAGCAGAAGCGCAAGGCCGAACATATAGAAGAAAGCTACGAACACAAGGGCGTGGCAAAGGATGAAGCCGAAGCGCGTGCCTGGGCTACGGTCAACAAGCAATCCGGCGGCGGCGAGAAGAAAGGCGGCTCCGGCAGCAAGACCTCTGCCGCAGAACAGAAAACCGCGCGCTCGGATTCGGCCAAACGCGCCGCCAAATCGCGTCAGGGCCATTCACGCACTTCGGGCGCCTCGCTGGAGACGCAGACCAAGGAAAGCCTGATGAAGGAAGCGCGCAGCAAGGACATCAAGGGGCGCTCCAGCATGACCAAGGCGCAGTTGGTGGAGGCGTTGCGCAAGCACGCCTGATGCACGATCAGCACCTTGCCTGAAACGCGGGTCAGCCCATGGCACCCAGACCACTGCCAGCCATGGGCGCGTCATCGGCGTCCGGACACCGGTTGCGGCATTCACATTCGTACTCGGCTTGCGCGCGGGTCGCGAGGTTCAGGCTCAGGCGGACCTTGTCTTGCGTGTCGTAGAGGTCGTAACCCTCCCCCAGGGCGGCGGGAAAGCCAAGCCGGCGAGGATAGGTTTCTTTCTTGAGAGGCACAGCGGGAACCACAACGAAACGCGTCTGCATGATCATCCCCCTTCGGCAGTACCATAGTATTAGTATGGCTATGTGAAAGCATCAAGCTGACTCATGCAATAAATATCGAGGTGCAGTGCGCAGTAACTGCGCCTGATGTCCTTGATGCGAGGCAAGCGGCCGCGCTCCTTGCAGCAGATGATCGTCTTGTTCCCTGTACTGCCGGGCCCGCAGCATGGCACCGCGCCAGGCATCGCATCGATTGCATCGATGATTACTATCGAACGACACGCCTGTTGGCCTGGCAAAATCGCCCCGTACAATCGCCTTCAGCTTTTCCCCGCTCTTGCGCCTGCTTCAGGCGACTTCTTTGTCCCGGAATCCAATACCATGCCAAATTCCAGCCCGGCCCCTCGCGGCCTGCCCGAACATGCCCAGCAAAGCGTCAAACAGCAGTGGCTGGCGATCCTCTCGGTGGCTGTCGGCGCCTTTGCGTTGGTGACCAGCGAGTTTCTGCCGGTAGGCGTACTCAATGATGTCGCCAGCGACCTCGGCATCAGTGCCGGCCATGCCGGCCTGATGGTGACCCTGCCCGGCATCATGGCCGCCCTCGCCGCGCCGCTGCTGTCGGTGGGCATCGGCGCCCTCGACCGTCGCTACCTGCTGATCGGCCTGACACTGATCATGATCATTGCCAACGCGGTGGTGGCCTACGCCAGCGACTTCAGCCTGCTGCTGTTTGGGCGCGTGCTGCTGGGCATCAGCATCGGTGGCTTCTGGGCCACCGCCATCGCCCTCAGCGGCCGCCTGGCGCCCAAGGGCGTCGGCGTTGCGCAGGCCACCTCGATCATCATGGTCGGGGTGACCCTGGCCACCGTGCTGGGCGTGCCGGTAGGCACCTGGCTGAGTGGCCTGATGGGCTGGCGCATGACCTTCCTGATCACCGCGCTGCTGGGTGTCCCCGTGCTGCTGGCGCAGGTACTGTTGCTGCCCCGGCTCAACCCGGACAAGGCGATTCGCATCAGCGACCTGCCGGCGCTGTTTATCAACCCACTGGCGCGGGTCGGCCTGATCGCCGTGTTGCTGATCGGCCTGGCGCACTTTGCCGCGTACACCTACGTCGCCCCGTTCTTCAAGCAAAGCTCCGGCTTCGATGGGCCGACCATTGGCTCGTTGCTGCTGCTTTATGGCGTGGCCGGGGTCATCGGCAACCTTTTTGCCGGTTTCGCCGCCAACCGCAGCGTGCGTTACACCCTGCTGCTGGTCGCGTTGATGATCGGCATCAGCACCGCCCTGTTCCCGCACTTCGCCACCGGCCTTACCGGCGCCGCGATGCTGATCGGGTTGTGGGGCTTCGCCTTCGGCGCGTTCCCGGCCTGCGCCAGCATCTGGATGTTTGTCGTCGCGCCGAAGGACGTCGAACGTGGCATGCCGCTATTCGTTGCCATGTTCCAGGTGATCATTGCGCTGGGTTCATTCTTCGGTGGGCGCATCGTCGACCAGCTGGGCAGCGCGATGCTGTTGAGCCTGGCCACGGCGCTGGTGGGCTGTGGCTTCGTCACGGTGCTGGTGCTTGGGCGTAATGTCAGCAACAGCCTGGCGGCCCAGCCTGGCTGACCGGGGCCGGGGCGCCGCTCTCCATGCAATGCCACACCTGGCACCGCATGGTGGGCGCGCAGCCCGCGGGTGAACGCGGTTCATTTACTGGCCGAAGCCATCAGCACACCAAAACAGAAGAAAGTGATGCCCGACAGCTTGCCGACGATTCGCGCGCCACGAGGGGTCGACAACCAGCCCCTGGCACCATTGGCCATCAGCGCGTAGGCCGTGTGCACCAGCACCACCAGCACCGCGTAGGATGAAACCAGCCGGAAAAACTGGCTGTAGTAGTTGCCCTGCTGGCTGATGAATTGTGGAAACACCGCCAGGAAGAAAAAACCCGCCTTGGGATTGAGCAACTGGATCGACAACGCTTCGACGAAGCGCCGCCAGGGCTGCGTGGCGGTCGCACCGAGCTCGGCGACGAAACGCTGGGTACGCCACATTTTCGCCCCCAGGTACAACAGGTATACCGCGCCGGCGTACTTGAGCACGGTGAACGCCGTTGCCGAGGTCGCCAGCACCAGGCCCACGCTGCTGGCCGAGAGCCCGGCGACGATGAAAGCGCCCAGGGCGATGCCAAGGATCCCCGGCAGCGCACCGCTCCAGCCATGGCGCAGGGCATTGGACAAGGTCAGGATCACCCCGGGGCCGGGGCTCAACACAGTGAACGTCGCGAGGATAAGAAACAGCCCATAACTGGCCATGCAAGGTGCCTCCTGGCAGCAGGAGCAACAGCGTGGCCTGAAGCGGCGTCGCTGACAAACGCTTTAATTGCGCCTCTGATGTGACTAAATTAGACACATGATCAGCGACCTCCCCCCTTTGAACGCCGTCCGCGCCTTTGCTTCGGCCGCGCGTCACCAGAGCTTCAGCCGTGCCGCCGAGGAGCTGCACGTCACCCACAGCGCGGTCAGCCGCCATATACGCCTGCTCGAAGAGCACCTGGGCACGCTGCTGTTCGAACGCCGCAACCGGCAGTCGCTGCTTACCCCGACCGGCCGGGCCTACTACCAGCAGATCAGCCTGGGCCTGGCGCAGATCGCCGACGCCACCCAGGCCCTGACCCGCGCCAGTGCCGCACGCAAGGTGATCATCAACGTGCGCCCGTCGTTTGCCGTGCGCTGGCTGATCCCGCGGTTACCCGATTTCATGGCGCAGTTTCCGCAGATTCAGCCCGAGGTGGTCACCAGTACCCTGGCCCCGGACCCGTCGCGGGAAACCTTCGATGTGGCGGTGCGCCGTGGCAGCTCGGGCTGGGCGAGCAGCCTGGAACCGAATGTGTTGTTCGCCGACGACCTGCTGCTGGTCGCCGCCCCTTCGCTGCTGAGGGCGATACCGGTTCAGGCGCCCACGGATGTACTGCGTCATACCCTGCTCTCGGGCAGGACACGCAGTGCGGATTGGCAGACCTGGTGCCGTCTGACCGGTGTCGACCAGGCACGGCAACAGCCGGTGCTGCAGTTCGATCACATGCACCTGGTGCTGCAGGCTGCCGTCGACGGTCTTGGCCTGGCGCTGTGCCCGGCCTCGCTGCTGGGCAGCGACCTTGGCAGCGGCCGCCTGTGCAACCCCCTGCCTGATCTGCGCATGCCGCTGACTCGCTATTACTATGGAGTACCGCCAGGTGCAGCCGCCGACACCCGGGTGTTCATCGACTGGATGTTCTCGCGATTCCAGCATGACAGCTGTGTCCCTTGATTGGCGCGTGCCGCCCCTGGTGCGCCAGGCTCAATCATGAGGCCACTCCGTCACTGATTGCCTTGATTGACGCTCCACTGTTCGAACGCGTGCAGCATCCTTTGCCGGGTCGATCGATCAGCAGGTATCAGACGTTCGATTCGCATGGACTCCACAGTGATTTCCAGTGGCACGCCAACGGTCGTGAAGGTGGAAACACTGCGCCGCTTGCCTGGCATCAACTCCCGAAAACAGATAGCTCCTGCACAGGAGGATGATCGCCAGGAGATCGACAGGCACCAACACGGGTCAAAATCCGCAGTCCGGCGCAGAACGCGCCTTTTTGATGCATGGCTGCCGCCAGCGCTGCCGGCCGGCGTGTCACCAAGGCGCACTGCGCACTGCAATCAGCATCAAAAAACCACTTCATTTCAAAGGGTTGCCGATCGTTCGCAACCATTCCCGCACGACGCCGGGCTTTCGGCACCTTCATTGCAATGGACTCATTGCCTGCACAACGCAACAACGCTTGATCGCATCAGAGGCTGACGACAGACACAGGACCCACCTACCCAGCAAGGCCGCACCCAGAAACACGCAGATGAACCGCAATGAAGCTGCCGGCAACGGTGGCAAGGAGTGGGTATGTCCCGGGCATTTTTCAATGAAATGTATGACACGAACGGAAGTTGCCGCCCGCACTACCAGGAGTTCGCCCGCTGGTTGGCCAGCACCCCGCTGGAGTTGCTGGAGCAACGCCGGCGCGAAGCCGACCTGCTGTTCCACCGCGCCGGTATCACCTTCACCTTGTACGGTGACAAACAGGACACCGAGCGCCTGATCCCCTTCGACATCATCCCGCGCAGCATTCGCGCCAGCGAGTGGCGCATGGTCGAGCGCGGCTGCATCCAGCGCGTGCAGGCCCTGAACCTGTTCCTGGAGGATATCTACCACGACCAGCGCATCCTCAAGGCCGGCATCATCCCACCGGAGCAGGTGCTGGCCAACGAGGGTTACCAGATCGCCATGCAGGGCCTCGGGCTGCACCGTGGCCTGTATGCCCATATCGCCGGCGTCGACCTGGTCCGCGATGGCGATGGCAGCTACTTCGTGCTGGAAGACAACCTGCGCACCCCCAGCG
>Ga0209370_1001967_pt1 | contig 16253 bp, 11 predicted proteins | sample AgamicAtPrz_FD_187164 | JGI IMG/M metagenome (GOLD analysis project Ga0209370, IMG submission 187164) | Agave microbial communities from Guanajuato, Mexico - At.P.rz (SPAdes) (version 2) | ecosystem: Host-associated > Plants > Phyllosphere > Phylloplane/Leaf | place: Guanajuato, Mexico... | reverse complement strand
CTTGGCGCTGCCGGGCTTGGCGCGGCGGCGCGCGGTTTCCCCGACTGCGCTCCAGCATCCCTGGGTCTGGTTCCAGACCAATGCGTAGGTCTTGTTCATGAGATTGTTGTTCCTATGGAAAGGTACAGGGTGTTCGCTTCGTATCGATACGTATACCTAACGAAACGGGAAAGGCCGAAGGCATGCAGGACGCACGCTTTCGACGATGCGGGCGACGGGGCCGCCCGTGCTACTTGCGGCTCGCTCCTGCCTGGCGGGCCGCTTGTCGTGTACCGCTCAGAAATACTGGGCGGCTTGCAACCAGACGCTCGGCGACCGCGTGGCCGACGCGACCGGATCGGCGTAACCGACCGGCAGCGCGGCGGTGAGATTGATTTGATGGCGCGCGCCGAACCAGCTCGCGCCGATGCCGAGCGACGACAGCGGCACGGTGTTGCGCTCGCGGGACCATCGCTGCTTGCTGAGCTGGATGCGGCCCGTGTCGGCGAACGCGCTCAGTTGCCAGCCGGGCGCGACGAGATAGCGCAGTTCGGCCGTGGCCTGCCAGCCCTGATCGCCGCTGCCGGCGCCGAGTGCGAATGCACGCACGCCGTACGGGCCGCCGAGGCTGAATTTTTCCGATGCGTCGAGATTGCGCGACGACAGCTGCGCGCTGAATTGGGTGTAGAGCTGGAATCGCGCGCCGAGCGCCTGCAGCCGCAGCGCGCTGACATTCAGCTTCGCGAACTGGCCTTGGGTATGGACGTAGTAGTCCATGTCGAGCGGATCGTTGCCGCTCAGGTGGCCGATGCCGAGCGTGGCGGAGAAGCCGGTCCGGCCGCCGCCGCCGAGGGTGTCCTGATGGTTGCCGCTTACGCCGAACGACCACAGGTCGACGGTCTTGTCGTTGACCACGTCGAACGCGCCGTACACGTCGCGCAAATGCTTGTTTTCGTAGATGACCTGCGCGTCGAGGCTCGTGCGCCTGCTGCGCAGCAGCGGCTGCGTGACGAACGCGGAGCGAACGTCGGCGCCGCCGTGGTAGCGGAGGTCCTTGAGGCTGCCGCCGATCCGGTAGTTCATGTCGGAATACGCGACGCCGACGCGCGTCGATGCGGGGCCGACGGGCAGTTGATACGACGTGCGGTAATAGCGCTGATTCGTATTGCTCGTCAGTCCACGCAGCGAGAAGCGATCGCCGACGCGCAGCGGCGCATTGACGTCGACGCTGCCGGTCGCGCGGTAGCGGCCGGTCAGCGGATCGCCGAAGTTGTCGAGTTCGATCGAGCCGGTGGCGAAGCGGCCGGGTTCGGCATCGATCACGAGATCGGTCGTGCCGGGTTCGGCGCCGGGCCGCAGCGTGCCCTTCGCATCGACGCCGGGCATCTCGTTCAGCAGCATGAGGCTGCGCTCGAGGCGGTTGCCGTGCGCAATCTCGCCGGGCTGAAGCGACGCAAGCGGCTGCCGCAGCGCGCGGTCGAGCACGCGTGTGCGGTTGTGCAATTCGATCTGTCCGTAGCGGCCTTCGACGACAGCGATGCGCACGACACCGTGTTCGATGTCCTGGCGGGGAAGATACGCGCGGGCGAGGACGTAGCCGTGTTCGCGGTAGTACGTCGTGATCCGGTTGGCGGCCTGCTGCAGATCGCCGAAGCTCAGGTCGCGGCCGACGAAATCGGCGAGCAGCGGGTCGAGCTGTGCGGCGGGAATGGCCGCATTGCCTTCAACGGCGAATGCGCTGACCGGAATGCGTGGGCCGCCAGCCGCAGCAGGCGAGGGCGCTTCGCTTGGCGCAGGCATCGCGAGATCGGGCGCGGCCGGAGCGGGCAGCGCCGGGCGGAGCGTCTCGACGTCGCGTAGCGACTGTCCCGCATTGGGGACTTGGACTTGTGCATGCGCGAGACCGTGAAACGACAGCGCGAGACCGGTCAGGCACGCGATGCGGAACGGGCGGGAGCGCTTTCGGACGGTAGGATCGGGGCGGCAGGACGGCCAGGCACCGGGCATGGCCGCTGGCGTGGCGGGAGGAAGAGCGGGTACTTGCGCCGGCATCGGGGGCGTCCCGGGCACGGCGTCGAGAGAACGGATGAAATGGATTTTCGACCTCGAACGGTTGCGCCTTTGGGCCGAAGCGTGGTCTTCCGCTCCGGCCGTTTGGATTGCCGACGATGTTACGAAATGGTTCCCTCAATGAATATGGAACAAGTACGAGCGACTTGTTTCCATCATTCATTCTTGTCAGATTCTTCGATTCAATCGCGTCCGTGCTCAAGACGCTGCTGCACGGCGCTTCCGCGACAACCGGTGCTTCAAGACAGCAAGTATCGGCCGCTCGATCCACGCATGACAGGCACAGCCGCATGCGCAGACAGCGGCCAGCGTCGCGAGCGCAGCCGCTGTGCCCGACCACGTGCCGGCGTCGAGGCGCACCCCGACGATCTTGTTCGCTGCACCGATCACGTACGGATGCAGCAAATAGATCGAATAGCTCGCATCGCCGAGGCGGGCGAGCATCGCGTTCCCGATCGTCCAGCCCCGCAGGTCGAGCGCGACCGCGGCGACGATCAGCATGCAGGCCGGCACGCCCCACCAGACGACACGTTCAAAGCCGGTCGGCGTGCCGGACAGGGTGGCGGCGAGCGGTATCGCCGCGAGCGCCGCTACGGATGCCGCGAGCCACGCGAAGCGCGTAAGTCGCCCGGCGATGCCGGTTTCCAGCAGGCGGCAGGCGAGTACCCCAAGCCCGAATTCGAGCACGAACGGCTGACCGAGATGGGCGGCGACTTCGCCTGCCGGGCCGCCGGCGGCCACGTACGCGCAGAACAGCGCAAGCGCGAGCGCCGCGAACGTCGTTGCATGGCGGGCGCGGACGAACCACATCGATCCGGCGATGACGAGATAGAACAGCATCTCGTATTCGAGCGTCCAGCCGTTGAGGTTCAGCGGCCCCCAATGGCCGTTCTCCTTCACGTATGGCACGAAAAGCAGCGACTTGACGAGATAGTCGAGGCCGGCCGTCGTCGAATTCAGCCATTGGGGCTTCACGACCGCGATCGCGAACACGCCCAGCGTGGTCAGCCAGTAGAGCGGCACGATCCGGATCAGGCGCCTGCGCAGGAAGGCGTGCCCCTCGCGCGGCGCGACGACGGACATGATGAACCCGCTGATGACGAAGAAGATATCGACGCCGGCCTGCCCGAACGGAAGCGTGCCCATGTGATAGCCGACGACGGCGAGCGCCGCGAAGGCGCGTGCACACTGGAGGTTCCGGAAGATGCCGGTCTGGACGGGGAAGGTTTGCATGTCGGGTTTAGCGGGTGATGTCCTTGTGCGGCAGGCGGGCGGGAGTCGGCGTGCCGTTCGTCGCGGCATCGCGCTTTGGCCGGCGTCGACCGGCACGCGGTTCGAATCCCGCGAACTGAAGCGCGCACAGCAAGGCGACGCTGGACAGGTGGCGTGTATAGCTGCCGAGATCGGGTTCGAACAGCATCGATACGGCGACGTGACCGATGACGACGCAGGCGAGCAGGTCGCGGGCCGGATGTGTGCGATGCCGTGCACGACGCCACACGGCGGCCAGCGCGATCCACACGAACAGCTGCATCGCGACTTCCTTGGGGCCCACGTCGAACAGCAGCGGCAGATTCAACCGCAGCACCGCGTACGCATAGTTCGCGCAAAAGGCGACGAACGAATCGGGCGCGACCGGGTTGTAGAAACTCGTGCGCGCGCCGAACGGCGAACCGTAGGCGAGATAGTCGGCTGCCATGTCGCGGGGATGCTGGAGCAGGTAGTACACGTCCGGCGGCAGCAGGAACAGCGCGATCGCGGCAGTGCCGAGCAGCAAGGTCTTGCCGCGCCATGACAGGTGCCGGAACAGGAGCGCGGCCAGCGCGACCGCGAGAATCAGCGCGAAGTAGCTGCGCACGACGGCCGCGTAGCCGGCGTAGAGCGCAACGACGGCCACGAAGGTCCAGGCGGCCGGGCGACGCCGCGCGATGCTGGCCAGCACGAGCGCGATCAGCACGACGAGCGTGTCCTTGCTTGCGACGAACAGGTTGAAGAACACACACGGCGCCAGCAGCACGACGGTCGCGGCCAGCGACCCGACGCGGCGGCCTTCGCCGACGATCCGCCAGATGAACGCCGTGCCGATCGCGGCAACGAACAGCGACGTGCCGGCCGGGCCGAGCAGCGCATAGAACTTCGCGACCGCATCGAACGACGTGCCCTCGTAGGTGCTGCCGCCGCCGATCTGGCTCTGGATCTTCTCCGCGTCGCGGAACACGAACTCGGGCAGGAACGTGCCGGCCTTTGCGTAGACGATCCAGTAGACGAATACGATCATCGCGCCGACGGCGCGCGTCACGCCGCGGCTCAGTGCCGGGCCACCGGCAATCAGGTTACGCAGCATGCGGGGCGGCCTCCGTGCGTGCGGCCGCACGGGACCGGCCGGTGCGCGCGACGATCAGCGCCAGCGTGGCGACGATGCCGGCGCTTGCCGCCAGATGGGCGATGGCCGCCCCCATCGCACCAGCGTGAACGATCAGGCTCCATGCGAGCGGCAGGTACGTCAGCGCGAGCGCGATCATCGACAACATCGCGGCGCAGCCGGCACGCAGCGCGATCGCGGCCGTCCACAGCACGTCCGCCGCGCCGCGCAGCACGAACGACACGAGCAGTGTGGCGAGCAATGCGACCTGCCCGGTGCCCGCGGGCTCGTGCGCAAACGCGAACAGGTCGCGATGCAGCGCAAGGACCGCGGCCCCCGCGATCGAGGTGACGGCCACGCTGGCCACCGTCGCGCGCACGGCGAGCCGGGGGAACGTGCCCGGTGCGTCGGACAGCACGCGCACGAAGCGCGGGCCGGCCGTCACGACGACGGTCGAGAAGGCGAGCGCCTGGATCGCGTTGGCGATCGACCACGCGAATACGTACCGGCCGAGCGCATCGGCGCTCAGGTGGCCGCCGCCGATGAACCGCTCCGCGTATTGCAATGACGCGAGGACGATGCCGGCCACGTAGAACGGCAACCCGTGCCGCCAGATCGACAGGACACCGCGCTCGCGCACGGCCGGTGCGCGCGCCGCCTGCGGGCGGTCGTGCGCCTGGCGTGCAACCGCGCCGATACGCCGCCACGAAAGCACGACGACGCACGTATTGGCCGCGAACCACAGCGCGAAAACCGATTCGATCGAATGCAGGGCGCCGACGAGCAACCCCGCTCCCGCGACGCCGGCCCATGCGCCGGTGCGGACGAACAGCAGCAGCGAGCCGGCGCGAGGTCGATGCAGCGAGAACAGCCAGCCGTTCGCTTCGAATGCCGCATGCTCGGAGAGCGCGACGAGCAGCACGCACCACGCGAGCCGCGTCGACAGGCCGACGCGGGCGAGCAGGGCCGCGTCACCGTTGGCGGTCGCCACGGCGAGCGTCGCGACGAGCGTCAAGTAGAGGCCGCCGTACGCGACGCAGAGGGTGCGCATCGCGCCGAACGCGGGCAGCGGATCGGGTTCGCTGAGCCGCCGGTTGAGTTCGGGACTGAAGCCGAGGCCGAGCAGTTTCGATGCGATCACGGCGGCGGCGACCGCGAGCCCGTACGCGGCGACCGCGTCGAAGCCGAGCGTACGCGCGACGATGATCGCGAGCGTGAATTTCAGGCCGAGCGCCAGGCTGCGCAGGAGCAGGCGCGTCAGCATGGCATGGCCTCGTCGGCTTCGACTTTTGTTTCGATGTCGGAATCCGCACGACGGGCCGCACGCAGTGCGTCGATCACGCGTGCGCGTGCGGCACGGATGCTCGCAAAGCCGCCCTGCGCGGCGTTCCGGAACGCCGCAGCTGCGCCAGGTGCGAGGATCGTCCGGCAGACGCGTGCCGGATCGAAATCCGCGCCGTTGACGACCCAGTCGTCGAGCTTCATGTCCGCATACGCACCGAAGCCCTTGCGCTCGTAGCTGACGTGGAAGGCGGGTACGCCGTGCAGGATCGATTCCAGCGCGCCGTGCAGGCGAACCGATACCGTGACGTCCGGCCGGTCGGTTTCGAGAAGCGTCTTGAGCGGCGTCAGCGGTTCCCGGATGCCGAGGCTGCGGTAGTACGCGGGATCGTCGTTGCCGCGCCCCGTGCTTTGCACGGCAAAGCTGACCCGGCACGTTGCGCGCACCTGCTCGATCAGCCGCGCGATCGATGCGTCGTAGCGCGCGCGTCGTTTCGCGCTCCACGCGGGTGCGCGGCGCAGCACGAATGCAACATGGCGCGCGGTGTCGCTGTTCGGCGGGGTTTGCCGAAGGATGGTCTCGCTGCGATACCCGAAGTCGAGCACCGCGAGATCCGGCACGCGCCGCGTATTCGGATTCGCGGCGAGGAAGGCGGCGGAGCGGTCGTCGCGCACGAACACCGAATCGAACGCGCCGAGCAGCGACTGCAGATGCATGCCGACGGCGCGTGAGGACAGCACCGGGCCGATGCTCTGCGGCAGATAGACGGCGGGCTTGCCGGAGGCAAGCGCAACCCGCATTTGCAGCAGGTGGCCGGCTTCGAGCTTGAGCGCTTCGATGGCCGTGCGCGCGCGCAGATAGCCGCCACCGACGCCGACGATCAGGTCGACTTCGTCGAGCAGGCTGCGCAGTGCTTTCAACCTGCCGTTGATTCGAACGGGCAGCGCGGCGGTGGCGGCGCCGATCAGCCGGTTCGTGCCGCGCTCCGCGAGCACGGGCGCCGCGCATACGTCGTCGTACGCCGGAAACGAAGCCGGATCGGCCGCGACGATCGACACGCGGACGGCATCGCCGAAGGCCTCCCTGAGCAGGCCGACGGACAGGTCGACCAGCAGGCCGTCACCGGAATTGCGGGCGCTGTACGCGTGCAGCAGCGCGACGTGAATGGGGGGCGTCATGCCGGGCCTCGTCTGGAAAGGGTGTGATAGAGGTCGAGCGTGTGCGCGACCATCGTCTCGGCCGAGAATTGACCGAGGGCCGCCGCGCAGTTCGCTCGCATCGCGTCGCGTGCGGCCGGATCGTTGGCAAGCGCGACGATCGCGCGGGCGAAGCGCGTCGTGTCGTCTTCGTTCGGCACCACGACGCCGATGCCGTGCGTGTCGATCAGCTCGGTCGCGCCGGATACCCGCGTGGCGACGATCGGCACATGCGCGGCCATCGCTTCGAGACACACGTAGGGAAAGCCTTCGTAGCGGCTCGGCAACGCGAACAGGTCGAACGCGGAGAAATAGCGGCTCGCGTGGTTCACGCGGCCGACGACGTGAAGATTCGGCGGAAGATCGTCGGCCTCGTTGCCGGCCGCCGTGACGAAGTCGCCGGACCCGATCGCGACGATCTGCACGGTGCGGCCGCATTGGCGATACACGCCGCGCGCGATCCGCACGAGACGGTCGATGCCTTTCTGATGATCGAAGCGCCCGACGAAACCGACGACGTGTACGTCGCGCGCGATGCCGAGTGCGTGTCGTGCCGCCTCGCGCGGCATCAGGGCGGGCGGTTGGACGCCGTTGACGATCGTGTCGATGCGCGCGGCCGGAATGCCGAGCGCTTCGTTCAGGTGTTGCGCCTCGTCGCGCGAGACGGCGACGATCCGGTGCGTGCACAGGCGGCCGAGCAGCCGCTCGATGGTGCCGTAGAACCGGCGCTGGCGGTTACCCAGCGTCGGGTTCAGCGTATAGACCGCGTGCGGCGTGTACACCTGCCGCCATGGCCCCGGGCACAGGCGTGCGATCGCGCCGGCTTTCGAGCTGTGGCTGTGCACGATGTCGGGACGGATGCGCAGCAGGTGGCGATAGACGTGGGCGACCGCGAGCGCGTCGCGCCAGCCGACCGCGCGCTGCATCGGCACCGCATGCACGCTTGCACAGCGTGACAGCACGCGCGCATCGAGGATCGTTGTGTCGAAACGCGGGCCGTGCGGCACGATCAGGTGCAGTTCGATGCCGTCGATTGCGGCGAGTCCGTCGATCAGGTCGGCGAGATGGACGGCCACGCCGCCGCCCGCGGCTTCGACGACGAGCGCGATCCGCAGGCGCGCCGCGCGGGCCGGGGCTTGCCGGGAGCCCAATTCGGTCGTGGCGGAAGCGTCCGCCGGCGCGGCATCGCGTATCGCGACGCGTTCGAGGTGACGGGCATCGCTCATCGCGGCTCTCCCCGGCGGCGGGACACGAGCGCGCGCAGCGTGCGGCCGATCGACGATGCCAGGCCGCAACGCGGCGGTGCGTAACGGTACTGCGTATAGCGATAGGCGCCGTAGCGCGAGCTGTACCGGCCGATGTGCGGATCGACGCCGTTGAGCAGCACGCCGCTCGCGGCGATACCGTTGTGCGCGAGGCGCCGCATGGCTTCGTCCAGTTCGGCGACGCGTGTCGTGGCGGCACGTGCCGTGAGCAGCACGGTGCCGGCGTGGCGGCCGAGCGTGACCGCGTCGGTCACCGCGAGAATCGGCGCCGCATCGATCACGACGACGTCGTAGCAGGCCGACAGCACGTCGAGCAGCGCGGCGACGCGTTCGTCGGCAAGCAGCTCGGACGGATACTCGGGCACCGCGCCGGTCGGGATGAAATCGAGGCGCGGCACCACGTCGCGGCAGGTCACGTCGGCCGGCGCGGCCGTGCCCGACAGCAGCTCGGCGAAGCCGCGCTCGCGCGGGACACCGAGCGATTCATGCAGATGACCCTTGCGCAGGTCGCCGTCGACGAGCAGCACGCGCTCGCCGTTGGCCGCGAGCAGCGCCGCGAAATTCGCCGCGACGAACGACTTGCCCGCACCCGGCGCCGGGCCGGTCAGCAGCAGTACATTGTTGCGTGCGCCCTGCATCGCGAAGCGCAGCGCGGTGCGCAGGCTCCGCAGGCTTTCCACGGCCGGATCGTGCGGGTGCCGCGCGCTCAGCAGGTTCGGCCCCGGTGCGTGCTGCGCGATGCGCCGCGCCATCTGCCGCTGGGCCGCCGAATCGGGAATCGTCGCGTAGACGTCGATGTCGAGATGACGCTCGATCTCGTCCGCGTGACGGACGCCGCCGAACAGGAAGTCGCGCGCAAAGGCGAGCGCGATGCCGAGTGCGAGCCCGATCAGCGCGGCCGCCGCGATCACGACGGGCCGCTTCGGGCGTACGGGATCCTCGGGCACGATCGCCGTATCGACGAGCCGCACGCTGCCGGTCTTGCCGGCCTTGACCAGCTCGAGCTGCTGCGTGTTCGCGAGCAGCGCCGTATAGAGATCGGTGTCGACCTTCACGTCGAGCATCAGCCGCACGGCGTTCTGCTGCAGGTCGGGCAGCCGTCGCACCTGATGCTCGAAGCCGCGCTGCTCGCGGCCGAGCGTGGCGATCTGCGCGTCGAGCGCGACCATGTCGGGGTGGCCCGGCGCGAAGCGTGCGGCCATCTCGTCGCGCTTTTGCTGCAGCTCGAGGCGGCGCGTGGTCGCGTCGGCCGTCTGCTGCAGGATCAGCTTCGCTTCCTCGGTCAGGTCGATCGTGCCGTTCGCGTTGCGCATGTCGGTGTAGCGCTGCTCGGCGTCCTGCAACTGGCGCTTGAGCACCGGCAACTGCGCGTTGAGGAACGCGAGCGATTGCGCCGCGTCGGCGGACTTGCGCTCGATGTGCTGGCGCACGTAGTGGTTCGCGACTGCCTGAAGCTGCGCCTGGATCCGTTGCGGATCGGGGCCGCGCAGCGTCGCGACGATCACGCCCGACTGCTTGATCTTTTCCTGGACGTCGAGGCCGCGCCGCAGCGTGTCGATCGTCTCGGCGCGCGATTCGCGCACGAGCGTGAAGCGGGTGGCCGGGTTCGCATCGACGCGCGCGACGTCGATCGCGATCGGGCCACTCGCGGTCGGGAAGGTTTCCACGTGCCCGATGCGGCCGGTGACGGCCGACGGCAGCGCGGGCCCGGTCAGCCGGTAGCGCTGGCCGTCGAGCAGCGTCAGCTCGAAGCGCTCGCCTTCGAGCGGCCGGGGCACGTCGAAGCGCGCGACCGCGATCGCTTCCTCGCCCCACGCATAACCGCCGAACCCGAGGAGGCCGGGGTGCGCGAGGCCGGTGTTGAAACGCGACACGAAATCGCCGACCAGCGGAAAGCGCTTCGGCTGCACGACGATGTAGCTGCGCAGCTCGTCGACGGCACGCGTGACGACGAGCCGCGACGCGAGAATCTGCGCTTCGGCCGCGGCGCTCGACTTGATGTCGAACAGCGACGACACGTCGCCGAGCATGCTGTTCGCGGCGGCTGGGTCGCCGCTGTCCTCGACCTGGAGCAGGATGTCGGCCTGGTATTGCGGCGGGGCGAGAAATGCGTACAGCGTGCCGGCGCCGACGCAGGCGGCGGTCGCCAGCGCGATCAGCCAGCGTTGGGACACGAGCACGTCGACGACGCCGGCGAGGTCGAGCTCGGCGCCGCGATCGTGCGATCGCTCGCGGGAAACAGGAGAGGTCATCGATTCGGTCCGGAAAGCGGGGTGGAGGGGGAGGCGGCCGGCGCGATGCGCGCGCACCACGCGTCGACACCGCGCTCGATGAGCCGCAGGCTGTGTTCGAACGACGCGCGCGGGCCGAGATACGGGTCGGGCACGTCGAAGCCCTGACCGGTGCCGCCGAGGCGGAACACGCGGCCGCACAGGAACGGGTGGCGGCGCTCGAGCCAGCGCTTCTGCTCCAGGTCCATCGTCAGGATCAGGTCGGCGCGTGCGGCGTGCCGTGACGACACCTGGCGCGCGCGGTGCGTGGCGAGGTCGAGGCCGCGCGCGCGCATCAGGTCGATGGCGTGCGGGTCGGCCGGCTGGCCGTCGAGCGCGCCGATCCCGGCCGACTGCACGTCGACGCCGGGCAGGCGCGCGCCGAGCAGCGCCTGCGCCATCGGGCTGCGGCAGACGTTGCCGACGCACACGACGAGCAGCGTGGCGATGGCGCTCATTTGACGGCGAGCGCCGCGGCGGCGCTGGTGCTGACGCCGGGCAGCAGCAGGCTCAGCACGCGGCTGAAGCGCACCAGGCCGTTGCCGTCGACGTAGACGATGTCCTTCGGCTGCAGCGCGAACTCGTTGGCGAGCACCATCGACACGGGGGAGCGCGCGTCGAGGTGGAACACCTGCGGATCGCTCGTCTGCGAGCCGCGGATCACGAACATCTGCGCGGCGTCGGCGGTATTGGCGTTCACGCTGCCGGCCTGCGACAGCGCGTCGGACAGCGTCAGCCGGCCGTCGCGCAGCGGTACCGCGAGCGACGGCTTGTTCACTTCGCCCATCACGTACACGCCGTAGTCGCTGCGTGCCGGCACGTGCAGCAGGTCGCCGGCGGCCAGCACGACGTCGGCGGGATTGCGGCCGTCGCGCAGCATGCGCGTCAGGTCGAGCGGATAGGACACGCCGTCGCGCACGAGCGTCATGCGGCTCTGGTCGGCGGCCGTGCCGAGCCCGCCCGCGCGGCCGAGCGCTTCGTAGAGCGTCATCGGCACGTCGTTGACGGGCTGCGCACCCGGCGTGCGGACTTCGCCGTCGATATAGACCTGCTGCGAGCGGAACGACGCAACGCGCAGCGTGACTTGCGGATTGCGATAGACGCGCGACAGCGCGGCGGCGATGCGTGCCTGCGCGGCGTCGGCCGTGAGACCCGCGACCGGCACGCTGCCGGCGAACGGGAACGCCAGGTTGCCGTGCGAATCGACGACGAAGCCCGCGACCGGGTCGGCCGCGCGCGGCGCGTTCTGCTGCGCGGCGCCTTGCGCGGCGGCGAGTTCGGGGTGATCCCAGACGGTGATCTGCAGCACGTCGCCGGGGCCGAGGCGATAAGCGCCGGGCGCGGCCGCCAGCCGGTCGGATGGCAGGTGCTGTTGCTGCGCGGCCTGTGCGTCGAGTTGGCGAATCAGGCTGGCGTCGATCGTCGTGATCCGGAACGGAACGCTCCCGCCGGTGTTCGCGTGTCCGGCAGGCTGGCCGTCGGCGGCGGGGGGCGGTGCGCTCATCTGCATGCCGGGTGAGAATGCACAGGCCGAGAGCGCGACGCTGACCGCTGCGGCCAGCAGCGTGCGCATGCGGTAGGGACGTGCGGATCCGGCCCGCTCGATCGTGGCGGAAGTCATCAGTCATCCTTATCGTGATGCGGCGACGCGCGGTGGCGGTGCCGCGTGCGTATCAGTACGCGTTGCGGTGGGACCAGCCGCGCAGGGCGGTGGCCAGGACGATGCGCATGTCGAGGGCGAACGACCAGTTGCGCAGGTAGTGGAGATCGGCTTCGACGCGGCGCTGCATCTTTTCCACGCGATCGGTCTCGCCGCGCAGGCCGTTGATCTGCGCCCACCCGGTGATGCCCGGCTTGACGCGGTAGCGGTGGATATAGCCGTCGACGATCTTCCGGTAGAGGTCGTCGTGCTCGAGCGCGTGCGGGCGCGGGCCGACGACCGACATCTCGCCGCGCAGCACGTTGAGGAACTGCGGCAGCTCGTCGAGGCTCGTGCGGCGCAGGAACGCGCCGACCCGTGTGATGCGCGGATCGTCGCGCGTCGCCTGGTGCACTTCACTGCCCGTGTCGTGCAGCCGCATCGTGCGGAACTTGAAGATCGTGAACGCCTGGCCGTCCGCGCCCTTGCGTTGCTGGCGGAACAGGACGGGGCCGTGCGACGACAGCCGGACTGCTGCCGCGATCGCGAGCAGCAGCGGCGCCATGCCGACGAGGACGGTGGCCGCGAACACGCGATCGAAGATCGCCTTGTGCAGCAGCGCGCGCGACGACAGCGGCGACGCGACCAGGTTGATCGCCGGTGCACCGACGAGGTCGATCATTTCGCCGTCGAACATCGCGAGCTTGCTGACGTCCGGCATGAAGCGGATGTTGACGAGATCGTCGCGGAATGCATCGAGCACGGCCATCACGATGCGCGCCTCGCCGATCGGCAGCGCGAGCCAGACTTCGGGAATCGCGTGCGTGCGGACATGCTGTGCGAACGTATCGAGATCACGGAAGCGCGGCATGCCGCCCGGGCTCGTCGTATCGGCGCGGGCGATATCGAACATCGCCGCCGCGCGGAATCCGGCCGACGGCACACTGGCGATGCGGTCGAGCACGGCGTCGCGATGGGCGCCGGAGCCGACGATCGCGACGAGGCGATCGCTTTCCTGCGGGCTGCCGATCCGTTCGAGCGTCGTGCCGGCGACGACGCGCGACGCGACGAGCGCGATGCCGCTCGTTGCGGTCCAGAGCAGGTACCAGGGCAGCGGAATGGCGAGGGTCGGCGCGAGCGCCCGCATCACGAGCGCCGCGCCGGCCTGCGCGATCAGCCACGCGAACGCGATGAGCAGTGCGGTGCGGTGCCTGGCGGGGCGGGCCGGTGCGTGGTAGAGCCGGAGTGCGGGAAACAGCATCAGCGCGAAGGTCGCCGCGCAGGCGACGGCGGCCAGTTCGGACGAACGGTCGACGTTCGTGCCAGGCAACACGAGCGCGGCGGCCAGCGCGCCGAACGAAATCAGTGCGACGTCGGCAATGCGCGCGATCAGGCCGCCTGCGGCACGCGCTGCATGTGCGTGCCGTGGTTCGAATGAAGTATCCATATACCCTCCTGCTGCCGTTCTGATTGAGATGGACGCCCGTTGTCCCGATTGCGACGCGATATCGCACGCTCGGCCGGAGCGGAGCGTGACCGCTGTTTCCACTGCATGGGAAATGCATCGGGGAAGGAGGCGCTGCTGCGGTGGTGCCGGTCGGCCTGATGAGTTGCGACGGATCTTTTCGAGCTTGGCGCCATGAAGGGCGAATGCTTGCGAAACGTTGCGGCCGACTCGATGGGGTCAATTTTCAGGAAGCAGGGGCCTGATTTATATAGAACGCCTACTAAATTCCAGGGGAATGGATTAGTACGAGTACGAATCAGTGGAATTTCTGTCCGAATGAACGAATGACGGAGTCGGACTTGACTTTAGAAAGACGTGCGATGCCGGGTCGTCGAGGTGGACGGATCGCAACAAGCGGAGCGCGGCGGGCGAAGAAGGGCGGGATTGTGGCAGCCGAAGAAATGGCGTGCGGGACGGCGGGCGCGTAGAGGGAGCCGCAGCAACGGTGAGCGGGGCGATTGCCGTGCTCAACGCGCCGGCGCGCGACTCGTGGCACGCCGGCGTTTCATGTCAATCCGGTCACCCGTTCCGGAAAATCTCGCTATACGCGCTCAACGCCGGCACGCCGCCGAGATGCGCATACAGCACCTTCGACCCCGGCTCGAATTCGCCGAGCCGGACCTTGTCGCGACAGGTGCGCTCGTTCATGGTACTCAAGGAGATTCTTTCGACGCATGCGCTGCCGGTGTAGCGCATCGTGATGCGGCTGACCGCGCATGCTGTGTTGGCGGCGTGCGGGCAAAACGAAGTGAGCGCGATCGGCACACGGAGTCACACCTGTTGCGCCGCACGACCACGGCCAACCTCCACGCGTTCGAACACGGCGGTAAAGGCATAGCCTCGCTCGTCGCCGTGACAAGTCGACGCGCTACCGCTTGCGCCGTGTCGGGTCGATGCCGTTTTGTTCGAGTAGCTTTCGCAGTCTTGTGTTATTGCCCCACAGCGTAGCGAAGGCTATCAACATCACGAGTTTTGTGGTCGCACCAAGCAATTCCGAGACCGTCGCATCCGGACCTAGCGTCTTTAGCGCGCCCATCATCTCAAATTGTGTGCTCGTGTTCCGCGACTATCTTGCGGGAAATGTGTCGAGTGGAGACTCGACGAAAATTCTTGAGACGGTTGAAAAAGCGCTCGACAACATTGCGTGTGCGCTCAGCGTTGCCACGGCGCTCCGCCGGGCTGCCGCACCGTTTTTCCGAGCCGTTCGCGCGCCGTGTGCAGCATTGCCTCATCGAGTTCACCGTCATCCGCCAGCGCCTTCAACGCGGCGAGCACGATGCTCGCTCGATCGACTTCGAAGAACGCGCGCAGCGCCTCGCGCGTATCGCTGCGGCCGAACCCGTCGGTGCCGAGCGTCACGTAGCGGCGCGGCACGTATGCACGGATCAGCTCGGGCACCGCGCGCACGTAGTCGGTCGCCGCGATCACGGGGCCTTGCGTCGCGGCAAGCTGCTGCGTGACATAAGGCTCGGCCGCCGTGTCGCCGAGTCGCGACAGCCGTTCGGCTTCCATTCCGTCGCGTTGCAGTTCGCTGAAACTCGTGACGCTCCACACGGCGGCATCGATACCCCAGTCGTCCTTCAGCATCCGCTGCGCGGCGAGCACTTCGCCGAGGATCGCGCCCGCGCCGAGCAACTGCACGTGCGCCGTTGCGTTCGAACCGGACGGCAGCCGGTGCATGCCCTTCAGGATGCCTGCGCGTCGCGTGGCCGGATCGTCGTCGGGCATCGACGGCTGCGCGTAGTTCTCGTTCATCACCGTCACGTAATAGAACACGTCGCGCTGTTGCTCGACCATCTCGCGCATGCCGGCATCGACGATCGTCGCGACTTCGTACGCGAACGCCGGATCGTACGCGCGGCAGTTCGGGATCGTGGACGCCGCAAGATGGCTGCTGCCGTCCTGGTGCTGCAGCCCCTCGCCGCCGAGCGTCGTGCGGCCCGATGTCGCGCCGACGAGGAAGCCGCGCGAGCGCTGGTCGGCGGCGGCCCAGATCAGGTCGCCGATGCGCTGGAACCCGAACATCGAGTAGTAGATGTAGAACGGCAGCATCGGCAGGTCGTGCACGCTGTACGCGGTCGCCGCGGCGATCCACGACGACACCGCGCCGGCCTCCGAGATGCCTTCCTCGAGGATCTGCCCGCGCGTGTCCTCGCGGTAGTAGAGCATCGAGCCGAGATCCTCCGGTTCGTAGCGCTGCCCGAGCGGCGAGTAGATGCCGACCTGCCGGAACAGGTTCGCCATGCCGAACGTGCGCGCTTCGTCCGCGACGATCGGCACGACGCGCGGGCCAAGCGCCGGATCCTTCAGCAGCGCGGCCAGCATGCGCACGAGCGCCATCGTCGTCGACATCTCGCGGCCCGCCGCATCCAGCGCGAACGCACCCCAGGCCGGTGTCGGCGGGACGGTGAGCCCCTCCGACGCCACCATCCGCCTTCTGGGCAGATAGCCGCCCAGGGCAGCCCGGCGAGCGTGCAGGTAGCGCATCTCGGGGCTGTCTTCGGCGGGTTTGTAGAACGTGAGCTGCTCGACGTCGAGATCCGACAGCGGCAGCCGGAAGCGGTCGCGGAACGCCTTCAGGTCGTCGACGTCGAGCTTCTTCTGCTGGTGGGTCGTCATCCGGCCCTGGCCGGCCGTGCCCATTCCGTAGCCCTTCATCGTCTTCGCGAGGATCACGGTCGGC
>Ga0209370_1001965_pt1 | contig 16281 bp, 14 predicted proteins | sample AgamicAtPrz_FD_187164 | JGI IMG/M metagenome (GOLD analysis project Ga0209370, IMG submission 187164) | Agave microbial communities from Guanajuato, Mexico - At.P.rz (SPAdes) (version 2) | ecosystem: Host-associated > Plants > Phyllosphere > Phylloplane/Leaf | place: Guanajuato, Mexico... | reverse complement strand
AAAGCCTGCCGACGAAAAGCGGGAAAGCATACCTGTTTTACCTTTTGCGGTCAATCACTTAAGCTTGCGTCCGCGCAACGCCGCGCCACACCTGACGACTCACCGATCCAACCGACCATGCCGGATAACGCTTGCCGCCCGCCGCGGCTGATTCTTGCCTCCAGTTCCCGCTACCGCCGCGCGCTCCTCGAGCGCCTCGGCGTGCCGTTCGACGTCGTGTCGCCCGACCTCGACGAAACCCCGCTCGCCAGCGAAACGCCGGCCGCGACCGCGCTGCGCCTTGCCGGCGCGAAGGCGCGCGCGGTGGCCGCGACGATCGACGCGCCGGACGGCGTGCTCGTGATCGGGTCGGACCAGGTCGCGACCTTCGACGGGCTCCAGATCGGCAAGCCCGGCACGCACGAGCGCGCGCTCGCGCAGCTCGTGTCGATGCAGGGCCGCGAAGTCGAATTCCACAGCGCGCTCTGCCTGTACGACAGCCGCACCGACGAAGCGCAGGTCGAGGACATCGTCACGCACGTGCGCTTCCGTTCGCTGCCCGAGGCCGAACTCGACGCCTACCTGCGCGCGGAAACGCCGTACGACGTGGCCGGCAGCGCGAAGTCCGAAGGGCTCGGCATCGCCCTGCTCGACGCGATCGACTCGGACGATCCGACCGCCCTCGTCGGCCTGCCGCTGATCGCCCTCACGCGGATGCTCCGCGCCGCCGACTACCCGCTGTTTGCCATCACCCGAGGAGACCGCGCATGACCGCCGGCACGCTTTATCTCGTCCCGAACACACTCGGCGAAGGCGACGAATCGATGCTCGCCGCCGTGCTGCCCGCCGCCGTGCAGGCGCGCGCCGGCACGCTCGGCTATTACATCGGCGAGAACGCGAAAACGACCCGCGCGTTTCTGAAGAAGATCGGTACGACGCGCCCGATCCAGGAAATCGAGATCAGCGAGCTGAACGTCAATACGCCGGCCGGCGCCATCGACCGGCTGCTCGCGCCCGTGCTGGCCGGCGCGGACGCGGGCCTCGTGTCGGAAGCCGGCTGCCCGGCCGTCGCCGACCCCGGCGCGCTGCTGGTGCGCCGCGCGCACGAGCGCGGCGTGAAGGTCGTGCCGCTCGTCGGGCCGAGTTCGATCCTGCTCGCGCTGATGGCGTCGGGCCTGAACGGCCAGAGTTTCGCGTTCAACGGCTATCTGCCGGTCGATGCGGCCGCGCGCGCGAAACGCCTGCGCGAACTCGAGCAACTGTCGCGCAAGGCGCGCCAGACGCAGATCTTCATCGAAACGCCGTACCGGAATCACGCGATGCTCGACACGCTGGTCGCCACCTGCGCGCCGTCGACGCAGATTTGCGTCGCGGCCGACCTGACCCTTGCGACCGAGACGATCGCGAGCCGTACGGCGGCGGACTGGAAAAAGGCGCCTGCGCCGAATCTGCACAAGCGTCCCGCGATCTTCCTGCTGCTCGCGAACTGATGTCGCGACCGGCGATCAGTTGACCGACGAAAGTGAAAGGCGGGCCATCGCGGCCCGCCGATTGCCGCCGGCCGTCAGCGCAGGCTGACCGACGCGCCGCCCGCCGTCAGCGCCTTCATCGCGGCGCCCCCGACGGCCGCGCCGAACTTGCGCGCCACGCGATTCGTCAGGCTTTCCTTCACCGTATAGTCGACCAGATCCGGCGCCTTCAGCACGTCGCGCGCGACCGTGTCGGTCGTGCCGTAGCCGTCGGCGAGCCCGAGCTCGACGCTCTTCTCGCCAGTCCAGAACAGGCCGGAGAACATGTCGGGCGTCTCGTGCAACCGCTTGCCGCGGCCATCCTTCACCGCCTTGATGAACTGCGCGTGCACCTGGTCGAGCAGGGCCTGCGCATGCGCATCCATCTTCGGCGTTTCCGGCGAGAACGGATCGTAGAAACCCTTGTTTTCGCCCGACGTGTGCAAGCGCCGCTCGACCCCGAGCTTGCCCATCAGCCCGGTGAAGCCGAACCCGTCCATCAGCACGCCGATCGACCCGACGATGCTCGCCTTGTCGACGAAGATCTTGTCGGCGGCGGACGCGATGTAATAGCCGCCCGACGCGCACATGTCGGTCACGACGACGTACAGCGGCTTGTCCGGGTACTTGCCGCGCAACCGCCGGATCTCGTCGTAGACCATGCCGGCCTGCACCGGGCTGCCGCCCGGGCTGTTGATCCGCAGCACGACGCCGACCGTGCCGTCGTCGTCGAACGCGGCATCGAGCGCCGTGTTGATGTCCTCGGCGTTCGCGTTGACGCCCGCCGCGATCTCGCCGTCGATCGTCACGAGCGCCGTATGCCGCCCGCTCGACGAGAACTTCGAATCGCTCGAGAAATCGATCAGCGCGAACGCGAGCAGCACGAACACGCCGAGAAACGCGAAGCGGAAGAAGATCTTCCAGCGCCGTGCCGCGCGCTGCTCCTTGACGGCCGCGAGCGCGATCCGCTCGAGCGCCGCGCGCTCCCAGCTCGGTTCACGGGTGTCGGGACGGGAGGAGGAATCCGGGGAATTCGGTTGGTCGGCCATGCAGTGGTGTCGTCAGTCGGTCGTGGCGGGAGTGGCGGGATGCAGATCGGCTTCGGGTACCCAGAATACCGCACGGCCGTCGGGCGTGTCGCGCTCGTCGACCTCGACCGGCCGCAGGCGGCCGCCGCGGCACGGGCCGCCGACGCACTTGCCGGTATCCGGCGCATAGATCGCGCCGTGCGTCGCGCACATCAGATAGAGGCCCGACGACTCGAAGAACTGCCCTTCGGCCCAGTCGAGCTCCATCGGCACGTGCGCGCAGCGGTTCAGGTAGCCGTAGGCGCGGCCGTCGTAGCGCACGAAGAACACGACGGCCTGCTCGCCGCGCAGCGTCGCGTCGACCCGCACGCCGGCGCCGCCGTCGGTCAGCGCGCTCGATGCGCATACGCGCACGGCGTCCGGCGCCGCGCTCATGCGTGCTCCCGCAGCCAGGCGGCCAGCGCGCCGACGTCCGGCGCGACGAAGCGCGGGGTGAGCGCCGCCAGCGCATCGGCCGTGTGCGCGCCGTACGCCACGCCGACGCCGGCCGCGCCAGCGCTGGCGGCCATCTGCAGGTCGTGCGTGGTGTCGCCGATCATCACGGTGCGCGACAGGTCCTGCCCCAATTCCCGCGACAACTCGTGCAGCATCGCCGGATGCGGTTTCGAGAACGTCTCGTCCGCGCAGCGCGTCGCGTCGAACCAGCTCGTCAGCTTCGACTGGTCGAGCACGCGGTTCAGTCCGACCCGCCCCTTGCCGGTCGCGACGGCGAGCAGGTAGCCCGTGTCGCGCAGTTCGGCGAGCAGCTCGCGCACGCCGGCGAACAGCTCGATGCGCTGGTCGTCGAGCAGGTAGTGATAGCGGTAGCGCTCGGCCAGCCGCGCGTAGTCGGACGGATCGAGGGTCGGAGCCGTGATCTGCAGCGCGTCGCGCAGACCGAGGCCGATCACGTAGCGGGAAGCCTCGTCGGACGGCGTGGGCAGGCCGAGATCGCGGCATGCCGCCTGGATGCTGTGCGCGATGTGCGCAGTCGAATCCATCAGCGTGCCGTCCCAGTCGAAGACGATCAGGTCAAATTGCTGTCGAGCCATGTGGTTCAGGCGGTATCGCGCAATGCGCTGAGTTGATCGAGGAAGCGCCGGCACTCGGCCGGCAGCGGCGCGTCGAACTGCAGCGCCTCGCCGGTCAGCGGATGAGCGAGCTTGAGGCGGTGCGCATGCAGGAACATCCGTTTCAGCGACGGCTGCGCGTTCGCGCGCGCCAGCGCCTTGTTCAGTGCGAAGTCACCATACTTGGCGTCGCCGGCGATCGGCAGGCCGAGATGCGCGAGGTGCACCCGAATCTGATGGGTCCGACCCGTTTTGAGTTCCGCTTCGACGAGCACATAGTCGGGCCAGCGGTCGACGAGGTTGAACACCGTATGCGACGCCAGCCCGTCGTCCTGCACACGCACGCGGCGCTCCCCTTCCGGGGTCGAATACTTGAACAACGGCGCCTTCACCGCGCGGCGCCGGCCCCAGTCGGGCTGCCATTCACCGTGCGCGCAGGCGAAGTAGCGCTTGTCCATCCGGTTCTCGCGGATCTGCTCGTGCAGGCCGACGAGGGCCGTACGCTTCTTCGCGAGCATCAGGACCCCGGACGTCTCGCGGTCGAGCCGGTGCACCAGTTCGAGGAATTTCGCGCGCGGGCGCGCCTGGCGCATCTGCTCGATCACGCCGAACGCGACGCCGCTGCCGCCGTGGACCGCGACCCCCGCCGGCTTGTCGATGACCAGCATCGCGTCGTCCTCGTACAGCACGTCGAAATTCGCGGGCGGCACGACGGGCGTGTCGGCGCGCGCCAGGTCGGCCGCCGCCACGCGCACCGGCGGCACGCGGACGAGGTCGCCGAGTTCGAGGCGGTACTGCGCATCGATCCGACCCTTGTTGACGCGCACTTCACCGCTGCGCAGGATCCGGTAAATATGGCTTTTCGGCACGCCTTTACAGACGCGCAACAGGAAATTGTCGATGCGCTGACCGGCGGAGTTTTCGTCGATCTCGATCATCGATACCTGGCCGCTTGCGACCGAATTCTGGGATATTTTGCCTAACTCATTCATACTGAATATAATTTTGCCCAGCCTGACGTTGTGGGTGGCCTGATCGGCCGGCCCCGGCTGAATCGGGCAAGGCGCAAGCGCAAACTGCTATTTTACTTGCGCCGGGGGTCCGCTGCTCGCCCCTAATCAAAGAGAAGCAGCAAGTTGCACGCACGGCGCCGCCCGTCGGCAAGGATCGCGCCCACAGGCGGATTCGGTCGGCAAGGCGCCGCGGTAACGGAAAGTTGGTTGAAAAGAATTTGATCGGCAGCCCGACGGCGCGAAGTGTGTCCGCAGGCTGCCGGTTGCGAAAATTACGGCGTTGCGCCCGATTTGGCCCCGCGAAGCGTGCGGGGCTTGGCGACGTCAAACCAGGGAAGTACACCCCAAGCGGGAAAGTCGGGCTGGATTCGATACTCCCCGCTGCGGCCCAAGCCGCAGCATCTGCCGCCCGTCGGCGCGCGCGACGCATTGCGCGCGCCCGTGGCAATGCCCGGACAGGCTTAGCGCGCTTTTGCAGCGTGCGGTGTGTGAACGCCGTGCTTTGAAGCCGTATTCGCAGGTGCCCTATGGCCGCCGGCCCCGACTTTCGGGCCCAAGCGCCTCTTCAGGCAATTCTCCCCGCCAGCGTTCCCGCTCCAGCGTGCTCGTGACAACACAACAAGGTGCGGCCTGCCGTCGTTCCCGCCCTCGCGCCTGACAACCGCGAGGCGCCGGCAGCGGAGCCGCCTGGAGCCGTTCATGAAACGCATGCTGTTCAATGCGACGCAGCAGGAGGAGCTGCGCGTCGCCATCGTCGATGGGCAAAAGCTCATCGACATCGACATCGAAACCGCCGGGCGCGAACAGCGCAAAGGCAATATCTACAAAGGGGTCATCACCCGTATCGAGCCGTCGCTCGAAGCGTGCTTCGTCAACTACGGCGAAGACCGCCACGGCTTCCTGCCGTTCAAGGAAGTCGCCCGCCAGTACTTCAAGGACGGCGTCGACATGCGCTCCGCGCGCATTCAGGACGCCCTGCGCGAAGGCCAGGAGCTGATCGTCCAGGTCGAGAAGGAGGAGCGTGGCAACAAGGGCGCCGCCCTCACCACCTTCATCTCGCTCGCCGGCCGTTACCTCGTGCTGATGCCGAACAATCCGCGCGGCGGCGGTGTGTCGCGCCGGATCGAAGGCGACGAGCGCCAGGAACTGCGCGAAACGATGGCGCAACTGCAGATTCCGGACGGCATGAGCATGATCGCCCGTACCGCGGGCATCGGCCGCAGCGCCGAGGAACTGCAGTGGGACCTGAACTACCTGCTGCAGCTGTGGCGCGCGATCGAAGCGGCGTCGCAAAGCGGCAACGCCGGCCAGCCGATGCTGATCTATCTGGAATCGAGCCTCGTGATCCGCGCGATCCGGGACTATTTCCAGCCGGATATCGGCGAAATCCTGATCGACACGAACGAAATCCACGATCAGGCCCGTGCGTTCATGGACATCGTGATGCCGGACAACGTCGCGAAGGTGAAGCGCTACCACGACGACGTGCCGCTGTTCTCGCGCTTCCAGATCGAGCACCAGATCGAAACCGCGTACTCGCGCACGGTGCCGCTGCCGTCCGGCGGCGCGATCGTGATCGACCACACCGAAGCGCTCGTCGCGATCGACGTGAACTCGGCCCGCGCGACCAAGGGCGCGGACATCGAGGAAACGGCCACCCGCACGAACCTCGAGGCGGCCGACGAAGTCGCCCGCCAGTTGCGCCTGCGCGATCTCGGCGGCCTGATCGTGATCGATTTCATCGACATGGAATCGGCGAAGAGCCAGCGTGAAGTCGAGCAGCGCCTGAAGGACGCACTCAAGCACGACCGTGCGCGCGTGCAGATGGGCAAGATCTCCCGCTTCGGCCTGATGGAACTGTCGCGCCAGCGCCTGCGTCCGGCGCTGTCGGAAGGCAGCCACGTGACGTGCCCGCGCTGCAACGGCACCGGCCACATCCGCGACACCGAATCGTCCGCGCTGCAGGTCCTGCGGATCATTCAGGAAGAAGCGATGAAGGAAAACACCGCGGCGATCCACTGCCAGGTGCCGGTCGAGGTGACCGCCTTCCTGCTGAACGAAAAGCGTCAGGAAATCAACAAGATCGAGTCGCGCTTCAAGGTCGGTATCGTGCTGATCCCGAACAAGCACCTCGATACGCCGCACTACAAGCTCGAGCGCCTGCGTCACGACGACGCGCGCCTCGACGATCCGCGCGCGTCGTGGAAGATGGCCGAGGAAGCGGCGCGCGAGCTCGAGTCGGAAACCGGCTACAGCAAGCGCGCGGCCGAAGTGAAGCCGAAGCAGGAAGCCGCGGTCAAGGGCATCACGCCCGAGCGTCCGGCGCCGAGCCCGGCCCCGCAGCGTCCGGTCGAACCCGTTGCCGCTCCTGCCCCGGCGCCCGTCGCCGCGGCAAGCGGCGGCTTCATCGGCTGGCTGAAGGGCCTGTTCGGCGTGTCGGCTGCACCGGCGCCCGCACCGGTCGCGCCGGCACCGGCGAAGGAGCAGGCAGCGCGTCCGGCTCGCGAACGCACCGAAAAGACCGAGCAGCGCGGCGGCGATCGCAATCGCAACCGTCGCGGCGGCGCCCAGCAGGCGCAAGGCGGCCGCGACCAGGCAGCCGCAGGCCGTGGCCAGCCGCAACGCCAGGAACGCGAAGGCAAGGAAGTGCGCGAACCGCGTGAAGGCCGTGAGCCGCGCGAGGGTCGTGAGCTGCGTGAAGGTCGGGAGGGCCGCGAAAACCGCGAAGGTCGTGAAAACCGTGAGGGTCGCGAAGGTCGCGAGGGCCGTGGCCCGCGCGAAGGTCGCGAGCCGCGTGAAGGCCGTGAGCCGCGCGAAAACCGCGAACCGCGCGAGCGTGTCGAACAGCCGGAAGGCGTCGAAGCAGCCGCCCGTGGCGAGCGCCAGGAACGCGGCGAGCGTCGCGAGCGCGGCGAACGCCGCAAGCCGACCCAGCATGCGGCCACGCTGGAAACCGTCACCCGCGGTGAAAACCATCCGGAACCGGAAACCGACAAGGCTGTTGCAGAAGCCCTGCCCGGCGCGGAACTGGCAGCCGATGCGGAAGCCAGCGCACGTGACGGCGAAGAACGCCGCCGTCGCCGTCGCGGCCGCCGCGGCGGTCGTCGCGAGCGCGAGGAAGACGGCGCAGTCGACCAGGCCGAGCAAGGCGCCGAAGGCGAAGTCGCGGCGCAAGCCGTGACGCCGGCCGCACCGGTCGCGGCCGAACCGGCCCACACGGCCGCACCGGCAGTCGTCGCGGCCGTGGCCAGCGCGGTCGCGGTGGAAGCCGTCGCCGAGCAGCATGCCGCACCGGCCGCGGTCGAAGCGCAGCCGGCACCGGCACACGCCGAAGCGGCTCCGGCCGCTCCGGCCGAGCCCGTCGTCGTCGCCCAGGCAGCGGAACCGGCACCGGTCGCACCGGCGCTCGCGGAAGCAGGCCCGGCGCCGGTCGCGGTGTCGCCGACCGATGCGTTCGAAGTACCGGCAGCCGCTCCGGCCGCGGTCGAGGCGCCGCAAGCCGCGCCCGTCGAGCCAGCCGCACCGGCCATCGCGATCGAAGCCGCTCCGGTGGCAGTCGAACCGGCACCGGTCGAAGCAGCGCCTGTCGAGGCAGCACCGGCCGAGGCCGTCGCTGCACCGGCACCCGCCCCCGCACAACCGGCAGCCGCGCCCGCTTCGGCGAGCCTGGATGTCGTGCTGGAGCAAGCCGGTCTCGTCTGGGTGAACACGGACGCCGACAAGTTCGCGGCCGCGCAGGAAGCCGCGTCGCGACTCCCGCGCCCGGCCCGCGTGCCGCGCGAACGCAAGGTGCTGCCGCCGGCCGATACGGCCCCGATGCAGCAGGTCGAAACGACGCACCACTGAACGGCGCGTCGCATGACCAGGAAAAGCCCGCCCCCCCGGCGGGCTTTTTCACATCCGCGCTGCGGGTTTCCGCCCACCGGACCCGCCGGCCGGTTGCGGCTAAAATAGCAGTCTGGTTCGCACTTCTTTCAACATGTCCCGACGCATCATTCCCCTCGCCGACGTCAGCGGGATGCCGGACGTCTCCGGCGTCGCGCATGCCCCCGACGGCACGCTGGCCGACACGTTCGCCAGGCCGCTGCGCGACCTGCGCATTTCGGTGACGGACCGCTGCAACTTCCGTTGCGTGTACTGCATGCCGCGCGCGGTCTTCGACAAGGACTATCCGTTCCTGCCGCACAGCGCGCTGCTCACGCACGAGGAAATCGAGCGCGTGGCGCGGCTCTTCGTCGCACACGGCGTCGAGAAGATCCGCATCACGGGCGGCGAGCCGCTGCTGCGCAAGAACCTCGAATTCCTGATCGAGCGCCTCGCCCGCCTGACGACGCACGCCGGCCGCCCGCTCGACCTGACGCTGACGACCAACGGTTCGCTGCTGGCACGCAAGACGCGCGCGCTGAAGGATGCCGGGCTCACGCGCGTCACGGTCAGCCTCGATGCGCTCGACGATACGCTGTTCAAGCGCATGAACGATGCCGAGTTCGCGAGCGCCGACGTACTCGACGGCATCTTCGCCGCGCAGGCCGTGGGCCTCGCGCCGGTCAAGGTCAACATGGTCGTGAAGCGCGGCACCAACGACAGCGAGATCCTGCCGATGGCCGAGCGCTTTCGCGGCACCGGTGTGATCCTGCGCTTCATCGAATACATGGACGTCGGCACGTCGAACGGCTGGAACATGACCGAGGTGCTGCCGTCGGCGGACGTCGTCGCGCGTATCGCCGAACATTTCCCGCTCGTGCCGCTCGAGCCGCACACGGCGGCCGAAACCGCGCAGCGCTGGGGCTATGCGGACGGCAGCGGCGAGATCGGCGTGATCTCGAGCGTCACGCAGGCCTTCTGCGGCGACTGCACGCGCGCGCGGCTGTCGACCGAAGGCAAGCTGTACCTGTGCCTGTTCGCGTCGGCGGGCCACGACCTGCGCGCGCTGGTGCGCGGCGGCGCGACCGATGCCGAGATCGCGACCGCGATCGCCCGCATCTGGCACGCGCGCACCGACCGCTATTCGCAACTGCGCGGCAGCGCGCCGGCCGACGCGGCGCCCGACGGCGCCGGCAAGCGCGTCGAAATGTCGTATATCGGCGGCTGACGCGCGCCGCTCTTTCCACCTGCGCACGATGCCCGCTCCCGCCTCTGCGTCGATCGCCGGCCTGCTGCTCGCAGGCGGGCGCGCCACGCGCATGGACGGCGTCGACAAGGGCCTGCAACTGCTCGACGGTACGCCGCTCGCGCTGCACGTGCTGCGCCGGCTGTCGCCGCAGGTCGACGAGACGCTGATCAGCGCGAATCGCCATGCCGATCGCTATGCCGAACTCGGTGCGCCGTTCGACGCGCGCATCGTCGCGGATGAAACGCCCGACTTCCCCGGGCCGCTCGCGGGCCTGCTCGCCGGCATGCGCGCGGCGCGCGCGCCGCTGATCGCGTGTTCGCCGTGCGATACGCCGTATCTGCCCGCCGACCTCGTCGCGCGGCTGCATGCGGCGCTCGACGCGCAGCAGGCCGACATCGCGATGGCGATCACCGTCGACGCGCAGCAGATGCGCTCGCCGCAGCCGACGTTCGCGCTGCTGCGCACGTCGCTGGCCGACGACCTGGCCGCCCGGCTCGCGGCCGGCGACCGCAAGGTGCGTGCGTGGTACGCACGCCACAAGACGGTCGAAGTCGAGTTTCGCGACGAGCGTGCGTTTTACAATGCCAACTCCTGGCAGGAACTCGCCGCGCTGGCCCGCCGCTGACGGCCCGCGCCGTTCCCGCCCGGCGCCCGCCACACGCGAAACCCGCGCCCAGGCACCCTCCTCGCGCCACCGGCCACGAACCCGATACGCCTTGCGGCGCAGTCCGACTGATGATCACGCAATCCTCGCCCGCCTCTCGAACCGCACCCAGCCCCGATGCCCCGCTGTCGCTCGCCGACGCGCAGGCGCTCGCGTGCCGCTTCGTGGCGCCCGTCGACGCGTGCGACACGGTGGCACTGCGCGATGCGCTCGACCGCGTGCTCGCGGCCGACGTGAGCGCGCCGTTCGACATTCCCGCGTACGACAACTCGGCCATGGACGGCTATGCGTTCGACGGGGGCGCTGCACTCGCCTCGGCGCAGGGCGAGGTCGCGATGGCGGTCGCCGGCACCGCGTTCGCCGGCCATCCGTTCGACGGCGCCGTGGCGGCCGGTGCATGCGTGCGCATCATGACGGGCGCGCCGATGCCGGCAGGATGCGACACGGTGATTCCGCAGGAACGCGTGCGCGTCGACGGCGACACGATCCGCTTCGCCACGCACGACGTCACGCGCGGCGCGAACTGCCGCAAAGCCGGCGAGGATCTCGCGCGCGGCGCCTGTGCGCTCGCCGCGGGCCGCATCCTGCGGCCGTCCGATCTCGGCCTGCTCGCGTCGTTCGGCATCGCCGACGTCACGGTGCGCCGGCGCGTGCGCGTCGCCGTGTTCTCGACCGGCGACGAGCTGCGCGAGCCCGGCGAACCGCTCGGCCGCGGCGCGCTGTACGACAGCAATCGCGGGATGCTGATCGCGATGCTCGAGCGGCTGCACATGGACGCGATCGATCTCGGCATCGTCCGGGACGACCCGGCCGCGCTCGAAGCCGCGTTGCGCAACGCCATCGCCGAGCAGGCCGATGCGGTCATCACGTCCGGCGGCGTGTCGGTCGGCGAAGCCGATTTCACGCGCGACGTGATGGCCCGGCTCGGCGACGTGACGTTCGCGAGCCTCGCGCTGCGGCCCGGCCGGCCGCTCGCATGCGGCACGCTCGCACGCGCGGCCGACGGCGACGGCCAAGCGCTGTTCTTCGGGTTGCCCGGCAATCCGGTCGCGTCCGCCGTGACGTTCGTTGCGATCGTGCGCCCCGCGCTGCTGACGCTGGCCGGCGCGCAGACGCCGCCGCCGGCCATGTACACGGCGCTCAGTACGCAGCCGTTGAAGACGCGCCCCGGCCGCACCGAATACCTGCGCGGCATCGCGACGCGCGCCGCCGACGGCCAATGGCACGTCGCGCCGGCCGGATCGCAAAGCTCGGCATCGCTGAGCGGTCTTGCGGCCGCCAACTGTTTCATCGTCCTGGGCCACGATACCGCGGCAGTCGACGCGGGCGCCCCGGTCGACATCCTGCCGCTCGACGGCCTGATCTGAATTCCAATCGGTATATTTCTACGGGGGCAATTCGCACATGAAAAAACAAATCTCGTCGATCGCCGCGGGGCAGACCGCAAAGGCGCTGATCCTCGTCTACCTGACGTTCAGCGTGCCGATCGTGCTGCTCGGCATTCTCGTCGCGTATATCCGTTACGGGATGGTCGAGTTGAGCACGATCCTGAGCGCACTGCTGCTGAACGCGATCCTCGGCTTCGTGCTGCTGTGGATCGCGTGCCATGCGTACAACTGGGTCGCGTCGCGCTTCGGCGGCATCGAGATCGTGCTGTCCGATCCGCCGGAAGAAGCGTGAGCGGTACGCCGCCGATCCGCGCGGCCGACCCGCGCGACGTCGGCGCGATCCTCGCGCTGATGCGCGAGCTGGCCGAGTTCGAAAAGCTCACCGAGCTGTTCGTCGCGACCGAAGCCGATCTCGCCGATGCGCTGTTCGGCGAGCACCCGGCTGCCGAAGCGCTGGTGGCCGAGCGCGACGGCGCGATCGTCGCGTACGCGCTGTTCTTCCACAACTATTCGACGTTCCTCGGCCGCCGCGGGCTCTATCTCGAGGATCTGTACGTGCAGCCGTCGCAGCGCGGCACGGGCCTGGGCACCGCGATGCTGCATCGTCTCGCGGCACTCGCCGTCGAGCGCCGTTGCGCTCGCTTCGAATGGTCGGTGCTCGACTGGAACCAGCCGGCGATCGACTTCTACGAGAAGATGGGCGCGACCGTGCTGCCGGAGTGGCGCATCGTGCGCGTGACGGGCGACGCGCTGGACACGCTCGCCGCGCATTGAGCGCGAGCCGGCCGCGCCGGCGATCGCTGCACAAGAAAACGGGCGCCGCGGCGCCCGTTTTTCTCGTCCGGCGGCTGCCGGTAACGCGCGCCACGCGTCACGCGTCGTCCGCATCGGCGCCTTCGGCCCCGTCCGCGCCGAGCAGCCCGGCCGCCGTGTCGCCCGGCAGCGCCTCGACCTGCTTCAGCTTGCGGCTCATCACGCGCGTGCGCTGCTCGGCGGACTCGATCGAGCGCGTGACCGTTTCGAGCTGCGCCTTCGTGCGCGCGAGCACGTCGCCGAACTTGCCGAACTCCGTCTTGACCGCACCGAGCACTTGCCACACCTCGCTCGAGCGCTGCTCGATCGCGAGCGTGCGGAACCCCATCTGCAGGCTGTTCAGCAGCGCGGTGAGCGTGGTCGGCCCCGCGACCGTCACGCGATAGTCGCGCTGCAGCAGATCGGTCAGCCCCGGGCGGCGCAGGATCTCCGCATAGAGCCCCTCGGTCGGCAGGAACAGCAGCGCGAAATCGGTCGTGTGCGGCGGCGAGACGTACTTCTCGGCGATCGTGCGCGCCTCCATCCGCACCCTCGCCTCGAGCGCACGCGCCGCCTCCTCGACGGCCACCGCGTCGGCGCGCTCCTGCGCGTCGATCAACCGCTCGTAGTCTTCGCGCGGGAATTTCGCGTCGATCGGCAGCCACACCGGCGACGCGTCGCGCGTGCCGGCTTCGCGACCCGGCAGCCGGATCGCGAATTCGACGCGCTCGGTGCTCTTCGGCACCGTCGCGACGTTCTTCGCGTACTGGTCGGGCGTCAGCATCTGTTCGAGCAGCGCTTCGAGCTGCACTTCGCCCCAGGTGCCGCGCGTCTTCACGTTGGTCAGCACCTTCTTCAGGTCGCCGACGCCGGCCGCGAGCGTCTGCATCTCGCCGAGCCCGCGATGCACCTGTTCGAGCCGGTCCGACACGAGCTTGAACGATTCGCCGAGCCGCTGCTCGAGCGTCGCGTGCAGCTTCTCGTCGACGGTGCGACGCATCTCCTCGAGCTTCGCCGCGTTGTTCGTCTCGATTTCCTTCAGCCGCTGTTCGAGCGTCGCACGCACCTCGCCGATTCGCCGGTCGTTCGCCTCGGTCAGTTGCGTGAGCTGCCGGTTCAACGTGTCGCCGAACAGCCGCAGCGCGCCCGTCTGTTCCTCGCGCGCCTGCTGGGCCTGGCGCTGCACGCTCTCGCGCATCGCGTCGAACTGCTGCGCGTTGCCGGCGACGAGCTTGCCGAGCTGCTGTGCGAACCCCTCGATCTGGTTGTTCTGCACGGTCGCCACGCTCGTCAGTTGCGCGGCGAGCGTCTGCTGCAACTGGGCGAAGCTGCCGGCCAGCTCGGTACGCGAGCCGCGTGCGTTTTCGACGATCTCGCCGCGCAATTCGCGTTCGAGCCGCTCGACCGCGCGCGCCTGCGCATGCGCGGCGTCCTCGATCTGGTCGCCGAGCACGGCTGCATCGTCGTGGCGGCCGCCGCCGCGCACGATCGCGACGATCGCCACCGCGAGCGCGACGGCCAGCACGACGACCGCCGCAAGCAACAACGTCATCGTCATGCGCGCGGCTTCCCGATCACGTCAGGGTTGATCGGATTAGGCGGCTGCCCCGCACGCGGCCCTTCGCCGAGCGCGGCGATCAGGTTGTCGGCGGCGAGGTTCGCCATCGCGCGGCGAGTCTTTTCGGTCGCGCTCGCGATATGCGGCGTCAGCACGACGTTCGGCACCTCGAGCAGCGCCGGATGCACGCTCGGCTCGCCCTCGTACACGTCGAGGCCGGCCGCGGCGATCGTCCCGTCGCGCAGCGCGGCGGCCAGCGCCGCGTCGTCGACGATCCCGCCGCGCGCGATGTTGGTCAGCGTCGCCGTAGGTTTCATCTTCGCGAGCTCGGCGGCGCCGATCGTGTGATGGTTCTCCTTCGTGTACGGCAGCACGAGCACGACATGATCGGCGCGCGCGAGCAGCGCATCCTTCGACACGTATTCGGCATTCAGCTCGGCTTCGATCTCGGGCGCGACCCGCGACCGGTTGTGATAGATCACCTGCATCCCGAAGCCGCGCGCGCGGCGCGCGAGCGCCTGGCCGATGCGGCCCATCCCGATGACGCCGAGCGTCGAGCCGTGGATGTCGGTGCCGAGGAAGCCGTCGTACGCCCACTTCCGCCAGTGACCGGCGCGCAACCAGTGTTCGGATTCGGCGATCCGGCGCGCGGCGGCCATCATCAGCGCCCAGCCGAAATCGGCGGTCGACTCGTTCAGCACGTCGGGCGTGTTGGTGCCGAGCACGTTCGCCGCGTTGAACGCGGCCATGTCGAAGTTGTTATAGCCGACCGCCATGTTCGCCACGACCCGCAGGCGCGGCGCCGCCGCGAGCGTTGCCGCGCCGATCGGGTCGCCGGCCGTCAGCGCGCCGTCCTTGTCGGCCAGACGCGCGGCGAGCGCGTCGGGCGCGAGCACGTCGCCGTCGTTCCAGTCGACGTCGAAATACTGCTTGAGCCGTTCGATCACGTCCGGAAAGATCGGACGCGCGACCAGGATCTTCTGCATCGCCATCTCCGCATGCCGCGGACGGATCGCGGCGCGCCATGCGCCGCCGGGACCGCCCGCTCGGGGTTGAAAAACGTCAGCTTACGCCGTGAAGAAAAGCCACGACGTCAGCAGGAATACCGGTATCAGCACGACGAGCGCCCAGCCGAGGTACGCGAAGAAGCTCGGCATCTTCACGCCGCGCGATTCGGCGATCGCCTTCACCATGAAGTTCGGCGCGTTGCCGATATAGCTGTTCGCGCCCATGAACACCGCGCCGGCGGAAATCGCGGCGAGCGTCGACGCGCCGGTCGTCATCAGCGTCTGCGCATCGCCGCCCGCGAGGTTGAAGAACACGAGGTAGGTCGGCGCGTTATCGAGGAACGACGACAGGATGCCCGTCGCCCAGAAGTACATCGCGTCGATCGGCTTGCCGTCGGGCCCGGTGACGAGATGGACGATCTGCGCGAACGCGCCGCCTGCGCCCGCGCGCAGGATCACGATCACCGGCGCGATCGTCACGAAGATGCCCGCGAACAGCTTCGCGACTTCCTCGATCGGCGCCCAGTTGAACGCGTTGCCCTCGCGCGCGGAACGCGGCGTCAGCGCGAGCGACGCGAGCGTCACCGCCACGAGCGCGACGTCGCGCACGAGATTCTGCAGCGCGACGTGCGTGCCCCACACGTCGAACGAGATGCCCGGCTTCCACACGCCGCTCATCAGCACGAGCGCGATCACGGCCGCCAGCAGCACGAAGTTGATCTTGCCGTCGATCGACAGCGCCGCGCCGTCGGGCGTCGGATCGAGCGCGGCCGGCCGCGCTTCGCCGCCCTTCCGGTAGAAGTACGTATCGAGCGCGAAGAACAGTGTCAGCAGCAGCACGCAGATGAACAGCATCGGCAGCGCGAGATGCGTGGTCGTCCAGAAGAAGCTCACGCCGTTCAGGAAGCCGAGGAACAGCGGCGGATCGCCGAGCGGCGACAGCGAGCCGCCCGCGTTCGCGACGAGGAAGATGAAGAAGATCACGACGTGCACGACATGCTTGCGGTTGTCGTTGGCGCGCAGCAGCGGCCGGATCAGCAGCATCGCGGCGCCCGTCGTGCCCATCACGCTCGCGAGCAGCGTGCCGAGCGCGAGGATCGCGGTATTCAGCTTCGGCGAACC
>Ga0209370_1001963_pt1 | contig 16326 bp, 13 predicted proteins | sample AgamicAtPrz_FD_187164 | JGI IMG/M metagenome (GOLD analysis project Ga0209370, IMG submission 187164) | Agave microbial communities from Guanajuato, Mexico - At.P.rz (SPAdes) (version 2) | ecosystem: Host-associated > Plants > Phyllosphere > Phylloplane/Leaf | place: Guanajuato, Mexico... | reverse complement strand
GGCCAGCAGGCGGCAGCGCTCAGAGAATGTTCGCGTAGTCGGCTTCAATACGGTCCAGGCTCAGGTGGTTGAGGAAGTTGGAGAAACACATCCAGGCTGACAGCGCGTTGAGGTCACGGAACTGCTCAGGCAGGTACTTGGGCGGCTCGACCAGGCCCTCCTCGACCAGCTGGCGCAGGGTGCGCATGTCTTCCAGGGTGGTCTTGCCGCAGAACAGCAGCGGGATCTGTTCGAGCTTGCCCTTCTTCACGGCCAACTGAATGTAGTTGTAAACCATGATGAAGCCCTTGAGGTAGGACAAGTCCTTGGTGAATGGCAGGCCATTGGGCACCGAGCCACGGAACACCCGGCTGGCGTTGCTGTAGCTTTGCGCCATTTCGAAGCCCTGCTCGCGGAAGAAGCCGTACACCTGCATGAAGTCGGCGCCCTCCTCGACCATGTGGATGGCGCGGGTGCGGTTGGTGAGCTTGCGCAGGCGGCTGGGGTACGAAGCGAAGGCGATTACTTCCATGAGGATGGCCAGGCCTTCCTGGGTCACCGTCGACGAGGGTGGGCCCTTGGCCAGGAAGGTGCAGATCGGCTGGTTCAGGCCATTGAGCGTGGTGCCCACGTGCACCAGCCCTTCGTGCACCTCCAGGGCGCGTACGTCACGGGCGTTGAACATGGCATCGGCGCGCACCTTGATGTAGTCCGCCCCGGCCGCAGCGTCCGCGACGATACCGTCGGACTCGAACACGCGGATGGTTTCCTCAGCTTCGCCGAACACCTTGTTCAGCCGGCGCTGGAGGATGGCCACGGCTTCCTTGGCAGTGAGGTTCTTCGGTTCGTCCTTGAGGTCGCCACGGCCATCGATGTTGTTCAGGTAGTCCGACAGCATCAGGCCCAGGTCGGCCAGGGTCGGATCACCGGCGTGGAAGGCATCCGAGGCCGCGCCGTACAGCTCCTGGGAAATCAGGCCGAAGTCCTCGGTGCCGCGGGCCTCGAGCATGCGGATCACCATGCGGTACTCGCGGCACATGCGCTTCATGATCTGCCCGACCGGGTTGAACTGGCCAAGCTGGCGGATGATGTCGCGCTCGATACCCTGGAACTCGGCCTTGACCGCACTGGAATCGAACGACAGCGGGCGCGACTGGTAGTAGGCATGGTCGATCGCCGGCGGCTCCTTGCCCTTGGCCTTCAGGAAGCCTTGGCGAATGTTGTCGTCCCACTTCACCGCGTCCAGGACCCGAATCGGGGTCTGCGCCGCAACGATGCGGTCGGACAGGGCACGGATGGTTTGCTGGTATTCGTCCACCGGGGACTCCTTACTAGTACAAGAAACCTGTGCCGGCCTTTTCGCGGGCTTGCCCGCTCCCACAGGAACGGCGCCACAGTCGAGATCAGCGCTGTACCTGTGGGAGCGGGCAAGCCCGCGAAGAGGCCGGCACAGGTAATTACTTGCCGGAGCGCTGGAACCGCGCCACTTCGACGAACAGGTCGGAGTTGGCCGGGTCGTCCAGGTAGGCCAGCACCCGCGCCGCCGGGCTGTCGATCAGCACGCCATCACCGTTGTCTTCCGGCACTTCGGTACTGCGCCCGATCAGCTCCTTCTTGTCCACCGCCTGCTGCACCTGCTCGACATCCAGGTTGTAGATCACCAGTTCCTTGCCATCGACGATATCGAAACCGCCGATGAGGAAGTTGCCACCCAGGCGCTTGGGCACGCCAGCCGACAGGTACCAGCGGTTGCCATGGCGCGACACGGTGAACACGTATTCCTCGGGGGCCTTGCCCTTGGCCGTGGCCACCGCCTTGTAGGCATCGCCGCCACTGCGGCTGATCACCAGCTTGAGTGGCTCGCCCCAGGCATCCTTGCTGCTCCACTTGCCCAGCAGCGCCTTGGGCGCCGCCTGGTTGCTGGGCAACGGCTCGTGGAAGGTCACCAGACAACCGCCCAGCAGCAGGAATGACAGAGTCAACAGCACCACACGCCAGGCTTTCATCCGGTTCTCCTTGAAAAGTCAGTCTCGGCTCACGCCGATGCCAGCACCAGCTGCAGGTATCGGGTAAGCATAGCGAGCATCTGCCCATCGGCTTGCGCGTTGGCGTCCTTGAGCAGGCCCTGATATTCCATCTGCTCGATAATCGCCGTCAACATCTGGGCGTCCTGTTCCGGTTGCCGGGAGCCGACCACTTGCAGCAACTGCCGGGTGCCATGCAACAGGATCTGGTCGTGGGCGCACACCAGTTCGGCCAGCCGCGGGCACAGCAGCGCCTCTTGGCGGAAGGCCTGCTCGGCGATCAGGTAGTCGCGGCGATTCAACAGCTGGCGTTGCACGTAGTCGGCGGTCATGCGCGCCACTTCGTCGGCCAGCCGTGCCCGCGCCTGCGGGCTGCCATCGCCCTGGGCGAGCAACTGGCGCAACACCACCTCGGTGTTGGCCCACAGCTTGGCCATGTAGGCGGCGCTGCGCTCGACGTATTGGGCGAAGGTATCGGTGAGCAGGTCCTCGATGTCCTTGAAGTAATAGGTGGTGGCCGACAACGGCACGCCAGCCTCGGCGGCCACCGCGCGGTGGCGCACCCCGCGTACGCCGTCGCGCACAACGATGCGCATGGCGGCGTCGAGGATCAGCTGGCGGCGCTGTTCGCTGCCTTGGCGGGCAGTCTTGCGGCCTTGGTATTGCACGCTTTCGGCGACGGCGGTGGCGATGCCGGCGGCGCCCTGGTGAGGCATTGCGGGTGTCACGGGGGGGTACCTCATGGACAATGTTTCAACAGTGCCGGCCTCTTCGCGGCTAAAGCCGCTCCCACAGGGACCGCACCAGCCTGAGGGTAGTGGGGCCCGTGTGGGAGCGGCTTTAGCCGCGAAGAGGCCGGTACTGACAACTTCAGGCAAGAAAAAGCCGCCTCGAAAGGCGGCTCGTTCAATTCACTCAGGCTTGCGGACGCATGTGCGGGAACAGGATCACGTCGCGGATCGAGGGCGAGTTGGTCAGCAGCATCACCAGGCGGTCAATACCAATGCCTTCACCTGCGGTCGGCGGCATGCCGTATTCCAGGGCACGCACGAAGTCGGCGTCGTAATGCATGGCCTCGTCGTCACCGGCGTCCTTCTCGGCCACCTGGGCCAGGAAGCGCTCGGCCTGGTCTTCGGCATCGTTCAGCTCGGAGTAGGCGTTGGCGATCTCGCGGCCGCCAATGAACAGCTCGAAACGGTCGGTAACCGCCGGGTTGTCGTCGTTGCGACGGGCCAGCGGCGACACTTCGAACGGGTACTCGGTGATGAAGTGCGGCTGCTCCAGCTTGTGCTCGACCAGTTCTTCGAAAATCATCACCTGCAGCTTGCCCAGGCCTTCGTGGCCCAGCACCTTGGCGCCGGCCTTCCTGGCGATCTCGCGGGCACGGTCGACGTCCTGCAGGTCGGCAGCGGTCAGTTCCGGGTTGTACTTGAGGATCGAGTCGAAGACCGACAGGCGGGCGAACGGCTCGCCGAAGTGGAACACCTTGTCGCCGTACGGCACGTCGGTGCTGCCCAGGACCAGCTGCGCCAGCTCGCGGAACAGTTCCTCGGTGAGGTCCATGTTGTCGCGGTAGTCGGCGTAAGCCTGGTAGAACTCGAGCATGGTGAACTCAGGGTTGTGCCGGGTCGAAACGCCTTCGTTACGGAAGTTGCGGTTGATCTCGAACACTTTCTCGAAGCCACCGACCACCAGCCGCTTGAGGTACAGCTCCGGCGCGATACGCAGGAACATGGCCATGTCCAGGGCGTTGTGGTGGGTTTCGAACGGCTTGGCCGCGGCACCGCCAGGGATGGTCTGCAGCATCGGCGTCTCGACTTCGAGGAAGTCGCGCTCGCTGAGGAACTTGCGGATGTGCGCGATCACCTGCGAGCGCACACGGAAGGTGTGGCGGGTTTCTTCGTTGACCATCAGGTCGACGTAACGCTGGCGGTAGCGCTGCTCGGTGTCGGTCAGGCCGTGGTGCTTGTCGGGCAGCGGGCGCAGCGACTTGGTCAACAGGCGCACGTTGGTCATTTCGACGTACAGGTCGCCCTTGCCGGAACGGGCCAGGGTGCCTTCGGCGCTGATGATGTCGCCCAGGTCCCAGGTCTTGACCGCGGCCAGGGTGTCTTCGGGCAAGGTCTTGCGGTTGACGTAGACCTGGATGCGCCCGGTCATGTCCTGGATAACCATGAACGAGCCACGGTTGAGCATGATGCGACCAGCGACCTTGACCGGAATCGCTGCAGCTTCCAGTTCTTCCTTGGTCTTGTCCGCGTACTGTTTCTGCAGGTCGTTGCAGTAGCTGTCGCGACGGAAGTCATTGGGGAAGGCGTTGCCCTTGGCGCGCTCGGCGGCAAGCTTTTCCTTGCGCAGGGCGATCAGGGCGTTTTCTTCCTGTTGCAGGTCTTGCACGTCGGTCTTGAGGTCGCTCATTTCGTCATTCTTTCCATCAGGTGTTCGGTGCCCCTTTCGGGCAGGGCACGCGGTACCGGCCCCAGGCCAGGTACCGCGGCAGTTGAGTGCGGTTTACAGCCCTTGCTTGAGGCTCGCTTCCAGGTACTGGTCGAGGTCGCCGTCCAGGACCTTCTGGCAGTCGCTGCGCTCGACACCGGTGCGCAGGTCCTTGATGCGCGAGTCATCCAGCACGTAGGAGCGGATCTGGTGGCCCCAGCCGATGTCCGACTTGCTGTCTTCCAGCGCCTGCGAAGCGGCGTTGCGCTTCTGCATTTCCAGCTCGTACAACTTGGCCCGCAGCATTTTCATGGCGGTGTCCTTGTTGGCGTGCTGGGAGCGTTCGTTCTGGCACGCCACCACGGTGTTGGTCGGCACGTGGGTGATACGTACCGCCGAGTCGGTGGTGTTCACGTGCTGGCCACCGGCACCGGAAGAGCGGTAGGTGTCGATGCGCAGGTCGGCCGGGTTGATCTCGATCTCGACCTTGTCGTCGATCTCGGGCGACACGAATACCGCCGAGAACGAGGTGTGGCGACGGGCACCAGAGTCGAACGGGCTCTTGCGCACCAGGCGGTGCACACCGATTTCGGTGCGCAGCCAGCCGAAGGCGTACTCGCCCTTGATGTGCACGGTGGCGCCCTTGATCCCGGCGACTTCACCTTCGGACAGCTCGATGATGGTGGCGTCGAAACCACGCTTGTCGGCCCAGCGCAGGTACATGCGCAGCAGGATGTTGGCCCAGTCCTGCGCCTCGGTACCGCCGGAGCCGGCCTGGATGTCCAGGTAGGCGTTGTTCATGTCCATTTCGCCGCTGAACATGCGACGGAACTCAAGCTGGGCCAGTTTTTCTTCCAGGCCTTCCAGCTCGGTCACGACGTCGCCGACGGCGCCCTCGTCATTTTCCTCGACGGCCATGTCGAGCAGATCCTGGCAGTCGGCCAGGCCACCAGACAGCTTGTCCAGGGTCTCGACGACCTGGGCCAGCATGGCACGCTCGCGGCCCAGGGCCTGGGCGTACTCGGGCTTGTTCCAGACGTTGGGGTCTTCCAGCTCGCGGTTGACTTCGATCAGGCGGTCATGCTTGTGATCGTAGTCAAAGATACCCCCGAATGGACTGGGAACGCTCGGTAAGGTCCTTGATGGTGTTCAGGATCGGTTGGATTTCCATGGGCGGCTGGCTCTCGTGCGAATTCGGTGAAAAGCCTGCGAGTATAACCGAGTCCGCCGCAGGGCGGCAGACCCGCCGGGCACCCGAATAGCCGCTTCTGCAGGATATGGCGAGCCGCTCAGGCGATACCGACCTGGTTGCGCCCGCCATTCTTGGCCTGGTACAGCCCCTTGTCGGCGGCCGAGATCAACTGCCGGCTATGGCTGCCGATGGCCGGGGTCTGGGTCGCCAGGCCAATGCTCACGGTCAGGTACGAGTCAGCGCTCGGCGCGGTGTGCGGGATGCCCAGGCCCAATACGGTCTGACGCAGCTTTTCAGCCACCAGGCGGGCCCCACCCGGTGAGGTGTTGGGCAGCACCAGGACGAATTCCTCGCCGCCATAGCGCGCCGGCAGGTCGGTCGGCCGCGAACATGCACCGCGGATCGCCTCGGCGACCTGGCGCAAGGCCTCGTCCCCGGCCAGGTGGCCGAAGCTGTCGTTGTAGGCCTTGAAGAAGTCCACGTCGATCATCAGCAGCGACAACTGCTGCTGCTCACGCATGGCACGGCGCCATTCCAGCTCGAGGTATTCGTCGAAGTGACGGCGGTTGGACAACCCGGTCAGGCCATCGGAGTTCATCAGCCGCTGCAGCATCAGGTTGGAGTCGAGCAACTGCTGCTGGCTGACGCGCAGGGCGCGGTAGGCCTCGTCGCGCTGCAGCAGGGTCAGGTAGGAGCGCGAGTGGTAGCGAATGCGCGCCACCAGTTCGATGGTGTCAGGCAGCTTGACCAGGTAGTCGTTGGCCCCGGCAGCGAAGGCTGCGCTCTTGACCAGCGGGTCCTCCTTGGTCGACAGGACGATGATCGGAATGTCCTGGGTGGCCGGGTTGTTGCGATATTCACGCACCAGGGTCAGCCCGTCCAGGCCAGGCATGATCAGGTCCTGCAGAATAACCGTGGGCTTGATGCGCACCGCCTGGGCCACCGCCTGGTGCGGGTCGGCGCAGAAGTGGAAGTCGATGTTGTCCTCGTTGGCCAGGCCACGCCGCACCGCCTCGCCGATCATCGCCTGGTCGTCGACCAGCAGTACCATCGCCGCGTTTTCGTTGGTGGTCGTGAAACCTTCGATCGGTAAGTCATTCATGGCTGTTCACCCGATCACTACCGGCCTGGCGGCGTGATTCAATACACTTCGTCATTTAGCAAAAAATTCCATCAAGCGCCCGGCTATGCGTTCCAGCGGGCGGACCTCCACCGCGGCATCGATGGCCGCAGCGGCCTTGGGCATCCCATACACCGCGCTGCTGGCCTGGTCCTGGGCAATGGTGAGAAAGCCCCGCTGGCGCATCAGTTTCAGACCCTGGGCGCCGTCGCGGCCCATGCCGGTGAGCAGCACACCCACCGCATCGCCGCTCCAGTAGCGCGCCACGCTCTCGAAGAACACATCGATCGAGGGCCGGTATATTTCGTTGACCGGTTCGGCAGTGTAGGCCAGTTGGCCGTTCTGTAGCAGGCGGATGTGGTGGTTGGTGCCGGCCAGCAACACCTGGCCGGGTTGCGGCGGTTCACCTTGGCGGGCCAGGCGCACCGGCAGGCCGGCTGCACTGCTGAGCCATTCGGCCATGCCCGCGGCAAAGACCTGGTCCACATGCTGGACCAGCACGATGGCCGCCGGAAACGCCGCCGGCAGGGCCTTCAGCAGCACTTCGAGGGCCGCCGGGCCACCCGCGGACGAGCCGATCGCCACCAGCCCGCGGTGCTGCGACACAGCCCGCACCGGCGCGGCAACCGGGCGCGCGGCCGGGGCATTCTGCTGGCCGATCAGCCAGCTTATGTTGAGGATCTTGCGCAACAGTGGCGCTGCCGCTTCGCGCGGGTCGCCCGCCCCCAGCGCCGGCGTGTCGACCACGTCGAGGGCGCCGTGGCCCATGGCCTCGAACACCCGATGCATGTTCTGCTTGCGGTCGACCGTCACGATGACGATGGCGCAAGGGGTTTCGGCCATGATCCTGCGGGTAGCCTCGACACCGTCCATCACCGGCATGATCAGGTCCATGAGGATCAGGTCTGGCAACTGTTCCGCACAGCGCTGCACCGCCTCGGCACCGTTGCCGGCCACCCATATCACCTGGTGCTCGGGCTCGAAGGCGACCACCCGGCGCAGTGCCTCGACGGCCATGGGCATGTCGTTGACGATGGCGATCTTCATCCTTGCGCCCCCCCGATCAGCTCGTCCACAGCATCCAGCAACGCATCGTCATGGAAACTGGCCTTTGCCAAATAGTAGTCGGCGCCAGCATCCAGGCCACGCCGTCGGTCTTCCTCGCGGTCCTTGTAGGACACCACCATGACCGGCAGCGATTGCAGACGCTGGTCGCGGCGCACCAGGGTGACCAGCTCGATGCCGTCCATGCGCGGCATGTCGATGTCGGTGATCAGCAGGTCGAATTCCTCCGCACGCAGGGCGTTCCAGCCGTCCATGCCATCCACCGCCACGGCCACGTCGTAGCCACGGTTGCCCAGCAATTTGCGCTGCAGTTCACGCACGGTCAGCGAATCGTCGACCACCAGGATGCGCTTGCGCACCACGCCGCGGGCGCCGCCGCTGCCGCGCGCGATGCGTTCAAGGCTGCCGGTGCTGAGCAGTTTATCCAGCGAGCGCAACAAGTCTTCGACATCGATGATCAGCACCACCGAGCCATCGTCGAGCAGGGCGCCGGAAGAAATATCCTGTACCTTGCCCAGGCGCGGGTCGAGTGGCATCACCACCAGCACCCGCTCGCCCACCAGCCGCTCCACGGCCACGCCGTACAGTTGCTCGCGCTCACGAATCACCACCACCCGCAGACGGCTCTCTTCGGCCTGCCCGGCCGGGCGGTTGAGCAACTGGCTGGCCGCGACCAGGCCGATGTGGCGGCCTTCGTGCCAGAAGTGCTGGCGCCCTTCGATCTGCACGATCTGTTCGGCAGCCACGTCCAGCGTGCGTTCAATGTGGGCGAGCGGGAAGGCGTAGGCCTCGCCCCCCACCTCGACCACCAGGCTGCGCACCACTGACAAGGTCAGCGGCACCTGCAGGTGGAAACGGCAGCCCTGCCCGGCCGTCTGGGTCAGCTCGATCGAGCCGCGCAGCTCACGGATCATGTGCTGTACCGCATCCAGGCCGACACCACGCCCGGACACCTCGGTAACCTTGTCGCGCAAGCTGAACCCGGGCAGGAACAGGAACGTCAGCAACTCGGCCTCGCTCATCCGCGCCACCGTGTCGGCGGGTGACAGCGCCCGCTCGACGATGTTGCTGCGCAGGCGTTCAAGGTCGATGCCAGCGCCATCGTCGATCAGTTCCAGGCTGAGCATGCCGGCCTGGTGCGAGGCGCGCAGGCGGATCACCCCCTCCTCCGGCTTGCCTGCCAGCAGACGCCGCTCGGGCAGCTCGATGCCGTGGTCGACCGCATTGCGCAACAGGTGGGTCAGCGGTGCTTCGAGCTTTTCCAGCACATCACGGTCGACCTGGGTCTTTTCCCCTTCTACCAGCAAGCGCACCGGTTTGCCCAGCGACCGGCCAAGGTCGCGGACCATGCGGCTCTGGCCGGCCAGCACATCGGCAAACGGCCGCATCCGGCAGGCCAGCGCCGTGTCGTACAGCAGCTGTGCGCGCTGGCTGGCCTGCCAGCCGAACTCGTCCAGGTCGGCAGCCTGCTGCTGCAGGACCTGCTGGGTTTCCGCCAGCAGGCGCTGGGTCTGCGCCAAGGCTTCGAGCACCTCACTGCTCTGGCCACTGTCCTCCAGCTGCCTGCGCAGGCCGTCGAGCGCCTGCATGCCTTGGCCGTGCATGCGCTTGAGGCGCTGCAGCGAGGCCAGGTATGGCTTGAGCCGCTGGGTCTCGACCAGCGATTTGCTGGACAGGTCAAGCAAGCTGTTGAGGCGATCGGCGGTCACCCGCAGCACCCGCTCCGTACCTTCGCCGGCAGGCTTGGGCGCCTTGCGACGCGGCGCCGACTCGGGTTCGGGCTCAGGCCCGGTGGGGGCGACCGGCAGCGGCGCTGGCTCGGGTTGCAGGGCCGGCGCCTCCGGCGCTGCTGGCACGCTGGGCGTTACGGCGGGCATGGCCGCAGCCGCCGGGTCCAGCAGGCTGGCCATTTGTGCGAGGAATACCGGCAGGGTCGCCTGTGCCGCGGTATCCCCGGGCGTGGCGATGCGCATCAGCAGGTCGGTACCTTGCAGCAGCGCGTCGATATGCTCGGCGCTCAGCCGCAGCCGGCCCTCCTGGGCGGCCACCAGGCAGTCCTCCATGACGTGGGCGACGCTGACGCCAGCGTCCACCCCGACGATCCGCGCCGCGCCCTTCAGGGAATGCGCAGCACGCATGCACGCCTCGAGCTGGTCGGCCTGCACAGGGTTGCGCTCCAGCGCCATCAAGCCGGTGCTGAGCACCTGGGTCTGCGCCTCGGCTTCCAGGCTGAACAGCTCGAGCAACGATGCGTCGCGCATTTGCTCCGGGGTCATGACAGGCTCCGCTGCACGGCAGACAGTAAGTGTTGTTCGTCCAGCACCCGTACGCTGCGGCCACGCCATTGCAGGACCGCAGCGGTGAAACGGGTGGCATCCTGGCCGCTGGCGAGCAGCTGCGGGTCGAGCCGGTGAATGCCGTCGATTTCCTCGACGGCCAGCACCACCGGCCCACCGTCGGTGGCCAGAATCAGCATGCGAGGCATCACCCGGCCGGCGCGTTGCTCGGTGGCGCCGGCCTGCACGCCCAGCAGGTCGGCCAGCGACAGGCACGGCACCAGCGCACCGCGTACATTGGCCACACCCTGCAGCACGCGCGAGCGCTGGTGCGGCAATGAATGCACGGCTTGCAGCGGGGCGATTTCGGCCAGGCAGGCGGTGGCCAGCGCCAGCCATTCTTCACCCAGGCGGAACAGCAGCAGCGAACGGCCCGTGGCTTCCTCGGCAGGCGCTGCCGCCACCGCCCGATGGTCTTCCATCAAGGCATAACGGTCGAGCAGGCGCGTGGCGGCGGCGGCGTAGACTTCGCAGTTTCGGCAGTGAACGTGCCGCGCCAGCAGCGGGCATTGCTTGTCGCCGTGTACCCCTATGCGGTTCCAGCAGTCGTCGATGTGCGCATCATCCTCGGCGAGCAGCTGCATCGCGGACGCTTTCTTCATCGTTCAGACTCCCGCCCCGCCCGTGCAGCGCGCTCCTGCAAGCGCCGGGCACCGGCCAGGTCACCCTGGGCCGCCAGCAAGGCCGCCAGGTGCACCAGCGCCTCGGGGTGCTGCGGCTCCAGATACAGGGCTTTGCGATAGTGGCTGAGCGCCTGCTGCGCGTCGCCCTCGGTATCGCTGAGCAACCCCAGCCAGTAATACACCTGCGCCGAAGGCGGGAACTGGGCGAGGTAGCGCTGGCATTCGGCACGGGCCTGCTCGCTGGCACCGGCATTGGCCAGCCGGGCAATGCTGGCCAACAGCTCGCCAGGCTGCCCGCCCTGGTGCTCGCGCACCGGCGCTGGCCTGGCTGCCACGGGCAGCACGCGCAGTGGCCGTGCCGCAGCGGGCAACGGATAGCCTGGCGTCGGTTGCGCTGGCAACCGGCGTCGGGCCGGCAATGCCGGGGCGCTGGCCGGCGCAGCGGCACTGCCCTCCTCGCGCACGTAGGCGAACGACTGGGCAATCCCCACCGGGCGCATACCCAACCGCGCCAGCAGGCTGCCTTCGGCCGGGCCGATGAACAACACCCCTTGCGCGTGCAGCAGGCGCTTGAGCACCTCGAACACCCGTTGCTGGGTGGCCAGGTCGAAGTAGATCAGCAGGTTGCGGCAGAACACGAAGTCGTACAAACCATCGCGGCTGGCCAGCGCCGGGTCGAGCACATTGCCCACCTGCAAGCTGACCTGCTCGCGTACCCGCTGGTGAAGCTGGTGGCCATCGTCGACGGCATCGAAATAGCGCTCGCGAAAACCCAGGTCGCTGCCACGGAAGGCGTTGCGCCCATACAGGGCTTGCCCGGCCTTGGCCACCGAACTGGGGCTGATGTCCATGCCATCGATCAGAAATGCACCCGGTGCGATGCTAGCGTCGAGCAGGGCCATGGCCAGCGAATAGGGCTCCTCGCCAGTCGAGCATGGCAGGCTGAGCAGGCGCAGCGGGCGCGCCCCGGCAAGCTCGGCCAGGCGCTTGTGCGCCAGGCTGGCCAAGGCGGTGAAGGATTCGGGGTAACGGAAGAACCAGGTTTCCGGGACGATGACGGCTTCGATCAGCGCCTGTTGCTCGTCCATCGATTGCTGCAGGCGCAGCCAGTAATCATCGAGGTCGGCGGCGTTCACGGCCACGCACCGCTGACGCAGCGCACGTTCGACCATGGACGCCCCCACCGACTCCACGTCCAGGCCGATACGTTCACGCAGGAAGCGGAAGAAGTGTTGCTCGTTCATGTCGGCATCCCTGTCGGCTCACCCGTATACAGCAGTCGGTGCACCGCTTCGGGCAGCAAGTGGTTGACCTCGATGCGCTGCAGCAGGCCCTGTTCGTCCTGGCGCACCGGCCCCAGGTAGGGGGCCTCACCGCTGTCCACGCCATAGGGCTGGAACTCGTCGGGGTGGCAGCGCAGGGTTTCGGTCGCCTGCTCCAGGATCAGGCCAAGCTGCAGGCCGCCACGATAATGCACCAGCACCAGCCGGGTACTGGTGCGTTGCGCCGCCGGCTGGCCAAAGCTCAACGCCGCCAGGTCGACCACCGGCACCAGCAGGCCACGGTGGGCGAGGATGCCCGCCACCCAGCCAGGCGCCTGGGCGATCGGCTTGAGCGGCTGGCGCGGCAGCACTTCGATCACCTCGTGCACGCTCAAGGCGAAGCGCTGTTCCTGAATGCGGAACTGCAGGTACAACACCCCCTTGGCGTTGTCCTCCCGCGCGGCGCGCGGTTGCATGTCATTCATCGTAGTCAGACTTTGAAGCGCGACACGCCGCCGCGCAGGCCTGCGGCCACCTGGCTCAGCTCATCGATGGCAAAACTGGCCTGGCGCAGCGACTCGACCGTCTGGGTGCTGGCGTCGCTGAGCTGGGCCAGCGCCTGGTTGATCTGCTCGGCACCAGTAGCCTGGGCCTGCATGCCTTCGTTGACCATCAGCACGCGTGGCGCCAGGGCCTGGACCTGGTGGATGATCTGGCTCAGTTGCTCGCCTACCTGCTGCACCTCGAACATGCCGCGGCGCACTTCCTCGGAGAACTTGTCCATGCCCATGACCCCGGCCGACACGGCCGACTGGATCTCGCGCACCATCTGCTCGATGTCGTAGGTGGCCACGGCGGTCTGGTCGGCCAGGCGGCGCACTTCGGTGGCGACCACAGCGAAACCACGGCCGTATTCACCAGCCTTTTCCGCCTCGATGGCGGCGTTGAGCGACAGCAGGTTGGTCTGGTCGGCAACCTTGACGATGGTCACCACCATCTGGGTGATGTTGCTGGCCTTTTCGTTGAGGATCGCCAGCTTGGCGTTGACCAGGTCGGCGGCGCCCATCACCTGGTGCATGGTTTCTTCCATCCGCGCCAGGCCCTGCTGACCGGAACCGGCCAGGCTGGAGGCCTGGTCGGCCGCCGAGGTCACCTCGGTCATGGTGCGCACCAGGTCACGCGAGGTGGCGGCGATTTCCCGCGAAGTGGCACCGATCTCGGTGGTGGTGGCGGCCGTCTCGGTGGCGGTGGCCTGCTGCTGCTTGGAAGTGGCGGCAATCTCGGTCACCGACGTGGTCACCTGGACCGACGAGCGCTGGGCCTGGGCCACCAGGTTGGCCAGGGCCTCGGCCATTTCGTTGAAGCCGCTTTCGATGGCGCCGAATTCGTCCTTGCGCTCGAGGCTCAGGCGCATGCTCAGGTCGCCTGAACGCAGTTTGTCGAGGGCATGCACAATGCGCTGCATGGGCGCCGAGATGGCACGCATCAGCAACAGGCCGCAGACGCCCGCGGCGATGATGGCCAGCAACAGCGAAACCACCATGCTGCCCTTGGCCGTACTCACGGCGTTGACGATGTCGTTGGTGGCGGCGTCGGCTGAGGCGCGGTTATCCTCGATGACCTCGGTCAGGTGCTGGCGCCCATCCACCCAGGTCGGGGTGAGCACGTCGCTGATCAGCCGCTGGGCGCCGTCGTAGTCATGCCGGCGGTAGGCGTCCAGGACCTGGCCAACGATCTTCATGTAGTTCTCTTCGAGCTGCACGAAGGAATCGAAACGGGTCTGGTCGTCCTTGGTCCGGATCGTGGCCTGGTAACTCGCCATGTGCTGCTTCAGCCGGTCTTCGAAACCTTTGAACAGTTCCATGTCGGCCGTGGTGATTTCGCGGCGGTTGGACAGGCCCACCAGTTGCTGGCTGGTGACATAGCTGTCGACCCAGGCGCTGCGGATCATCGAGCTGTAGTAAACCCCTGGAATGCTGTCGCTGCCCACCGCCTCTTCGGCGGCTTCGATGGCCACCAAGCGCGAGTAGGCGGCCACGATCATCAGCAGCATGATGGCGATGATCACGGCGAAACTTGCCAGGATCCGTTGGCGCAAGGTCCAGTTCTTCACATTCAGCCCTCAGGAATTCGCAACAAGTGGGAAAAACCGCCGGAGTATAGCTCAGGCGCCCGGCGCTTTTGCGGCTGAATGGCAGGCGTTTGATGGACCGGTCACTGGGCTGCGTTGCAGCCCATCCGCTCGATATCAGCTTGCTGCAAGCCTTGCCTGGCTTTCCAGCGCCTGGCGCAGGCCCGGGTCCAGGCGCAGCTGGCGGGCCAGTTCGTCCAGATAGGCGCGCTCCATGAAGTTCTCCTGGTCGACCATCATCACGCTGGCCAGGTACATCTCCGCCGCCATTTCCGGCGTTTGCGCGGCACCGGCCACTTCGGCCGGGTCCAGCGGCTTGTTCAGCTCATCGTGCAACCAGTGTTGCAGTTCACGGTCGCTGTCCAGGCGGCTGAACTCGCCCTCGATCAGCGCCCGCTCGCGCGCGTCGATATGGCCATCGGACTTGGCCGCTGCCACCAGCGCCCGCAGCACGGCCTGGCTGTGCTGTTCGGCCTGGGCCGGCGGCAGGCGGTCGACGGTCTGGGGCTCGCTTGCAGCCAGCCGCTGACTGGCCTGCCAGTTGCCATAGGCTTTGTAGGCCAACACCCCCAGCGCGGCCAGGCCACCATAAGTGAGCGCCTTGCCGCCATACTTGCGGGCTTTCTTGCTGCCCAGCAACAGCCCCAGCGCGCCCCCGCCCAACAAACCGCCACCGGTGCCGGACAACAGCCCGCCAAGCCCACCGGCAGCGCTACCGGGCTTACCGGTAGCGCCCTGCTTTTCGAGCAGTTGCTGGCCGGACTTGAGTAGTTGATCGAGCAGGCTGCGCGTATTCATTCGCGGGTCTCCAAGGAAAGAGTACAAAGGCCAGAGTAAGGCTTGGCCAAGCGCACGCCACCGTGGATTTGCTTCTGGATGTTGCATTGGCTGGCAAAAAGCCAACTAGACTCGATATCGCCAATACTGCACGCACTCGCACTACGCTTATAACCAATGCTTCACGGCTTGCTTTGACTGCCCCGAACAAAATCGCCAAAAAGAGGGAACACCATGTCAGTGCACAAGACCGCATTGCTCGGCGCCATGACCGGTGCCGTGCTGGCCAGCGCCAGCCTGCAGGCTGCCGAACCGCCCAAGGCCCTGGGCGCTGGTGAGGGGCGCCTGGACATCGTCGCCTGGCCGGGCTACATCGAGCGCGGCGAAAGCGACAAGGCCTACGACTGGGTCAGCGGTTTCGAGAAGGAAACCGGTTGCAAGGTCAGCGTCAAGACCGCCGCCACGTCGGACGAGATGGTCAGCCTGATGACCAAGGGCGGCTACGATCTGGTCACCGCTTCGGGTGACGCATCGCTGCGGCTGATCGCAGGCAAGCGGGTGCAGCCGATCAATACCGCGCTGATCCCCAACTGGAAGCATATCGACCCGCGCTTGCAGAACGGCGGCTGGTACGTGGTCGACAAGCAGGTCTACGGTACCCCCTACCAGTGGGGGCCGAACGTGCTGCTGTACAACACCGAGGTGTTCAAGCAGGCGCCCACCAGCTGGGGCGTGCTGTTCGAGCCGCAGAACCTGCCCGACGGCAAGCCGAACAAGGGACGCGTGCAGGCCTACGACGGGCCGATCTACATCGCCGATGCGGCGCTGTACCTGAAAACCGCCAAGCCGGAGCTGGGCATCCAGGACCCGTACGAACTGAACGAAGCCCAGTACAAGGCCGTGCTGGAACTGCTGCGCCAACAGCAACCGTTAGTGCACCGCTACTGGCATGACGCAACGGTGCAGATGAGCGACGTGAAGAACGAAGGCGTGGTCGCAACCAGTTCCTGGGGCTACATGGTCAATGGCCTGAAGGCCGAGAAGCAGCCGGTGGCTTCGACCATTCCCAGGGAAGGTGCCACCGGCTGGGCCGATACCACCATGCTCCACAGCGAGGCCAAGCACCCCAACTGTGCCTACAAGTGGATGGACTGGTCATTGCAACCGAAGGTGCAGGGGGACGTGGCGGCCTGGTTCGGCTCGTTGCCGGCGGTACCGGCCGCCTGCAATGGCAACGAACTGCTGGGGGCGGAGGGCTGCAAGACCAACGGCTTCGACAACTTCGACAAGATCGCCTTCTGGAAAACCCCGCAGGCCCAGGGCGGCAAGTTCGTGCCTTACAGCCGCTGGACCCAGGATTACATTGCGATCATGGGTGGCC
>Ga0209370_1001961_pt1 | contig 16329 bp, 15 predicted proteins | sample AgamicAtPrz_FD_187164 | JGI IMG/M metagenome (GOLD analysis project Ga0209370, IMG submission 187164) | Agave microbial communities from Guanajuato, Mexico - At.P.rz (SPAdes) (version 2) | ecosystem: Host-associated > Plants > Phyllosphere > Phylloplane/Leaf | place: Guanajuato, Mexico... | reverse complement strand
TGATGAACAACCTGCCCAGCGTGCTGATCGGCGCGCTGTCCATCGAGGCGAGCCAGAGCAGCGGCATCGTGCGCGAGGCGATGATCTACGCCAACATCATCGGCTGCGACCTCGGTCCCAAGATCACCCCCATCGGCAGCCTCGCCACGCTGTTGTGGCTGCATGTGCTGCAGCGCAAGGGCCTGCGCATCACCTGGGGTTACTACTTCAAGGTCGGCGCCTTGCTGACGGTGCCGGTCCTGCTGGTTACCCTGTCGGCGCTGGCCTTACGTCTCAGCCTCTAACAGCGTGCTCGGTGATCAGCTGACGGGCTGGGCGCTGGGCAGGAAGCGCTCGACGTCGATGGTATCGATCTGGTCCGGCTGCAGGTGGCGTTCGGCGTAACGCATCGGCATTTCGCTGCGCAGGAACAGGGCGAACAGGTCGGCATCGATATGCCCCTTGTCGCGCAGCCTGGCGAGAATCTCGATGGATTCGGAGAGGGTCTTGGCCTGTTTGTAGGGACGGTCGGCGGCGGTCAGCGCTTCGAAGATATCGGCAATGGCCATGATGCGCGCCGGGATCGACAGCTGGCTCTTGTCCAGCTTACGCGGGTAACCGGTGCCGAGCAGGGTTTCGTGGTGGGTGCCGGCATATTCCGGTACGCGCTTGAGGTTCGACGGCAGCGGCAGGTTTTCCAGCATGACGATGGTCTGGATGATGTGCTCGTTGATCTTGAAGCGTTCTTCGGCGGTCAGGGTGCCCTTGCTGATGCTCAGGTTGTACAGCTCGCCGTGGTTGTAGAGGTGCTCCGGCACGCTGATCTGGAAGCCGTACTTGGGGTCGAAGTCCTTGGTTTGCGGGCGCGGGAAGATGTGCTGCGGCTTGTCGGCCAGCAGCCGCTCGCGCGCCGGTAGCGGCTCGGCGGGCAGCGCGGCCATGTGCATCAATTCACCGTGGGACAAGCCGAGTCGATCATCGAAATGCCTGAGCCAGGTGCGCTCGGCGGCCTTTTGCAGGGTGCCGACGTGCTCGGGGTTCATCAGCTCGCTGCCGATGTTGCAGCTGGCTATGAAGGCGAATTCGTCCTGCAGCGCCTGGGCCGTCGCCTGGTACTGCGCGTCCGCTTGCGCGCGGTCCTGGCCGTCGAGCAGTTGCTGCAGCCGCTCGATCTGCGCGTCGCGCAGCAGCACCTCGAAGCGCATGCGCACCTCGTGGATGCGGTTGTAGATGGTTTCCAGCTTGGTGGCCTTGTCGACCACATGCTCGGGCGTGGTGATCTTGCCGCAGTCGTGCAGCCAGGCGCCGATACGAAATTCGCGCCATTCATCTGCCGTGGTGAAGCGGAAATTGGCCAGCGGTCCTTCGTTCACGTCGCTGGCCGCTTCGGCGAGCATCATCGCCAGCTCCGGTACCCGTTCGCAGTGGGCGCCGGTGTACGGGCTCTTGGCGTCGATGGCGCCGGCGAGAATTTCGATCATGCCGTCGATCAGTGCGCGCTGCGAATCGATCAGGTTGTGGTTTTCCAGCGCCACGGCGGCCTGGGAGGCGAGGGCGCCGATAAAGGCCACCACCGGCGGCGAGAAGGCGATGACCTCGCCGGTCTCGACATCCAGGGCGTTCATGAACTGCAGCACGCCGATCACTTCGCCGCCGCGGGGCGCCAGGGGTACGGTGAGCATGGACACGGTGTGAAAGCCCGACTCGCTGTCGAAACGGCGGGTGCCGCTCAGGTCGAAACGGCTTTCGCCGTAAACGTCGTCGATCACCACGGTTTCGTTGTGCAACGCCGCGTAGGTGGACACGTGCCGCTCGTTGGGCAGGCCGGTGTGCGGGTCGTGCAGGGGAATCTCGACCGTCGGCAGCTCATCGTCCATCGAGCGCAGGGCGAAGCGCAGCGTGCCGTGCTCGGTCTTCAGGTACATGGTCGCCGCCTGGGCATTACAGGTGCGCTTGCCCTGCATGAGGATGTGGCGCAGCAGCGCGTCGCGGTCGCGCTCCGAAGACAGCAGCAGACCGTTCTCCACCAGGCTGGCGAGCTTGAGCTGGGAAGCCTGCAGCGCCTGGGTTTGGCTTTGCAGCGCGTCCTTCATCTCGATGTGGTTGCGGTTGAGCGTCTCGATCTCGGCGAACAGCGAGGCCGGCGGCAGTTCGCCGGAGAAATCCATCTGGCGGATTTTTTGTGTGTCCTGCACTAGCAGATCGATGGTGCGATCTATGCTCTGCATACCGCCCAGTACCAGCGGCATGGTGCACAGCAGGATGCCGACGGACAGGCCCAGCACCAGCAGCGAGGGAGCGCCCAGTGTGAGGGCGAACAGCGGCGCCAGCTGCAGGAGCAGGAACAGGCCGACGACCAGACTCCTGCTTCTGAACCGCAGTCGGAATCGCTGCTTGATTTGCCCTGATGACATACTGCAACCTGCGCTACGGTCCCATCGCGTATTTCACGTACCATCCGACCAGGCAACGGTGCTGCGGCTGGATGTGCAACGCTCAGTTCGACTCAGGGAATGAGATTAAAAAAGGAGAGTACTGTGTTTGCACCTTTCAGGATATGGCCACTTGCTGGCGTATTGCTAGCTACTTCGCTTTTCGCTGCGGAACCTGGCTCGTCGATCGGTTACGTGATGAAGGTGCAGGGTGAGGCTAGCGTCACCCGCGACGGCGCGACGGTGCCTGCGACGATCGGCACGCCGCTGTACGTCGGCAGCACGGTCAAGACCGGCCCGGCGGGCTCCATGGGCGTGACCCTGGAGGACAACACGGTGATGTCCTTCGGCCCCAACAGCGAGCTGACCCTGGATGAATTCATCTTCGACCCGGCTCAGGACGATCTGAAGCTGAGCGCCAAGATCACCCACGGCACGCTGGACTACATTTCCGGCACCATCGCCAAGCTCAAGCCCCAGGCCGTCGAGATCAACACCCCGACCGGCACCATCGGCGTGCGCGGTACGCACTTTCTCGTCAAGGTGGATTGAGGACGCATGTTTGCCAATCCGTTGCGCCTGATCGCTCTGTTGCTCTGCGCGCTGCTGGCCAGCGGCTGCGCATCGAAATCCTATGTGGTGCTGGTGGAAAGCCCGGACGGTAGTACCGGGGCTATCGAGGTCAAGACCAGCAAGGGCATGACCCGCGTCGACCAGAAGGGCTACGCGGTCAATCTCGATGGCAGCAGCGCCGCGCCGTTCGAGGTCGAGCAGCCCAGGTTCGAGAAGGATTTCTCCGCGGCCCGGGCCGCCCAGCCGGCACTGCCGAAAAGTTACCTGCTGTATTTCAGAACCGGTGGCGCCAAGCTGACCGCGAAATCCCAGGCGGAAATTCCCGAGATCCTGCAGACCGTGCGTGACCGCGGGCCTTCTGCGGTATCGGTGATCGGCCATACCGACACCGTCGGCAGCAAGATCGATAACCAGGACCTGGGCCTGCTGCGCGCCCGGGCCATCGCCCGTCAGTTGCAGGACAACGGCTTGCAGGCGATTGAGCTGGTGGTGACCTCCCACGGCGAAGGCAACCTGCTGGTGAAAACCCCGGACAACACGCCGGAGCCTGCCAACCGCCGGGTGGAAATCACTATTCGCTAAGAGCCTGTTCAAAGGCTCGCGAGCTAGAGCAATGCAAGGCCTGGGCAGCCCCGCAAAAACAGGCGAGGACCGGTCGGAGTCGCGCTCGACTTTACGAGCTGTAAATGAGCAGTACTCGCTTCGCTCGCCCTGCGGGCCGCGCTAAAGCGCGTTAGCCGCAAGCGGCTTGCCGAGCCTGTTTTTTAACGCAGCAGTGCCGACGCGCAGCAGACTTTGAACAGGTTCTTAGGCCGGCTTTACTTGCTGGCCATCACCACCCGGCTGCCATGCTCGCCACTGCGCAGGCGCTGCAGGTGATAGGCCACCAGCCCATCCTTGGGGCGCTGCGCGGCGAGCGCCTCGAACGCCGCCAGTGCCTCGGGCGCGCCGCTTGCCAGCAGGTGGTAGGCCGCTTCGTAATCCTCATCACAGTCATTCATCGGCGTGGTCATCGCCTCCAGCGGCTCGAACACCGCGACGGCCTCGACCTTGCCCTTGAGCACCACCTCGCCGACCGGGCGCATCGGCACCTCCGGGCAGTGCTCGCGGATGGTGGCGGACACGCAGAGCAGGGTGCCGACCTGCCCGTTCAGGCTTTCCAGGCGTGACGTGGTGTTCACCGGATCGCCCAGGGCGCGGTAATCGAAGATCACCGAGCCGCCGAAGTTGCCCACTACCACCTCACCGCTGTGCACGGCGATGCGCGTCTGGCCGAAGGTGATGCCGCGTTCGGCCAGGGCGGCGACGTAACTCTGGGCGAAGCGGTTGATTTCCAGGGCGCAGGCCAGGGCGCGGCGTTGGTGATCGGCCTGGGGGATCGGTGCCGAGAACATGATTGCCACCGCGTCGCCGACGATCCGATCCAGCGTGCCTTCGTGGCGGAAGGCGATGCCGATCACCTGCTCCAGATAGTCGTTGAGCAGGCTGACCGCCGCCTCCGGTTCCTGGCGCTCCATCATCGAGGTGAAACCGGTGATATCGGTGAACACGAAGCTGCAGCTTTGCCGCTGGCCGCCGAGCGCCAGTTGCTCCGGGTGGGCGACCAGATGATTGACCAGGTTGGGCGACACGTAGCGCGAGAAGGCTTCCTGGATCCAGCGTTGTTCACGCTCGGCGGCCATATGGCGCACGATACTGGCCGCGCCATAGACCAGCAGCAGGCCCATGGATGGCGTGAACAGGTCGAGCAACACCCGGTGCGCGACGAAGCCGTACCAGGCCGCCGCGTTCAGCGCCGCCACCAGCACCAGCATCAGCAGCGCCGACAGCAGCGCTGGCGCGTACAGCCCCAGCAGACCCAGCGCCAGGCCGCCCAGCAGCAGGGCCAGGCCTTCCACCGCCGTGGCCCAGCCGGGGCGCAGCAGCAGGGTGTCGGTCAGCACCTGCTCCAAGGCCTGGGCATGCACCTCGACGCCGGGAATGATTCCGCCCAGCGGGCTGAAGCGCAGATCCTGCAGGCCCTGGGCCGAGGTGCCGACAAGAATGATGCTGCCGTCGACCGGCGGCGCCGAGCCGTCCAGCACCTGCCAGGCGGGAATGCTGCGACTCGCCTGGGGCCGAGTGAAATACACCCACAGCTCGCCCCTGGGCGCGGTGGGAATCTGTAGCCGGCCGATATCCACACGCTGCACACCCGAGTCGCTGCTGATCAACCGGTAGCGCCCGGTGCGCTGCGCCACGCGTAGCGCCTCGGCCACCAGCGACGGGCGCAACTCGCCGCCCAGTGACACGAAGAGCGGCACCCGGCGTACCACGCCATCGGCGTCGGGTCTGAAGGTCATGGCGCCAAGCCCGCGGGCGGCCTGCTCCAGTAGCGGCAGCGGCCGTGCGGCGCCCTGGAAACCGGGCACGAAAGCCAGGGGCGAGGGGCCTTGCTGCACCAGGCCGAAGCGGCTCAGCGGTGGTCCGCCACCGCGCAGGCTTTGCTCGGCAGCGAAACCAAGCACCACGTTGCTGCGTTTGAGTACCTCGGCGAACTGTTCATCATGGTCTGGCAGGGCCGCCATTTGCTTAGCCAAGGCCGGCGGCAGCAGGTTGCCGCGCAACAGTTGCTCGGGCGAGGTGCGGTCGGGCTCGGCAAACAGTACGTCGAACACCACCGCCGCCGCGCCGGCCTTCTCTAGGCGCTCAACCATCTCTGCCACCTGAGTGCGCGGCCAGGGCCATTGGCCGATGCGCGCGAGGCTCTGTTCATCCAGATCGACGACGCGCACCGGCGCTTGCTGATAAACCCGCGGCTGCAAGCGTTGATACTGATCGAACACCGCGTTACGAGCCTTCTGCAGCGGCACCGGGTCGAGCAGAAACACCATGAGCAGGCCCAGCAATACGGCCAGGCAGAGGCCGCCGCCTGCGCTGAACAAACGGGACCTAGGCATGCGCAAGGGCTCTGGGCGGGATGGGGAATTGCAGTCGGGTCATGGATGGATACCTGGGATGCCGGGCGGACTGGGCGACTAACCCAGGCACGAGCCTGTCGCGCAGCAGCCCTGGCCCGGCCCACCTGGCCGAGTCAATCAGCGTGGCGATTGGCTCGGGTGCGACTTTGCCACATAAACCCATCCATAGCGCTCGTCACTGCGCTTTTGTCTGCAACGCCTTCACCACCGCCTCGCCGAGCGCCTTGGCCGACGCCGGATTCTGGCCAGTGATCAGCCGCCCATCCACCACCACTCGATTTTCGAAAATCGGTGCTTCCTCGAACTTGGCACCGGCCTTTTTCAAGGCGCCTTCAAGCTCGAACGGCACGATCTTGTCGTAGCCCCGCGACGCTTCCTCCTCGGCGGTGAAGGCGGTGAGGCGGCGACCTTCGATAAGCTTGCGGCCATCGCTCAGCGTCACATCGAGCAACCCGGCCGGGCCATGACACACCGCACTGACCACGCCGCCGTTTTCATAGAGGGTTCGCACGATGCCGGCGAGTTGCGGATTGTCTACGAAATCCCACATCGGCCCGTGGCCGCCTACCAGCAGTACCGCGACATAGCCCGAGACATCGACGTCGGCGAGCTTGAGGGTGTTACCCAGTTTGTTGCGGTGTTGCGGGTTGGTCCAGAACGCGAGACTTGCCTCGTCCTTCAGGTCGAAACCGTCGAATGGCGCCAATCCACCCTTGGGGCTCGCCAGGTCGAAATCGATACCGGCTTGGTCGAATACTTCGACCGGGTGGGTGAGTTCGGGAAACCAGAAGCCACCGACCAGGTTCTCGGTTTTCTTGTCCAGGCTCGATACCACGATCAGTACCTTCTCCCGTGTTGCCGCCTGCGCGGCCAGTGCCGGCGAAGTGCCGAGCACCAGCGCGAAAAGCGCGGTGGCCAGGCCGATGATGCGCTTGGTTACAGACATGTTCTCTATCTCCCAATGATGAACGTCCGGCCAACTCTAGGAGTGCCAGCAGCTGGGAGTAATGGGGTAGAGCTAAATGCACTATTTAAAAAATCGGCGTAATTGGGGCTAATTCTGTTGAGCTGCTCGGGTAATCTGCGGCTTTGCACTGGCGTGTCAGGACAGCGGAGCGAACATGAGCCAACCACCCAGCTTCGACGGCTTACCCGAGTTTCTGGCGGCGGCCAGGCGCCTGAGCGTGAGCAAGGCAGCGCTCGATCTGAACAGGACGCCCGGTTCGGTCAGTCAGGCCCTGCAACGCCTGGAGCAGCGCCTGGGCCTGCCACTGTTCCATCGCACCACCCGCAGGATGTCCCTGACCGAGGCGGGGCAGGCGCTGCTGGAGAAGGTCGGCCCGGCTGCCCAGGCCATCGCCAGCGGCCTTGAGGATGCGGCGCAGTCGGCCCAGGCGCCTTCGGGCACCCTGCGGCTGATCGTCGAGCGCCTGGCGTTGCCCCATGTCATCGAGCCCGTGCTGCCGGTCTTTCGGGAGGCCTGGCCGAACCTCAACGTGGAAATCACGGTCAGCAATCGACATGAGCAGTTCGCCTCCGAGGGCTATGACGCGGGCATCCAGATCGGCTCGTACATCGCCCAGGATATGATCGCCGTACGGCTGTGCAAGCCCTATCAGTGGGCGGTCTTCGGCTCGCCCGAGTACTTCAGGACCCACGGTAAACCGCAGGTGACCGGCGATCTGGCAGGGCATCAGTGCATCCGCTTTCGGCGGCCGGAAAAAGGCGACATCTACCGCTGGGAGTTTCTGGAGAATGGCATGACCGTGCGCATCGACCCGGTAGGCGCGATCACGGTCAACGATGGCGAGCTGATGCGCAGCCTGGCCGTCAAAGGCGCGGGGCTGATCTATTCGTCCACCTTCCATACCTCGCGCGAGCTGGCAGCCGGTACCCTGGAACCGGCGCTGCTGGACTGCTCGCCCGGCAGCGATGGGTTGTTTCTGTACTTCTCGAAAACCGCCAGGCATCAACCCAAGCTGCGGGCATTCATCGAGGTGTGCAACCGCGTTCTGAAGCTCTAGGGGAGGGCTCAGCAGGGCGCCGCCTTGACGAAGTCGATGAAGGCCTGGAGCGGCGAGGGCAGATAGCGGCGCCCCGGGTAATACAGAAACGGGCCCGAGAAGCTCTGCCACCAGGGCTCCAGCACCGGCTCCAGCGCGCCGCTCTGCAGGTGCGGGCGCAGCCAGTCCTCGAACAGGTAAACCATGCCCAGGCCGTCGATCGCCGCCTGCACGGCCAGGTCGACGGCGCCGCCGATGCGCACGATCAGCGGCCCGGCGGGGTCGACGCTGATGATCTCGCCGTCGCGTTCGTACTCCCACAGCGGCATGGCGCCGCTGGGAAACTTGCCGCGCAGGCAGGCGTGCTGCAGCAGGTCGCGCGGGTGTCCGGGGCGGCCGTGGGCGTCCAGATAGGCGGGCGAGGCGGCGGTGGCGCAGCGTTGCAGGCGTGGGCCGATGGGTACGGCGATCATGTCCTGTTCCAGGCGATCGTCGTAGCGAATGCCGGCATCGCAGCCCGCCGCCAGCACGTCGACGAAGCTTTCCTCGGCGATCACTTCCACACGGATGTCGGGGTAGGCTTTCAGGAACGGGGTGATCAGCGTGGGCAACACCAGCCGCGCGGCGCTCAGTGGCACGTTGAGTTTCAGGGTGCCGGTGGGGCGGTCGCGAAAGTCGTTGACCACGTCCAGCGCCGAGGTCACTTCGCTCAGCGCCGGCACGATGCGGTCCATCAGCAGGCGGCCCGCTTCGGTTGGCAGGATGCTGCGCGTGGTGCGATTGAGCAGGCGTACGCCAAGGCCGGCCTCCATGCGCCGCACGGCGTCGCTGAGGCTGGAGGCGGATTTGCCACTGAGCCGCGCGCCTTCGCGAAAACCGCCGGCGTTCACCACGGTCACGAAGGCCAGCAGATCCTGAATGTCGGTGCTCACTGTTCGCTCTCCCGTACGACCTGTGCTGATTGCACTCGATTATCGGCGCAGTGGTCAACGCCTATAGTGGCCTCGACATCCACTGATTGAGGCAGATGACATGAGCAACGCCAGCCAGGCCGGTACCTTTTCTCTCGGTGAGCGCACCGTCAACCGCATGGGTTACGGTGCCATGCAGCTCGCCGGGCCCCATGTGTTCGGCCCGCCCCGGGATCGCGCTGCGGCGCTGGCGGTGCTGCGTGCCGCGCGCGATGCCGGGGTCAGCCATATCGACACCGCGGATTTCTATGGCCCGCACATCACCAACCAGCTGATCCGCGAAGCATTGCACCCCTATGGCGATGAGCTGGTGCTGGTCACCAAGGTCGGCGCCCGGCGTGAAGCGGATACCTCCTGGCACCCGGCCGCGACACCCGCCGAACTGACGCAGGCCGTGCACGACAACCTGCGCAACCTGGGTGTCGAGGCGCTGGACGTCGTCAATTTCCGCGCTTGGGGCACGCTGCATGCACCTGACGAAGCGTCCATCGAGGAGGCGTTCGGCACCCTGGCCGACCTGCAGCGCCAGGGGCTGATCCGTCAGCTGGGCCTGAGCAACGTGTCGGCGGTGCAGATCAGCCAGGCCCAGCGCATCGCGCCGGTGATCTGCGTGCAGAATCACTACAACTTGTCGCACCGCGACGATGAGTCGCTGATCACCGAACTGGCCCGCCAGGGCATCGCCTATGTGCCGTTCTTTCCGCTGGGTGGTTTCTCGCCGCTGCAATCGGAGGCGTTGTCCAGCGTGGCGGCGCGCCTGGAAACGTCGCCGCTGCGTGTGGCGCTGGCTTGGCTGCTGCAGCGCGCGCCGAACATCCTGCTGATTCCGGGCACTTCCTCGGTGGCGCATCTGCACGAGAATCTCAGTGCCAGTGAGCTGGTGATTCCCCCTGCGTTGCTGGCCGAACTGGATGCCCTGGCCTGAAGGAAGAGCGTTACGACTACAGCGCCTTCTTGTAGCCGATATGCGAAGCCTCGAAGCCCAGCCCTTCATAGAAGCGCTGGGCTTGCTTGCGGGTGTGGTCGCAACTCAGCTGGATCAACTGGCAGCCGCGTGCGCGGGCTTGTTCGAAGGCCCACAGGAACATCTCGCGGCCGATGCCGGCGCTGCGGCAGTTCGGGTCGATACGCACTGCCTCGATCTGTGCGCGCCAGGCGCCGAGGCGCGAAATGTTCGGCAGGAAGGTCAGCTGCAGGGTGCCGATCACCTGATCCGCGTCAGTGACCACGACCAGCAACTGGTTCGGATCGGCGTCGATGGCCTCGAAGGCGCTGACGTAGGCAGCTTGCAGTGGCGTGGAGGCATCTTCGCGAGCCTGGCCGAGCGGGTCGCTGGCCAGCAGGGTGACGATGGTTTCCAGGTCGGTGCGCTGTGCTTTGCGAAAGGTCAGGGTCGACATGAGAAGGTCTCCGGGACGGGCAATGGATGTTCATTGCTGGAAAACTACATTAGCGCTAATGTATTTGGCAAAGGTGCTGATGGAGCCGTGGATGGCCATGAAGATCGAACCCGGCCTGGGTGAGTTGCTGCGCTACGTATCCGAGTTGGTGGAGCGGGGCGCCGAGCAGCATTATCAGGACATGGGCCTCACCTACCGCGCGCGCTATACGCCGGTGCTGCGCGCCATCGAGGCGGGCGCGCAGACCATCACCGAGATCACCGCACGCACTCATCTGACTCAAGGGGCGATCAGCCAGACGGTGAGCCAGATGGAAGCGGACGGCCTGATCACCCGCCAACGTGGCGCCGATGCGCGCAAGAGCGAGATTCACCTGGCGCCGGCCGGGCAACGGCTGATGCCCGCGCTGATCGGCCACTGGGCAGCGACCTTCCGCGCCATCGAACAGCTCGAGCAGGAGATCGGCCATCCACTGCGCCTGGTGTTGCAGTCGGCCGCCCAGGCGCTCCAGCACCAGGACTTCTCGCAGCGCCTGAGCGCCGCCAAACGACCCACCGCAGCAGGAGTGACCGGCGATGCATGAGCCCCTTTCGACAGATATTCGCGTGGACGGCGACGTGGTGGCCTTTCCCGTGCACTTCATGCGCGGCGGCACCTCGACCGGCCTGGTGATCGACGAGCGCTTCGCGCCCCAGGACATCGCCTTGCGCGAAGAACTGCTGCGCCACCTGATGGGCGTGCCGCTGCATGGCGAGCTGCCTGGCAACCGCCAGCTCACCGGCCTGGGCCGCGGCCTGGCGACCAGCAACAAGGTGTTCTTCGTCGAGCTGGAAAACGCCGAGGGCCAGTTGCGCCTGGTCAGCACCCTGGCGCAACTGGCCGCCAGCCACTCGGCCATCGACTGGAGCGTGAACTGCGGCAATATGTCGTCGGCGCTGCCGCTTTGGGCGCTGGATGTAGGTCTGGCTGACGGTGTGAACGGTGATTTCGAGATCGATATCCGCAACATCAATACCGGCGTGATCACCACCGGGCGGGTTCTGCGCGACGCCGACAACGCCCTGCGCAAGGTGGCGATTCCCGGCGTGCCGGGGCAGTTTCCAGGCGTGGATCTGTTCCTGCATCACCCGGTCGGCGCCAAGACCGGTGCCTTGCTGCCGACCGGCAATGCGCTCGACGAGATTCTCGGCCATCCGGTGTCCTGCGTGGATGTGGCGGTGCCGATGGTGATCATCGAGGCGGCGTCCCTCGGCAAGACGGCGCGTGAGCCGCTCGCCGAGCTGGAGGCCGATAGCGCCTTTATGCAGGCGCTGCGCGAAGTGTGGATCGAGGCGGGGCTGCGCATGGGCCTGAAAAAGCGCAGTGGCGAGCCGATGAGCCGCGACGACATCAGCCGCAGCGAAACCATCCCCAAGGTGTGCATCATCGGCCCGGCCGCGAACAGCGGCACGCTTTCGGTACGCTATTTCACCCCGCAAACCTTGCACGCCTCGATGGCCGTGTCCGGCGGCTGCTGCCTGGCCGCTGCCATCTTGATACCGGGCACCGTCGCCGCCCGCCTGGCTGCCGCCACACCGCAAGTCGGCGAGCAGTTCGCCGAATATGCGGTAGCCATGGAAAACCCCGCCGGTATCCTCGACGCCACGGTGGTGGCCCGCGATACCGGCGCCGGGCTGGAAGTCAGAACCGTGGCCTACCGGCGCAGCGCTCAGGTGCTGCAGCGTGGGCATGTGCCGCTGTATAACGCCTCGAATGAGTTAGCGGCGGCGTTGGTGGGCGTTGATGTAGCGGCGTTTTAGGTACAGCGCTGCCCCTTCACGAGATTGCGTCTGCGGAACCTGGCCAAATCACCGCCTGCGCCACGATCACGTCCTTGCCGTTGAAGGTGAGGGCCGGGGCGCCATGAAGCTTGTAGCCCATCTCCAGGGCGGCACTGAAACGCCGGCAGAAGTTGGCGTCGTCGGGCCCCGTTAGTACGCGGTAGATGGGCAGGTCGTCTGGTGGGCGATTCATGGGGTCGGTTCCTCCAAGCGGTCGGGGTGCGTTTATGAACAGCGTGCACGGCGACGTCAAGCGCGCTTCTTTCTTGTCGCCGGGCAAGCCCTTGATCACGGCGGGTTTCGGTAGGCGCTCGGCGTTACGCCCACTTCCCGGCGAAAGATCTGCGAGAAGTGGCTGGCGCTGGAGTAGCCCACCTCCAGGCCGATGGTGATCACGCTGAGGTCGGTTTCCAGCAGCAGTTGCCGGGCGCGGGCCATGCGCAGGCGGATGAAGTAATGCGAGGGCGTAAGGCCCGTGGCGCGTTTGAACAGGCGGCTGAAGTGGTATTCGCTCAGCTGCGCCGCCTCGGCCAGGGCGGCGAGGGAAAAGTCCTCGGCCAGTTGCCGGTTCATCAGTTCGAGCACCCGGTGCAGCTTGAAGGCCGGCAGGGCGTTGCTACGCCGGCCGGCCATGGCCTCATCGCGATAGGTGCGTAGCAGGTGCACGGCCAGTGCCTGGGCCAGGCCCTGGACGAACAGCGCACTGGGCTCGCGGCGCTCGGCGAGCTCCTGGCGCAGTTGTTCGAGCAAGGCGCGCACGCGCTCATCACGGCCGCCGGATACGTCGATGAACGCCGGTGCTGTGGCCTGTTTGCCGAGCAGCTCGCCGGCCACCCGCTCGATCAGTGCGGGCGACAGGTACAGGTGCATCACTTCGAAGGTGTCGCCGCCGTGGGTCTGCCAGCGCATTTCATAGGGCTCTGCGGTGCTGGTCAGGAAGAAGTCGCCGACCTCCACCTCGGCCGGTTGCCATGCACCGCCCGCTACGCGTTCCTCGACTCGTGCCGCGCCGGCCAGCACCATTACCAGCAGCGGTTCGGCCACCGCCGGTACCAGCACCGGATCGGTGATGCTGCGGTGGCTGAACAGCTGCACCGTGACGTCGGTGACGTCGGCAAGAGAGGGCAGGGCAATGCAGTCGCCAGGCAGGTATCGCGACAGCGCTTCGGCCGGAATTCGTGAGGTGTTCTGAGGAGCTGACTCAGGGGCCGATTCGTTCACGAGAGCCTCTGTTTGTAAGGGTTAAGGATTACAGTGACGGCTTGTAGCTTAGCGCAGATTCCCGGCTTGCAGCCGTCAGCACGGATCCCGGTACCAGCCTGAATTAAATTGCGCGCAAGATCCCGACAGCCTGCGCAAGCTCACGAAAGCTGCTTGCTCAACGTTGCGAGACAGTGGAGCCGTCATCTACCGAGGCCGGCGAATACGTCGTTCGGCCTGCAACGCGGAGGAACCACCATGACTGACATCAACAACCCTGTGGTAGCGGAAGTCGCGGGCAAGGTGGCCTTGGTCACCGGCGCCGCCAGTGGTATCGGCAAGGCCATCGTCACGCTGTTACACGAGCGCGGTGCCAAGGTCATCGCCGAGGATATCGACCCACGCGTCGAGCAACTGGCCGCGCCGGGGCTGGTGCCGCTGGTCGCCGACATCACCGAGGATGGCGCTGCCGAGCGGGCCGTCGCCCTGGCCGTCGAGCGCTTCGGGCGTCTGGATATTCTGGTCAACAACGCCGGGATCATCATCAACAAGCCGGTGGTGGACATGAGTCGCACGGACTGGGAACGCATTCAGGCGGTCAATGCCACGGCGGCCTTCCTGCATTGCCGCGAGGCGATGAAGGCGATGATGCCCAGCAAGTCCGGCGCCATCGTCAATATCGCCTCCTACGCCTCGTACTTCGCCTTTCCCACCATCGGCGCGTATGCCGCGTCGAAGGGCGCGCTGGCTCAGCTGACCCGCACCCTGGCGCTGGAGGCCATCGAGCATGGCATTCGCGTCAACGCCGTGGGCTCCGGTGATGTGTTGACCAATATCCTCAACGACGTGGTCGAGGATGGCCCGGCGTTTCTTGCCCAGCACGGCGAAGGCGCGCCCATCGGCCGCGCCGCGCAGCCCGAGGAGATCGCCGAAGTGGTCGCCTTCCTGGCCTCTGAGCGGGCGAGTTTCATGGTCGGCGCGGTGGTCATGGCCGATGGCGGCATGACCGTTACCGCCGGCTGAAGCGTCGATTCAGCCGATGCTGCCAGCGCTGGTCGTGCCGCCGAGCAACCATTGGCGGAACACGCCCAGCGCCGGCAGCACGGCATTGCGTTTGGGGTAGGCGAGGAAATAGGTGCGGCCACTGGCAACCGGTGTGCCGGTGGTGCGCAGTTGGCCCTGCCGCAGTTCTTCCTCGACCAGCACCTGGGGCACCAGGCCGACGCCGATACCGGCGCGCACGGCCTGGATCAGGTGCGAGGTCAGCTCGAAGTTGGGGCCGTCCTGCAGTTGCCCGCTGTTCACGCCATGCCGAGCGAACCAGGTCGACCACATCGGCGGGTGGCTGGCCACCTGTAGCAGCAACTGCCTGGCCGCCAGCTCTGGCGTCAGCGGCTCGCCGGCCGCGAGAATCGCCGGGCTGGCGATCAGCACCATGGATTCCTCGAGCAGCGGGTGGGTCACCAGTTCCGGCCAGGTGCCGTCACCCACACAGATCGCCGCGTCGAGCTGGCCGTCGCTGAAATCCGCCTGGATGCGCGAATGGATGTGCACCTGCACGCCCGGGTTGGCGGCGTAGAACTCGTGCAGCCGCGGCAGCAGCCATTTCGAGCCGAAGGTGGGCAGCAGCGCCAGGCGCAGGGTACCGCTACCGGAGCCGTAGTCGATGGCCTGCAGCGTCGCGTTGCGAATGCGCGCCAGGGCGTCGGACAGGGTGTCGGCGTACAGCCGGCCCACGTCGGTGAGCACCACGTTGCGGCCTTCGCGCTGGAACAGGGTGATGCCCAGGAAGGCTTCCAGCGCCTGCACCTGGCGGCTCACAGCGCTCTGGGTCAGCGACAGTTCGGCGGCGGCACGGGTATAGCTCTGGTGGCGCGCCGCCGACTCGAAGGCCAGCAGCAGGGACATCGAGGGCGTCAGTCTGCGCAGATTCATTCATAAAACTCATGGGTTGCCACGGCAAATACCCTTGTAGCACAGAGGTGTGCTGCCGAGAATGCTCGCTATTAACCGCCTGATGTAATCGCCCGTTAGAGGCGTGCAACTGCCCACAGGGAGATAAACCGATGATCGCCAGCCTGAGTGCTCCACAACCGACCCAGGCCCTTTACCTGGCCTTTCTCGACGCGCTCGGCGCCGCCGGCTTTCGCGGCGAGATCGCCCGTGACCACGCCAGCCGCACGGTGCTGGCGACCGACAACTCCATCTATCAGCGCCAGCCCCAGGCGGCGGTGTTCCCCCTCGATGAGGACGACGTGCAAGTGCTGGCGCGAGTGGTCAGCGAGCCTGCGCACCGCAGCGTCAAGCTGACGCCACGGGGCGGCGGCACCGGCACCAATGGCCAGTCGCTCACCGATGGCGTGGTGGTCGACCTGTCGCGGCACATGAACCGCATCCTGGAGATCAATGCCCAAGAGCGCTGGGTGCGGGTGCAGGCCGGGGTGGTCAAGGACCAGCTCAACGCCGCGCTCAAGCCCCACGGGCTGTTCTTCGCGCCGGAGCTGTCGACTTCCAACCGCGCAACCATCGGCGGCATGATCAACACCGACGCCAGCGGCCAGGGCAGCTGCACCTACGGCAAGACCCGCGACCACGTGCTGGAGCTGACCACCATTCTGCTCGGTGGCGAGCGTCTGCATAGCCATCCGGTGAGTGAGTCGACCCTCAGCGAGCAACTGGCCCGCAGTGATCGCACCGGCCAGGTGTACCAGTGCGCCGAGCAGATCCAGCGCGAGAAGGCGGCGCTGATCGAGGCGACCTTTCCGAAGCTCAACCGCTGCCTGACCGGCTACGACCTGGCGCACCTGCGCGAGGCGGATGGGCGCTTCAACCTCAACAGCGTGCTGTGCGGCTCCGAGGGCTCGCTGGGGTTCATCGTCGAGGCGCGCCTCAACGTGCTGCCGATTCCCCAGTACTCGGTGCTGGTCAACGTACGCTACGCCGGCTTCATGGATGCGCTGCGCGATGCACGCAACCTGATCACCCTGCAGC
>Ga0209370_1001958_pt1 | contig 16338 bp, 16 predicted proteins | sample AgamicAtPrz_FD_187164 | JGI IMG/M metagenome (GOLD analysis project Ga0209370, IMG submission 187164) | Agave microbial communities from Guanajuato, Mexico - At.P.rz (SPAdes) (version 2) | ecosystem: Host-associated > Plants > Phyllosphere > Phylloplane/Leaf | place: Guanajuato, Mexico... | reverse complement strand
CGCGTCGGGCTTGCCCAATGGCAGGCCGATGCCAGCCGCACCACTTACCTGTTCGATGTGCGCACGCCCGAGGAATATGGCGCAGGCCACCTGCCCGGTAGCCGCTCGGTGCCAGGTGGCCAGCTGGTACAAGAAACCGACCACGTCGCCAGTGTACGCGGCGCTAGCATCGTGCTGGTCGATGACGACGGCGTGCGCGCCAACATGACGGCCTCGTGGCTGGCGCAGATGGGCTGGCAGGTAGCAGTGCTTGACGGATTGCACGCTGCTGACTTCACCGCCACCGGCCAGTGGCAGCCACCGTTGCCAGCGTTGCCGCCCGTCACCACGGTTGGGGTGGAGCAACTGGCGGCCTGGTTGAATGAAGGCGACACCGTCTTGCTCGATTTCACCACCAGCGCCAACTACGTCAATCGCCACATCCCCGGTGCCTACTGGGCCATTCGTGCCCAACTGCCGAAGGTACTGGAAAACGTGCCACAGGCGAGCCGCATTGTGCTGACCTGCGGCAGCGGTCTGTTGGCACGCCTCGCCGCGCGTGATCTTGAAGCCCTCACGCGCACGCCCGTGTATCTGCTCGAAGGTGGCACTGCACAGTGGATCGCTGCTGGAAAACCGCTGGAGAGCGGTGAGTCACGGCTTGCCGTGCCGCGTAGCGATCGCTACAGACGGCCCTATGAAGGTACGGACAATCCCCGGGAGGCCATGCAAGGGTATCTAGAGTGGGAATTTGGCTTGGTTGATCAGCTCAAGCGTGATGGCACCCATCGATTCAGGGTGGTCTGATCTGCAAACCAAGCCTCGAACGGTCATTTGAACCGGGGTGCAGGTACGCCAGCAGCTAAACGGGTTGCTGGTAGTGCTTGCCACTCTAAGAGGCGCCCTGCGCTCAGCCTCGCTGGTTAGCACCGCTGTCGAAGCGAGGTTCATCCATCGCGTCGTGGAGTTCCTCTGATGAAGCAGCCATTGGCGCATCACAACGCGGCGAACCAGGTCAACTGCGCTCCAGCGCACTCACCAAATCATGAAAGGCTTCGCGATTGGACTCATTCAAGCCCATCAGAATCCGGTGTGCTTCCAGCACCTTGGAGCGCACCACCTCCTCGTTCTGGTCCTGGGATGGCAGGTCAGACAGGCATTCAGGGCACGGGATGGGGCGGTCGACGATGTTGAATACCTGATCGAACCCCATCGATTGCAACAGGCGGGAAATATCCGGGTTGGTGGTCACGACGGTCGGCAGCAGGCCCACTTTCTGTCGCGACAGGATCGACAGCTTGGCGAGCAAGCCAAGGGTGGTGCTGTCGATGCTTTCGGTTTCGGTCAGGTCGATCACGATGGTCGAGAAATTCAGCGCGGTGAATATTCGCTCGATCGTTGCATCGAGCGCCGAACACAAGGTCAGGCGCACTTCACCGACGAATTTCAGTACGAAGGTACCGTCCTGCTCGGCGAACTGGATTCTACCGGTACTCATTGAAGGTTCCTGCTCAACACCAATAGGGCGATATCATCCGGCATCTCCCCTAGCGTAGCCAATCCAAAACGTTGACGCAGCCCATCCAGGCTACCCTCTGCCGCCCTGACGATTTCAGGCAGCGCAGCTTCTTTATCTTTGAGCGTATCACCTGGCAAAAGGTCCAGGATGCCATCGGACATCAGGCTCAGGCTGAAACGTGGTGGCAGTTCAACCACCAGGTCCTGGTAGCGGGCCTCCTCGAACAGCCCCACGGGCAAACCGCGGCCTTCCAGGTAGCGGGTGTGCTCGGGTGTATGCAGCACCGGCAGCGGCAGGTGCCCGCCTACGGCATAGGTCAGCAACCCGGTGTCTTCATCGATCACCCCGCCCACCATGGTCACATGCTTGCCCAGCTTGCAGTTGATCAACCCACGGTTGATGTGGCTGAGCACTTCAGAAGGCTGGAACTCGCGCATGTTGCCGCCACGCTTGAATTCGAACAGAAGGCGGGTGGTCATGAACTTCAGCAGCACGGTGACGAAAGCCGAAGAAGCACCGTGCCCGGACACGTCGGCCAGGTAGAAAGCGATACGCCGCTCGTCCACACGGAAGTAGTCGGCGAAGTCACCCGACAGGTACAGCGACGGGATGATCTGGTGCTCGAAGGCAAAATCACCGGCGTGCCAAGGGCTTTGGGGCAACATGTTCATCTGCACTTGCCGACCAGCGGTCTGGTCTTCCTGCAACAGGTGCAGGCTGGCCTCCAGTTCGCGGTTGGCAGCCTCGAGCTTCTCGCGGTAGCGCTGGTTTTCCAGCACAAGGTGCGCTCGATCCAACGCACGGCGCACCGAGTGCTCCAGCACCGCCAGGTCTTCAAGTGGCTTGATCAGGTAATCCGCAGCGCCCAGTCGCAATGCATCCACCGCATCGGCCATGACCCCGGCACCCGACACCACGATCACGGGTATCTGCGGTGCACGGGCGCTGATCTGACGAATCAGTTCAAGCCCGCCCATTTGCGGCATGCGCAAATCGCAGATCACAAGATCAGGCTGGTGCTCTTCGAAGACCTGAAGCCCCTGCTGGCCGTTGCCAGCCTGGAGAACGCTGAAGCCACTGTCTTCAAGATACGCGGCGAGGCTTGCACGGACCACGTCGTCGTCATCGATGATCAGCAGCGTTGCACTGGTTTTCTGCATGTGGGCGAACGGCGCCGATTGGGGTTTGTGCAGCGAGCCGGCAAGGCAGACCAACAGCTGCGGGAATTCTGAACAGGTCGCACGTTCTGCGAGTTGTAGGGCAAGAAAGCCTACCCGGTAACTGCGAGATATGCGGTGTAAGGCGCAGACGGTACTCCCATCCGCCAGGGGTTTCAAGCATCGAACGGTACGCTTGAGCGGCTTTACAGGGCAAATGACCGAGAGTTATAAGAAACCCTCACGATGTAACCTCACAGGAAGGATGCAGCATGCCCGATAACGCCACCAGCCACAGCGAGAAACGCGATTTCATCCGCATGCGCATCGACACGCCGGTTACCCTGGTACACGAGGGTAAGGTCATCGCCGCGGTGTGTCTCGACCTGTCCAGCAGCGGGATGCAAGTACAGGCGCCTCAGCCGTTCCACGTCGGGGATCGGCTGGAGGTGCGCCTGGAGTCGGATCACCCTTCGCTCGAAGGCTTGCACGCCACGGCGGAAGTCGTGTGGATCGCGGCCCAGGCGGATGGGCAGCACACGTTTGGGCTGCGCATCCTGGCCATGCGGTAGCCTTAGAAATCGTCCTCGACTTCGCCATCGCGCACCTTGAACTCGCGGTTCTGCAGGTAAGCGTTGCGAATGAAGATGTACTTGTCACCCTGAATCAGCTTCTCGGCCGGCAGCAGGCTTGCACGGGTGTCCACCACGTCCAGGGCGAAGGCCGAATTGCGGGTAGGCACATGGTCCACGTAGCGATAAGGCCGGGTGAACGTGTCCGGGTACTTGGCTACGCCATCGCGCACAGTGCTTGGGCCCAGCAAGGGAATGACCACGTACGGGCCGCTGGGCACACCCCAGTAGCCCAGGGTCTGACCGAAGTCTTCATCGCTGCGCTGCAACCCCATCTTGGTGCCGACATCGAAGAACCCGGCCACGCCGAAGGTGGTGTTGACGATCAAGCGCGCCGTATCCACCCCTGCCGCATGGGGTTTGAGCTGCAGGACGTTGTTGGCCAGGTTGGTCACATCGCCCAGGTTGCGGAACATATTGTGGATGCCGTCTTCGAGAAACTGCGGCGTCACGGCGTCGTAACCCTTGGCGAGCGGCTTGAGCGCGTAGGTATCGAGCGTATCGTTGAAGCGGAAGATCGGGCGATTGACCGCTTCCCAGGGATCTTCTTCAGTGGCGGCCTGAGTAGCCGCCACGGGCGCCAGCAGCATGCTGGCGCATACACAGGCCTGGGTGACTCGTTCGATCACACTGGCACCGATCCTACGCATAGTGTTTCTCCATCAGGATTATCGGCCGCAAGCGCAACGGTCGCGCTGCTGTAGTGCGGCAGTATAGAGTTTTGCAGGCCGATAGACAGCTTTCGGCATCCATGAAGTTTAATGTGACCAAGTGTTACGTCAGTGGTGCTACGCAATGGCAGCAAGATTTAACGAGAACCTGTTGCTCGCCGACCTCATGGATGAAACGAACCGCTTCCCAACGAATGCGCGAAAAATACGGACACAGCTCAGCGGCTGCCAGCCATGCAAATCCCACGCGAAAGGTTTACGCTCAATACAGGCCAGAACCTTTGCCGCCTCGCTGAGGTCCATGGCTTGCCAAACCTTTGATGGAGAAGTGCCAATGCCTGCCCGCGAATTGCAAGAGCGCCTCAACAGCCTGCGCGAGCAACTGGATCGCAACGTGCCGCTTTCGGACGAAGAGCTGGCTGCGCTCCATGAAGAAGCGCGTCAAATCGAAGCGCAGCTGAAGCTGGAAAACGCCACGCCTGACAACAACCTGGCCGACGGTGTGAACCTTGCCGTGGAGCGATTTGAAGCCGACCACCCTGACCTGACAGCCACCCTGCGCAGCATTGCCAACTCGCTGCACAGCATGGGTATCTGAGGCATACGGCTCGGGCTGCTGCGCACACAGCGCAGCGCAGTGGCCTGCCATGACCCGCACTGCGTCCAGGGTCGAACAGCACGCGGCCTGTTGTCAGGGTCGGGTGCGGTTCAACGCAGGCGCACCCCGGCGGCGGTCACTGCCTGGCCAGGCGCCCATTGCTCACGACGATTTCCCCCATGCTGCGGTAGGGGTTGATATCCAGGCCACCCCGGCGCACATACCGGGCATAAACGGTCAAGTGCTCAGGCTGCAAGAGATTCTTCAGGTCCAGGTAAATGCGCTCGACGCATTGTTCATGGAAATCCGCATGCTGGCGGAAGCTGATGAGATAGGTCAGCAGGCTGGCGTGATCGAGCGCCCTGCCCTTATAGGCCACTACCAGGCTTCCCCAGTCCGGCTGACCGGTAACCGGGCAGTTGGATTTGAGCAGGTGACTGTGCAGCGTCTCTTCGAGCACCTGATGAGCGTCGCATTGCAACAGCTCCGGTTGCGGCTGCGCATAGTTGGAAATAGCCACATCCAGCCCATCGATACAGGTGCCTGGCAAAGCGACCACGCCTTGGGCCTCGACCTCTTCCAGCGTCCTCAACTTCACCCCTACCGCCTTGCCGGCGGCCGCCGAAAGGTCTTTCTCAAGGCACGCCTGCAAGGGCTCGATGCCTGCGAAAACGGTCTGGTTCAAGGAGTTCAGGTACAGCTTGAATGACTTCGATTCGATGATGTTGGGCGAATCGGCGGGGATCGCGAACTCGCCTATGGCTACCACGGGCTTGCCCGAGGGCAGCAGCCAGGACAGCTCGAAACAGTTCCAGTAATCCACACCTTGCCAGGGCAGCGTCTGCGCGGTGACACCCAGCTCCGCCCATTTGGCGGTGCGTGGGATCGGGAACAGCAGCTCCGGGGAATAGGTGGCGACGTATTCACTGGACTTGCCCAGCGGGGAGTGTTCGGCGGCAGGGTGCATTGGAACTGACCTGAAAGTGTGGAGTGGACGCTAGCGTTCGTACGGTGCGCGCCCCCATTGCTGGGGTAACCCTGTCGTGTACAGGATGACGCGTAGGGCGCCCAGTCTACCCTGTTGCTTGCCGCCTTGCAGCGCCCCTCACTCGATGGTCAGCGGCCCAACCATGCCCGCTTGGTAATGGCCTGGCACATTGCAGGCGAATTCGATGGGTGCAGAGGCCTTGAAGGTCCAGGTCAACTCAGCGCGCTGGCCAGGCATCACCAGCACCGTGTTACCGCCGCCATGCCCATGACCTGCACCGTGATCGTGCCCGCTCATGTCGCCATGCCCCATGCCCTGCTGATCTGCGGCTGCATTGAACAGCTTGGCTTGCATGGCAACCATCTGTTTTTGATGTAGGGCATGCATGGCTTTGTCACCCAGGTTGAACTCGTGGGGCAATTGCCCCTCGTTGATCAACACGAAGCGCACCGTCTCACCTGCCTTGACAGTGAGGCTGGCGGGCTCGAAGGCGATATCCTTGAGCCGCACTTCAACCGTACGGGTGGCCTCCTCGGCTGGTGCAGGCTCACCGAAAGCTAGCGTGTGTGCGGTGCCTGCCTGGGCAAGACTACTGGCCAGCGTCAGTGCGCAGGCAATGATAAAGCGAGACATCGAGGCTCCCATGCGTTGGATTGAACGGCGCCAGATTAAGCCCACGCGACTGCCATCAAGCTGACCGCTGCATTACAAGCGTGTCAGTTTGGTTCAATGCCGCACAGGTCACGTATGATCCTGGCACCCACGCGCCGGCTGGACCTCACTGCGGCGCGCCGCATCAACCGCCGGAGCTTGCCTCAATGAAACTGTTGATCGTCGAAGACCAGGCCCGTACTGGCCAGTACCTGCATCAGGGCCTGAGCGAGGCCGGCTTCACGGTGGAGCTGGCCACCGACGGCGAAACAGGCCAGTTTCTGGCCCTGACGGGCGATCATGACCTGCTGATCCTGGATGTGATGCTGCCAGGGCGCGACGGCTGGCAGATCCTCAAGGCCGTGCGGCAAGCCGGTATCGATACGCCCGTGCTGTTCCTGACCGCCCGCGATGCCGTCGAGGACCGGGTACATGGCTTGGAACTGGGCGCTGATGATTACCTGATCAAGCCATTCGCCTTCTCGGAGCTGCTAGCGCGCGTGCGCAGCCTGCTCAGGCGCGGCTCCACGCCCAGTGCCGATACCTTGCTGACGGTAGCAGACCTGCGCCTTGACCTGATTCGTCGACGTGTCGAGCGCGGCGGCCAGCGCATCGACCTGACCGCCAAGGAGTTCGGTTTGCTCGAACTGCTGCTGCGCCGTCAGGGCGAGGTGCTGTCCAAGGCGCTCATTGCGTCCCAGGTTTGGGACATGAACTTTGCCAGCGACACCAACGTGATCGAAGTGGCCATCCGCCGACTGCGGGCCAAGGTGGACGATGCCTACGAGGACAAGCTGATCCATACGGTACGCGGCATGGGTTATGTGCTGGAAGTGCGCCCATCGTGAGGCGCCGCATTTCGCTGACCAGACGCCTGGCGCTGCTGTTCGCTGCCTGCACCGCTGCGGTTTCGCTCGGGGCGGGCCTGGTGTTCAATCAGGCCAGCGAGCAGCATTTCATCGAACTTGACCAGCAGTTGCTGGCCTCGCGCTTGTCGTTGTTGCGCCGTCACCTGACGGACGTCGGCACGCAGGCCGACCTGCAAACCCGCCTGCCGGCCCTGCGCGAGGAGCTGAGCCATCAGGCCGACCTGTCCGTGCGGGTCACCTCGGGTGGGGGCGTCACTTGGTTCGAGAGCCAGGCCGGCCTCCCCCCGGCGCCCTCCTCCACGGGGTTGAACACGCTGCATGCGCACGGCATTGACTACCGCAGCCTTGCTGTGGCGCTGATACCAGGCAGCGCGACCTCGCCGTACCTTGTGTTGTACCTTGACATCACCCATCACCAGCATTTTCTGCAAGGCATGCAGCGCCTCATCTGGCTGACTGTCGGACTGTCGGCGCTGGTCACCGCCCTGCTGGGGGCCTGGGCGGCGCGCAGCGGCCTGCGGCCCTTGAGGCAGATGGGCCGCATCACCGCACGCGTCTCTGCCCGTTCGCTCACCACCCGGCTACCCGTGGAGCAAATGCCCGCCGAACTGGCTCAATTGGCTGACAGCCTCAATGCCATGCTGCAGCGCCTGGACGATGCGTTTCAGCGCCTGTCGGCGTTTTCGGCCGACATCGCCCATGAGCTGCGCACGCCGCTGTCCAACCTGCTGACCCACACCCAGGTCACCCTGACTCGCCCACGCAGCCTCGACACCTACCGAGAGGCCTTGCACGACAACCTCGAAGAATTGCAGGCGATGGCGCAGATGATCAATGACATGCTCTTTCTCGCCAAGGCTGACCAGGGACTACTGACACCAGGTGACACCCCACTTGCCCTGCATGATGAAGTGGATTCTCTACTGGAGTTTTACGCCCTGGCTGCTGAAGAAGCGACCGTGCAGCTGACACGCGAGGGACAGGCGTGGCTGCCCGGCGACAGGACCATGCTGCGCCGGGCGCTCTCCAACTTGCTCGACAACGCCCTGCGTTTCACGCCGACGGGGGGACAGGTGCGGATCACGCTGGCGACAGGACCGCGCATCACCGTGAGCAATACCGGCAGCGCCATCGAGGCGACGGCATTGCCTAGGCTGTTCGATCGTTTCTACCGGGTGGACCCGTCCAGGCATGAAGGCGGGGGCGAACATGCCGGGCTGGGCCTGGCGATCACGCGGTCGATCGTGCAGGCCCATGGCGGGCGGATTCAGGTGGCGTGCGAGGCGGGGTGGACCCGCTTCACGCTCGATTTCTCAGGCCGGTAAAGGCTTGGTCAAACCGCCAGGCCAATGGCCGGTTGTACCTGGGAAGCCCGGTAGGCTGGGTAGAGGGTAGCCAGGAAGCTCATCACCAGCCCTGCCGCGCAGATCATCACCACATCCCCGCTTTGCAGCTCCGAGGGCAGGCTGCTGATGAAGTACACGTCGGAGGTGAAGATATGCTGACCGCTGATGCGCTCCAGCCAGCCCACGATCTGGCTCACGTTGAGCGCGGCGATGACCCCGAGCACCCCACCGATCAGCGTGCCGACGACGCCGATCAAGCTGCCCTGGACCATGAATGTCCCCATGATCTGCGCAGGCGTTGCCCCCAGGGTGCGCAGGATGGCGATATCCGGCCCTTTGTCGTTCACCACCATGACCAAGGTGGCGATGATGTTGAACGCGGCCACGGCGATGATCATCAGCAACAACAGGCCGATCATGGTCTTTTCCATCTTCATGGCGCTGAACAGGCTGCCTTGGGTGTGGGACCAGTCATCTGCCCGGTAGCCCTCGCCAAGCTGCGCTGCGATGGCCTTGGAGACTTGCGGGGCGGCATACAGGTCATGCAGCTTCAGCCGCACACCTTGAACCTGGCCGGGTGCCCAACGCTGCATGGTCGCGGCATCGGCCATGTGAATGTAGGCCTGGGAGCCATCGAGCTCGGCGCCCACCTTGAAAATGCCCACCACGGTCAAGCGCTGCATGCGTGGGGTGATCCCGCCAGGCTCGCTGCTGATCTCTGGCACGATCAAGGTCAGTTTGTCCCCGGTATTCAGGCGAAAACGGCGGGCCGTCAGCTCGCCAATCACCACGCCGAACTCGCCAGGCTGCAAGTCCTGCAAGCGGCCCTGAACGATGTGCCGCCCTACGATCGAAACCTTGTTTTCCTCGGCCGGATCGATACCGCCCACCTGAATGGGTTGCATGGCGCCCTTGTAGGACAACATGCCTTCCATCTCGGTGATCGGGGCCGCGGCAACCACGGCAGGGTTTTTCATGGCCGCATCGGCCACCTGCTGCCAGTTGTCCAGCGGCTGCTGGCCCAGAATGGCCGCGTGGGGGACCAAGCCCAGGATGCGCGAGCTCATTTCGCGCTGGAAGCCGTTCATCACCGACAGCACCACGATCATGGCCAGCACGCCCAGGGACAGGCCGATCATCGAGGTCATGGAGATGAACGAGATGAAATGGTTGCGACGCTTGGCCCGGGTATAGCGCGCGCCGATGAAGATGGGCAGGGGTCTGAACATGTGCGAATACACCCAATCAAAACAGGTCGCGGGATGAAAGGGTCATCCCGCTCGGTCGGTCAGATCGCCACCAGGTGGCCATTGTCGAGTTTCAGTACACGGTCCATCTGACGCGCAAGGCTCAGGTCGTGGGTCACCACCAGGAACGCCGTGCGCGAAGCACTGGACAGTTCCTGCATCAATTCCTGGATGCCTTGGGCAGTGTGGTGATCGAGGTTCCCGGTGGGTTCGTCCAGCATCACAAGGCCCGGGCGGTTGACCAGCGCACGCGCAATGGCCACCCGCTGACGCTCACCGCCAGATAGCTCGGCCGGCTTGTGATTGAGGCGATGCCCCAGCCCAACGCGTTTGAGCAGCGCCTCGGCACGTTCACGCGCCTCTGGGATAGCGGTACGGCCGATGAGCAGCGGCATGCACACGTTCTCCAGGGCCGTGAATTCGGGCAGCAGGTGATGAAACTGGTACACGAAGCCCAACTCGCGGTTGCGCAGCAGGCCACGGGCGCGCTCGCCCAACGCCGACAGCTCCTCGCCGGCCAACCACACGCTGCCCTGTGTGGGGCGATCCAGGCCGCCCAGCAGGTTGAGCAAGGTGCTCTTGCCCGACCCCGAACTGCCGACGATGGCGATGCGCTCGCCGGCGTGCAGTTCCAGGTTCAGGCCAGACAACACCTGCACCGACTCGGGGCCCTCGTCGTAGGACTTGCCCAGGTTGCGGCAACTCAGAACGGCTTTATCACTCATGCGCGACTCACTCATAACGTAACGCCTCTGCTGGCTGGGTGCGTGCCGCACGCCAGGCAGGGTACAGGGTGGCGAAAAAACTCAGGACCAATGCCGCACCACAGACCATGTACACGTCCTGGGCCTGGATCTGCGAGGGCAGGTAATCGATGAAATACACGTCGGCGTTGAGGAATTTGTGGCCGATCAAATGCTCGATCCCGGCGATGGCCGTACTGACGTTGAGCGCGGCGATGATGCCCACCACGGCGCCGATCAACGTGCCCACGACACCGATCACGGTGCCCTGCACCATGAAGATGAGCATGATCTGCCCGGGGGTGGCACCCAACGTGCGCAGAATGGCGATGTCCCCTCGCTTGTCGTTGACCACCATCACCAGCGTGGAAATGATGTTGAACGCGGCAACAGCGACGATCAGCAGCAACAGCAGGCCGATCATGGCTTTTTCCATGCGAATGGCCTGGTAGAGGTTGCCATGGGTACGGGTCCAGTCGCGGCTGTAGAAGTCCTGGTCGCCCAGCTGTTGGGCGATGTCGTAAGCCACCCGCGGGGCCTGGAACAGGTCATCGAACTTCAAGCGCAGGCCCTGCACCTGGTCGGGCTTCCAGCGGTGCAGGCGCGACAGGTCGGCGATGTTGGTCAGCCCCAGGTAACCGTCGATTTCGCCGGCTCCCACATGGAAGGTGCCGACCACGGTGAAGCGCTTCATGCGCGGGAACATGCCGGCCGGTGTAACGCTGACCTCCGGGGCCACGAAGGTGAGTTTGTCACCGACGGCCACCCCCAGCTTGGCTGCCGCCTTGTCGCCGATCATGATGCCCCACTCACCGGGCGCCAACTGGTCCAGCCGGCCCTGCTGGACGAAGTTATCGATGATCGATACCTCCCGTTCCCGGGCCGGATCGATGCCGTTGAGCAACACCTTCTGCACCTTGCCGTCATGGGTAAGCAAACCCTGCATCTGGGTGAAGGGCGCGACCGCCACCACCTGCGGATTCTGCTTTACTTGTTCGGCAAGGGCAGGCCAGTCGGCGATGGGCTGGCCGCTCTCGAGCGTGGCGTGAGGGATCATGCCCAACACGCGGGTGCGCATCTCGTGGTCGAACCCGTTCATCACCGACAGCACCACGATCATGACTACCACGCCCAGGGCGAGGCCGATCATCGAGGTCAGGGAAATGAACGAGACGAAGTGATTGCGACGTTTGGCACGGGTATAACGCGTGCCGATGAATGCGAAAAGAGGTCTGAACATGTCGGGGCTTGTTCGGATGGAAGGGAACGTCCTTGTGGCGAGGCGCCTACGGCGGCTTTACACTCGGACCACCGCCGCTACCATGGGTTCGCCATGACGACATTAGACGAAGAAGATCGCCGCGAATACTACCGCATTGCTGATCGGATCGCACTTCAAATCAGCCCATTGAGCGCGGCCCAAGCCCTTGATCCAGATGTGTTGCAGGATGATTCCCCACTGTTCAATCTGCTCAGCGAGCTGCACCTGGCCGACTTCGAGGCCCAGCACCTGCTGCGCCAGCTCAGCGACAAGGACCGCACCCTCGCAGCGTTTCTGCGGGTACAGAACAAGCGCCTGGACGTGCTCAGCGCCGTGGTCGCCCATACCCTGCTGGGCGAGGTAGGCCAACCGCAGGCAGTGGTGATGTCCGAAGGCGGTCTGGAGTGCGTCCAGCCAGGGCCTTTTGCACCGGGTACCCAAGTGAAGGTACAAATGGTGCTGATGCCACGCGCCCATGGCCTGCTGTTGCGTGGCAAGATCACCCATTGCGAGGCCAGGCCCGAGGAGGGCTTCGAGGTCGGCATCGAGTTCATCGACATGGTCGATGCCCAGCGCCAGCTGCTTGCCCGCTACATCCTGCAGCGCCAGCAGCAGCAAAGACGCCAGCAACTGGAACAGAACGCCCCATCACCCTGACTCCATTTTTCTCACTGAAGGAACGAACGTGACCCTGATCTATGGCCATCGCGGCGCCAAGGGCGAAGCGCCCGAGAACACCCTGAACAGCTTCCGCCAGTGCCTGTCCCACGGCATCATGCGCTGCGAGCTGGATCTGCACCTGTCGGCCGACAACCAGCTGATGGTGATCCATGACCCTACCCTCAAGCGCACCACCGGCAAGCGCGGCAAGGTGGTCGAGCACCCGGCCGAAGACCTGGTCAAGCTCGACGCACGTCAGGGTGGCCCGGGCTGGGTCCAGCCCTGCCCCATCCCACGCCTGGAAGAGTTGTTCGAGAAATGCCCGTTCGAGCACTGGCAGCTGGAGGTCAAGAGCGCCTCGCGCACCCGCGCAGCCAGCACGGTGCTGGCCATTCGCGAACTGGCCCAGCAGTTTGGCTTGCTGGACAAGGTAACGATCACCTCCAGTTCACGCGAAGTGCTGGGCGCCGCTCAAGAACTGGTGCCGGATGTGCAACGCGGCCTGGTGGCCGAGTACGCCTGGCTCGACCCGCTGAAAGTTGCACAGAACTATGGTTGCCAGATGCTGGCCTTGAACTGGACGCTGTGCACCCCGGAACGCCTGCAAAAAGCGCAAAAGCAGGGCTTGCACGTGTCGGTATGGACGGTCAACGAGCCGGCACTGATGCGCCGGCTCGCTGATTTTGGCGTGGACAGCCTGATTACAGACTTTCCCGGTTTGGCCAGGACCACCCTCGGGCAGGGTTGAATTCGGTCTCTCCGACCGGCTCAGGCCACCGGTCGGAGCCGCTCAAAAAAGCCGGTTCAGACCGTCATAGGCCGCTACCCGATAGGCTTCGGCCATGGTCGGGTAGTTGAACGTGGTGTTCACGAAGTACTTGAGGTTGTTCAGCTCGCCCGGCTGGTTCATCACCGCCTGGCCGATATGCACGATTTCCGACGCCTGATAGCCGAAGCAGTGCACACCCAGCACCTGCAGCGTCTCGCGGTGGAACAGGATTTTCAGCATGCCCTGGGGCTCACCGGCAATCTGCGCCCGGGCCATGCTCTTGAAGAAGGCCTTGCCCACTTCATAGGGCACCTTGGCCTGGGTCAGTTCCTGCTCGTTCTTGCCGATCGAGCTGATCTCCGGAATGGTGTAGATACCCGTCGGTACATCGTTGACGAAACGCCAGCTGCCGTTGTCGACGATGCTCCCTGCGGCCGAGCGGCCCTGGTCGTGCGCGGCACTGGCCAGGCTTGGCCAGCCAATCACGTCGCCGGCGCCGTAGATGTTCGGCACGCTGGTGCGGTAGGCCTCGTCCACTTCGATCTGGCCGCGGCTGTTGACCTTGATGCCGATGTTCTCAAGCCCCAGCTTGTCGGTGTTGCCGGTACGCCCGTTGCACCAGAGCAAAGCATCGGCCTTGATCTTCTTGCCCGACTTCAGGTGCAGGATGACACCGTTGTCCAGCCCCTCGACCCGCTCATAATCTTCGTTGTGGCGCACGGTGATGTTGTTGTTGCTGAAGTGGTAGCTCAGGGCCTGGGAGATTTCCGAATCCAGGAAGCTGAGCAATTGCCCACGGTTGTCCACCAGTTCGACCAGCACACCCAGGCCGCTGAAGATCGAGGCGTATTCGCACCCGATCACCCCGGCGCCATAGACGATCAGCTTGCGCGGGGTATGGCTCAAGCTGAGGATGGTGTCGCTGTCGTACACACGCGGGTGGTTGAAGTCGATGTCTGCTGGCCGATAGGGGCGCGAACCGGTGGCAATGATGATGTGCTTGGCGTTGAGTTTTTCCACCACACCATTGGGGCAGACCACTTCGACGGTCTGCTCGTCGGCGAAGCTGCCGGTGCCGAAGAACAGATCGACGCGGTTGCGGGCATAGTAGCCCGTACGCGAGGCCACCTGTTTGGCGATGACCTTCTCGGCGCTCTTGAGCACGTCCGGGAAGGAGAACCAACGCGGCTCGCCGATGGCGCGGAACATGGTGTTGGTGTTGAACTGCATGATCTGCCGCACCGAGTGACGCAGTGCCTTGGAGGGGATGGTGCCCAAGTGGGTGCAGTTACCCCCGACCTGGCGGCGGGTGTCGACCATCGCCACCTTGCGCCCTGCTTTGGCGGCGTTCATTGCCGCACCTTCCCCGGCTGGGCCGGAACCCAGCACCACTACGTCGTAGTTGTAGACAGCCATGCGTACTCCTTCAGAACTGGCCCGCAAGCCACGGTCGCTTGCGGCGCACGATCATGCCGCCTGGGCGCCATGAGAAAAAATCGGGTGCAGTCTAATCAAGCGTGAACGGCGCGCACATTAACCCTTGGTCGCGTCGTAGGCCAATTTCGCCCGCACTACATAAACCACCTTCTCCTTGGCGGCAATCATCCTCGTCCCCGCTTTCGATCACCTTTCACTACCTGCTCAGGCGAAAAAACCGCTCAGGCACCTGCCAAACGGCGGTCATTGTCCCTGAAATGTCGCGTTGAGTCACTCGGTGCCCCCTGCGCTCTGCGAGTACAAGCACCCGTGCCCGGCCGCCCAAACGAAAACGGGAACCCGAAGGTTCCCGTGTGTTCAGCGTCTGAACGGCCGATCAGCGTGGAAAGGCAGGTGGGTTGACCCCGGCCATGTCTTCCATCACGCGCACGACCTGGCAGCTGTAGCCGAATTCGTTGTCATACCACACGTACAGCACGACGCGGTTGTCGTTGCAGATGGTGGCTTCGGCGTCTACCACACCGGCGTGGCGCGAGCCCACGAAGTCGGTGGAGACCACTTCCTGGGAGCTGACGTAGTCGATCTGCTTGTGCAGGTCCGAGTGCATGGCCGTCTGGCGCAGGTACTCGTTGATTTCCTCGCGGCTGGTGGCCTTTTCCAGGTTCAGGTTGAGGATGGCCATCGACACGTTCGGCGTCGGCACGCGAATGGCGTTGCCGGTCAACTTGCCCTTGAGCACTGGCAGGGCCTTGGCGGCGGCGGTGGCAGCACCGGTTTCGGTGATGACCATGTTCAGCGGCGCGGCGCGGCCACGGCGGCTGCCCTTGTGGAAGTTGTCGATCAGGTTCTGGTCGTTGGTGAACGAGTGAACGGTTTCGACGTGGCCGTTGACGATGCCGTACTGGTCGTTGACGGCCTTGAGCACCGGCACGATGGCGTTGGTGGTGCAGGAGGCGGCGGAGATGATCTTGTCATCGGCCGTGATCTCGCCATGGTTGATGCCGTGCACGATGTTCTTCAGGGCACCCTTGCCAGGTGCGGTGAGGATCACGCGGCTGGCACCCGGGCACGCCAGGTGCTGGCCCAGGCCGTCGGCATCACGCCATACGCCGGTGTTGTCCACGATCAGCGCGTTGTCGATACCGTACTGGGTGTAGTCGACTTCGCTCGGGTTCTTGGCATAGATGATCTGGATCAGGTTGCCGTTGGCCGTCAGGGTGTTGTTGGCTTCGTCGATGGTGATGGTGCCATCGAACGGCCCGTGCACCGAGTCACGACGCAGCAGGCTGGCACGCTTGACCAGATCGTTCTCGGCACCTTTGCGCACGACGATGGCACGCAGGCGCAGGCCGTCGCCGCCACCGGTCTTCTCGATCAGGATACGCGCCAGCAGGCGACCGATACGGCCGAAACCATACAGCACGACGTCGGTGCCCTTGCGCGCAGCGGCGTTCTGCTGGCCCACCACGTCGGCCAGCTCCTCACGCACGAACTGCTCGGCGCTGCGGCCGTTGCCTTCGAGCTTGAACTTGTTGGCCAGCTTGCCCAGGTCGACCGAGGCGGCGCCCAGCTTCAGCTCGCTCATGGCCTTGAGCAGGGGGAATGTCTCGTGAACGGACAGTTCGGTTTCGTCGGTCTGGCGATGACGCGCAAAGCGGTGTGCCTTGAGGATCGAGATAACCGAACGGTTGATCAGGCTGCGGCCATAGATCGAGCTCACCACATTGTTGTTGCGGTAGAGCTGACCGATAAGCGGGATCATCGCTTCAGCCAGGGCTTCACGATCGATCCACTCACCAAGACACTGGTCG
>Ga0209370_1001955_pt1 | contig 16355 bp, 14 predicted proteins | sample AgamicAtPrz_FD_187164 | JGI IMG/M metagenome (GOLD analysis project Ga0209370, IMG submission 187164) | Agave microbial communities from Guanajuato, Mexico - At.P.rz (SPAdes) (version 2) | ecosystem: Host-associated > Plants > Phyllosphere > Phylloplane/Leaf | place: Guanajuato, Mexico... | reverse complement strand
TTGGTAGGGCGTGGCGGACTTGAACCGACGACCAAAGGATTATGAGTCCTCTGCTCTAACCAACTGAGCTAACGCCCCAACACTGACAACAGCCGTGGCTGCCACCAGAAAAACTTCGCCATTGTAGGGCCTAACGCTTGTGACTCAGAGCATTGCTCACCAGTTTGGATGTGATATCGACAATCTGGATCATCTTGTCGTAGTGCATACGCGTGGGGCCGATCACCCCCAAGGTGCCAACCACCTTGCCGTCGAGCTCATAGGGAGCACTCACTACAGACAAATCTTCAAACGGCACGGTCTGGCTCTCGCCGCCGATGTAAATGCGCACGCCATCAGCCTGATTGGAGAAGTCCAGCAACCTAAGGATTTGCGTTTTCTGCTCGAACAGGTCGAAAGCGCGGCGCAGATTGCCCATATCACTGGAAAAATCGCTCACGGACAGCAGATTGCGCTCGCCGGCGATCACCACATCCTCGCGATCATGGTTGCTCATGACCTCAGTGCCTACATTCACCGCCGCCTGCATGAGGCTGGCAACCTGGCCTCGCAATTGCTCCACCTCGGTTTGCAGCCGCGTGCGCACCTCCTCCATTGTCAAACCGGCGTAATGGTGATTGAGGAAATTCGAGGCTTCTATCAGTTGCGAGGACTCGTAATCCACATCCGTGAAGATCACGCGGTTTTGCACATCGCCTTCGGGCGAGACGATGATGACCAGAAAGCGCCGCTCCGACAGGCGCACGAACTCGATATGCTTGAAGACGGAGCTGCGACGCGGCACCATGACCACACCCACGAACTGGGAGAGGTTGGACAGCAGATTGGCCGCATTGGCAATTACCTTCTGCGGCTGTTCAGGCATCAGGCCGGGCGTTACAAGATCGCAGCGGTCCACAGTCAGCATGGTGTCGACAAACAGGCGGTATCCCCTGGCTGTCGGCACGCGGCCTGCCGATGTGTGAGGGCTGATGATCAGACCCATCTCTTCCAGGTCGGCCATCACATTGCGTATGGTGGCAGGCGACAATTCAAGCCCGGATGCACGTGAAAGAGTGCGCGAGCCGACTGGTTGACCGTCAGCGATGTAACGCTCGATCAGCGCTTTGAGCAATAACTTGGCACGTTCGTCGAGCATGATTTCATTTTAATGATGTAATTTCCCAGATGACATCCACGTTCCACCATATTGCCCTGATCGGCAAGTACCACACACCCGCAGCAGGCGTTCCGTCCGATGCAGCCAGCGAAGCACTGCAACGGATTGCCGGTTACGTGCGCAGCCTGGGTTGTGAGGTGATTCTGGATACCCAGTCCGCCATCTATGCGGGCCTGCCCGATTACCCGAGCATGGACGTGGACGGTCTGGGCAGGCATTGCGACCTCGGCCTGGTGGTGGGCGGCGACGGCACCATGCTGGGCGTGTGCCGCCATCTGGCGCGCTATGGCACGCCGCTGGTCGGCATCAACCAGGGCCGCCTGGGGTTTGTCACCGATATCGCCCTGGATGAATTCGAAGCCTCCATCACGCCCATACTGCAGGGCGAGTACGAGGAAGACGAACGCACCCTGATGAATGCTCGCGTCATGCGCGACGGCCAGTGCGTGTTTGAAGCCCAGGCCATGAATGATGTGGTGGTCAACCGTGGCTCGACCTCGGGCATGGTGGAGCTGCGCATCGAGGTCGGCGGCAGCTTTGTCTCCAACCAGCGCGCGGACGGCTTGATCGTGGCCACCCCCACGGGCTCCACCGCCTATGCGCTCTCGGCCGGCGGCCCCATGCTGCACCCTTCGATTCCTGCCTGGGTGATGGTGCCCATCGCGCCGCACAACCTCTCCAACCGCCCCATCGTGCTCTCCGACGCTCAGGAAGTGACTATCGAGGTGGTGGGCGGCCGAGGCGACGCCAGCGCGAACTTCGACATGCAGTCACTGAAATCGCTGCAGCATGGTGACCGCATCCTGGTGACGCGCGCCGATCACAGCGTGCACTTTCTGCACCCCAAGGGCTGGAATTACTTCGACACCCTGCGCAAAAAACTGGGCTGGAACGAGGGAGGCGTCTGACCATGGCCTTGAAGCGCATCGTCCTGCGGGACTTTGTGATCGTCCAGTCACTCGATCTGGACTGGCAGACCGGCTTCACGGTGCTTACCGGCGAAACCGGGGCCGGCAAATCCATCATGCTCGACGCTCTGCAACTGGTTCTGGGCGCACGAGCCGATGCACAGGTGGTGCGCGAAGGCTGCCCTCAGGCCGATATTTGCGCAGAGTTCGATTGCCCACCCCATCTTCATGAATGGCTGGAAGAGTCGGGTTTTGCGCAGGAGCAGGATTTGCTGCTGCGCCGCGTCATCGACAGTCTGGGCCGCAGCCGCGCCTGGATCAACGGCTCTCCCGCAACAGCCACGCAGCTGCGCCATCTGGGCGATCAGCTGATCGACATTCACGGCCAGCATGCCTGGCAAAGCCTGACTCGCCCGGATGCAGCACGCGCCATGCTGGATACCTACGGCGGCATTGAAACGGCCCAGCTCAAATCGCTTTGGCTGGACTGGCGCCAGAACCATCAGGCACTGGAGCAGGCGCTATCGGCCCAGGACAATCTGCAACGCGAACGGGAGCGCCTGCAATGGCAGATTTCCGAGCTGGACAAGCTGTCGCCGCGCGCCGAAGAGTGGGAGGAGCTCAATGCCCAGCACACACGTCTGTCACACGCGCAGACCTTGATGGACTCGGCCCAGTCCTGTCTGCAACTGCTGGAGGATGACGATGCGGGAGCGGCCACCCCATTGGGCAGGGCCCACCACCTGCTGCAGGACCAGGAGCATCTTGAGCCTGAGTTTCAGAGCATTGCCGACGTACTGGGCTCCTGTGTGGCCCAGTTGCACGATGCCCGTCACTCGCTGCAGGCCTATCTGCGCCGCGCCGATCTGGATCCCGAGCTGCTGGCCGATCTCGATGAACGCCTGTCGCTGTGGATGCAACTGGCGCGCCGCTACAAGCGCACACCCGAGGACTTGCCCACCCTGCTCGAAGGCTGGAAACAGGAGCTGCACCAGCTGGATGCTGCCGTCGATGTGGAGGGGCTGCGCGCCAAAGAGCAAGCCGCCCACCTCAGGTATCAGGCCGAGGCGCGCAAAATCTCGCAGCAGCGCACCCTGGCAGCACCACGCCTGTCACGCGCCATCACCCAGTCCATGCAAAGTCTGGGCATGAAGGGCGGCCGTTTCGAAGTGCAACTGGAACATGCCGATGCCGCCAGTCCTGCGGGCACGGACAGCATCACTTTTCTGGTTGCAGGCCATACCGGCGCCACGCCCAAACCCGTTGCCAAGGTGGCATCGGGCGGCGAGTTGTCGCGCATCTCGCTGGCCATTGCCGTGACCACCAGCGAACTGGGCCAGGCCGGGACCCTGATTTTTGACGAGGTGGACTCCGGCGTGGGCGGAGCCGTGGCCGAAACCGTGGGCCGCCTCATGCACTCGCTCGGCGATTCACGCCAGGTGCTGGCCGTCACTCACCTGCCCCAGGTCGCTGCCTATGCAGACCAGCACTACCGGGTGACCAAGCGCCCCAAGTCCAACACCACCATCAGCAGCGTGGATCCGCTGACTGGCGAGGAGCGCGAGATGGAAATGGCCCGCATGCTGGGCGGCGAGCACCTGTCCGAAGCAACCATGGCCCATGCCAGAGAAATGCTGGCCATGGCAAGATTGCCTGCAAAGCAGGCCGCAAACAGCGCCCAGCGTCCATCGGGCACCCAGGCCCGAAGTGCCAAGGCCAGCACTACAGCACGCAAAAGCAGCAAAGTCAGAGGAGTTTGAAATCATGTCCATGGAGATTGTTCTGATCAGCGGCATGTCCGGATCGGGCAAATCCGTTGCGCTGCATGCGCTGGAGGATGCTGGCTACTACTGCGTCGACAACCTGCCCCCGGAACTGCTGCAGTCCTTTGTGGAGCTCAAGCTCAATCATCAGGACGAGAAAGTGGCCATTGCCATGGATGCACGCAGCGCCAAGGGCCTGCCTCAGCTGCCTGATCAGCTGCATCGCCTCAAAAAGCAGGGGCTGATGCCGCGCATGATTTTTCTCGATGCCGACAGCAGCACCCTGATCAGGCGCTTTTCGGAAACCCGCAGGCGCCATCCTCTGTCCCCCGGCTCCCTGACGAACGAGCGCCAGGCACTGGAGCTCGATATCGAAAAGGAGCGCGAGCTGCTGGGCCTGCTACGCGACCGCTCCATCGTCATCGACACCGGCGACCTCAAGTCGGCGCAGCTGCAAAGCTATATCAAGCAGATCATCGAAGCACCCACAGGGCAGATGACGCTGATGTTCCAGTCCTTTGGGTTCAAGCACAGCATGCCTACAGACTCTGACTATGTGTTTGATGTGCGCATGCTGCCCAATCCCTTCTACGACAAGGAACTGCGTGCCTTGACGGGCCTGGACAAGCCGGTTGCCGACTATCTGGGCGCCTTGCCCGAGGTGCAGCAGATGCAGCTGGATATACAGCAGTTCCTCGAACGCTGGCTGCCGCTGCTGGCCAGAGACCACCGCAGCTATGTCACCGTGGGCATAGGCTGCACGGGCGGGCAGCACCGCTCGGTCTTTCTCGTCGAAGCTCTCGCCAGGCACTTCGAGAAGCAGTGGCCCACCGTACGCCGCCACCGCTCACTGGATTTTCGCGACAAGTTCATCCAGGTCTCTCAGCAGTTTCTGGCCCCGGACGCCATCCACCCGATCAGCTGACCCGCATGCTCAGCCCTCAGACGTCAGCCATGCAGGTGCTGCTGCTCGAAGACGACCCAGCCATTGCAAGAACGATTTGCTACGCTCTGGAGCGCGAGGGCATTGCCGTCACCCACAGTCTGCTGATCGCCGATGCGCGTCAGCAATGGAGCAGGACAGCATTTGATGTGCTGCTCATGGACGTTGGCCTGCCCGACGGCAACGGCCTGGACTGGTGCCGCGAGCTGCGCTCTGCCGGCTCCATTGTTCCGGTGCTGGTGCTCAGTGCCAGAGGCGAGGAGATGGACAAGGTTCTGGGCCTGGAGCTGGGCGCGGACGACTACCTGACCAAGCCCTTCAGCCCGCGCGAGCTGCTGGCGCGCACCCGCGCCCTGCTGCGCCGCTCCAGGCAATTCCAGCCTGTAGCGACCGCCCAGCTTGCAAGAGCACTTCAAATAGATGAGCAAGGGCAGCGTGCCCTAATCCACAGCAAGGCGCTGGATCTGACCAGGCGCGAATATCAGCTGCTGCAGAGTCTGGTCAACGCGGCAGGCCGCATCCTGAGCCGCGACGCCTTGCTGGAGCAAATCTGGGGGCTGGACAGCGAGAGCACCGACCGCACGGTGGATACCCACATCAAGACCCTGCGCGCCAAACTGCGCGAGCGTTTGCCCGATCAGGAGCTCATTGTCACCCACCGCGGTCTGGGCTATAGCCTGAACCAGCCCGGATAGCCGGTATGCGTCTGGGCCTGCGTCTCTTCTTCGCCTTCTTCCTGATCAACGGTCTGGCCGCCTTTTTCGTACTGCGCGTCTTCATGGTGGAGATCAAGCCCAGCGTGCGCAAGGTGACCGAGGACACGCTGGTGGAGACCGCCTATGCGCTTGCCACGCTGGCCAGTGCCGACATGGAAAAAGGCCGGCTGCAAGCCGGTGCGGACAGCACGTTTGCCGCTCAGTTGCAAGGCTACACACAAAAGCCGATACAGGCCTGGATCTGGGACACGCGCAAGACCACGCTGGATCTGCGCATCACCGTCACCGACGCACGGGGCACGGTGCTGTTCGACTCCCAGGGCAGGGACCAGGGCGCCGACTACTCGCGCTGGCGCGATGTCTATCTGACGCTGCGCGGTGAATATGGCGCACGCACCACGCGAGCCGTCAAGGAGGACGAATCCAGCAGCGTCATGTATGTCTCCGCGCCCATCATGGTGGACGGCCAGATTGCCGGGGTGCTGACCACCTCCAAGCCCTCCAGCTCGGTACAGAAAATCGTCGACGGCGCGGAGCAGAAAATTCTGCGCGGCGGCCTGCTGTTTGTGCTGCTGTCCGCCGCCGTGGGCTGTGCGGTCACCTGGTGGTTTGTGCTTCACGTGCGCCGGCTGCGCAACTATGCACAGCAGGTGCAGGCCCCCACGCTCAACGAGTCTGCCCACCCCACTCAGACCTCTGCCCCTGCTTCCATACCCGACATGCCCGGCGAGCTGGGCGAGCTGGCACAGGCCATGGACAATATGCGCAAGCGCCTGGAAGGGCGCGACTATATCGAGGGCTATGTACGCGCCCTGACCCACGAACTCAAAAGCCCGGTTGCCGCCATACGCGGCGCGGGCGAGTTGCTGCAGGAAGAGCTGCCGCCCCAGGACCGGGCCATGTTTGCCGGACAGGTGGTGGACCAGAGCCTGCGTCTGCAGAATCTGATCGACCAGCTGCTCCAGCTCAGCCGCCTCGAGCAGCGCCAGCAACTGGACACCAGCCATGGCTGCAGCCTGATGGAATGTGCCCGGCAAGCCATGGCTGCGCTGCAAAGCCATGCCGAGCAACGCGGCATGGCCCTGCACCTGAGCGGTGTGGACAGCAACGGCCCCTGGGAGGCCGGCCTGGTCACCCTGGCCATCAGCAATCTGCTGCAGAACGCCCTGGATTTCTCTGCAGAGAACAGCGTGATCGAGCTTGAGCTGGCCCCGCACCGCATCACCGTCAGCGATCGGGGTCCGGGCGTGGCCGAGCCCTTGCTGGCCCGCCTGGGCGAGCGCTTCTTCACGACCCCCAGACCTAACGGAGAGCGCAGCGGCACCGGGCTGGGCCTGTCCATCGTCACCCGCATCATGCATCTTCATGGCGGCAGCATGCAGGTCCGAAATCGCCACCCCGGCCTCGCCGTGACACTGGATTTTGCTCCCGGAAGCTGAGCAGCCAAGGCTTTCGAGCAGGACTTCACACCCGCTTCACAGACTTCATTGCGCCCACACAGTCGCTGCCGACACTGCGTCCTGAAACCCCTCATTCAGGAGCACGCATGAAAAACCGACTGCTGTTCAAGACAGTCTCACTGCTGATCGTTCTGGCCTTGCTCATGGCCGGCCTGTCCATGATTCAGGATGTGGTGAAAGACCGCATCCGCAACCGCGACTACGCCGTGCAAAGCGTGGTCTCCAGCCTGGCCGGCACGCAGACGCTGATCGGCCCGGCCCTGGTGCAGAACTGCACGGAAACCACCAGCACGACCAATGGCAAGAAAATCGAGTACAGCACCCGCGAATTCCAGCGCATGCTGCTGCCCGACACGCTCAACCACGATGCCAACGCCAAAATGGAAGAGCGCTCACGCGGCCTGCACCACATCAACACCTATGTGCTGCACGACCAGATCTCGGCCGGTTTTGCCAATGCCGCGCAGTATGCGGAGCTGCCCAAACCCAGCGAGCCCAACGCCGTGGTGCGCTGCAAGAAAGTCTTTGCGGCATTCGCGCTCAGCGACCCCCGCGGCATCCGCAGTGCGACGCTGCAGGCCAACGGCCAGGATCTGGCGGTCGAGTCCGGCACTCCGCTGGAGCGCTACGGCAAGGGCATCCAGGCGGAAATTGACTCCAGCCTGCTGAAAAAAGGCGAAGCCCTGAATCTGGACCTCAAGCTGCAGTTGCTGGGCACGGAGCAGCTCGCCTTCAGCCCCATCGCCACGGAAAGCAAGGTCACGCTGACGGCCGACTGGCCTCATCCCTCGTTTGGCGGCAGCTTTCTACCCAGCCGACGCGAAGTGACGGACAGCGGCTTCACCGCCAGTTGGGAGCTGTCCTCGCTGGCCACCTCTGCCAGCACGGCCTTTACCCGCCAGCAACGTCTTTGCAGCCCTGGCTACTGGGGCAGCTCGGAAACCTATGCCGCCTCTGCAGCCCGCGGCCATGACGACAGCGGCCCCTGCCTCGAAACCATGGACACGGAGTTCGTCAACCCCGTCAATGTCTACTCGCTGAGCGAGCGTGCCACCAAGTACGGCATTCTTTTTGTGATCCTGACCTTTGTCGCGGTCGGCCTGTTCGAAGTCATGAAAAAGCTGCGCGTTCACCCCGTGCAGTACCTGCTGGTCGGCTCGGCCTTGTGCAGCTTCTTCCTGTTGCTGATCAGCCTGTCCGAACACCTGGGCTTTGCCACGGCCTATGCGATTGCGGCCAGCTCCTGCGTGGCTCTGCTGGCCTTCTATGCCAGCCATATTCTGGGCAGCATCAGACGCGGCCTGCCGTTCGCAATTGCCATCTCGGCCCTGTACGGCCTGCTGTATGTGCTGCTGCAGCTGGAGCAGACCGCTCTGGTCGTCGGCTCCATCGCCCTGTTCGGCGTGCTGGCCCTGGTCATGATCTGTACCCGTCATGTGGACTGGTACGCCTTTGGACGCAGCGAGAGCGAAGCGCCAAACAAGTCTTCGAAACAAGAGGAGGCCGCATGAACCAGTCACGACACACCCCGCAGGCTCAGGCCTTGCTGAACACTTCGTCGCGCCATCTGCTTGGCGAGCCTTGCCAGCTCAGCGTGCAGCAGTACCAGCAACTCTGGCTGAGCGCACAAAGCCAAGGCGACCGCAAGGCGCAGCAAGTCCTGCGCCAGCAGGTGGTGGCCGCCGGCCGGCAATTGCAGACACAGCGCGGCAACCCGCAGGCCAGGGTCCTGTGGCTGGCCTTGATGGGGCTGCGCTGCTCCATGCTGATGCCCAGATTGCGCTTCTGAAATCTGCAGCCATCAAAAAAGGTGACGCCGCCCGTCACCTTTTTTCATTCATGCGGCAGGCGTTCAAGCCAGCTCGGCATCGAGCAGCTTGCGGATCGGGGCCGGCAGACCCAGCTCCGCCCAGGCCGCGGCATCCGCCCAGCAGGATTCATCGGCCTCTGAGACCAGGGCGGCATGCGCCTGATCGACGGGCACAAGAACCGGATGCAGGTGCAGATCCTTGTGGGTCAGCACATGCAGAAAGCCGGGAAGGTCCTGCCAGCTCCGGGTCCCGTCCTGAGGCCATGCGGCCTGCGCATGGCTTTGCAGTGCCGCATAGTCTTCAAAGACCGGCGGGCTGTAAAGCCCGGCCCAGATACCGGCTTGCGGACGCTTTTGCAACCATACGCGGCGCTGCGCGTCCACCGCCAGCAGCAGCCACCAGGACTCGGCGCTGCGCTTGATCTTGCGCGTGCGCACGGGATAGTTCTCCGGGTTGCCGGCGCGGGCCGCCCGGCATTCGGAGTGCAGAGGGCACACCAGGCAGGTGGGCTTGCGCGATGTGCAGACGCTGGCGCCCAGATCCATCATGCCCTGGGTGTAGCGCGGCATGGCTTCGTGCAGATTCTCGGTGGGGCACAGTTGCTGGGCGTGTTCCCACAGCTGCTTTTCATTTCTGGACTGAGCCAGATCCGCATCGAACGCCAGCACCCTTGTGAGAACACGTCGCACATTGGCATCCAGAATCGGCACCCGCTCGGAAAAGCAGAACGATGAAATGGCACCGGCCGTGGAACGGCCAATGCCTGGCAAGGTCGCCAATTCTTCGGCTGTTTGCGGAAAAGCCCCGCCCCATTGCTCCATCACGGTCTGCGCGCATTTATGCAGATTGCGCGCGCGGCTGTAGTAGCCCAGGCCGCTCCACAGCGCCAGCACGGCATCCTGCGGTGCAGCCGCCAGGCTGGCCACATCCGGGAAAGCGTCCAGGAAGCGCTGGTAGTAGCCCAGCACGGTGCTGACCTGGGTCTGCTGCAGCATGATTTCAGACAGCCAGACGCGGTAAGGGTCACGAGTTTGCTGCCAGGGCAGATGATTGCGGCCATGGCTGGCCTGCCACTGCACTACGGCTGCGGCAATCGAAGGGAGAGTCAAGATTTCAAGCTACCAGGTTGATGTCCAACGGCATGGACGCGGCCTGCGGCCGCTCGGCCGCAATCGGATCCAGCAATTGCGCCGATGCGCTGATCAGCTGCGTCTGCAGCATGCCCAGGCGGGCTTGCGCATTTTCCATGTCTGCAATGCGCTCCTCCAGTTCAGTGGCTGCACCGCTGATCCGGTCCACAGCCTCCAGGCGGCGCGTGTAACTGCGTTTACGTTCGCGCAATTGTGCATCGACTGGTGCAGTCAGTGATTTGCTCCACATATCCACGTCGTTCGATGCCGCTTCAAACACCGTGCGCAGACGCAGCGCCAGAGCTTTGATCAGGCGCTGCGAAAAGTCGGCACTGCCGAGCCTGATGACACTGCTTAGCCCCAGATACTGGGTGTAACTGCCTTCGATGCTGCGCAAGTCGTCCTTGAGCTCGGACAGCACCAGCTGCGGCGGTGTCTGCAGGGAGAAGCCAAACTCCGCATTGAGCTCCTTGAACGAGGAACTCATCATTGCCTGGATCTCATCGGCCTGGTCCTGCGCCTTTGCAGCCACGGCATGCAGGCGCTCGAAAGTCTGCTCATAGACCTTGCGCAGGCCAAGTTTGAGCCCACGCTGATCCAGCGCTTCTTTCAGCTCGGCCAATTCGGCCTTCAAAGTGCTCGAGCTCAGAAGCAGGAAAAGCTCCTTGAGCATGCGCATATGGATATTGCGCATGGCCTGGATGCGGCTGGCACTCTGGTCGAATTCCTTGTGCTCGGCCTCGATACGGGCACGCATGCTGGCAATCACCGTCGCATTCTTGCCGCGCAGGCCGCAGAGCTCGGCCAGCTGGTCGTCGAGATCGCCGCGGCGCATATTGATGACACGCTCCACCTGCGACTGCAGTTGTTGCACATTGGTGCGCACAGCAGCCTGCAGCACTTTCTGGCGCTGCCCCATGATGCCATTGGCCAGAAGGTCTTCAAAAGCGGGCAGGCCGCTGGCCTGAAGCAGGCTGTCGTTATGCCCCACCTTGGCGACCAGCCCCTTCTGGGCGGAGATGGGCAGCACGCGCTCCAGCGCCACCCCCAGCAACTGGGCCGAGTCCTGCTGCTGACGGCGCAACTGGGCCTGCACCTGCGCGCCAGAACTCAGACTGTCCCACAGCGTATCCACCTTGTTGAGCACCACCAGACGCGATGCTGCCAGAGCGTCATCGCCCCCCGCCTTGCCGGCTCCTGCCGGCAGCACATGGTCGCGCCAGATGGCAAGGTCGGACTTGGTCACGCCGGTATCGGCGCCCAGCACAAAGACCACGGCATGTGCCTGGGGTATCAGATTGACGGTCAGCTCCGGCTCGGCCCCCACGGCATTCAGACCAGGCGTGTCGAGAATCACCAGTCCCTGCTTGAGCAGAGGATGGGGCATATTGATCAAGGCATGACGCCACATCGGCACTTCGACCCAGCCGTCGGCATCGACCATGGGGTTGTCGGCAGCCTCGTCGTCATGCCAAAAGCCCCAGGCCCTGGCCTGATCGATGGAGACCTTGCGCACCTCCGCCACCTTGGCCAGCGTGTCGGATATCTGCTGCGCATCGGCGATATCCAGCGGCTGCTGCACCCAGGCGTCGGGACGCATGCGCCACTGGCCGAGGCTCTCCGGCGACTCTCTGGTATCAATGGGCAGCAGACGCAGACAAGGCGGCAGCTCCGGCTCCCAGCCCAGCTCCGCCGGACACATGGTGGTGCGGCCTGCACTGGCCGGCATCAGCCGGCGGCCGTAATGGGCAAAGAAGACAGCGTTGATCAGCTCGGATTTGCCGCGCGAGAACTCGGCCACGAAGGCAACCATGACCTTGTCGGTGCGCATCTGCTCTTCCAGTCTCTGCAAGCGCTCCTGCACCGAAGCGTCCAGCAGATCCTGGGCAATCAACCATTCACGCAGCTCCTGCAGTTGGGTGGCAAAGCCCCGTCGCCATGCGCCATACTGACCAAACTGCTCGTTGAATGAAGCTGACACATCTACCCCTCTTGTTTGTCTGAGTCGCCGGGTCAGCCAAGGCTGACCGCCTGATCAATATATAGCATTGCCCCTTGACAGCATCTACGGCTCTTCCAGAGGCCGGCCTGATATCTCCAGCCGCCAAGTATCTGCGCGCAACGGCGCAGAACAGCGCCAATGCCTGGGCACTGGCGACGCCTCTGAGGCATATCAAGCATCAAAATGAAATTGTGACGTCAAAACATGCCTGAACGCATACTCAAACTGCGGTATTAGCTATCAAATTCAGAGAGTTTTTGCGGCCTTCTGGCAGCGGGCGCAGTAATAGGTGCTGCGCTGCCCCTGGCGCATGAGCTGGATGGCGGCGCCGCAATGCGAGCAAGGCAGGCCATCGCGGCCATAGACCTGGGCCTCCAACTGAAAGTGCCCTTCCATGCCGTTGGCCGCGGAAAAGTCGCGCAAGGTCGTGCCGCCTTTCTCCACCGCCAAGGCCAGCACGGTGCGAATGGCCTCATACAAAACCTTGACCTTGCGCCTGCCCACATCGCGCGCCGGTGTTGTCGGGTGAATCCGCGAGAGAAACAACACCTCGGAAGCATAGATATTGCCGACACCGACGACCACGCTGCCGCTGAGCAGCAGTTGCTTGATGGGCGAGCGACTGGCCGCCAGCCCGGCTTGAAAGGCGTCCAGCGTGAATCCGTCGCTCAGCGGCTCCATACCCAGATGGTCAAGCAGCTTGCGCGCCAGGACATCGCCTTCATCCGGAACATAGATCACGGCTCCGAAGCGGCGCGGATCATGCAGACGCAGCAAGCCGCGCGATGTCTGCAGGTCGAAGTGATCATGCACTCCGCCAGTTCCCAGCGGCTCCTCGTCGCGGCCCACAAAGCGCAGACTGCCAGACATGCCCAGGTGCATGAGCAGCAGACCCTCGCTCAGGTCCAGCAGCAGATACTTGCCGCGTCTGCGCACGCCCAGCACGACCCTGCCGACCAATGCCTGCGGCAACAGCCCCAGAGGCCAGCGCAGGGGCTTTCCCAAGATGGCTTTCTCAATCTGCGCACCCGCAATGCGGTCAGCAAAAGAGCGGCGCGTAACCTCGACTTCGGGCAACTCAGGCATGCAATCTCATCTTCGCCAAGTGTTCAACAAGCTTGGATTATTATGAGCCGATGGTTCATCCTCTACGTTTTCAGGGACTCGCCGTGGCCGCCGTTCTGGCCATGGGATCGGCAATCGCATCCGCCCAGACCACTGACCCGCCATCCCAGCAGGACAAGATCGAGCAAAGCACCGATCTCGAACAGGCCGCGGAGCGTGAGAATGAGCAAGCTGCCCTCTCTGCCGAGCTGTTCTACGAAATCCTGGTGGGAGAGATGGCCGCTCAGGAAGGCGCCCTGACGGACGCCCAGGCCCTGATGATGGAGGCCGCGCGCAGCAGCAACAACGAAAAGCTCTATCGCCGCGCCACCGAACTTGCCATTCAGTCCCGTTCGGGCGACCGCGCACTGCGCAATGCCCGCGCCTGGCTGGAGGCCTACCCCGAATCACGCGATGCCAACCGCGCAGTGCTGCGCATTCTGGTGGTGATGAACCGCATTGCAGACTCGGCCAGCTATCTGCGTCGAGAGGTCGAGCTGACCCCTCAAGCCAATCGCAGCGCCACTTTTCTGGCCATCACCCAGCTCTACAACAATGCCTCGGACAAGCCTCTGGCCGCCGATGTGGTCGAGCAAGCGCTGGAAATCGATTTAAAGGACCCGAAGAACGGCCCCATGGCCTGGGCCGCCATAGGCCATATGCGCCTGATCGCCGGTCAGAAGCCTGCCGCCCTGCAGGCGCTGCAGAACGGCGCCAAGCTCGGTCCTGAATCGGGTGCCGTCGCCTTGCTGGCCATGGAACTGCTGGAATCGGGTTCCGCCGAAGTGGAGCCGCTGGTCAAGCGCTATCTTGAAAAGAATCATTCGCCACAACTGCGCCTGACCTATGCCCGCGTGCTGCTTGGACAAAAACGCAACGCCGATGCCAAGACCCAGTTGCAGCTCATAACGCGCGAGGCGCCCGAATTTCCGGAAGCCTGGGTCATGCTCGCCAATTTGCAATTGCAGGATGGTGAGCTGGATGCTGCCGACGTTTCCCTGACACAGTTCAGCGCTCTGCTGCCCAAGCTGCCTGAGGGTGTGGGTCGCGCTGCTGGCGAATCCCAGCTCTATCTGCTCAGGGCCGACCTGGCAGAGAAGCGTCAGCGCTACGACGAAGCCGACATCTATCTGCAGCGCATTCCCGATGCCGCCAACCTGCTCAGCGTGCAGGCCCGGCGCGCCGATCTGCTGGCTCGCCAGGGCAAGGTGAAGGAAGCTCGCGCCCTGATCCAGGCCATTCCGGCAAACGGCCCCAACCAGAAGCGCCTCAAGCAGATTGCCGAGGTGCAACTGCTGCGCGACGCAGGCCTGAACAAGGAAGCCTATGCGCTGCAAGCCCAGCTGCTGAGCCAGGCACCCGATGATGTGGAGCTGGCCTACGACACCGCCTTGCTCGCGGAAAGAGCCGGAAACTTCAGCGAGATGGAGCGCCTGCTGCGCGACATCATCAAGCGCAAACCCGATTTCAAGCATGCGTACAACGCACTGGGATATTCCTACGCTGATCGCGGCATCAAGCTTGAAGAAGCGCAGACCTTGATCCAGACCGCTCTGGACATGCAGCCCGGCGATCCATTCATCACCGACAGTCTGGCCTGGGTGCATTTCCGCCGCGGCAATCTGGACGAAGCCGAAAAACTGCTGGAGCAGGCCTATGCCACGCGTCAGGATGCGGAAATTGCCGCCCACCTGGGGGAAGTTCTATGGGCCCAGGGCAAGCAAGACCGCGCCCAACTCATCTGGCGCCAGGGCATGAAGGCAGACAGCAGCAATGACACTCTGCTGGAAACCCTCAAACGCCACAAAGTGACGCCATGAAGCGCAGGCCGACTTTCTTGAAAATTCTTCCAGCCCTCGGGCTGGCCCTGGGAGTGGCCATGCTCGGCGGCTGCGCCCAACCTGCACGGCAGTTGCAGCTCGATGTGACGGCCAGCCACCACTGGTCCGGCCGCATGGCGCTGCAGGTCCAGGATGCCCAGCAGCAATCCTTCAGCGCCGGTTTCGAGCTGCAAGGCCAGCCCGAGAGCGGAACACTGCTGGTCTTCAACCCGCTGGGATCCATCATGGCCCGCCTGCAATGGACGCGTGCCGGAGCCACCTTGCAGCAGGGCGATCAGATCACCCAGTCAGACTCCCTGCCTGAACTCATCACCCGCATGACCGGCAGCGAGATTCCCGTCGCCGCGCTGTTCGACTGGCTGCAAGGCAAGAACACGGCTGTGACCGGCTGGCAGACAGATCTTTCGCGCATCAACGATGGCCGCCTGCGTGCCGACCGCATCAGCCCCCCACCCGAGGCTTCCTTGCGCATCGTTCTCGATCAGGACGCTCGCTGACTGGCCGGCAACCCGGTGCTATCGTTGCACCGTTTTTCTTACTGACACATACACGCCATGCACTCGCTCTATGACGTGCCGGCCCCGGCCAAGCTCAACCTTTTTTTGCACATTACCGGCCGCAAGCCTGACGGCTATCACCTGCTGGAATCCGTCTTCATGCTCATCGACTGGCATGATGTGCTGCATATCGAGCGCACAGTCAGCAGCCAGATCAGCCGTGAAGACCTCAATGGCGTTGACCTGCCTGCCGATGATCTGATCACACGCGCGGCCCGCGCCCTGCAGCAAGCCACAGGCTGCACGCAAGGCGTGCGCATAGGGGTTGAAAAGCACCTGCCCGCCCAGGCCGGCATGGGGGGCGGCTCATCCGATGCGGCCAGCACGCTGATGGCGCTGAACCGCCTCTGGAATCTGAACCTATCGCGCCAGGAACTGCAAAGCATAGGCTTGAAGCTCGGCGCCGATGTTCCCTTTTTCCTCTGCGGTCACTCGGCCTGGGTCAGCGGCATCGGCGAAATCATCACCCCGCTGACAGGCCGCAATGCCTTGCCGGAGCAGCAGTTCCTGGTGGTCAAGCCCGAACAGGGCCTGGAAACGGGCAAGATTTTTTCCAGCGAGCTCCTGAAACGCGACACAAAGCCTGCTATAGTTGCGGACTTCGCTGCGAATCACTTCGGCTTTGGCCGAAACGACCTGCAGCCGGTCGCTGAAGGCTTGCAGCCCGAGGTGATGAAAGTCAGAAGCTGGCTCGAATCACTAAAATTGCATGCTAGAATGACGGGCTCTGGAAGTGCGGTATTTGCACCGATAACGCAAAGCATTGATCTGAGCTGTGCTCCTGGTACATGGCAGATCAAGGTTTGCAGAAATCTGGAAAAACACCCACTTAATAGCTGGATTCCAGAGAACAAGTTATAAGGCTGTTTGTCTTCGACAAAAGGCCTGTGTAGGGGAGTCGCCAAGTTGGTTAAGGCACCGGATTTTGATTCCGGCATGCGAAGGTTCGAATCCTTCTTCC